>Ga0208478_1000624_pt1 | contig 11750 bp, 13 predicted proteins | sample NGESurdeep072012_5_FD_184462 | JGI IMG/M metagenome (GOLD analysis project Ga0208478, IMG submission 184462) | Arctic peat soil microbial communities from Barrow, Alaska - NGEE Surface sample 415-2 deep-072012 (SPAdes) | ecosystem: Environmental > Terrestrial > Soil > Wetlands > Peat ... | reverse complement strand
CGGATCGTCGCTGATCGTGTCGGACAATGCGCTCAGCGACGAAACCGATGCCGACACCGACTTCATCGTGCTCACGCCCTAGCAGTCCCGGACGTCAGCTCTGAGGTCGGATCAAGACGCCCGACACCCGGGTGCGCCGCGCGTTTAAGCCGCGGCTATTGCAAGAAGACGAAGGCGAATACCGCCAAGACAAATATTCCGGCGACAACGACATACGTAACACGGTCAGCCATGCTCATTGTGTGAGGTGGAGCGATGATTTTCGTCATGTCCATAACCTTTTCAATGAAACGATGCGGCGTCACACGTCCCACCGCCGCACGATGCAGGTGGTCACCAGAAAAATAAAATGAAGGCGCCTTCTTCAAGCACCGTGAGCATATGGCCCTCAGAAACAACAATTCAAGCGCGTCGGGCAGACGGGCTCACGTTCGCACACGGGCCGGTCCCGGCATGGGCCGGTTTCTCAACGATTCCGGCCTTGAATGAACAAAGAGATCATGGCTGTTCCCTCCCATTGGCGGCCGTTCGCTGGGGGTGGCGCCGGTCCCGGCCAGGCCTGCGGACTTGATCTCGATCAAGGAGCGGGCCCGCAAAATACCGCAGGTTTATAGTGAGATTAGCATTGGCGGAAGTTTTTAAGGTTCATCGCACTTATCACCGAGCGGATCGACAGCATCACGAAGATCGGTCCCAAATATCAGCACGCGGTGCTGCCAGCGCCGAGAAGCGTCAAGATGGAAATTTCCCCGCGCTGTAACTACCGCTGCGGGTTCTGCGCGCTGCGCACGCGCGAAAAGCAGCCGCGCTGGGACATGGACTTCAACTTCTTCAAACGCGTCACGCTCGAAATGCGCGCGGCCGGAGTCGAGGAGGTCGGCGTCTTTTATCTCGGCGAGTCGTTCATGAACCGGCGCCTGCTCGCCGATTGCATCGAATACCTGAAAGCGGTCGTCGGCATGCCGTATGTCTTCCTGACCTCGAACGCGTCGATGGCGTTTCCCGAGGCGGTCGACGCCTGCATGAGCGCCGGGCTGGATTCGCTCAAGTGGTCGGTGAATGCCGCCGATGAGGCGCAATTCAATCAGATCATGGCGGTGTCGGGGAAGCTGTTCGAACGGGCGCTCGGCAATATCGAGGCCGCCTGGAACGTGCGCGCGAAAAAGGGTTACCGGACCGGCCTCTATGCTTCGTCAATCCGATACGACGGCGCCCAGCAAAAGAAAATGGAGGCACTGCTCGAGGCCAGGGTGAAGCCTTATGTCGATCAGCATTATTGGCTGCCGCTTTACTCCATGGGAGCGTTCGCGACGCTACGCGAAGAGCAGCTTGGCTATCGGCCGACGGCCGGCAATCAGGGTCGCATCGACGCGCTGCGCGAGCCACTGCCGTGCTGGTCCGCGTTCACGGAGGGCCATGTCACAGCGGACGGCAAGCTGTCGGCTTGCTGCTTCGATGCGACGTCGAGCTGGACGATGGGCGACCTCAATAAGCAATCGTTCATGGAGACATGGAACTCGCCTGCGTTTGTGAAGCTGCGCGAAGCGCATTTACGCAAGGACGTGCGTGGCACGGTTTGCGAGAGCTGCATCGCCTACGGCTAGCGAGAACGTACTGCCAGGGTGGCATAGCGAAGCGCGCTTACCGATTAATCGATTTCGGCTCGAATGAACTGGTGGGCTCTGGCCACGTTCCCGCCTGCGCTTCGCTACGGCGGGCAAGCCCGTGCCTTAGCCCACCCTATGCTTGCTATTTGAGCGGCCAGATGCCGGGCGGACAGATGATGACGTCATAGCCCGTCGGCCTGCCGGTGCTTGTCCGCCCATAGGTTTGTCCGCATTCCGGTGGAACCGGAATGCGGCCAAGCACGGTGCAGGCGATGCGAGCCTCGGCCTGTGCCTTTGGACGATGGCGATGAGCGCTCCGTGCCGCCGCCAGGTCGGGAACGGCGACTGCGACCGCAAGCGATGCCAACAGAATTTTGCCGATCATGCGTTCCTTCCATCCGTCATGAGGATAGGTAACGGCGCGCGTCGATCAATGGCTGCTGCACGCGCAATGGCGGCTCGACAATGGCGGGGATTTACGCCATTGCGCCAACTGTCATACGATACAAAAAAATGGGGAGGGTGGAATGAAAATCAAAACGAAAACAACAGCGGCACTGATGGCCGCGCTGGCGCTATTCTTGACTGCAGGCGGCGCCGGTGCGCAAAGCGGTTACCCGGACCGCGCGGTCAGAATGATCCTCGGCTATCCACCCGCGGGTCCGGTGGACATCATCGCGCGCATCATGGCCGACCGGCTGAGCCAGATCTGGGGCCAGCCGGTGGTGGTCGAAAATGTTTCCGGCGCCGGCGGCAACATCGCGGGCGACCGCGTCGCCAAGGTCGCGCCCGACGGCTACACGCTTTTGATGGCGACCAACGCGCAGATCGCCATCAATCCAGGTCTCTACGCCAAAATGACCTACGATCCGGCCAAAGACCTGCTGCCGATCTCGCAGGCGGTCTATTCGCCCAATATTCTCGTCGTCCCCAATGACGTGCCGGCCAAGACGGTGCAGGAACTGGTCGCCTATGCACGCGCCAACCCCGGCAAGCTGAGCTTTGCCTCGGCCGGCGTCGGCACCACGCAGCACCTCGCCGGCGAGCTGTTCAAGGCGATGGCGCACATCGATATCCAGCACGTGCCCTATCGCGGCGCCGCTCCCATGATCACCGACCTGCTGGGCGGGCGCATCACCATGTCCTTTATCGCCATCGCGCCTGCGATCCCGCTGGTGCGGGAAGGCAAGTTGCGCGCGCTGGCCGTCACATCGGCCAAGCGCTTTGGGGCGGCGCCCGAGCTGCCGACCATGATCGAAGCAGGCTACCCGGACTTTGAGTCGATCCTCTCGATCGGCCTGATGGCGCCGGCCGGAACCCCGCCCGCGACCATCGAGAAAATTCACCAAGACTCGGTGAAAGCGCTTGCCCCGCCGGAGGTGCGCAAAAAGTTGAGCGACATCGGCATGGAAGTGATCGGCAACTCGCCTAAGGAATTTGCCGCCGCGCTCAAGACGGAAGCCCCGCTATGGGCGAAGGTCATCAAGGACGCCGGAATCGCGCCGAGTAATTAGGGCATAAGGCGGAAGATCGGTTAATTGAGGCTTCGCAAAATACGCAAGCTGCGCGTCGGGAACGGCCGAATTGGGGTCTTGCCTGACTGATGCGACCCGCGAAGGCCGTTCCCGGCGTGCCGTCCGCAATTCGCCGCTATGCGATCGTCCGAACGTTTGCGATCGCAATCCTCGCGGCACTCTGACCCGGTGGTGCCATACAAACCTCCGTGCCTGACTTGCAGGCGCATAGTCGGACCGGATCGAGCGCGCTGTCAAGGCCGACGAAGTAGCCGTCCGACCGTGCTAGTCTCACCCGCATGCTCCCTTCCGACGAAAAACCGCTCCCCGCCGTCGGCGTCTATTGGATCGAGGAGGCCGACTATCCCGCGCTGCTGAAGATTTTCGACGACGGCGACACGATGCCGCGCGCGTGGAAAGAGTGGCTGAAGATGGCCGAAGAGATGGAGAAAGGCCTTAAGGCCTACGGCCATCCGGTGATGAGGGTGCGCATCGATCCGGTTACCTTCCCAATCTGGTGCGCCGCGCACGGCACGACGCCGGGTCGGCAAGGGCGAAAAGCTTTCGTCGCCGCCGCGGTCACCGAGCGATACGGCGATCAGACCTGATAGCCCATCCACCGCCCCTATCCGCCAAAACGAAATGCCCGGCGCAAGCGCCGGGCATGACTTCTGTCATCGGATAGGATGAACCGGCGGCGGCGCCTGGCGGGCGCGGCTCGCCGTTCAGTGATGATGGTGATGCCGGTGACGCCAATGATGCCGGTGGTGCGGCGTCTCACTCACGTAGTAGCGCTGGTCGAGGCCGAGCACGCCTTCGACGCCACCGACCACGCCGCCGACCGCGGTACCAACCACGGCGCCGATCGGGCCGGCGATGCGGTTACCCTCATTGAAGCCATGCGCGGCGCCGCCGGGGACGCCTTGCGCCTGTGCGGCGAGCGGTATGGCGAGCACTGCGAGAAACGCGCTGCCAATCAGCAAGTTCATTTTCATGAGGTCACTTCCATTTGAATTGAGGGACGTTCGTCGATCTGACGGCACGAAATTGATACCCACTATGAGGCAATTCGGTGACGATATGTGTTGCCGAGAGGGGCGGTCGCTCCCACGCTTACTGACGGCTCTTATCCTGCCGCGTGTACCAGGCGAACAACCGATCGATGTTGAAGTATAAGGTGCTGGTGCGCCCGTCCTTGTCGGTCACGTCAAGTACATCGAACCGGTGGCCGTCATTTTTCAGCAGCCGCTGGCGGCCCGATTTAAGACCTAGCTTGGCGATCGCGCTGTATTCCTCATCAACCGCGATGACGATGAAGGCGGTTTGCGCCGTCGCGCCATTTCCGGATGCGAGGATGGAATCCATCAGGCCGCGCGTCATGGCGTCATGGTGCGCCGCCGCCTGGGCCTGGTTGAGTTGCCGGTAACAAATCGCCGAGGCGACGTGTGCATTGATACGGACGTAGTTTTTTTCCAGAATGGCCTGCGCATGTTTCATGGCGCCGGTGCAATCCCTGGCGTTCATGGCGTTCACCATGGATTTGTTCAGCTCGGCGTCGTTCGGGTCGTAGGGATTGTATTGCGCGCTTTCCGCATAGGCGTAACGCAAGGCCGTAAAATCGACCGCGGTAGCGTTCTGCTTGGCTTGCGCGAGCAAGTCATCGTAGCGCTGCGGCGGCGCGGCGAGCAACGCGCCTATCAGCGAGCACGAAACGACGCCGGCGAGAATGAAACCGGCTAACCGGTCAGCGATTCGCCGGGTTCGCGTCATCGTCCGACCTCGGTGCGATACGGATGGGTGATTTTCAAGAACGCCGAAGACTTTTTCGATAAGTCACGGCGCGGCAGATGCATTGATCTGCGTCAACCTATCGCTACCCGCTACCGCCGCGGCTTCTTGCGCCGCTCGGGCGCCTCTTCGATGGCGATCGCGCGTTTCAGGTAAATGCCGCGGCCGCCGCAGGGCGGGCAACGCACGGAGAATTCGTCGGGCAGCGTCTTGAGCTTGTAGACATAAATCGGCGCCGCGCATTTCTCGCAGGCGATCGCACCGCGCTGGTACGTTTTCTTCGGGCGTTGAGCTAGAAGCACCGACATCGCATTTCGTCCCGGTTTGAAAGTTCCACCCGGTTTGCCAGAAAATCGCTGTATGAAGGTTAAGGACGACCCGACAATTTCGTGAATATCGATAAGCAATGCGCCGGAACGACGGTTGCTCCCTATCGGCTTACCGCCGGAGCGCTCAATTCGGCAGCTGCTGACGCGCCTGGCAGGCTTGCCAATGGGCGAGCAACCGCTCGGCCGATTCGGTCGAGAGGCGGCTGTACTGCTCTTCCATCTCGCCGAACTTTTCCTCGCGGTCGTCGCTGATGCCGGGAAGATTGTTCAGCACCGCATGCGCGATGTGCCAATCCAGCCCGATGGCCTTGCACATCACCATCGCGCCGAACGGTTCGGTATCGCAGATCAGCCGCGAGACCAGCACGACCGGAACGCAGCTCAGGATCGACAGCGCGGCGACCAGTTCGGCGATGCGGTTGCCGTCGGCGAATTGCAGCACCTTGGTGCGGGTCTGCTCGGTATCCTGGCTGAAGGAAAGCACCAGACGCTGCGCCGCGACGTATTCTTTCTGCGAAATGATTCGGCTGCCGGCCTGATCGGCAAGCTGCGTGAGCACCCGGTTGATGGCTTGGCGCTCGGCCGGGCCGGCCGCATCCAGCATGCGCTGGCGCGCCTCCTCGGTGGCGTGGCTGAGCAGCCGCTTGAACAAGGCGGGCGAGATGTCGGCGCGCCGGGTCATCGCCTCGGTCAGATCGTTGTCGCCGCTGGCGCGCATCGTCAGCATCGACATGCCGGTCTTCGAGAGGTGCGCGCCGGCATTGACCGCGACCTTGGTGACGACCTCGCGGTCGCCGCGATCGACCAGCACGTCGGTGACCACCGAGCTGAGCCGCCCGCGCTCGGCGATCTTGCTCAGGTGCGACTGGCCTTTGCTCTCGGCGATCTCGACCAGATTCTGGTCGGTCAGCCGCGGCGACTGCGCCAGCACCGGCCCGGCGACGGTGATGTCGTCGTCGGCGGCGAGACGATGGATGACATTGTGCGGAGCATTGGCGATCGGCGCGACGTCCCGACTCAGCTCGACCCGCGCGCGGCTTTCGACATGATCGACCAGGCGGACGATGACGTCGTCGAACAGCGAGGTTATATCCTCGGTCATCCGGTCGCAGCCGGCCAAGAACAGGCCGGTGACGCTCTTCAAGATCGCGTGGTGGCGTTCGGTTGAATTACTTTTGAGCGCGACTTCGAGCTCGTCGATAATTTGCAACGTCTGCGACATTTTTTTTCTTCTTACTTCTTTTGCTGCAGCCGGAATTCTTCCGACCGCCTTGCCAATCGCTGGCTGCCAGGCAATCCCTTACAGCCATACCTACTCGGGCCTTAAAGTTCCTTAAACACGGTCAATTTTTGTGAATAGATCATCCCGCAGGTTGTAGGCCTTACGGCGCGCTACCCGCTCTGAACTCCGGCATCAGGATTTGATCGCGCCCCATAGGCTCTGCTGGCCGCTCTCCGCCGACCACAGCCATCCCCACAATCCGGCCCCGAATGTCGCGATCGCGACAGGCCCGATCCAATCCCACAGCGTGGTCGCGATCGGCAAGCTGACGGCGCTGCTGGCGGGTTTGAATCCGCCATGCGCGAAATTGACCGGATTCTCTCCGGACAGAGTGGCCGGCAGGGAAATCGCGACGCGCGACATCAACGCGACGCCGAGCGCGATCAGCGCGAGCGCCAGCAATCCGCCCAGCAGGCCCTGCACGGCCATTTCGACCGCCAGTTGGCGGCGAACTTGGGCGCTGTGCCAGCCGAGCACACGCAATACGGCGAGCTCGCGCCGGCGCTCCGCGATGACACCGAGAACGAGCATCGCACTCAAGGCCAGCGCCGCGGCGGCGCCGACCGCGACAGCCACCGGTCCGAAACGGCCGATGGTTTGCGAGACGCCGCCGAACAATTGCAGCATGGTTCCGGGCGACGCAATCGAGGCGCGCGGCAGCCAGGATGCGATACTTTGCTTGACGCGTTCGGTCTCCGCCATATCGGCGATCTTGAGGAACACCTGATTGACGAGACCCGCGGGCAAGTCCGCGAGCGCGCGCGTCTCGTCGATGTCCATGTAGAAATTGCTGGCGGCGATCTGGCTGCCCTCCTTGATCTCGGCGACGCCGACGACCGAAAAGCGCTTGCCGCCGATATCGATGCTGGTGCCCGGTTCCAGCCGGTAGAAGGCGCCGTAATGGCGCTCGACCAGGATCTCGGCCTTGCCGGCAATCGGAAGCCGACCGGCGTACATCCATTCGCGCACACGGCCGGGCCCGAGCGCGGGCGCATCGGCGCCGAGTGGAATTCCGCTGATCGAATAAAAACGGCCGGCGCCCAGATTCCACAACAGCACGAAACCGGCGGCCTGCGTGACGCCCGGTTCGGCCGCCAGCCTGGTCAGTTCTTCCGGCGTGATCGGCTGCGCCGAATAGGGCAGCATAATTCCCATCTCTTTCGGAACGGCGGATGCCGTCGCGCTGCGCTGCACGATCAAGCCGGCGCCGAGATTGCGGAACGGCACGGTTGCCACATCGGCAAAAGCGCGCCCGAGCAAGTCGAGCATCACCACCAGCGTCGCCGCCAGCGCGATGCCGCCGATGAGCAGCGCGGCGCGTTTCCAGCGATAGGTCATTTCGCTGGTCAGATAGCGCCAATGGATCAGCCGGCTCATCGCTCAATCCTATTTCTCGCCGAGGCTCGCGCGCAGCGCCGCCTCGAAATCGGCGACGCTCCAGGTGCCGTTCAAATTCAACGGATTATCGGCGGCCACGGGAAAGTTGACGAAGTCGACGGACTTGCCGTCGGCGCGCTTGAAGCTCTTGTTGCCGTCGATCAGCAGCACGATCGGGATGTGCCCTGTCAGCCCGATCGCCTTGAGGCGCTTCACACCGTCGGAGCCTTCAATATCCATATCGACGACACGGACACGCCCATCGTATTTGGCGAGTAAATCGCGCACCGGTTTCAAGGCTTTCTGTACCGGCCAGTGCGTCATTGCGAGCACCTCGACAATAGGCTGGGCCGCGGCGGCATAACCGCCGGATAGCGCGACGCCGGCCGCACCAATCATGAGGAAGACCTGTCTACGCGACATCATGTTGAATTCTCCCGTCTTTCATTTCGATAATGGTGTCGGCCTTGGCCGCGATGTCGGGGTCGTGCGTCACCACCACGAGGGTGGTCGCGTGTGCCCGGCTCATGTCGAGCAGCAGTTCGAGGATCGCCGCGCCGGTCTCGACGTCGAGATTGCCCGTGGGTTCGTCGGCCAGCAGGATCGACGGCTCGTTGACCAGAGCGCGCGCCATGGCGACGCGCTGCTGCTCGCCGCCGCTCAGTTCGGACGGGCGGTGATGCATGCGATCGCCTAGGCCGACTTGCGCGAGAAGGCCCACCGCGCGTCGATGCCGGGCGGCGACCGGGGTTGCCTTGTCGAAGAAGGTCGGCAGCAACGTGTTTTCCAGTGCCGACAGCGAGGGGATGAGATTGAAACCCTGGAATACGAAGCCGATAGCGCGCCGGCGCAGATCGGCCATGCCCGCTTCGTCCAGGCTCGAGAGATCATGGCCCTGCACGACGACGCGGCCGGCGTCGGCTTTCTCGAGCCCGGAAACAACGCCCAGCAAAGTGCTCTTGCCCGACCCGGATTTGCCGATGATGGCGGAGAAGCTGCCGGCCGGAACCGAAAAGCTCACGCCGCGCAGCACCTCCAAAGCGCCATAGTGCTTTTTCACGCCGTCGACTTGAATGGCAGTTTCGGTCATGACGGATCTCTCTCACTCGCTATGCAGCAGCGACCAGGGTTGCGGCGCCGAAGTCAGCAGCAGGACGGCCGCGGCCAGCCCGACGAAAAGGCTGCCGCCGGCCGCGATCGCCGCCGCCTGCCACGGGATGCCGATGGGCACGGTGACGGTCTGCGTGCGGTTCAGCGTCGCTTCGGGAATGAAATGCGGCGTCGAACTCAAATCCCACGGCAGATCGAGCGTCACCGAGATATGGCCGAGCAGGCCCGCGATCGCGACCGCCAGCAGGATGCCGAGCGCGACGCCCGCGATCGCCAGCATGGCATTCTCGAGCAAAACTTGCTGGCGAATGTGCCGCCACGACCATCCGATCGCCTGCAGCACCGCCAATTCGCGCCGCCGTTCCTGGATCGCCGAGGCGGTGGCGCGGAAGACGAAGGCCGCGGCAAACGCGCCGATCACGGCGGCGACGATCAAGCCCATGCGCTGCGACAAGAACAGCACGCCGCTCAGCGCCTCGCGGAACGACAGCTCGCTCGACACGATGCCCTTTTTGCCGAGCAGCATAGCGACTTTGTCGACGACGCCCTCCAGGTGCTGGCGATCGACCTTCACCAGCAGCAGATTGGCGTCATCGCGGCCGAACGGATAGAGCGCCTGCACCATCGGGGCCGCAGCCGACAATACCTGCGCCGGCGCGAGCGGCATATAGACATCGGCGCGCACCACCTTGCCACCGCGCGCGGCGTCGACAATCCCGAGCACGGGGAATTTCGTGCCACCGACACCGATGCTGGCGCCGGTTTTGAGATTTTGTTTGGCGGCAAAATCGCTGTCGAGCAGGACCGCTTGATCGCCGGCGCGCAATGCCTTGCCGTCGATCAGACGGGATGCGAGCGAGCCGAGGCCAGCTTCGCTGTCGTCGATGCCGAGAATCGATTGATAGTGGTCCGGCGCGAGTTCCCACATATAGACCGCGCGCGTCAGCGAGATCACGCCTTCCATGGCGCGGATCGCCGCCACCGCGGCCGTTGGGACCAGAGCGTTGGGGTGCGGGAAAACGAGCCCTTCGAGTTTCGGCGGAATGTCGCCGTTGATCTGCACGATCACATCGGCGCCGACCGTTTCGATCGGCGCGCGCACCGCGCGGGCGTAAGATGCGGCGAGCGCGGTGAGCAGCACGGCGGCCAGCACGGCAACCGCGGAGCTCAAGATCGCGATGAGCGACCGGCTGCGGCGAAAGGCAAGTTCGCGCCAAGCGTAACGAAGAATGGACATTCGCGAAGCCTTTCAAAGGCCAACGCCAAGCGCCCCCTTAACGCTCGTGCGGCGGGGCGCTTGTCTGATTTTCCTGGTCACGGATAGCAACGCGGCGCGGCCGCCGAAATGATCTGGATCATAGGGCCGCAAGTCCAATGGCGCGGGCGGCCTTGCCAGGTGATATGTTATATTGTTACATATTGAGCATGAAAATCGCCTTAGCCCTCGCCGTTCTCCTCGCGCTCGCCCCGGTCCCGGTTGCCCGCGCCGCCGAGGGCAAGATCGCCGTGGTTGCGGCGGAGAATTTCTATGGCGACATCGCGCGTCAGATCGGCGGCGACCGGGTCGCGGTCGTCAGCATCATGAACAACCCCGACCAGGACCCGCATCTGTTCGAGACCACACCGGGCATCGTGCGGCAGATCGCCGACGCGCAGATCGCGGTTCTCAACGGCGCCAATTACGACCCCTGGATGGAGAAGCTGTTGAGCGCAGCGCCACGCGCGGGCCGCCTGGTGATCAACGCGGCAGCGCTCACCCGTCACAAAGGGGGCGACAATCCGCATCTCTGGTACGACCCCGCCACCATGCCGGCGGTCGCCAAGGCGATGGCCGCCGCGTTCACCAGAGCCGACGGCGCGCACGCCGCTGACTATGCGGCGCGTCTCGCGGCGACGCTGGCTTCGCTCAAGCGCGTCGCGCAACGCGTCGCGCAGATGAAAGCCAAGCATGCCGGCGCGGCGATCACCGCCACCGAACCGGTGTTCGGTCCCATGGCCGAGGCGCTCGAATTGACCATGCGCAATCAAAATTTCCAGCTCGCCATGATGAACGACACCGAGCCAAGCGCGCGCGACGTGGCGGCGTTCGAGGACGATCTCAAGAACCACAAGGTGAAGGTGCTGCTCTACAACAGCCAAGTGTCCGAGAAGCTGACACTGCGGCTGCTCGACATCGCCCGGCAAGCCAAGGTGCCGGTGGTCGGCGTGACCGAGACCCAGCCAGCCAATCTGTCGTTCCAGGATTGGATGCTGGGCGAACTCGACGCGCTCGACAAGGCGCTGAGCGGACCAAATTCATGAACGTCGTCGAGCTCGAGCACGCCACGCTACGCATCGGCGGCCGCACGGCGCTGGCGGACGCAAGCTTCGCGATTCGTGCCGGCGAATTCATCGGCGTGCTGGGGCCGAACGGCGCCGGCAAGACCACGTTGATGCGCGCCATTCTCGGGCTGCTGCCGCCGAGCAATGGGGCGATCCGCGTGTTCGGCCACGCGCCGCAGCGCGGCGACCGGACTATCGGCTATCTGCCGCAGGTGCGCACGGTGCTGCCGGATCTACGCGTGCGCGGGCTCGACTTCATCGGCGCATCGCTGCATGGCGAGCGCTGGGGCCTGCCGCAGCTCGGCCGCCATGACCGCCGCATGATCGAGGAGACGCTCGACGCGGTCGGCGCGCGCGATCTGGCCACGCGTCCGCTCTCCGACATGTCGGGCGGCGAACGGCAGCGGCTGCTGCTGGCGCA
>Ga0208478_1000621_pt1 | contig 11846 bp, 6 predicted proteins | sample NGESurdeep072012_5_FD_184462 | JGI IMG/M metagenome (GOLD analysis project Ga0208478, IMG submission 184462) | Arctic peat soil microbial communities from Barrow, Alaska - NGEE Surface sample 415-2 deep-072012 (SPAdes) | ecosystem: Environmental > Terrestrial > Soil > Wetlands > Peat ... | reverse complement strand
TTGGTTCCTTCTCGGGGTCAATCCAAATGATTACCAAACCATTACTATTGACACATGACTTAGAAGAGGTGGAAATATGTAAAAGAGTGAAAACCTTTTTCAGATCAATTTTACCAAGTACCTTTTTTTCAGAAACGTCCTTTCTGATTTTTATTTCAATGGTTTTATGTTCGTTCTCTGCAAGATCAAAAAATGTTATATTCGACAATATCCTGCTGTCGCTTAATCTGTTACCGGTAACGAGCATATAGTGTCCGGGGGGAAGAGGAAGTTCGTCCCTGAAATCGCTGATTTTTCTGTTGTAATCATATTCGAGAGTATTGTAACGGCCCCCTTCAAATCGTGCAATAGTGAAATGAACATAATATTCAGGAGCAGGTTTTGTATTATCTGATTGAAGTTTAAGATAACCTTTATTATGATCAGGTGGTTTTTGATCAGAAAAATAAACATCATTCCAACTTTTATTAAAAAAATACTGGGGCACATTTCTTCCTGGCTCAAGCCTTGAAGGTATTCCGAGGCTACGGCATATTGCAATAAAGCATATTGCCCTTGAACCTGTATCTGAAACTTTAAGTTCGCTGACACCGACAGGTGTTATCGGAGTCTGATAATAGTTTTCATCATCAGCAATTCTTAAATTATCATTCAGATATTGAACAATTAATAAAGGATTGCGTGATCCATTTATTAATAATTCAGATGGTAATTTTGTTAAAAAATAATGCCTCCATGGGACCAAAAGTTCATTTGCAATCCTTGGATTAAGAATATAATATAAGTATACCTTATTATCAGATTCACCGGAAACATTTAGAGGAAGGCCAGTATTTCTAAGATGATCTGAAAGGATATATCCCCTTATATCACGGAGATCCTTATCTGTAAGAATCTCAAGCAAAGATATGGCGACATCATGTAATGAATCAGGTGTTGCTGACAGGAATGAGCTGATCTCTTTATAATTGCCCATGCTTCTGGCAATAATTCTCATGATTCTGGCTGTATCAATATTCAGTCTTAATGCAAGCGTTTTAGCTTCTGCAGGGCTCATCCATGAATCAATATACTTTTGACGGATATTGTTTTCTTTGTTAATTCTCTCTGAATTCTGTCCTATGAGCTCTTGTGATGGCCCGGAAAGCGGTGAACGGATTACAGGCACATCAATATCCAGATCAATTCTACTGTCACTCATTTCTTTCCTGTCAAGTTTTAATATTAAGGTATCAGTTTCACCCACTGAGATTTTCTTAAAGTCAAAATTATCTCCTTTATGTGCCCAGATCATTAAATCACCTAATCCTGTTTCAAATTGACTTACTCCATCCTTGTTGGTAGGAACAATAGCTAACGGATAAAATTCTGCATAGTTATATAGTTGGTATTCAACCTGAGCATCATTTAATGGAACATTATCCTTATCAAATACTTTTACGAATATTTTCTTGGTAATAGCATATTTAGCCAGGTTGTTAACATCTGTATAATAAATATTCCTCTTTATTGCATTTTCATTGCCCCGGAAAGCTCCAAATGACTTTGTATGTACCAGCATGGCTCTCCTGGCTGGTTCTGTAAACCACCCACGATCAAGAACCGGTTCCGGTTCACAAGCACCCATATAATACCATTTTCCTTTAAACCATATTTCAACCCAGGCATGGTTGTCATCGATATGTGCCCATCGTGGAGTATATACTTGCCTGGCTGGTATTCCGACAGTCCGCAGTGCTGCTACTGTAAAGGTTGATTCTTCGCCACATCTGCCTCTTGCTGAGAGAATTGTACTCATTGGGGCAGAAGTTCTGTCATCAGCAGGTTGATAACTAACCTTTTCATGGCACCAGTGGTTTATCTCAAGAGCAGCTTCCCTGATATCTTTCCCCTTTATCCTGGTCATAAGTTCATTATAATAAGTAAGCCTGAATGAGTCAAGGTTTTCATTATTAATCCGGCATGGAAGAACATAATGGAGGAAGATATCTTCGGGTACATCTTTTCCCCATTTTGACTCGGATTGTGCCCGCAAAGACATATCAATGTTAGCCAGAAAAAAATCACCGTTATAGTCTGCCAGATCGCTTAATGGCATAAATGCATAAAGAAACTTAAGGGCTTCGGATTGTTTCAATGAAAGATTCTGATTAAAAACAGAGAAAAGAGAAGAATCTCTGTTTTTAGCCATATTTTTCCTTTGACTAAATGTTTTTTCAGTAATTGACAGGTAATGACTGTCATTAATAAGATGATTATCGGAACATGACAATATAAGCATAGTTATAAATGCCAATATAGCAGAGACAGGTCTGAGACCTGTTTTTTCATGACCTGTCTCTACATTTTTTAGGATTATTTTCATGTCAGCAACAGTTCTAAATGGTGCCGCAGGAATTCCTTACAATAAGTTCGGGTGATATATTAACCTGCCGTTTAAACTTGCCTTTTCCTGAATTTTTTACTTCAGACCAGATCATATTTGCAACTTTTGTGGAAATCTCTGAAAGAGGTTTGCGAAGACATGTGACGGGAGAAAACATCAGGTCGAATCCTGTTCCCTCCTCCATTGAAACAATTGCAATATCCTGTGGAACCCTTAGTTTCTTTTTCCTGAGGAGAGTCATTATCGGATAAACTAGGCTTGCATTTATAATAACCATGACATCTGCACGATAAGGAGGTCGAAGATACTTTTCGAACTGGGTTGAATCAATTTCATCGCCAACTGACCTTTTTTCTAATTCAATAACAACCGGCCTGGTGATACCGGGCTTTTGATCAATAACGTCGATAATATCCTGAATTGCGGTTGTATCAGAACGCGATGATCTGTGGTCAGCAACAATTATTATATTTTTATAACCTAGCTTATCCAGGTGATTCACAACTAGTTGAGCTCCTGCAACAGTGTCAGTACTAACTGTATTGAGACGCAATGTCTTAGAGGGTTTTTCGAGAAGCACGAATGGATAGTCAGTTGTTCTGAGTGCGCGAATTGTAGCTTCATCTGCTGCATCTCCAAGAAGGATAAGCCCGCTATAAAACTTTTTAAATGCTCCCACAAGCCGGTCGTATCTCTGATCATCCGGATCTTTTGTTACAATAGAGAATCCAACACCAATACTTGAAAAAGCTTTCTGAAGATAAGGTGTTATCTGAATAACGAATGGATCATTAATTGAAGGTACTATCATTCCCAGCACACCGGGTTTATCTTCAACTGGTGAAGATTCATTCTTATCATGCAATGATTCATAATACCCCATTTGCCTGGCCAGGGTAAAAACTTTTTCCTGGGTATCCTTTCGGATACCTTGCTGATCAGCTTTATTGTTAAGGACAAGTGATACTAAGGTACCAGAAACACCAAGCCTCGCAGCTAAATCTTTGTTTTTAAATTTTTTCCCCATTTCCCCTTTAATTGGAAGAAATAAATTTAGCACTTTTTTTGAATCACAGAATTAATTTAATAATTTTTAACTTTTAAAAAGAAAAGGCTGCCCTTTTAAGACAGCCTCCTTATAGTTATAAATAAGATGATTATTTTTTAGGAGGATTGATTCCTCTCTGCTTGGCAGCTGTTTCAAGTCGCTGCTGCCATTTTGATTTTTTGAATGGTTTCTTTTTGTTCTCCTCCAGTGTCGCAAGGACGGCATCAGCATTAATGAATCGTTTAGATATCATATTCTGAGCATATGTAAGCATATTAGCAAGGAAATAATAATATGTAAGACCTGCGGAGAAGTTATTAAGAATGAGCATAAACATAATGGGCATCATATACATCATCATCTTCATCCCCGGCTGATCTGAACCGGGAGAAGAACCAGTCATCTTCATTGTTAACAATGTTGATGCTGTCATAAGAAGAGTGAAAAGACTTACATGATCCCCATACATCGGTATAATAAAAGGAAGATGCAATATTGAATCATATGTTGATAAATCTGTTGCCCAGAGGAAGTGTTCCTGCCTCAATTCAATTGAAACCGGGAAAAACCTGAACATTGCAAACAGAATCGGCATCTGAAGCAACATTGGCAGACAACCTCCCATCGGGTTCACTCCTGCCCTCTTATACAGGTCCATCGTTGCCTGCTGCTTCTTCATTGCATCTTCTTTCTTGGGAAATTTCTTTCCAAGCTCCTCTACCATAGGCTTAAGCACCTGCATTTTTGCCTGGGATTGGTACGATTTAAAAGTCAGAGGGAAAAGAACAACTTTAATTATAATTGTCAGAATAAGAATAATTAAACCAAAATTCTTTATAAAATGGTTAAGCCAGTTAAAGATCGGAATAATTACAAACCTGCTGATCCAACCGATAATATTCTTACCGAGGAATACAATCTTTTCGAGCTGCAGCCCTTCCTTTTTAAGAATTGGAATTGAATTTGGTCCGTAATATAATTTCATACTGATGGAATTCGAAGTGCCGTTATTGAAAGGGATGCCCACCTCAGAAGTATAGTATCTCAGAAATTTTTTGGAAGCCAGAGTACGGGTAGATGAAACAGATGCATTAAGAAAGAAGTCATTGGTAAGAATTATTGAGGAAAAAAACTGGTCCTGAAATGCGATCCAGCTGAGTTTTGTAGTAATATCGGTATTCACAACCTCTTTTGACTGACGAAGTCTGAGGCCAGTAACTTCATCCTGATAATACTTGTAATTAATGGTTGAATAATTCTCTTCATTTTGCCGCCCTTTTTCCTGTTGAAGTATGTACATTTTCCAGTCTAATGTCAGACTGTTTTGATTAGAAGCAATAACATCTTCCAGCGATTTGAAGTTAACATTAAAGTCAACCATGTATTTATCCGGGGCAAGTGTATATTTATACTCAATATATTTATCATTACCGGCAAATAATCTCAGAACGACACTCTCGGGATGAGAACCAACTTTAAACAATTTTTGGTCAGATACCGGTTTAAAAAAGAGGTTATTAGTCTGAACAGCTTTGTTGTCGGCAGTAAAGAAGTTAAACCCAAATACAGTTGAGTCACCGGAAAACAGTATAAGTGGCCTGGCATCAAAAGTCTTATAATCTTTTAACCTTGCAGAATATACTTTTCCACCTTTGAGTGAAATTTTAAGTTCAACTTTATTGTTTTCAAGTGTAATGAATTCATTCTCCCCTATTGCTGATTGTGCAAAAACTCCATACTGATTGATATCTGTTTTTATTGCTGTTGAATTGGGTGCAGAAACTCCGGAGTTTGTCTTCTGTGAACTCAAAGAATCTGATTTTTGTTTATCAGGTGTATTTCCAAGTCTAAGATTGATCTCATTTATTTTTGCTAGAGCATCAGGCTGATTTGGTTTAAATCTCAAAGCATTTATATATTCTGATCTTGCAGTTTCAAGGTCTCCTTTGGCAAAATCAGATTCTGCTACCGCAACAGCCTTATCAAATGCTCTATTCATCCGGTTGCTATTATATATACTGAACCCTATAAAGATTACGAAAATCAGAATAAGGCCTGTTATTGTATTTCTATCCATTCTTTAAAGTGAATTAAAATTATTGGTTTAAGAATTGAAAATTTATTAATAATAATTATTGTTGAAAAGACTTTCCCCTGGTTTCTAGCCTATACAGGCTTTAATGAAACTAACAAATAAAGGATGTGGATTTATTACAGTACTGCTGTATTCAGGATGAAACTGGACTCCAATAAACCATTTATGGTCAGGTATTTCAATAATCTCTACCAGACCTGACTCAGGATTAATTCCCACCGGTATCATTCCCTTGTTTTTGAAATCATCATAGTACTTATTGTTGAATTCATATCGGTGTCTGTGTCTTTCTACAATTTCAGTTTTCTTATATGATTCGAATGTTTTGGAATTTTTATCAATGACACACTTATATCCTCCGAGCCTCATAGTTCCACCCTTATCAATAATACTTTTTTGTTCCTCCATCAAATCAATTACGGGATATTTTGTTTTATGATTTATTTCTGTAGAATGAGCACCTTCGAAGTTAAGCACATTCCTGGCGAACTCTATGACCGCACATTGCATACCAAGACAAATTCCAAAAAAAGGAATATTGTTTTCCCTTGCATACCTGGCTGTTAAGATTTTTCCTTCTATACCCCTTGATCCAAAACCAGGTGCGACCAGTATCCCATTAAAACCGCCTAGTCTGTCTATAACATTTTTTTCAGTAATTTCTTCTGAATGAATATATTCAACATCAATTTCGCATTCATTCATTGCACCGCTATGTATGAACGATTCGGCAATTGATTTATAAGCATCCGGAAGTTCTACATATTTTCCAACCAACCCAACCTTTATTGAATGTTTTGGATTCTTCAGTTTGGTAAGGAATTCTCTCCATTCGGTAAGAGCAGGCTCTGTATCAACAGGAAGTGACATTTTTCGCAGAACTGTTCTGTCAAGACCTTGCTCCAGCATTTTTATAGGTACTTCATAAATAGTCGAAACATCAACTGATTCTATAACAGCATTCTCTTCAACGTTACAAAAGAGAGCTACTTTTCTTTTAATATCTTCATTAAGGTGTCTTTCAGTTCTGAGCACTAATATGTCGGGCTGTATTCCTGTCTCAAGAAGCTCTTTAACAGAATGTTGTGTCGGTTTGGTTTTCGATTCTCCGGTTGAGGATAGATATGGAACCAGGGTCAGGTGAATGACTATACAGTTTTGTGCTCCAAGTTCCCATTTTAACTGGCGGACCGATTCAATATATGGCAGTGATTCAATGTCACCTACAGTGCCTCCTATTTCAGTAATAACAATATCATATTTATCACCTGAACTGACGAGTTTGATCCTCCTTTTTATTTCATCAGTGATATGAGGAATAACCTGAACAGTTTTTCCAAGATAGTCGCCTTTTCGTTCCTTATTAATAACGGATTGATAAATCCTGCCGGTTGTAACATTATTAGCCTGACTTGTCGGGACATTTAAAAACCTTTCATAATGCCCGAGGTCAAGATCTGTTTCAGCACCGTCAAGGGTTACATAGCATTCACCATGTTCATAAGGATTAAGAGTCCCGGGATCAACATTGATATATGGATCGAGTTTTTGAATAGTAACAGAATAACCTCTTGCCTGCAATAATTTTGCAAGCGAAGCTGAAATAATGCCTTTTCCCAGAGAGGAAGTCACTCCCCCTGTAACGAATACGTACTTAACGTCTGTCAAAGCAATGAAAGTTTATTTTTAGATATAAGATTCCATTTTCATTAATCATCAAGACCAGACTGGTCAATCATCTTGACTTTTTCTTCAAGTGTTTTAATCAGTTTTTTAGCATTCTCTATTTTCTCTTCTACTTCTCTAATCATAGTATCAGCATTTGTAGATTTTGCAAAAAAACCAATATTATTCTCCCATAAGACGATGTCTCCCTCAAGCTGTTTAATCTTTGTAAAGAATTTATCTCTTTCATTCCTGACTTTTCTTGAGGCTTTAGGATTCGCTTTAAGGTTATCAAGTTTTGTTTTATATTTAAGGATGCTTTTATCCTCATCGCCAATTTTAAGCTTATCAAACTCCTTATTGATGACAATCCTGTATTTATTGGTAATTTCATCTTTAAGATTAAAAGGGACAAAACCAATATCTGTCCATTTCCTCTGTAATTCTTTCAAACGTTCAAATGCAACATGAACATCAGTCCCTGGTTCGAATTTTTCAAGTTCTTCTATTATTGCAAGCTTTGCCTTGAGGTTATCTTCATATGAAGTATCAAGAGCTGCAAAGAATTCAGTCTTTCTGTTAAAAAAGTGATCACAGGCTTTACGGAATCTTTTCCAGCATCGTTCAGATTGTTTTCGTGGGACAGGGCCTATTTCTTTCCACTCTTTCTGAAGTTTAATAAGAGCATCAGAAGTTGCTTTCCAATCCATACTTTCCTGCAGCGTTTCAGCCTGGATACATAATTCTGTCTTCAGCTGCAGGTTATTAAGTTGAATCTCTTTATTATCCGCATAGAATCCTCTTTTCTTCTCAAAGAAGGTATCGCATGCATCTCTGAATCTCTGATAAACTTTGTTATTTTGTTTTTTAGGAGCAAATCCTATTGTACGCCATATTTTCTGTAATTCAACAACTTTACCAGCTCTTTCATCAAATTCCTTAAAGTTTTTAATTTCAAGCAGGTTAATTGCATCTACCTCTTCATAGAGAGCTATTTTAGCCTCAAGATTTTTCTTTTGATCGTCTTTCTGCTTTTCGAAATACTCATGATGTCTTTTGTTAATTTGAGAAGTTGCCTCTTTAAACCTTTCCCAAATCTCATTTTTTGATTCCTGTGGAACCGGTCCTATTTCACGCCACTGATTATGGAAGTCCTGCAAAAACCTGAAAGCGTTAACAGGATTTGGCTCCAGAAGAAGCTCTTCTGCTTTTTCACAAAGCACAACTTTTGCTTCTAAATTCTTTTTTAGATCAAGGTCCCTAAGTTCCTTATTGATTTTAATATAATCGTAGAAGATTTCGACATAGTGATGGTAATTCTCCCAAAGGTCTTTTAGTGATGTCTGAGGAACAATGCCTATTGAATGCCATTCATTCTGCAGGGACCTGAAGTCGTGAAAAGTCTTATTTATTGACTCTTCCCTGTTTACCAGATCCTTGATTTTGTCAATTATATCGTACTTTTTCTTAAGGTTCTCATATTTTTCAGCTTCCTGAACCTTATTATAATCAGTTTTTTTCTCTTTATATTTTTCGAGCAGATGTTTTACACGTGCATCATCAGGATCAACCCACTGCCTATAGTCTTCAATCTTACCGCCGCCTTCAAGAAATTTACTTTTTCTTTCCTCTGATTCACTCTTTAATTTTTTATAGAATAGGATTTTTAATCGTTCTACATCGTCCCTAATCTCGAGTGTAGGCCGGTTTTCTATAATGAGACCTAAGGTTTCAACCAGTTCATGTTTAGTGTATCCTGAATAATCAACCTGAGGAAGTACTATATCATCAAACGTATGAGAATCAATGGGCAATGGCTCTTCTTTCTCTGCAATTGGCTCAGATTCTTTATCCAGTTTAAACTCCTCATTTTCAATAATTTCTACTGATTTATCATCAGTATTGTCCAAAGGGACAAGTTCTTGCGCGTTTTCCGCTTGTGTGGCTTTCTCAGTTCCGGGGGCACTTTCATTCGCCCCGGATTGTTCTTTACGAACAGAGTCATCCGGATTTTTCTTGGTCATAATCAATCCTTTTATAGTTCAGCTCTTTATCAGTAATTTACACCATGGCAATCCATGGGATTTTCAGAGTACGAAAATATTGAAATATTTAATAAAACTCAAAGTTTTGACATAAATAAATGTGAGAATCAGATATTAAGGCAACATGAACGTTTCTGCTTGAAAATATAATCTTACTAATTTGCCTTTTCTGTTACCAATTAAAAGATTTTAGGCAGATAAATAATATATTTGAATAATAATTTAAACCAAAATGAAAGTTCTAAAAAACTGAAATTAAATAACCTGCCTGTATGCAAAAATCTCAAATTATACTATTTTCTGCTGCTATTGCGTTTTTAGCAATAAGATTATATCAAAAATATGTAAAGAAAGATAAAAACAAATCCGGAACTGAAATAAAACCTTCTTCGGGTATATCGATGCCGTCCTCATCTAAAGATGACGATTATGAACCTTACTCAAAAAAATAAAAGTGATCACTTTTTATTTTTTGAGACCATATAACGGAAAGGATTTATAATCTTTTGAAGAAGCCTGATATTTTCAGTGATTATTTCCGCAGTACCCTGCATATTCTGAGTAAAATCCAGTTTTCTTCCATATAAAGTCGTGAGACCTTCAGGAAGCTCGATTTCAACAACATAAGCATCACCTGCAGGTACGAGCGATTTAGATTTTACAATACCTCTCACCATCCCATAATCAAGGTAAGGATAGCCGCTCAGTTTTATATTAACTAATTGTTGGTTTTTCACCTTGCCGGATCTTTCCATTTTCAGATATATTCTGCCAAGGAAACTGCCTGTTTCAAGAGGAACAATACTTACTACAGGTTCATCTTTTGTTACTGACTGATTAGCACTCCAGAACTTTGTAAAAGAAACAATCCCTTCAACCGGTGAGATAAGAAGATAGGTGTTTTCCCATAAGTCTATTTGCGCCTTAAGGTTCAAAAATGATTCACGCAAAGCTGAAACATATTTTTCTTTTTCATCTGTTCTTGTTATTCGATTGTCCTGAAGAAGCTGATGCTTTTCAGACAGTTCGATCGATTTCGCAGAATGGTCGAGCCTTGCCTGCTGTAGTTCTATATTTACTCTTAACAGTTGTTGGTGTGATGTTTCAAGTTCGATTTCAGGTATTACGTTACCGATAAACAAAGAAGAATCTCTATGATACTTTCTGGCCTCAAGTTGCTGATTTTCAGAATACATTCTTTCCTTTATACTTAATCTTGCAATATATTCCTGAATTCCGTTTATTTCGTCGGTCAATGAAGCTATTTTACTGCCATAAAAATCATTTGTCACATAATTGTTCAGGTCAGAAAGGTTTTTCAGAAATGTGCCATAATAACCCTGAAGCTCTCCAAGCTCAGAGAAAAGTGGCAGCAATCTATAGGAAAGTAATTCCGGATCCTTTATCGTATCAATTGCTTGTTTAAGTAATTCAATTTCGTGCATGGAGGCTGTTGTTTCCATTACTGCAACCAATTGTCCTGCATTAACTTTTTCTCTTTCCTTTACAAAAAAAGAGTTTATATGTCCTGTTATTTTAGTAACGAGTGTTACAGGAGGATTAGTTGTGGTAATTTCAATCGGAGCCGGGATTGTATCAGGGTATTTTATTAACCATGCAAATAGAATAAAAAGAACAAAAACCAATAGCATAACTGTTGTCCCCCACCTGAGAATTCTACTCGGAGGTTTTCCCATAATCTCTCTAACGGGGTCAGAATATAATATTTCAGGTCTCTTATTTTTCATATATACTTGCTAACTACCCAGTTCAAGTTGATTCTTTACAAGGTTATAATATGCTCCTTTTTTGGCTATAAGCGATTCGTGAGAACCTGTTTCAATTATTCTGCCACTGTCAAGAACAACAATCTTATCTGCGTTTCTTACAGTACTGAGCCGGTGTGCAACAACAATAACCGTCTTACCTTCAAAAAAATCAGCAAGGTTTTCAACAATTACTTTTTCATTATTGGCATCTAGTGAATTAGTTGCCTCATCAAAAATTATAATATCGGGGTTCTTATAGATTACCCTTGCAATAAGCAACCGTTGTTTCTGACCTTCGCTTAATCCGTGACCATTTGCTCCTATTTTGGTATTATATCCCAAAGGAAGAGACTCGATAAATCCTCTTATGTTTGCAATATCAACTGCATTAATTAGTCTTTTCTCCTCTATTTCTTCAGATCCGGGAGCTATGTTAGCTGCAATAGTGTCGGGAAATAAGAAGCCGTCCTGCATAACAGCTCCAACCTTTTTCCTCCAGACTTTAAGGCTGAGATTAGACAAACGTAAGTCACCAATAAGTATTTCACCTGCAACAGGATGATAAAAACCCAGGAGCATCTTTAACAAGGTTGTTTTTCCGCTGCCGCTGGTTCCAACGATTGCAGTTATTTTATTTTCTTCAATGAACAGGTCAATATCTTTTAATGCGAATGGCGAACGCGGGCCTTCATACTGATAGGAAAGGCTATTAAAATAGATATCCTTTTTATCGGGAAGCTTTCGCACTTTCACTTCAGGATCAGGTTCCTCCTCTTCAAGGTTATGGACTTCAGCCAGACGATCAAGGCTCATTTTTGCATCCTGAGACATGCGGAAG
>Ga0208478_1000620_pt1 | contig 11853 bp, 13 predicted proteins | sample NGESurdeep072012_5_FD_184462 | JGI IMG/M metagenome (GOLD analysis project Ga0208478, IMG submission 184462) | Arctic peat soil microbial communities from Barrow, Alaska - NGEE Surface sample 415-2 deep-072012 (SPAdes) | ecosystem: Environmental > Terrestrial > Soil > Wetlands > Peat ... | reverse complement strand
AAGCCGCAACGGCGCCGGGTTGGAGATCAGCAGCCCGAGCACGCCCCGGCCGCGCGGCAGGTCGCCGATCGCCGCCCTGCCCTGGTCGTCGATCCCAACCGTGATGAAGTCGGCGAGCCGCTGCCGCGACTCGTCGAGCACGCCCAGCGCCGCGTACCGGGCGCCGGTCACATGGCGCGCGGCCTGCAGCAGACGATCGAATACCGCCTCGAGCTCCCGTTCCGCGACCACAGCGCGGGCAGCTTCGATGAGCGACCGCAGCCGGTTTTCGTCGAGTTTTGGTGCCGTCATGCTGCTGTGAACCCAGCGTGGTTCCCCTTCCAACGATCATATCGTCATCACGACGGATTTCCTGGAGTGGATGAGAACGTGCTTAGAAGTTGCCAAACATTCATCTCCCACACAGGCTACGACCGATACAAAGGACACGCCGGCCCGTCACCGCGTTCCCATGCGCTCGCATCACGCCATGAGCTCACCGACACCCGACACACCCGTCCACCCCTCGGTCCTGCTGGTCGAGGACGAGGAGTCGATCGCCGCGCCGTTCGCCCAAGCGCTCGTGCGCGGCGGTTTCCGGGCCACGGTCGCCCACACGGGCGCCGAGGCGGTGAGCATGGCCCATGACCTCGACCCGGATATCGTGCTGCTCGATCTGTCGCTGCCCGACATCGACGGCCGCGACGTGTGCCGGAGGCTGCGCCGGGACTCCGACGTGCCGATCATCATGGTCACGGCGAGCGGCACCGTGACCGATCGGGTGGTCGGACTCGAGCTCGGGGCCGACGACTACGTCGTCAAGCCGTTCGCGATCGGAGAGGTGATCTCCCGGATCCGAGCCGTGCTGCGACGGGCCCGGCCGGCGGCCAGCGAGTCGCGGGAGCTCGTCGTCAGGGACCTGCGGCTCGATTTCGCCGCTCGCCGGGCCTGGATCGCCGACCGCGAGCTTGAGCTGACGCGCAAGGAGTTCGACCTCCTCGCCCGGCTGGCCCACGACGCGGGCTGCGTGGTCACCCGCGAGGAGCTGATGACCGACGTCTGGGACATGAACTGGTTCGGCTCGACCAAGACGCTCGACGTGCACATCGCGTGGCTGCGACGCAAGCTCGGCGACGATCCGGCGGCGCCGGCTTACATCCAGACGGTGCGGGGCGTCGGCTTCCGGTTCGCGGCACCCGGGGAGCCGCTGTAAGCCTCAGGACCCGCCTGCTCGCCGCACTGGCCTACGTCCTGCTGCTGGCGATCATCGCCCTCGGCGTGCCGCTCGCCGTCAGCCTGAGCGCGCGCGTGCGGGCGGAGGTGCATTCCCAGGCGCGTGGTCAGGCCGATCTCGTGGCTGCCACCGCCGAGGATCTGCTCGCCGCGGCCTATCGCCGGCAGCTGCAGACGGTCGTGGCCACGGCGGCACGGTCGGTGCGCGGCCGCATCCTCGTCGTCGACGGCGCCGGGCGGGTGCTCGTGGACAGCGCCGGGCCCGCCCAGGTGGGCTCGAGCTACGAGGGCCGGCCGGAGATCGAGAGCGCACTGGCGGGCCACCCCGTCCAGGTGCAGCGGGCGAGCCGCACGCTCGGCCGGGACATCCTGGCCACGGCGGTGCCGATCGTCCACAACGGGCGGCCGGCCGGCGCCGTGCGGATCACCCAGAGCGTCTCCGCGGTGAATGACGCCGTACGGCGAGCGCTGCTCGGGCTGGCCGGCGTCGGCGCCGTTGTGCTCGCGCTCGGACTCGCGGCCGGTGCGCTGATCGCGGCCCAGGTGGCCCGGCCGATGCGCCGTCTGGAGCGCGTGGCGCGCCGCGTCGCCGACGGCGATCTCGAGGCGCGCGCCGAGGTCGAGGGGAGCAGCGAGCAGCGCTCGCTGGCCGCCTCGTTCAACGACATGACGGCCCGGATCGCGCGGCTCATCCACGCTCAGAGCGACTTCGTCGCCGACGCGTCGCATCAGCTCCGGACACCGCTGACCGGACTCCGGCTCCGGCTCGAGGAGGCGAAGGCCTCGGTCGACCCGCCATCGGCCGGCGACGCCGTCGCAGCGCCCGACCCCGCGGCCGCGGCGACGGAGATCGATGCCGGGATCCGTGAGGTCGACCGGCTTGCCCATACCGTCGAGGAGCTGCTGTTGCTCAGCCGCGCGGGCGAGCGGCAGCTGGCCGGCGAGGCCGTGGACCTCGACCGGGTCGCCGATTCGGCCGTGGACCGGTGGCAGGCCACGGCCCAGAGCAGGGGCATCGCGCTGACCCACGCGGCCAACGGCGCCGCGGCGACGGCGTGGTGCGCGCGCCCCGATCTCGAGCGTGCACTGGACACGCTGATCGAGAACGGAGTCCAGTACGCCCCGGCCGATACGGCGGTGACGATCGCGACCCGGCCGGGGGTGATCGAGGTTCGCGACCGCGGCCCGGGCGTCGCGCCCGAGGAGCGCGAGCTCGTGTTCGAGCGGTTCCACCGGGGGCGAGCCGGCCGCAGTGGCCCGTCCGGAAGCGGGCTCGGGCTCGCGATCGCCCGCGAGCTGGCCCGGGAATGGAACGGCGAGGTGACACTCGAGGAGCGCACCGGCGGCGGCACCGTCGCCAGGATGTCGCTGCCTCTCGGACCCGAACGGACGAGCCCGGCGCAATGAGGCGCTTTGCCGGCGCTTAACGGAGCAAGAGCTACCGTCGCCGCCATGACGCGCCGCCGGATCCTCTGGGCATGCCTGGCCGTGCTCGGCGTTGTCATCACCGCCGCGATCACCTGGAGCACGAGCCGGCTGGCCGGACAGCGGATCGGACTCGCGTCCGAGCCGCTCTCCGTGGTGAGCAGCCTGGCTCCGCCGCTGCCCGCCCCCGGACCGCATCCCACAGCAGTCGTGGGGCACGCCCCGGCTCGCTCCGCGCACCGCCACACGCCCTCGCCCCAGGCCGGGGCGAGCGCCACCGGGGCCGGCGCCGCGGCCCCGTCGTCGGTGACGCCCGTGACCGGCGCGGGCGGTGGCTCGGGCGCGGGTGGCTCCAGCACGGGCGGGGGCGGTGCCGGCGCCGGCGCACCGGTCGCCACCGTCCCCCCCGTCGTCGTCACCGCGACCACGGCCGCGCCGAGCACCGTGGGTGCCGGCTCCCGGCGATCGAGCGGCTCCTCTGGCTCGGGCTCCGGCGAGGACAACAGCGGCTCGAGCGGCTCGAGCGGTTCGAGCGCGCCCAGCGGCTCCGGCAGCCCGGGCAGCGGCTCGGGCCAGCACGACGACTGATCCCGCCCCCGCGCGAGGACCGGCGCTGAAGGCTTACGCCGATGCTCACGGCCTGAGATCCGCTCAGCTTTGCCAAAGCTTTGCCGATGATTGGCACGGGGCTGGGGGCGACCACGGCACAGTCCACGCGGACCCCGACCTGGAGGCTGTCACATGCGCAGGAGCCATACCCGGACCGCCGCTGCGATCACCGCCGTCGCCGCCGGCGGGCTCGCGGCATTCACGTTACGCCCGGCCGACAATCCGACGGCGGCGACGCTGGCCGCCAACACGCCACCGGTTGAGGTGCGCACGCAGGTGATCACCCGCACGGTGCACGTCATCCGCCACCAGGACGGGGCTCACCGTCCGGGTCGCCGCGGCGCGATCGCGACCGGCACGCCCGGGTCGGGCAAGGGAGGATCGGCAGGCGGATCGGCGGGCGGCGCGGTGCGGACGGGCGCGAGCGGATCACACAGCTCCGGCTCGGTCTACGCGAGCAGCGCCGGCACAGGCTATTCGGGCTCGGCCGCGGTGAGGACCCGCTCGAGCGGCTCGCACGTGTCCTCCGGCAGCGGCGCCCCGGCCTCCTCGTCCGCACCGGCGAGCCACAGCTCCGCTCCGGTCACCACGCGCACGAGCGGCAGCCACGCGTCCTCGGGGTCCACGAGCGGCTCCAGGTCCGGCACGAGCGGCTCGAGCAAGCCCGTCACGACCAAGAGCAGCGGCGGCAGCAGCAAGGGCGGCGGTGATGATGGCAGCCACGACAACTGAGTCCGCGACGGCCGACGCGCCGCACGCCAGGCCGAAGCCAACGGCCACCCGCCGCCGCGCCTCCGGGCCCGACCGGCTCACGGTGGTGCTGCTCGCCACGGCGGCGTTCCTGGTCGTGCTGTCGCTGCTGGCCGGCGAGCTGCGGCCCGTGACCCGGCACGCGGCCGCGCGGCGGATCGTGCTCCGGCGCGTGATCGAGACCAAGGTGATCGAGACCGTGATCCCCACCCCGGGCGCGAACGCCACGGGCAGCTCGGTCACCTCCTCGTCGGTTTCGAGCTCCGGCTCTGGCGCCCCGGCGTACGCAAGCGGTGCGCCGGTGACGAGGACCTCATGAGCCACGCGTACGACTTCACGTTCCGGTCGATGGGCAGCGACATCCGGTTCCTGATCGGGGCGCCGCTGGTGCCCGGCACGCCGACGCCCGACGACGCCGCGCAACGGGAGCGCCGATTCGTGCTCAGCTTCGCGGCGCGGCTGTCCCGCTTCGACCCGGCGAGCGAACTGTCTCTGCTCAACCATGATCCGCGCCCCGTGGTCCCGGCGTCGGCGCTGCTGTGCGCAGCCGTCAACGCCGGTGTGTGGGCGGCGCAGCGCACCGGCGGTCTGGTCGATCCCACGCTCGTCGATGCGATCGAGCGCACGGGGTACACGAGCTCGCGCGACGAGAGCGAACCGGCCTCGCTGCGGGATGCGCTGGCTCAGGCCCCCGCCCGTGCGGCCGCGGCTCCGGCGTCTGGAGCGGTGTGGGCGCAGGTGCACGTGGACCCTGCCGAGGGCACGGTCTCGCGCCCGCCCGGGGTGAAGATCGACACCGGCGGGACCGGCAAGGGGCTGTGTGCCGACGCGGTCGCGCACCGGCTGAGCGGCTACACGCGCTACGTCGTCGACTGCGGCGGCGACATCGCCGTGGGCGGCGTCGGGGCCCGGCTCGAGCCGTACGAGATCGAGGTCGAGCATCCGCTCACGCAGCAGCCGATCGGGGCGATCCGGCTGGGCCGCGGGGGCATCGCGACCTCGGGCATGAATGTGCGCATCTGGCGCACGGAGCACGGTGACTTCGCCCATCACCTGCTCGACCCGGCCACCGGCCGTCCCGTCTGGAGCGGACTGGTCGGGGCCACCGCCGTCGCGGGCAGCGCGCTCGAAGCCGAGACGCTGTCGAAGGCCGCCCTGCTCCTCGGACCCGCCGGCGCGCGGGAGGTGCTGGCAGAGCAGGGCGGCCTGATCATCCATGACGACGGGCGCGTCGAGGCCGTCGGCCCGCTGGGACTGCGCCGCTACGACAGCTCCGCGGTCATCGCGCACGCATGACCCCACGGGTCGATCCGCAGCCGTATCTGTGGTGGCTGGTCAGCCGAGCATCGGGGATCGTCGCGCTCGCGCTGATCTCCTGCTCCGTCCTGCTCGGATTGCTGATGGCAACGAAGCTGCTGCGGCGAAAAGGGCTGAACCGCACGCTCGTGCGTCTGCACGAGCAGCTCGCGTTGGCCGGCCTGGTGGGCATCGCGGTGCACGGAGCGTCGCTGCTCGGAGATCACTGGCTCAAGCCGGGCATCACGGGGATCCTGGTGCCGTTCGCGATCGCCTACCGGCCGCAGTACACCGGTCTCGGGATCATCGCCGGGTACCTGGCGCTGCTGCTTGGACCCAGCTACTACCTGCGCCGGCGCATCGGCACGCGCCGCTGGCGCAGCCTGCACCGCGCGACCGTGCTCGTGTGGGCGCTGGGCGTCGTCCACGCGCTCGGCGCGGGCTCGGACGGGAGCACCGTGTGGCTGCGGGCGCTCGTCATCGTCACCGGCGTCCCGATCGTCTACCTGTTCGCACTCCGGATGCTGCAGAGCGCGACCCGCGCCGCAGGCCGCCCGGCCTCCACCCCGGCCACCCGCCGGGCCGCCGTCGACCACGGTGGACGCAGCCATGCGCCCCGCGCGGCAAGGGGGAAACCTACGGATAACGAAAGGCGGAATCGCCCGGTTGACGTGCCCGTGACCGATCCATAGCTTGGAGCCACTGTCCATCGATCACGGCGGGAACATGGCACCCAGCAGCTCTCCATCGACGTCATCGAGCGGCAACGCGCACCGGACGGCGCCGTCACGCATCGCGGTCGGAGTCGACGGCTACACCCCGGGCCAGGATGCAGCGGTGCTCGGGCAAGCCCTCGCTGCCGGCGGCGCGGACCTGCTGCTCATCTCCGTGCACCCCGACCCGCTCGTCGTGATGCCGGGTGGCATGTCCTGGAAGGGCCTGCACAAGGAGGCCCGCGACAAGATGGCCCAGGTGCGGGACACGTTCGCGCCGAAGGCCGGGCTCCTGGTCGCCACCGACAGCTCCGTCGCCCGCGGCCTCGAGCGAGCGCTGCGCAGCGAGCACCGCGACCTGCTGGTCATCGGCTCCAGCCGGAAGGCCCCGGCCGGGCAGGTCGGGATCGGCAAGCGCACGCGCCAGCTGCTCGGCCACGCGGCCTGCCCGCTGGCGATCGCGCCGCTCGGCCTGCACGAGCGCCCTGACTATGCGGTCAAGCGGGTCGGCGTCGGCTACGACGGCGGCCCGGAGTCTTCCGCCGCGCTGGAGCTGGCCGCCGCGACTGCGCGAGCACTCGGCGCGGAGCTGGTCGTCCGGGCGGTCGTCGACGACCGCATCCCCGTGCCGGGGTGGGCCCGGATCTCGGAGCCGCCGATCGCCGGATGGCCCGAGGCCGTCGCCGACGAGGTCAAGGCAATGCGCGAGCGTCTCAGCGCCGCGATCGCCGAGTGCGCCTTGCCCGCCGACGGCGAGGTCCTCACCGGCCGGCCCGCGGACGCCCTGCGCACCCTGTGCGACGCGGTCGACCTGCTGGTGATCGGGTCCCGGCACTGGGGACCCGTCTCGCGCCTGATCGTCGGCAGCACCGGAGAGGCGATGATGCATGGGGCACCCTGCCCGCTCCTGCTCGTGCCGCGCCCGGCCGGCTCGTCCGAGCAGAGCTGAGGTCACGGCGCAGCGCCCGGAGGCGTGAGGCATGGCTTCGCTGGCCGACGCGGACCTGACCCAGAAGCTCCGGTCCTCCGAGGGCCAGAAGCGCCTCCTCACCGCGCAGCGTCGCCTGCTGGCGCTGCGCCTGCAGCTGGCCGGGCTGATCGGCGAGCGCCAGTTGGGTCCGCCCCTGTGCGTCGCGTTCGAGGGCTGGGACGCATCGGGTAAGGGCGGAACGATCCGGCGGCTCGTCTCGCCGCTGGATCCCCGTCACGTCCGCGTGACCGAGTTCGCGGCCCCGAGCGAGGACGAGCGGCGCCACCACTTCCTGCACCGCTTCGCGCCCGCGCTGCCCGGCTGGGGCGGCATGGCCATCCTCGATCGTTCCTGGTACGGGCGGGTGCTGGTCGAGCGCGTGGAAGGGCTGGCGAGCGAGGCCGAGCTGACCCGCGCCTATCCCCAGATCGTCGAGTTCGAGCGGGGGCTCGCAGCCGAAGGCATGATCCTGATCAAGGTCTGGCTCCACATCTCCGAGGACGAGCAGCTGCGCCGCTTCCGCGAGCGCGAGCGCGATCCGCTCAAGCGCTGGAAGCTGACCGGAGACGACTGGCGCAACCTGTCGCATCGCGCCGACTACGAGGCGGCCTCGGACCTGATGCTGGCGCGCACCGACCATCCCGATGCGCGGTGGCACGTGGTCGCCGCGGAATCCAAGCCCTATGCCCGGGTGAAGGTGATCGAGATCGTGATCGTGGCGGTGGAGGAGGCGCTGGTCGCGCTCGGCCGTGAGCCCGTGCGGCTGGAAGCGACGCTCTGAGCGGCCGGCTGGGCGCCGGCGATCCCGCTCAGGCGGGCGGCCGGCCGTCGACGGCGAGGCGGCGATTCTTGTACGCGTCCTCGCCGGTCACGTCGCGCCCGAACCAGTCCGGGGCCGAGAAGGCGTCGGCCTGCGCCTCGGAGCCGAACTCGACCTCGGCCGTCATGAGGCCGTCGAGCGGACCGTGATAGACGTCGAGCTCGATTGTCAGCCCGCCGTCGGCCGGGATCTCGTACCGCGTCTTGTCGACCCGGCGACCCTGGGTCAGATCCCACAGCCGCCCGAAGCGCTCGTCGCCGATGTCCATCTCCTCCTCGGCCCGCGAGCGCCCGCTGCCCCCCTTGACCGTGAGCACGGTCTGCTCGTCGCGGCGGCGGATCCGGACCTCGACCCCGGCCGGGTCGATGGCTACGTAGCCCTGCTGCACGTGGGAGTGGGGATGGCGCTCGAGGTCAGGCGGGGGATCCACCACCAGGAACTTGCGCTCGATCTCCCGGCCTTCGCTCACCCGGCGCACGATACCCGCGCGCGGCGGGAATGCCCGCGGCGGCATAGGCGTCGAGCTCGTCCAGCGTCTCGTTCGCGAGCAGCGCACGCGCCAGCGTGTCCAGTTGCTCTCGGTGCTCGGTCAGCGTCGCGATCGCGTGCTGGTAGCAGTCGTCGATGATGCTCCGAACCTCTTCGTCGATCAGCTCCAGCGTGCGCTGCGAGGCGGACCCCGGAGAGCCGGGCAGCACCAACGCCTCCTGGTCGGGCCGCGGCAGCGCCGACACGTGGCCGATCGTGTCCGACATTCCCCAGCGCCCGACCATCTGCCGCGCCAGTGCGGTGGCCTGCTCGAGGTCGGACTCGGCCCCGGTCGTCGTCTCGCCGTAGATGAGCTGCTCGGCGGCGGAGCCGCCGAGCGCTCCGATGATCCGGCCGCGCAGGTAGCTCTCGCCGTAGCCGTAGCGATCGGACTCCGGGCTCTGGAAGGTCACGCCGAGCGCCTGCCCACGCGGGATGATCGAGATCTTGCGGACCGGATCTGCCCCGGGCTGGAGCATCCCCAGCAGGGCGTGGCCGGACTCGTGGTACGCCGTGCGCCGGCGCTCCTCCTCGGAGAGCACGATGCGCCGCGCCGCGCCGAGCACGATCCGTTCCAGCGCGTCGGCGAAGTCGCGGCGCTGGACGGCGTCATGGCCCCGCCGGGCGGCGCTCAGCGCTGCTTCGTTGACGAGGTTCTTGAGGTCGGCGCCGACCATTCCCGGCGTCCCGGCCGCGATCACGTCGAGATCGACCTCGGGGTCGAGGGGGACGCTGCGGGTGTGGACGCGCAGGATCATCATCCGGCCCTCGCGGTCGGGCGGGTTGACCGTGATCCGGCGGTCGAAGCGGCCTGCCCGCAGCAGGGCCGCGTCGAGGATCTCGGGCCGGTTGGTCGCCGCCAGCACGATCACCCCCTCCGAGCCGGTGAAGCCGTCCATCTCGGTCAGGATCTGATTGAGCGTCTGCTCGCGCTCGTCGTTGGCCCCACTCAGAGAGCCGCCGCCGCGGGCCCGACCGATCGCGTCGAGCTCGTCGATGAACACGATCGCCGGGGCATCGTGCTTGGCCTGCTCGAACAGGTCGCGCACGCGGCTGGCCCCCACGCCGACGATCATCTCGACGAACTCCGAGGCCGAGATCGAGAAGAACGGCACGTCGGCCTCGCCCGCCACCGCCCGCGCGAGGAGCGTCTTGCCGGTGCCCGGCTGCCCCGTGAGCAGGACCCCCTTGGGGATCATGCCGCCCAGGCGCCGGTAGCGATCCGGGTTCTTGAGGAAGTCCACCACCTCGGCCAGCTCCTCAGTCGCCTCGTCGATGCCGGCCACGTCGGCGAACGTCGTGCGCTGTTCGTTGGCCTCGTAGCGGCGGGCCTTCGAACGGCCCATCCCACCGAGCATCCCTCCTGCGGACGCGGCCGCGCCGGCGGCGCGGCGCATGAACCACACGAACAGCCCGATCAGCAGGATCGTCGGCACGAACCCGACCAGCAGCGTCAGCCACACCGGCTGCGCCGAGGTCGGCGGCTTGGCGGACACGACCGTGCCCTTGCTCTCGAGCACGGCCAGCAGGTGATCGTCGGCGAAGGCGGGCCGCTCGGTCTTGAACTGCGTGCTCGAGCTGTCCTTCTTGCCCGGCGGGTACACGACGGTGTGGCGGAACGTGCCCTGGATCGAGGCCCCGGTGGCGTCGACCTCGGCCACGTTGCCCGCCTGGACCTGCCGGCTGAAGAAGCTGTAGGGAACGGTCAGCCGCAGCGGCGATGAGGACTGGATCGCCAGCGCGATCACCCAGTTCAGCGTCAGCAGCGCGACCAGCAGCAGCCAGATGCTGGGACTCCGATGGGGCAGCGTCGGCGGCGTCGGCTCGGCCTCCGCCGGCGGGCGCGCCCCTTCCACCTTCCAGGGCCGATGCGAGCCCCCCGCCCCCGGCATGTCCCGGTGGGGTTCGTGGGAGGAGTCACTGACGGGCTCAGACATCGCCACCCACAGCATCGCCGGGGCGGCGGGTGATGGCATCCGAACGGCACCCGGCACGAGGTCCGTAATTGCCACGGTGAGGGGGGGATCTACGGATCCCAGTCCGCAGTGGCCGACGATGATCTGCGGCGGCCGCGCTCCTAAGCTCGCGTCATGGCTACCACCAAGCAGGTTTCCCATCCCCACATCGGCGTCGGTGATTGGATCGAGGCCCGCGGGCTCCCCGGCTGGTCCGGCCGGCGCGGACAGGTGACCGAAGCGCTCGGCAACCCCGGCCACGAGCATTACCGCGTGCGCTGGGACGAGCAGCACGAGTCGCTCCTGTTCCCCGCCGACGGCGGCGTGGCGCTCGTGCGCCATCCGGATCCGTAGGGGCCGCTCAGCCGTCGCTACCGGCGCGATGACCCGCGCTGCGCGGGGTCACGAGCACCGGGCACGGGCACCGGTGCAACACCACATGCGAGACGCTGCCGAGCAGCACGCGTCGCAGCGGCCCGTAGCGGCGAGATCCCATGATCAGCAGGTCGAGCTCCGCCGCTTCGATCAAGCGCACGTCCGCGGGTGCTCCCGGGATCAGCTTCGGGGTGATGGCCACATCACCGCCGAGGCGCGAGACCGACTCGTGGAGCCGAGCGAGGACGTCGGGCGAGGGGTCCTCGCCACACGCGTCCGGAGCCGCTCGCCGAGCCGCTCGGACAACGCCCGCAGCAACTGATGGGCCCGAGCCGGCTGGATGTCGGGGCCCCCCTCGCCGATCCCCGCCGCAAGCGGCTCGGGCCAGGCCACGCACACGGCCGTCACCGCGCCGGCGCCGGCGGCCAGCACCAGAGCGAACGCGAGCGCATCCTCCGATCGCTCGGAGGCGTCGTAGCCGACGAGAACGCGCTTGAACACAGCGACATCGTGGCAGCAGTTGCGGATCACGTCCGCGCCCGCCATCGGTCCGCAGCAACTACGGACCTGATCGCGCATGGGGCACGGATGCCCACCCCACTCGACGTCACCAATATATTGTGGATGCGCAGATGTCCCCCACAATTCTCATCGGTTTTGATGACCGGCCCCAGGACGCCGACGCGCTGGCCCTCGGGGTCGAGCTCGCCAGACTGACCGGGTCGGGGCTCGCGGTCGGCCACGTGGTCCACGAGGGGCCCGCGGTGAACCTGCACCACCGGGCCGAGATGACCGGCGCGAGCGACGACGACTCGCTGCGTCGAGCCCGGTCGCTGCTGGCTTCCGAGCTCGAGGCGATCACCACCTTCCACCGTCGCTCCGGCGGCTCCGTCGCGGATGAGCTCGAGGACCTGGCCCGCGAGCTCGACGCCTTCATGATCGTCGTGGGGCCGGTGCACCGCGGGCCGATCGGCCGCTCGCTGCTCGGCACCACCCCCGGGCACCTGATCCACACCGCGACGCGGCCGGTCGCGGTCGCGCCCCCGCATTACGCCGACAGCCGGGACGAGAACGCATGGCCGGTCGTCGTCGGCTTCGACCGCTCCCGCGAGGCAAACGCCGCGCTGGCGGTGGCCCGGGCGTTCGCCGACCTGTCGGGACGTCCGTTGCGCGTCGTGACCGTCGCCGAGGTGGCGGTGC
>Ga0208478_1000617_pt1 | contig 11896 bp, 14 predicted proteins | sample NGESurdeep072012_5_FD_184462 | JGI IMG/M metagenome (GOLD analysis project Ga0208478, IMG submission 184462) | Arctic peat soil microbial communities from Barrow, Alaska - NGEE Surface sample 415-2 deep-072012 (SPAdes) | ecosystem: Environmental > Terrestrial > Soil > Wetlands > Peat ... | reverse complement strand
CCGACCTGGCGGCGGGCCCGGGGGGAACCATGGCGGCGCTGCGACCGCCGATGACCGGCGCGCGCGACCCGATGCGGCGGTCGGACTGGCGCACGGACGGCGGGTTGCTGCGCACCTACCTGCGCGAGGGTGGTATCGGAGAGGTCGGCCGCCGCGCCTCCGGTCGGATCCGCAAGCGCGCCCGGCAGCTCGTTGGGCTGCCAGCGCTGCCGGTGCCCTAGCCGATGCCCGCGCGCCCAACCCGCCACAGCGGCTCACCGTCGGCTCGTCGACTGGCTACCGTCCTCGCCGGCGGCCCGCCCACAGCGGCGTTTGCCGTGCACCTGCTCACCCTCGTGGTCGCATTGGGCGCGCTGGGCTGGCTCGGCCGGCCGCTGTGGTTCTTCGGGGACGAGTGGGAGTTCCTGGTGAACCGAGGCGGGTTCCACCGGCCGCACCTGGGGCTGTGGGACCCGCACGCACACACGCACTGGTCCACCAGTCCGATCCTGATCTACCGCGCGCTGTTCGCTGTGTTCGGCCTCCGCCACTACGCCCCGTACCTGCTACTGGTGCTGCTCATCCACATCGTCACGGCGTACCTGCTGTGGCGGGTGATGCGCCGGGTCGGCGTGCTGCCCTGGGTGGCGACCGGCCTGGCGGCCGTCTTCTGCTTCCTAGGGGGCGGCGAGGAGAACATCCTCTGGGCGTTCCAGATCACGATGAACGGCTCGCTGCTGCTGGGCCTGGTGCACCTGCTGCTGGTGGATCGCGACGGCGGCTACGGGGGCCGGGACGCGGCGGCGCTGGTCGTCGGCCTGGTGGCGCTCACGTTCTCCGGTATCACCGTCACGATGATCGCCATATCGACGCTTGTCGTGCTGCGCCGGCGCGGCTGGCGGCTGGCGGCGCTCACCGCCGCCCCGCCCGCAGTCGCCTACGCCATCTGGTACGTCGTCAAAGCGCGGCACGACACCTTCCATCCGCCGGCGCAGGCGAACGGGTTTGCGGCCCGGGTGCAGGACATCTACACGTTTCTGTGGACCGGCCTCACCCATGTCGCGGACGCGGCGGTGGGCCTGACCGGGGCCGGCGGCGTGCTACTCCTCGGGTTGCTGTTGTGGTTGCTGAATCGACTGCCCGGGGACGGCACCGGGTCGCGAGACGGCAGCCGGCTTCCTCCGGGGACCGGCCTTCCCGACAGCATGTCGGCCACCGAGCCTGAGCCGCCGAGCGGGCTCGGGGGGAGCCGGTGGCCCGCGGCGGCGATGGCGGCCGGCGCGATCCTGCTCTTCGTCCTGGTCAGTGTCGGCCGGGTCGACTACGGCTTGGACTTCGCCAAGGCCCCCCGCTACGTCTACCTCGTCGGCGCGCTGCTGCTGCCTGCCGTCGGACTGGTGTTCAGCGAGCTCGCGACCGGGGGCGCCGTGCGCGGCTTCGTGGTCGCCATGCTGGTCGGCGTACTCGGCTTGCACGGTATTGCCGAGCTGCTGACCCAGCGGCAGGTCCGGCTGCACAAGGAGGTGCCCGCGCGCGGACAGATCTTGGCCGCAGCCGACCTGCTGGCCAGCGGCGCAATGATCGTTCAGCAGCCGGTCGACGACGTCTGGAACCCGGACCTGCTGGCCTCCGACCTGCAGCAGCTGCGCGCGGCAGGGGACCTGCCGGCCGGTTTCACCGTGACCGACGACGACCGGCTGCGAGCCGCCCTCGATCTGCAGGTCGTCTTCCGCCCGACCCCGGTACTGCCGCGCACCGGGGGCGCCCGCCTGGTCGAGGCCAAGGCCGCCACGACCGCTGTGGTAGCTCCCGGGTGCGTTACGGTCGCACCGCTCGGCTTCGATCCCGGCGTCGTGCTCGACTGGGGCACGCCGGGCAGCCTGCAGGTGACCAGCCCGTCTGGTGGTCCAGTGGGCGCCGTCCTGCTGCGCGCGGGAGTTCCTGCCAGCCAGTATCGGCGGAGTACGGCGCAGCCCGGCGTGCCGACCGTCCTTAACGTCAGCCATCTCGGCCCGATGCTGGTCACGCTGCCGGCGGGCAGTCCGGCACAGCTGTGTGGCTTGTCCGGCTGAACTCAAGCCCCCGCTCCCCGGTGCCGACGAGGTGCCTCAGCCGGCTCCCTTGCGGCGGCGGTCATCCTCGGCAGCGACCGCAACCTGGCGGCGGGACCGCCAGGTTCGCCGGCGGCCGGATCTACACCCCCGCCGACTCCGCGGTGGGCACCGCCGCCGTGCACGGCGCGATCCTGGCTCGCTACCTCGCCAAGGACGGCCCGGCTGGGTCGGGGCTCGGTTTCCCGACCGCTGGCGAGGCCGCCGCCGATGGTCCGGTCTCAACCTTCACCCGCGGCAGCACCTTCTGGTCCGCCACCACCGGGCAGACGACGGTGAGGGCCTTCTAGATCACCGCTAAGCTCCGGCCTGTGACCGCCGCCGGCCGCATTGCCACATCACGGGATCGGCGGCATGTGACACCCAGCGGCGTGCGGCCGGCGGCCCGTCGGCGACGGCCGTGGTCGCTGGCACCGCTCGCCGTGGTCGCGGCGATCTACCTGTCCGTCACGCTCTCCTACAGCCTGCTGACGCCGGCGTGGGAGGCCAACGACGAAGTGGCCCACATCGGCTACGTCGAGTACATCGTCGAGCACGGGAGTCTGCCCCCGATCGGGACGGGGATCGAGTCGGTTCAGCCGCCGCTGTACTACCTGGTGGTTGCCGCCTGGCAGCGGGTGCTGGGCATCCCGGTCATCACGCCGGAGACGAACCCGCTGCTGCCCGGCCAGGACCTGATGGGCACCCAGACCAACCACGACTACACCCCGAAACAGCGGGTGGACGCGGTCCACTTGCACGAGCTTCGGCTGGTCTCCGTCGGCTTCGGCCTGGTCACGATCGTGGCGGCGTACGGCGTGGCAATGCTCAGCACGCGGCGGCGGGACGTGGCCGCGGCCAGCGCGCTGTTCGTCGCCGTGCTGCCCAAGTTCAACGTGGTCTCGGCCACGGTGCAGAACGACTCGCTGGTGATCGCCTGTTGCGCCGTGGCGCTGTGGCTGTTGTTGGCCTGGCAGCAGCGCGGGGCGGCGCACGGTCGCGGCCGGCGGTGGCTCGCCGCCGGCGTAGGACTGGCCTGCGGTCTGGCCGCGCTGGCGAAGTACACGAGCCTGCCGGTGCTGGCCGTGCTTGGACTGCTGATGGTGGTCGAGGGGATTCGTCGGCGCCGGCAAGGCGTGCTCGACGTCGGCGTTGCCGCCGGCACGGCGGTCGGAGTGGCCGGATGGTGGTTTGTCCGCAACATCGAGCTTTACGGGCAGCCGTTGGCGCAGCGGGCGGCGAACGAATACGTGACCCAGGTGATGGCCAACCTCGTGGTCCCAGTCCGCTGGCTGGACCACGACCGGTTCTTCCACTTCCTGCCCAAGGTCTTTGCGGACAGCGTCTGGTACGACGGTGGCTGGAACCAGTGGCAGCTCCCGCTCAAGGTTAACCTGGTGCTGACCGGACTGGCCGCCTTGGCGCTGGTCGGGGGGCTCCGGGTGGTACTCCGGCGGCGAGGCGATCGGCACCTGCGGGTGGAGCCGCGCGCGGGCGCCCCCCTGGTGGCGGTGCTGGCAGCGGCGGTCGCCGCTCTGCTGATCATCGTGCGGAGCACCACCCAGGCGGAGGGGCGCTACACCTACGTGGGTGTGACGGCGTTTGCCGTGCTGATTGTGATCGGGTCGGCGCAGTACGCCGGGATGTCGCAGCTGCTGCGTCGGGCCGCGCTGTGGGTCTGGCCGGTGCTGATGGTCGGGGTGCAGGTGCTGGTGTGGCGGGACTTCCTGCTGCCCTACCGCGGGCTGTAGTGGAGCTCGTTTGTCGGCGGCGGCACTGCGACGGCGTTCGGAGTGGTCGACCGGGCCGCTGACTGGCAATTCCTGACCGCGTCGATCGACAGTGACGGCAAGCCCGATTTCCTCGGCATCCATCTGCGCAACACCCAGTCCGGCCGGGTAGAGCTGCACGCCGTCAGTGCGGCCAGCGGTTACCGCAACTGGATCGCGCACGTCGCCACCGCCTTCGATGCCGTGCCAGACGGGCAATGGCAGTTCGCCGTGGCATCCGCGGGCGGATCCGGGTCGGCCAACTTGATCGGCATCGACTACGGGTCGTCCGGGTCGGGCCGAGTCGAGGTGCACACCCTGTCCTCGGCCAGCAACTACCAGGGCTTCGTGGTCCACGCCGCTACTCCGCTTGGGGTACACCACCGACACCCAGTGGCGATTCACGTTGGGAGACCACGATGGCGATGGCGCCGCCGACCTGTACGCCGTCGTCATGAACGGCAGCGGCAGCGGGTCGACCGAAGCGCACGTCGTGTCCGCGGCGAGCAACTTCGGGCAATGGATCGTGCACGCCGTTACCCCGCTGGGATACACCACGCCGGCGAACTTCAGTGTCGACGCGGGTCTGTAGCTCCGGCCGCAGCGGGCCGCGGTCGCGCCCGGCTCTATGTCAGTTGTGCAGTCGGCCGACCGGCGCTGGCTCCAGCTGCCGGGCGACGTCGCGGCGGGACAGCACAGCGCTGCGTCCGATGCGCCACCGCTGCCGCAGGTGGGTCGGGAGTAGTCGCAGCACGGAACGCAGCACCGCCAGCCGCAGCACTGGTCGGAAGTGCTGCCCGGCGGGGATCGGCCGGCCGCGCCAGCGCCGCAGACTCAGCAGCAGCGTGGTCACCGGGAACCGCAGCAGCTGCGGCACCGCGATCCGGGCCGGGGCGTTCCGCACCAGCATCAACAGCCGGTTGCGCTCGTTGTGGAAGGCGAACAGCGCCGAGCGCTGGTCGGCGGACGCGGAGTGCAGGTGGCGCACCACCGCGGCCGGTTCGTACCGGACCCGCCACCCCGCCAGCCGCAGGCGCCAGGACAGGTCGGTGTCCTCGTAGTACAGGAAGAAGTCGTCGGCGAACAGCCCGACCTGGCGCAACGCCGTCATTCGCAGCGCCGCGGAGGCACCGCAGAACCCGAAGACGTCGGCCGGCACGTCGTACGGCGGGCTGTTGGAGGCGCCCAACCCGCGGTCGTAGGCGTAGCCGTCGGAGCGGACCACGTTGCCGGCGTTGTTGATCCGGCCCGCGGTTGCACCGCCGGCGAGCAGCACCCGGGCGGTGACCGCCGCGACGTCGGCGGCCGCGGCCGGCTCGAACGCGGCGAGCAGCGCGTCCAGCCAGTTGGGCTCGGGCCGGGCGTCGTTGTTGAGCAATACGGCGTACGGCGTAGACACCTCGCGTAGGGCCCGGTTGCAGCCGCCGGCGAAGCCCTGGTTGTCGCGGTTGGGCAGCACTCGCACCCATGGGTAGCGCGTGCGCAGCAGCTCGGCCGTACCGTCGGTGGAGGCGTTGTCGACCACCCAGACGGCAAAGCGCGCCCGCGGCCCGCGTTGCGCCGTCAACCCGTCCAGACACGCGGGCAGCAGGTGGGCGCCCTGCCAGGTGACGACCACCACGGTCGCCAGATTGCCTTCCGCGTTTGCGGCCGCGTGGGTCATCCGGCCACGGCCTGGACGTAGGCGGCCCGGGTGGCCTGCGCGCAGCGGTCCCAGGTCCAGCCGGCCGCCCAGCGCCGGCGGGCGGCGCGCGCGGCCAGGCCGCGGCCGCCGCCGCCGTCGTCGGCGAGCGCGTCGGCGAGCGCCCCGGCAAGTGCGTCGGTGTCGCCGACCGGTACATAGCTGGCCAGGCCGCCGGTCACCTCACGCAGCACCGGCAGGTCGCTGACTACTACCGGCACTCCGCAGGCCAACGCCTCCAACGCCGGCAGTCCGAAACCCTCGTATCGGGACGGGAGCACCAGACAGGCGGCGCCGGCCACCACCCGCGGCAGGTCATCGTCGGACAGGTAGCCGGCGATCACCACCGCGTCGGTGGCGTCGCCGGTGGCGCCGGGGCCGGCGCCGCCGGCGCCCCACCCCGGTGGACCGGCCAGCACCAACGGCGGTACGTCTGGCCGGGACGCCCGCAGAGCCGCGTGCGCGCGCAGCAGCACCGGCAGGTTCTTGCGCGGCTCCCGGTTGCCGACGAAGAGCAGGTAGCGCTCGGGCAGTCCGCGCTGGCCCAGCCAGTGCGCATCTGGGGCCGTGGCCGTGGCCCACGCCGGGTCGACGCCCAGCGGGGTGGGCAGCACCCGCTCGGGATGGAGCCCGTAGTAGTCCGCGACCTCGGCGGCGGTGGTCTCGGTGGGCGTCACGACCACCTCGGCCCGGCGTACCGAGCGCGGGACCAGGTCCCGGTAGCGCAAGGAGGCGGCCGAGACGGTGTCCGGGTGTCGGACGAAGCTGAGGTCGTGCACCATCACGACGCCCGCGGCGCGCCGCGCCGGTGGCAGCACGAAGTTGGTGGCATGGAAGACGTCGGCCCGGCCAGAGAGCCACTCGACCGGGGGCAGCGACCAGCGGCCCCAGCAGGCCTGCAGCACCCGGGCCGGGAAGCGGCGCGCGCTGGTCGTCGTCCCCGGGAAGTGCTCGATGTCGCCGGCGCCTCGAACCGTGAAGGCGGTCAGCACAACCTCGGGCGGGTCGGCGAGAGCGGTCAACGCGGGCACCAGGCCGGCGACGTAGCGCCCGACGCCGGTGCGGCTACCGATCAGCGGGGTCGCGTCGAGGGCCACCCGCATGCGTCGATCTTGGCACACCGGTCGGCAGCACCGAGTCGGGTCAGCGGCGAGCGGGGCAACACTGAGTCGGGCCGCACCGAGTCGGCCACAGGCCCGGGTCGGTCGGCCACCGGCCTTACCGGCGGGCAAGCAGCTCCGGCGGGAAGACGTCGCCCTCGAGCAGCGTCCGCCGCAGCGGCCGCACCAGCTCCAGCAGCCGGGCAGCGCCGTCGGCGCCGAGGTGCCGCCAGCCGATCTCGGCGGCCCGGTCGGTGCTGGTTTCCAGATCCCGGCGCAGCGCCGTGCCCGCGGCGGTCAGCCCGTCGGGACCGAGCAGTCCGCGCTCGCGGAGCCGGTCTTCGCCAGCCGCCCACTCGGCGTCTGTCCAGCCTCGGCTGGTCCGCATGAAGCCGGTTGTGCCGGCCATCAGCCCCCCGGTCACGATCGCCTCCACCGGGTCGAGGCCGGCTTGCAGGAGGGTGGCAACGTGGCCGTCACCGCGGTGCTCACGCAGCAGCGAGGCCGCGTGCCAGAGTGCGAGCAACTCATCGGTCGGCCACGGCAGCGCCGCGTGGCCGGCGTAGAGCGGCCGGCCCGGCGCGGTCAGCCCGGCGCACGCCGTCCGCGCCAGCTCCAGCGCCTCGCCGATGTCGGGCTCACCAAGCACCCGGTGCAGCGCTTCGGTGACCCCGGTGTGGCGAGCGGTCAGCACGGTCACCGGAGTCGTGATCTCCCAAGCCGACAGAATCGATCGCTGCACCAGCGCCGGCGCGAACACGTAGAAGGTGGCGACCGTGACCCCAGCCGGTACCGGTCCCATCGGCGCGGAGCGGGAGGCGAAATACCCGGCCCGACCGCTCAGCCCGAGGGTCCGGTACGCCGCGGCCGGCTCGGGCGCGAAGTAGGCGACCACGTGCAGGGTTTCCAGCGCCGCCCAGCACCGGCGGGCGAGTGCGGGGATCGGGTCATCAGCGTGAGACTCCGCGCTTGTGGGCATCACCGGACCCTAGTCGGCCGGGTCGTCCAGCCGTTGCCGCGGTCGTTGACCTAGCTTGACTTCGGCGGCGGCGCGCCTCGACGACGCCTCCCGACGCCGGAACACGAAGTGGGCAGCGAGATAACTGTCGACGTGCAGACACCGCCGGCGCAGGTCGGGTTCGACGCGGCCCGACTGGCCCGGATCGACCGGCACTTTTGCCACCTACGTCGACGACGGCCGGCTGCCCGGCTGGCAGATCGTGGTCAGCCGCCGAGGGCAGATCGTGCACTCCACGACGTACGGGATGCGGGACGTGCAAGCCGGTCTGCCGGTCGAGCCGGACACGCTGTTCCGGATCTACTCGATGACCAAGCCGCTCACGTCGGTGGCGGCGATGATGCTCTACGAGGAAGGCGCGTTCGAGCTCAAGGACCCGGTCAGCCGGTTCATCCCCGCCTTCGCCGACAGCCGGGTCTTGCGCCGTGGCTCCTCGCTGAAGCCGGTGACGGAGCCGTTGGTCGAACCGATGCCGATCTGGCACCTGTTCACGCACACATCCGGACTGACCTACTGGTTCCATCGGGCGCACGTGGCGGACGCGCTCACCGGGAGGCGGGGTTCGAGCTGACGATGCCGCCGGGGAGCGGATCTGGCGGGCTGCTGCGAGCTGCGGGCATGTCTGCCGCTGCTGTTCCAACCGGCGGTCAGTCGAACTGCGGGGTCTCCACCGACGTACTCGGCCGCGTGGTCGAGGTGGTCACCGGTCAGCCGCTCGACCAGGTGTTCGCCGAGTGCATCTTCGCGCCGCTGGGGATGGCCGACACCAGCTGGTCGGTCGAGCCGGCGGGCGCTCAGCGGCTGGCCGTGCTGTGCGCGCCGAACCCGCAGACCGGGCAGGCGGTGCGCTTCGAGAGCATCGGCACGCTGGCGCTGTCCCCGCCGGAGTGCTTGTCCGGTGGCGGCGGCCTGATCTCCACGGCGGCCGACTACCACCCGGTTCATCGAGCTGTTGCGTCGCGGCGGTGAGCTCGACGGCGTCCGCCTGCTGGGCAATCGCACCGTGGCCTACATGACGCGCAACCACCTGCCCGGCGGGGCCGATCTGGAGGCGCTCGGCCGGCCCTTGTTCGCCGAGACCACTCTTGACGGCATGGGGTTCGGGCTGGGGTTTTCCGTAGTCGACGACCCGGTGCAGAACAAGGTGCTCGCCTCGCCGGGCGAGTTCGCAGGGGGCGGCATGGCCAGCCCCGCCTTCTGGGTGGACCCGGCCGAGGACGTGACCGCGCTGCCTTTCACCCAGCTGATGCCGTCCGGCACCGATCCGATCCGCACTCAGCTCAAGCAGCTGGTCTACCAGGCATTGGTCGCCTGACCCGCCAGCTGCGCCGATCGGTCAGGCGGCACCGGGCGGCGAGCTGCTAGCCACTCCCGTACGGCATCCGCCGGGTCGACGCCCTCGGGGGTCGCGATCGTGCGTGCGAGGACGCCGACACGACTCGGGCGGATCTGCACCGGCGTGCTCGTCGCCGGGGCGACTGCGTTGACGCCGGCGGCCGTGCTGGTCGCGCTACCGCCGATCTGGTCGACGGCACCGGCACCAAGGTCAACAGCTACAGCCACGACCCGTACGGGGTCAGCCGGGCCACCGAGGCGGTGCCCAAGCCGTTCCAGTACCTCGCCGGTCACCTCGACGACGCCACCGGCCCGCAGCGTCGGTGTGACGACGCGTGATCAGGGTGTCTGGATGAGTCCGATGACGTTGCCGTCCGCGTCTCGCACGGATGCGACCAGCTTGCCGCCACCGACATCGCTGACCGCTTCCTGCACCTGCGCGCCGGCATCGAGGAGCAGCTTCACACTCGCCTCGATGTTGTCGACGTGCCAGTAGCCGACCGGCCCCGGCATGCCCTTGCTGTGGCCGTGCGGAACCTAACCGATGTGCTGACCTTCGACACTGAACCCGACGTAGTAGGGCTCGTCCATGTCCGGCTCGACACCCAGGAGCCGGCCGTACAGCGTCTTCGCCTGAGCCTGGTCCTTCACGGGATAGATGACTGTTCTCATACCTGACGTCATGAAAAGCTCCTCACACTCGTGGTGTCACATCGGCTGCGGTTCGCCAGTCACTCCCATGACAGAGCACGACGAAGGAATGTGACCGATGGACGAACACGACTGGCTGGCGGATCGATTCGAGGAGAATCGCACCCACCTGAGGGCGGTGGCGTATCCGCGGGCGATCACGCGTGTTGGCGGTCGTACGCGTTTTCCCGCCGATCGGCGCGGCGAATCCAACGGCAACGTTCAGCCGGCTGATTCGGCAGCGGTCGACTTCCCGGCGCCCTACGAGTCGTGTGCGTCGCCGTGGCCGGCCTGGTCGGCCAAGAAGCGCTCCAGCTCCGCGCCCAGCTCATCCGCTGTTGGCATTTGCGCCGCCCCGTCGACCAACAGGTTGCGGCCCCGACCGGCAACGAACGCGTCGTACTGGTTCTCCAGCGCGCGCACGATCGCCTCGATCTCCGTCGACTGCGCCACCTGCGCGTCGATCTCTACTCGAGTCGTTGTCGCCGCGCCCCGGAGCTCGTCGGTCGGCAGCACCAGCCCCCCGGCCCGGGCGACCGAGTCGACCAGCACAACGGCGGCATCGGGGTACTCCGCCTGGGTGAGGTAGTGCGGGACATGCACCGCGAAGCCCATCGCGTCGTGGCCAGCCTGGCCGAGCCGGTACTCGAGCAAGTGGCCCGCGCTGGCTGGCACCTGCACTGTGTTGATCCAAGACTCGTGACCGCTTACCAGTTCCGAACGACTGCCGTGCGCGATCACGCCGACCGGGCGGGTGTGCGGGACCGCCATCGGAATGGCGTTCAACCCGATGGTCAGCCGTACGCCGAGCTGTGCGACGATCATCTGTACGGCGGCTACGAACCGCTCCCACTGTACGTCCGGCTCGGGGCCGGCCAGCAGCAGGAAGGGAGTGCCGGCGCCGTCGTGCAGTAGGTGCACGGCGAGCTCCGGCTCGTCGTAGCCCTCCCAGTGGTCGTGGACGAACATCATGGCCGGGCGACGGGCGCGGTAGTCGAAGAGCTGGTCGACGTCGAAGCGGACGATCGCCCGCGTTTCCGGCGCGCGCAGCAGATGCTCGCGGGCCAACCGGGTGGCGCTGCCCGCGTCGATGAACCCGGCGAGTGCCTGCACCAGCACCGGGTCACCCAGATCCGGCAGGTCGGGTTCGACCTGGAACAACTCGGCTGGATCGAGCACCTGACCTCCTCGTCTTGGCTTGCAAACGGGCCGGGGCGCGGCCGTTCGGCGTCATCGGAAACAACGCTCCCACACCCCGCCCGTCTTCCGGTGGCCGGCAGCCCCAGCGGGCGGCCGACGACCGACTACGGACCTTGGCCTCTGGCGCCTGTTCGGCCGTCGAGCATCATCCGTACCGGTGCCGTCGCCGAACGTGGCACCGCCGGGTGACGGGAGGAATGCCATGGGTTCCCCACGCCTGCCGGTTGCTGTGGCCGACGGCTCGCTGGTGGTTGCCACCCGGGTCCGGCTGCGGAACTGGGGCGCCACGGCCGGAGAGGTTTGCTCGCCCCTGCCGGGCGACGAGCTCATCCCCGACCCCGCGATCACAGTGACCCGAGGTGTCACGGTCGACGCTCCCGGGGAGGCAGTCTGGCCGTGGCTGGTGCAGATTGGCCAGGGTCGCGGCGGGATGTACAGCTACGACCGGCTGGAGAACCTGATCGGGCTGGACATTCACAGCACGTCCGAGATCCGGCCGGAGTGGCAGCACCTCTCCGTCGATGACCGGGTGACGTTGGTTCGTCCCGGCTGGATGAGGATAGCGGCCGGGTACTCCCTTCCCGTTGCCCACCTGATCCCGGGTCGCGCCATCGTCCTGCGGCAGTCGCCTCCCGAACACCCGTGGAACGCTGTCTGGTCACTTCACGTCCTCCCGCTCGATCGGCGGCACTGCCGGCTGGTGTCCCGCGGACGGGCCGCCCGTCGCGTCGGCTGGCCAGGCTGGCTCGACTGGTCCGTCGACGCCCTGATGGACCCGGTCACGCTGGTGATGACACGCAAGATGTTGCTCGGCATCAAGGTCCGGGCCGAGACCAGCCAGCGAGCCACACCGAAGCACACCCTCGTCCCGTCGGGCGGCCGTTGCTCCTCGGCGTGACTCCGCTTCCCCGCCTCACGGGCCGCGGCTCAGCGCGGCGTCGCGATCGGTGCGGCTCGCTGGCACCGCCCACGGCGGCGTCGCGCTCCAGATTCCGTCCGGGCGGTGGGCCAGCTCCCAGCCGGCGTGCACCAAC
>Ga0208478_1000616_pt1 | contig 11901 bp, 9 predicted proteins | sample NGESurdeep072012_5_FD_184462 | JGI IMG/M metagenome (GOLD analysis project Ga0208478, IMG submission 184462) | Arctic peat soil microbial communities from Barrow, Alaska - NGEE Surface sample 415-2 deep-072012 (SPAdes) | ecosystem: Environmental > Terrestrial > Soil > Wetlands > Peat ... | reverse complement strand
CCGGCTGCGGCGGGTCGGCCGGACCGCCCGGTCAGGAGCCGGCCGTCCCCGCCACCGCTCCGGCGTTGACCGCGACGCCGGCCGGGACGGTGGTCGACGTTCCCCGGCTGGCCGGCGGCCTGGTCGCGGACCAGCGCACCGGGCTGGTGGTCGTCGGCACCCACGACCCCGGCCGGCTGCTGCTGCTCGACGGCCGCACCGGCGCGGTGTTGAGCCGCCTGCCGCTGCAGGGCAACCCGGGTCAGCTGGCCCTGGCCGCGGCCGGCGGACCGCTGCTCGTGCCCACCCAGGACGCCGACGGACTGCTCCAGATCGCGCTGCCATCCGGGGACCTGGTGTCGCGGACCGCGGCCGGCAGCGCTCCGGCCACCGCCACCGCCGCGGCCGGTCGGCTCCTCGCCGCTGGCGCCAGAAGTGGCGCCGTGGCCGTCATCGACAGCGAGCGGCTGGTCGGCACGCTCAGCGGCTTCGGTCTTCCGGCGGCGATGAGCCCGGTGGGCAACCAGGTCGCCGTACTGGACTCACGCACTGGCGACCTGGACATCTACGACCCCACGACGTTGCGCAAGACAGCCAGCGCGCCGGCCGGGGAGCGTCCGACGCACCTGGTCACCGATCGACGGGACCGGTTGGTCGTCGTGGACACCGGCGGCAACCAGCTGGTGATCTTCCAAACCCTGCCCCGGCTGACGCTGAGCCAGCGGCTGCCGCTGCCCGGTACGCCGTACGCCGTGGCCTACGACCCCGCCCGTGACATTGCCTGGGTGACGCTGACCGCCACCAACGAGGTGGCCGGGGTCGACCTCGGCGACCCAGTGCCCCGGGTGGTCGCTCGGCTGCCCACCGTGCGCCAGCCGGACGCGGTGGCCGTTGACCCCGGTACCGGCCGAGTGTTCGTCGCCAGCCCGGCGCTTGGCCAGCTGCAGCTGGTCGACCCGTGACCTGATGGTCCGCCCACCGGCCGACCCTGTCGCCCACAATGACGGCATGGGTGAGTCCCGCCTACCGGACTACGAGTACCGGCCGCTGTCCTTTCCCCGGGGCACCGCCCGGGACACCGCGCGCAGCGTGCTGACGATTCACGCCGAGTACGGCGAGTGGGAGCTCGACCGGCTGCGGTTGTTCCCGGACGGCCGGCGCGCGGCCCTGCTGCGGCGCCGGCGGCGGCGCTTCAGCCCCGCTTTGCCGAGCTGACCGGCGTACCGCATCCGGCTCAGGCGCTGTCCAGGAACCGGTCCAGCACCCGGGTCCCAAAGGCCAACGAGTCCAGCGGCACCCGTTCGTCCACGCCGTGGAACATGCCGGCGAAGTCCAGGTCGGCCGGCAACCGTAGCGGCGAGAAGCCGAAGCAGCGCATGCCGAGCGTGGAGAACGACTTCGCGTCGGTGCCGCCGGACATCGTGTAGGGCACCGGCCGGGCGCCGGCGTCCTCAGCCCTGAGCGCGGCGCACATCGCGTCCACCAGCGAGCCCTCGAACTCGGTCTCCAGCGCGATGCCGTGGTGGATCCACTCGCGGACGACGTCTGGGCCGAGCACCTCGTCCAGCTCGGCGTCGAAGGCCGCGTCGAAGCCGGGCAGGAACCGGCCGTCCACCTGCGCGGTGGCGGTCTGCGGGATGACGTTCACCTGGTAGCCGGCGTCGAGCATCGTCGGGTTCGCGGTGTTGCGCAGCGTGGCCCCGATGATCCGCGCCATCGAGCCCAGCTTGCCGACGCATGCCTCCAGGTCGTCGAGGTCGAGCTCGACGCCGAGCGCGTCGGAGAGCTCGTCGAGGAAGCGCCGTACCGTCTTGGTCACCTGAATCGGGAAGCGGTGGCGACCCAACCGGGCGACCGCCTCGGCCAGCGTGGTGACCGCGTTGTCGTCGTTGACCATGCTGCCGTGGCCGGCGCGGCCGCGCGTGGTCAGCCGCATCCAGGCCATGCCCTTCTCGGCGGTCTGGATCAGGTAGAGCCGCACGTCGTCGCTGACGGTCAGGCTGAAGCCGCCGACCTCGCCGATCGCCTCGGTGCAGTCGGCGAACAGCTCCGGGTGGTGCTCCACCAGCCAGTGCGCTCCCAGGCCGCCGCCGGCCTCCTCGTCGGCGACTAGAGCCAGGACCACGTCGCGCGCCGGCCTCCGGCCGCTGCGCCGGTAGTCGCGGACGACGGCGAGCGTCATCGCGACCATGTCCTTCATGTCCACCGCGCCGCGGCCCCACAAGCAACCGTCGCGGATCTCCCCGGCGAACGGGTCGACGGTCCAGTCCGCGGCATCGGCGGGTACGACGTCGAGGTGGCCATGGATCAGCAGCGGCGCGCGGGCCGAGTCGCTCCCGGCGAGGCGGGCCACCACGCTGGTCCGGCCGGGCTCGGACTCCAGCACCGTCGGCTCCAAGCCGACCTCGGCGAGCTTGCCGGCGACGTACTCCGCGGCCGGGCGCTCCGGATGCGTGGGGTTGGCCGTCTGGAACCGGATCAGATCGCGGCACAGATCGACGACCTCGTCAGCGGCGGTGCCCGGGGTGGCGGTGCCGTTGGCTGGCGTGGTGGCGGCGGTGCCTGGCGTGGTCATGAGCGGCTCCTTCCGGCGAGTGATCGCGTCCCGGCGGTGCGAGGCCGAGGCTACGGTGCGCGCGGCCGGCTCGGCTGCGCAGCCGGCGATGCCGTGGCCGGGTGAAGCGCCACCTCTGGCACCACTTCACCCGCCGCAGGCATCGATTCGGCCGCCGACACGCCGTACCGCGATGCCGTAGGCGGGTGAAGCTGAGGCGCGGCCGGTCGCCGCCGGCCGCCGCCGGCCGCCGTGGCCGAGGGTGGCCGTTGGGTAGAGTGGCCGCCGGTGACCCGCCGTACTCCGGCGGTCCCCAGCACCCGGTCCGGGTGGCGGAATAGGCAGACGCGCTAGCTTGAGGTGCTAGTGCCCCAAAAGGGCATGGGGGTTCAAGTCCCCCCTCGGACACTCTGCTTTGCACATGATCGCCGACGGCTGGGCGTCGGCGATCACCGTTCTGGCGTCGGGCCGGTAGGTCAGGCGTAGTGCCCAGCTGACCCAGAGTTAAGGCCGCCATGCCCGCGGCTGCCTCTGAGAAAGGCGCGGATCCGCAAGACGCGGCGCTCGCCCCCAACGGATGAGTCGGAACATCAGATTCGGGGCTAGAGACTGCACAGTAGCCTACTTTCGCGTAGGCTAAATGGATGGCTGTGATGCGATACCGCTGGGCTGCGGTTGGGGAGTTCGTCAATCGGGACGCCGAGCTCGCGCGCCTGGAGGACTGGTGGGCCTCCCCGCACCGTGAACCAGTCAACCTGTACGGCCGCCGCCGGGTGGGCAAGAGTTGGCTGTTCCGCCGATTCGCGCATGACAAGCCGTCGGTCATCCTGGTCGCCGACCGGGTCGCCCCTGGGCAGCAGCTCACATCCATGGCCGCTCAGCTGGAAGGCGCGCTGGGTGTGCTGCCCCAGGTCGGGGACATCGCCGCACTCTTCCGCCTCCTCTACCAGCTCGGCCGGCGCCGCAAGGTCCTCGTCGTCGTCGACGAGTTCCCCTACCTCCTCGGCACGACGACCGCCGAGCAGCAGGCCAACCTGAGCGCAATCCAGGCCGTGATGGAGCAGGAGCGCGACTCCTCCAAGATCAAGCTAGTGCTGACCGGCTCGACGATCGCGCAGATGGAGGCCTTGCAGACCGAGAAGAGCCCGCTGCACGGACGGCTCGTCCCCCTGGCGCTGCGGCCACTGCCGTTCGCGCACGCACGAGAGTTCATCGCCTCGGCCGACCCACTGGAACAGCTCACCCGATATTCGGTCGCCGGTGGAATGCCGCGCTACCTGCACGCACTGGCCGGCGAGAACCTGCCGGCGCTGATCGCGACACAGATCGCAGACCGCTACGGCCCGTTCTTCAACGAGCCCAGGACGCTGCTGCAGACCGAGCTGCGCGAACCGGCCGTGTACTTCTCGGTGCTCTCCAGGCTGGCCCGGATGCCCCAAGCCGCCTCGGGGATCGCGGCTGACCTGCGGATGGAGTCCAACGAGGTCTCGAAGTACCTCGGAGTGCTGGAAAGCCTGCAGTTGGTCTCCCGACGACTTCCCGCCGGGGCGCGGCCCGACGCACGCACGACGCAATGGCGGTGTGACGACCACTTCGTCAGGTTCTGGTTCCGGTTCGTCCAGCCCTATCAGGGCGAGCTCGAGGCAGGTGCGGACGCCCGTGCCCACGTCGACCTGATCGTGCTACCTCAGCTGGCCGATCACACGGCGCCGGTTTTCGAGGAGGTGCTGACCGACTGGATCCGCAGACGGCACACCGGCCGCGCGAGCGAGGCCGGCGGGTGGTGGGGCCCGGCACTGCACGCCCGACGTACCGCGAAGAGCCGCTTCACCGAGGAGATCGACACGGTCGCGCTGGCCGGCCGGACGGTCCTGGCCGCCGCCGAAGCTAAGTGGACGACCAAACCGCTGGACGCGTCCGTCCTGGCGTCCCTGCTGGAACACAAACTGCCCGCAATGGCACAAGCCGGTTTCGACGTCGCCGCAGTCGAGATCGTCCTGGCGTCCAGGTCCGGCTTCACCGACGGCGTCCGTGCCCTTGCCCTTGAGCACCTCAATGTCACTTTGCTGAGCGCCGCAGACCTGCTCGGGTAGCGCCGGCGACGGCGCGCTCCGGCACGGACCAGCAACCGGCGTCCAGGACGTCAGGGTCTGTCAGGGCATACGCCGTGACGTAGTCGTGCTGGCGGCCCTGATCCGTTGATCGGCCATCCTCGTGGTCAGGCTGAAACGCGCAACGCAATGTCCGCGCTCACGATCAGGCCAGGTCGTGGGGGTATGGGATCAGTCCCCCCTCGGACGCCGCACGGACGCAAGTCAAGGCGTGGGTAGTGCACCGGGTGCTCGCCGTCTTGCCCGCGCGTCCTGGCGACCGTCGATCGTCGCCGCACACGACCGACTCGACCGCTCGCCCGACTCGCCCGACTCGCCCGCTCGAACCGCTGATCAACCAGCGCTTCGGCCGCCCTCAGGAATACGTCACCGCGGTCAGCCCGCTGCTCGCATTCCAGCTGATCCGGCCGTGCTGGAAGTCCGATGCCCGCCCATCGGGCACGGCGTACTCAGCGGTGACCGGATAGCCCACCCGGCCTGTCTCCCAGCCGGCGGCCGCCCACGCGGTGCGGATGGCCCCGTGAACCTCATGCGCGCCGGTGGCCGCCGTCCAGTAGATGCTCCCGCCCTTGCTGAAGTGGTTGAAGCGCCCCACCCCATCCGGAGTGCCCATCTCGTCGGTCACCGGGTAGCCGGTCGGCCCAGTCTCCCAGCCGGTGGCGGCCCACTCCGCCCAGATCGCACCGTGCACCTCGTGCGCCCCGGTGGCCGGCGTCCAGTAGATGGCTCCGTACTGGTACTGCGTGAACCGGCCAACCCCGTCGGGGGCGGTCTGCTCCCCACCGTGCTGCGCACCAAGAAACCCAGCAGAGCCGCCGAGCTCGCCATAGTGCACCCCGATGGCCCCCGGGCTGACCGCCAGCTGATCAGCGGTGCCGTTGAAGCGGCTCTGGTCGACACCCCCGGCGATCCCGGGGATCGACGCGCTGTCCGTGAACTGCCAGAGCCGGTACGTCGGCCAGCTGGCCATGTGCTGCGGGGCACTCGCCGTCGTGTAGGAAGCCTCCCACAGCGGGTACGCCGAGAAGCCGGTGTTGTTGGCCATCGCCGAGGACCAGAACCACGGACCGCTGTAGATCATCGGTGTGATCCCGGTTCTGCCCTGAACGCGGTCGAGGAACGTGTGTGTCCAGCCGATGAGGTCACCCGGAGCCAGGCCGCCGGCATCCTCTAGGTCGAGGATCGGCGGCAGCGACGGCGTCGGCAGGGACCCGATCGCCTGGGCGAATGCGTCCGCCTGTGCGGTGGCGTCGTACTTCGGCAGGGCGTAGGCGTAGGCGCCGACCGTGAGCCCGGCGGCATGGGCATTGGCGATGTCCTTGCCCAGGTAGGGGTTGGTGTAGCCGGCTTCCGTCGCCTTGACGATCGCAAAGGCTTGGCCGCTGCCCGCGACGGCGCCCCAGTTGATGGCCGCGCCGTTCGGGTGCTGCCAGGACGAGACGTCCGGGCCGTACTGGACCGGGCCGGTCGCGGCATCCCAACTCTGGCCGCCGCCCGTCGGCGCATCGTGGTGCACCGCGTCCGGGCTGGTCGCCGGCATCATGCGATCGTGCACCTGCAGGCCGTCGCTCGGCCCGGGTAGCACCGCCGAGCTGGACGCCGGCGAGCCGGCCGCCACGGCGGAGCTTGCCATCGCCGGTACGGCTGCACCGGCGCCGGCAAGCAGGGCGAGTGCGGCCAAGCCGCGAGCGGGTCGGCGACGGCTCATGTCGGTCCGGGCGCGGACGTTGCTGACATCTCGGTAAGTGGGGCGCGCGCGGGTAGTGCCGTGCATGCGGTCTCCTCGGCCGGCGTAGTTGTGCCGGCTGCCCGGGGGGCGGATGGGCGTGACACGAGGCCGCTTGCCCATCCGGTCGACGGGCCGAAGGTCGGCCCTGTCCCTGTCCGGTGTGTCTCGGCAGCCGCCGGGGTCGACCCAAGTGCCGACCGCGAGCTATTCCCGAGCTGACCCGGGCGAGCTGGCGCCAGGCGAGCTGAGCCGGGCGGGCCCGGTCGGGTGACGTCGGACTGGGTCGCTCAGCGCGAGGGTGGAGCCTTCCGCGGGGTACGACGACGCCGCGCGCGCGCTGGTGGCGCGGCAATCGAGGTACCGACGACGGCGTCTTTGAGCAACGCCAGCTCGTCGACGATGTAGGTCGCCATCCGCTCGAGGTCGGGCACCAGGTCCCGGTCGGCGATCAAGCCGAAGAACAACGAGCCGCGGTAGCTGAACACAGTGATGTTGAGTCCCTGCCCGTCGACGATCGCGGACAGCGGGTAGTACGCCAACAGCTCGGCGCCGGCGTAGTAGAGCGGCACGTTGGGGCCGGGTACGTTCGAGATGATCAGGTTGAACGGGTTGATCCGCTCCACCAGGCGCAGCCGGGCGGACAGCCGCGCCGCCTGTCCGGCCAGGGCCGGCATGGCGAACTGCGTCACGTCGGCGAGCAGGGCGGCCGGCAGGGCTCCGTGCTGCTCCTTGGCCGCCCGCATCGCCTCGTGCGTTGAGCGCAGCCGCTCCATCGGGTCGGCGACGTGCGTCGGCAGGGTGGCCAGCATCGCCGACACCCGGTTGCCCAGCGCCCCCTGCTCGGTCTCGGCTCGGACGGAAACCGGCACTGAGGCCACCAGCGGCTGCTCCGGCAGCGCGTCGTGATCGACGAGCCAACGGCGCAGCGCACCTGCGCAAAGCGCCATCACGATGTCATTCACCGTCAGCTCGCGCGCCGAGCGGATCACCTTCACCTCCGCCATCGACAGCTGACGAAACGCCCATCGCCGATGCGGCGAGATAGACCGGTTGAACGGCGTGGCCGGAGCCCGCAGCCGCGGCGAGGGCAGCACGACGTCGTCATGAGAACCGAACAGCCGGTCGATCACCGGCTCGATCACGGGCAGCCGGGGCCGCGCCGGGAGAGCGGCCAGCGCCGGCAGCGACCGCAGCAGCCCAGCCGACATCCGTGCGGCGCGAAGTGGCTGGCCGGTCAGCGCTACCGCGCTGCGGGCCAGCAGCGCCAGCGACCCGGGCACCTCGTCGCAGGTCCATGGTGGTGCCGGAGGCAGGTCACGGCCCTGCGGCGATCGGTCCAGCAGCGCGGCGAGCAGGTCGTTGCCGGACACACCGTCGATAGCGGCGTGGTGCACCTTGGTATAGACCGCCACCCGGCCACCGGCCAGACCCCCGATCAGGTACAGCTCCCACAACGGCCGGGTCCGGTCCAGCGGCCGGGAGTGCAACCGGGCCGCCTGCTCGGTCAACTGGCGGTCGTCGCCGGGGGCCGGCAACGCTAGCTCCCGGACGTGGTACTCGATGTCGAAGTCCGGGTCCTCTATCCAGTAGGGCTGGTCGAGTCCGAGCGGCACCTCCACCAACCGGCGGCGAAACGGCGGGATGAGGTGTAGGCGCGAGAGCACCACCTGCTGCAGCCGAGGCAGGGTCAACGGCTCGGGCGCGGTGGTCGGGTCGAGCACGCACACGCTGCCGACGTGCCCGTACACCGCCGGCGTTTCCATCGCCAGGAAAGCGGCGTCCAGCCCGGTCAGCTGCTGCATGTCGTACTCCCGCCTGATCCGTCGCGTCGCAGCACAGGATGACCCATCGGCGGCAGTGCCTCGGCCCGTGGCGAGGCGGAGGTGAGATCAGCGGCTCAAGGTCGGCCCGGGGCACCCTACGGCCAACAGGGTGAAGTTCGGGGCTTCACCCTTCAGCCGCGCCAAATCGAGCGTCGAAGCCAGCAGGTCGCCGGCGTTCGGTCGGTGCGGCCTCGGAGTCATCGTGCCCGCCTATCGACTGTCCCGGCGTGTCTGGGTCGCCACCGTCGTCCTCGTCCTGCTGTGGGCCAGCGCGCTGGCCTCGCTGCCGGCGTCCCCCGCGCGCGCCGGCAGCTTTGGCGACGCGGTCGTGGCCGAGGCCGCCACCCACTACGGCGCCCCCTACGAGTGGGGCGCCGCCGGTCCAAACACGTTCGACTGCTCCGGCCTGGTCATGGTCGTCTTCGGCCGATTCGGGATAGGGCTGCCGCACTTCACCGTCGACCAGTACGCCGCGAGCCAACACCTGGCGCAGGCTGCGAAGCAGCCTGGTGACGTCATCTTCTTCTACGACGACGCCGGGTACATCTACCACGATGGCATCTACGCCGGGAACAACATGATGATCGCAGCGACCCATACCGGCGACGTGGTCCGCCAGGAAGCCATCTGGACCGGCGCCTACCTGGTCGGACGGTACCCGGCCCCGGCCGGCTTCGGGACACCGCCACCACCGCCGCCAGTCAGCGCCATCGGGCAGCACTACGCCGCGCTCGGCGGTCCGTCGTCCGTTCTCGGCGCACCGGTGACCGGCGAGCTCGCAACGCCGGATGGGGTCGGCCGGTTCGTGCACTACCGCAACGGGTCGATCTACTGGACCCCGGGCACGGGGGCCTGGGAGACCCACGGCGCGATCCGAGGTCTGTGGGCCGCCATGGGCTGGGAGCGCACCGTGCTTGGCTATCCGGTGACCGACGAGCTCGGCACCCCGGGCGGACGCGGGCGGTTCAACCACTTCCAGGGTGGCTCGATCTACTGGACTCCGCAGACCGACGCGCACGAGGTACACGGCGCCATCCGCGACGCCTGGGCCGGGATGGGCTGGGAGACCTCGCTGCTGGGCTTCCCGGTGACCAACGAGCTCGGTACGCCGTACAAGTTCGGGCGGTTCAATCACTTCGAGGGCGGCTCGGTCTACTGGTCCCCGGACACCGGTGCGCACGAGGTGCACGGCGACATCCGCGCCGCCTGGGCGGCGATGGGATGGGAGAACTCCGGGCTGGGCTTCCCGGTCTCCAGCGAGTACGCCGTTCCCGGTGGTCGGGCCAGCGACTTCCAGGGAGGCACCCTGCGCTGGGCTGCCGGCACGCGCGCGGTGACGGTCGGCTAGCCGAGCCGTCGCGGAGTGCGCTCGCTTTCGGCGGCGGCGCTGGTCCCGGTGACGTGCCGGCCTACAATCTGCCGACGGGTTCGGGCGGGAACGGGTGCGGACGTCACTGCCCGCACCCGCCCGCTATCCGCGCTAGCTCCGCTCGGCGAACTCCGCCGAGAAGTCCGGCAGCGTGCCCAGGCTCAACCCCAGGCCGTCGGCGACCCGCGGCCGTAGTCCTCGTCGCAATGCCGGAAGTGCCAGACCATCCGCTCCTGGATGCCCTTCTCGGTCTGGCCCAGCAGGGTGACCAACTTCAGGATCAGGTCGTCCCGCTCCCAGTCCTCCATCTCGTCCCGGTAGCGCTTGCCGACCTGGCCGTAGGGGTTCTTCCGCTCGATCGCGGCTCGCCCCACCGGCCCGCCGACGTACGGCTCGTACGCCGGCCCAGTCGGCGTGGCTTCGACCAACCCGGCCACGCCGGAGGGATCGAAGTTGATGTGCGGGTTGGTCCCGACCTGGTCGCGACCGTAGGACATCGGCCCACCGGTCTGGTTCGTGCGGACATCGACGTCCTCGCGCGGCCGGTTCACCGGCAGCTGCTGGTAGTTGGGTCCGACTCGGTAGCGCTGCGTGTCGCTGTCAGAGAAGGTGCGTCCGACCAGCATCATGTCGTCGGAGGAGTCGATGCCGTCGACGAGGACGCCGGTGCCGAACGCGGCCTGCTCGTTCTCGTCGTGGTGGCTGGTGACGTTGCGGTCCAGCGTCATCATGCCGACCGGCCGCAGTGGGAACACGTCTTCTGGCCAGGTCTTGGTGTCATCCAGCGGGTCGAAGTCGAGCTCGGGGTGCTCGTCGTCGCTCATGATCTGGACGCAGAGCTCCCAGCCTGGGTAGTCGCCGCGCTCGATCGCCTCATAGAGGTCCTTGGAGGCGTGGCCGAGATCGGTGGCCTGGATGGCCTCGGCCCGTGCCTGGGTCAGCGACTTCAGCCCCTGCTGGGTCTTCCAGTGGAACTTGACCAGCACGCCCTCGCTGGCGGCGTTGACCAGCCGGTAGGTGTTCACGCCGAAGCCGTCCATGTGCCGGTAGTCCGCCGGGATGCCGCGCGGGCCGAACAGGAAGCTCAGCATGTGCATGGACTCCGGCGTCTGCGACATGAAGTCGAAGATCCGCTGTGGCTCCTGGCGGAAGGTGACCGGGTCGGGCTTCAGTGCGTGGATCACATCCGGGAACTTGATCGCGTCCCGGATGAAGAACACCGCTAGGTCGTTCCCGACCAGGTCCCAGTTGCCGTCCTAGGTGCGGAACTTGACGGCGAACCCGCCCGGGTCGCGAGCCACCTCGGCGGAGTCCCGGCCGCCGATGACGGTGGAGAACCGAATGGTGACCGGCGTGCGCTTGCCCTTGTCGCCGAACAGCTTGGCCCGGGTGTAGGTCGCAGCGGGCTGGTCGCCGATGGTGCCGTAGGCCTCGAAGGAGCCGTGGGCGACGAAGCCGCGGGCGTGCACCACCCGCTCGGGGATCCGCTCCCGGTCGAAGTGGCTGATCTTCTCCAGGAAGTGGTAGTTCTCCATCGTCGCCGGCCCGCGAGAGCCGACCGTGCGCTGGTTCTGGTTGTCGTAGACGGGATGGCCTTGGCGAGTGGTCAGGTGCGACCTGGCGTCGGTCATGCGGAGACCTCCGTACGTCGGGACGGGACGGATTGCGGGGCCTGGCAGGCAGGACACAGCCCCCAGTAGGTGACCTCGGCCTCGTCGATGACGAAGCCGTCGTGCGCGGCCGGTTCCAGGCAGGGCGCGCCGCCGACGGCGCAGTCGACGTCGGCGATGGCACCGCAGCCGCGGCAGACGACGTGGTGGTGGTTGTCGCCGGCACGGGCCTCGTAGCGGGCCGGTGATCCGGCGGGCTCTACCCGGCGGGCCAGGCCGGCCGCCGCCAGCGCGCGGAGCACGTCGTACCCGGCCTGGGTGGACACCGCCCCGAGGCGTTCGCGAACTTCGGTGACGACCTCATCGGCGCTGAGGTGACCGCCGCCGGCCAGAGCGTCCAGCGCGGCCAGCCGCGCTCCGGTGACCCGCAGGCCGGCGGCGCGCAACATCTCCACGCGTCGACCTGAGGTGCCACCCCACGGACCATGCAGCTCTAACTGGAAGCTGTCAAGAGTTGGACATTCCCCAGTTACCGCGGTGGCGCCGTCGCCGGGTCGGCGGTCGCCCCAGTGGTGGCCGGGGGCTCGGTGCCGGCCACGGCGGCCGTCGAGCTAGCCGCGCTCGGGACGCTCGGGATGCTGACGGTGTCAGCGGTGGCGGCGGTTACCTTCGGTGGCGAGGGTGGCGAGGGTGGCGAGAGTGGCTCAGCCACCGCGTCCAAGGGGC
>Ga0208478_1000615_pt1 | contig 11918 bp, 15 predicted proteins | sample NGESurdeep072012_5_FD_184462 | JGI IMG/M metagenome (GOLD analysis project Ga0208478, IMG submission 184462) | Arctic peat soil microbial communities from Barrow, Alaska - NGEE Surface sample 415-2 deep-072012 (SPAdes) | ecosystem: Environmental > Terrestrial > Soil > Wetlands > Peat ... | reverse complement strand
AACGAACAAGACATCATTGAGCCATTTCTAAGACACCATGCGCAACTGTTCGACTGTATGGTCATCCTCGACAACGCCTCGGTGGACGGGACGAGGCGGATCGCGATCGAATGTGCAAAAGAGCTGAAGAACGTCATTGTGGCGGACAATGACGAATTCGGTTACTACCAGGCAGAGCGCATGACGCGATTGTTGCGATATTGTCAGACTGCCCTCTTCGCGGATTTCATCTTATTGCTCGATGCGGATGAGTTTCTCGCACTAGGGGCCCGGTCCGAACTGATAACGGTTTTGGAGGCCATTCCAATAGGAGGTATCGGCCTCCTGCCGTGGCGGACTTATGTTCTGGTGCCTGGCGGTAATGCAATGATGCAGCAAGATCCTCCTAGGAGCATGCGCTGGCGTAGAGTGGAGGAGACACCGCTCTTCCGCAAGATCGCGTTGCGACTCAATGCAATGTATCGCCCTGACCTGGAAATCCAGCAGGGCAATCACTCCGCAACCGCTGCGTCTGGCCGGGCGCTACCATCAGTTGATCTAAACCTGCCGCTACTGCATTTCCCTGTGCGATGCAAGGAGCAATTTGCCGCCAAGAGTGTCGTGGGTTGGATGGCGTACCTTGCAAAGACGCCGAACGCGCGTGCGGAGCGTAACGGATATCAGTGGGCAGAGGGGTTTGATCGCGTTACCGGCAGCGGGAGTCAATGGAAGGCAGACCCCTGCGAAAACTCGCTAACTTATGCACAAGAGCGTCAGAAGGTCGACTGGAACACGGACGTCGTCGAAGACCCCTACCCCTTCCGGTACAGCCGGAGGTATTCGAGTGGGGCCTATTGCGATGCACTATCCCTTGTTGCCCGATCTTGGGAACGTTCTGTGTCTCCGTCGACCAACTTGCATTGGGAACGGTCCAATACTGCGGTCGAAGTACAGTCCACCGGTGGAACTTCGTTTGAGGCAGATTGGCACTGGGACAATCTATTTGTTGATGTTGCCCCATTTCGATTTATTGCGGAGAAGTATTGTCCAACAGAAGTCCTCGACGTCGGATGCGGTATCGGCGCATATCTGGATATATTCAAGCGTTTCGGTGCCCAATCGGTCTTCGGAATGGATGGCATTCCGCTGGAAGTTACAGTGTTACAACCCCACGAATATCAAGTGCGAGACTTGTCTCAGCCCTTTGACCTTGGCCGCGTATTTGACTTGGTCGTAAATGTTGAGGTTGCGGAGCACGTGAGTGAATGCGACAGCCGAACAGTGGTCGAATGTATAGCGAAGCACGCCACCAGGCTGATTGTGTTTTCTGCCGCCGAACCAGGACAACCAGGACACGGGCACATCAATTGTCAACCCATTTCTTATTGGCTCGAATATTGGGCCGAGCTAGGCTGGGTCCCCGACTGATTCGATAGCTTAGCGACACGCTGTCTAGCCACGATGTCATGGTTCCCTTGTAACTTATAACTTAGTTGTCCTCCGGCCCGGCGTCCCCGAGGATGGTGCCCGGGCAATTGCAGCCCTGACGAAGATTAGCCATCGTCCGTTTCAGTGGTATGCCCAGAAACCGGGAGTCCGTAGCTTTCCGTTCATGGAGCGATTCCCTGAACCGCGCGACGGATACACGAGTTAATCGTCTACTACACTAGAGTAATTTGCGGGTTCCTGATCGCATTGGCGATAAGAATATCCGGAATCGGGGTAGGGACGCTGGCAGCGCCCGCGCTCATTCTGTTGTTGGAGCTTCCTCCTGCTGAAAGTGTCGGCACGGCTCTGGGTGTTCTCCGCGATCGTCAAACTGAACGCTTCCTTGATCTATCTCTATCGCAAACAAGTGAATTACAGCTTGTTGGAGTCGTTGCTGCCGGGAGGAGTTCCGGGCGCTTTCATCGGTACGATTGCTCTTCATCGCCTGCAAGTGGCTCAATACGGAGCAGTGATTCCGGTGATCGTGGGCACAACCGTCGTGGTGTCAGCGGGGTTCAATTTGCTGCGCCAGGCCGTCACCTAGTACGTCCGCCTGGGCATCCGTATCCCCGCGTCATAGCCGACAATGGTCCCTGCTTCTGTTCGCGGCTACTCGGGCAGGGCTGCAGATCAAACCCATCCGTACCAGCATCTACACTCCGCGAGTGGGCCTACGCTCGCCTCTATCAGAACTCCGCCGATCGACTCCGCAATCTCGCGCCTTGGACCGACCAGTACAACTGGCATCGACCTCATGCCGGAATAGATCAGAAACCACCCATCAGCCGATCCGGACTCGATGTCAACAACCTCTTGACACACCACATTTAGCCCTCGACGGACGCCCTGGTTGGCACGGTGCGTGAAGTGGATTTGGCAGGCAACGTCGTCATAGGTGCGGAGGACTCGGAGTGAGTCAGTCGCGGTCATCGCCGATTTCGGTTGCTGATAATCTCTACGTCGCCATAGCGGCCTCGGCTTTCTCCTCGGCCGCCGCAAGCGCCCTCAACGACACGTGTTCGCGTCGCGCCATCCACAGTCCAGCCGGAATTACGGACATGTAGGCGACGACCCACAGCAGCATGGCGCAACTGACTGCCGTTTCGTTATCGATGTGAAACACTCTATTTAGCAACACAATAGTGGCAAGCTGCGATCCTCCGCCCACCACTGGCAGCTGGAGCAGTGACCCGAACATGCTGACAACCATCAGGAGTACGATGCTGGCGGGTCCCAGTTGCGCTGACTGACCGCCGTACGCGTGAACAACCAGCCAAAAGGTCACACCGGTCAGCACCCATATCACCATGGAGAGGAAGGACAGTTGCAAAAACGACGGGAAGTCGTGGATGGTCTGCAATCCCTCCGTAAAAGCCAAGACTTTGGAACTCACGCCGCGCGCCAGCTTGGCACTGAGAGGCTCGACCGTTCGGCCCAAGTAACTGGCGACGGCGGCTCCCGTGCGCCGAAGCACGACCGCTCCGACGGTGAGCACCACCACGCCCGCCAGAAAAACTCCGGCCGAGAATTCCGTCGTCGTCTGTAAGGTCCCGCTGTGGTGAAATCCGTCAGATTCGAATTTGGCCCAAAGCGGGTCGCCCACGAAACCCTCAAGGGCGAACAGTATGGCCGCAGATCCCAAATCAAAGATCCGCTCTACCAGCCAGACTGCGACCTGCGACGAAAACGTCAGGTCTTCCTTGCGGGCGATGAGGTAGGGTCGGATCATATCGCCTGGTGTACCCAGCATCGCGACGCTCGCGAAGCCGATAAACTGCGGCGCGATCAGGCGCGAGACGCTGGTTTCGCGAATCGGTCGCAGGAAAATGCGCCAGCGCAAGGCGCGCAGGACTACAAGCAAGTACACGATCGCGATCGCCAACCCAATATAGAGTTTGTTGACCTGGTGGGTTGTAAGCCAGAACACGTGCCAATCAAATCTCTTCCACGTCCGCATCTGGAGGTAACCCAGCAGGCAGAGAAGCACCGCACCTGCAGCCGAGACGAGATTTCGCCTTTTGATCATCAACGAGCCTAGTAGGTATTAGGACTGACGAGCAACGCAATACCAATCGACACCGGTTACGAATGACCAAGACTCAAGAGACCGAGTGCGGTCCCTGGGCCACATCCAGATCATTGCCGCGATGAATAACGCACATGACAAGGTACGCGTCACCCGCCGTTACGTGCTGAAAAGTCACGAAGCGTCAGCTCGGCGTATAGACTCACCCATTCGGGCGGCTTGTCCCTGGATTTTTTCGTTGATCATCGAGCGATCCGATTCATCCGCACGACCATGTGGTCAATCGCACGACGTTCGACCCCGACGGGCCTCTGATGCCGCTCCTTTCACGGCCCTGAGGCAGACTTCCAACGGCGGAGATCCCCGACAACATGAAAGCCACCATTCCCACCTTTCGAATCCTGGAACCGCCTCAATCCCTCACATCAGGGCCTCTAGCCGAAACTGACCTAGCCTGAATAATTCGTGAAAATGAAGACGCGGAATCTCTCTTCTGCTACAAACATGATGTCAAGTCAGTGTTTAAAGCAAGAAGAAAGGCTTCCGCGTGTCCGACGATAGCACAACACAGTGTCTGTTGTTCCCGAAGATTTTCGGAAAGCCAGTTGTGTTGCAGTTCGATCAACTGAATGGCAGTTCCGATGGCGGAGCCATCCTGCTGAAGGCTGCTGACCGCCGCTACGGCTTGATCCAATCTCTGGCCGGATGCCTGCGAGATAAGCGGCAAGCCGGCAAGGTCGATCACTCCTTGCGCGAGTTATTGTCGCAGCGCGTGTCACCCGTGCCAGTCCAAACTCCCGTGCTACCGACCGTTGACTTCGTTCCTCTACCAGAACCGCTCGCCGTATACGCCCGTAGATCTCCACCTGGTACATCCCTCCGGTGTTCCACGAAGCCCCCAGTTACGACAAGTACTTCGTGAAACCAAGATCCGGCGGTCTACTTTTACTCCGCCGCACCACGCCGCTCTCGCGGCGTCGTGTGGCCTGGTATTGCTCCGGCGTTCTCACATTCCATACTCCGAGCTCGTGCCGATGAGGACTCCACGAATTGTGGCCACCAAAGCCCAGGCCGAGTCGATCAGGTGTCTTCGTTAGTTACGGCAGTCGACGTCTTTGGTTCAGCTGTGACCGTAACCTCGACGTGAGCACCCTTTTTGAGCTTCACATCATCGCCATGTTCATCAGTTAACGTATTTTCAATACGGAGATCCCGATGCCGGTGGTCGGTGCTGTCAACAGCAATCTGTGCCTTTTCCGGTTGGCTCGGACCTCTAGACGGGATGATTTTGTCGACGGTTCCGGGCATCGTGGTACTTGGCTGTTCTCGAATGCGCGCAGTATTTAGATCCAGTTCCGCTATCCTTGCGGACCTGGCCATTCGAGGCTTTGCCATTTCCTTCTTGACACTGGCACGTGTCGCGTAGTCGGATTTTTTTTTGACTTTCTTAGCTTTCTTACGCGGCATTTGCCCATCATAACATCGGGATGGAAGCCATGCAGTCCCGTTCGGCGCAGCTCCGACCCAGATTTCGCTAATTGAGTCACGCCACCTTGCGGGCTTTCGTCGCCGTCTTTCGCGCGTTGCGGGGCTCTGTGGGGAACGCCCGAGGGGGGCCGACAAACTCGTCGGGTATGTTTGAGTTCGGCTTTTCTGCCGAAGACTTGTCGTTGCGGATGATACTGCCCTGCAGCTTGGTAAGTGCCTGGTGCTCAACGGAAAGATTGGCTGTGCTTCGCCAAAACTATGCACATCTGCATAATCAATGAGTTGGAGGCACACCTGCGGGGGCCCGGCAAACCTGCGCCGTCTATGCCGTCTTCTTCCTTTCCCCCTGCCAGGCGCCCTTTCGTTATGATTCCCTGATGTTTGCGTGCCTTCGACATCTGATTGGCTGGGTCGTCTCCGTCTTTCGCTAGCGAGAAGAACTCCTGCTCGAGAACCTTGCCCTTCGGCAACAACTGCTGGCTCTGCACGCCAAGCGACCTCGCCCGCGACTGAGTTCTGTCGACAAGCTGTTCTGGGTCGTTCTGCGAAAAGTCTGGTCTGGCTGGAAGAGATCGTTGATCCTTGTGACCCCGGAGACCGTGGTTCGCTGGCATCGGAGCGGTTTTCGGTTGTACTGGAGTTGGATCTCGCGCGCTCGAAAGGCAGTCGGAAGAAGACCAATCAGCAGGGAAGTGCGCGATCTGATCGTTCTCATTGTCGCGGAGAACCCAACGTGGGGAAAGCCTCGCATCCACGGGGAGCTGCTCAAACTGGGTTTCGACGTCTCGTAACGAACGGTTTCTCGCTGGGTAAAGCGCGCGAATCGTGATCCTGATCCAGCCCGGCGCTGGCTGCCATTTCTTCGCAACCATCGCGAAGCAATCGCTGCAATGGATTTCTTTATGCTGCCGACTTTGACCTTTGGAGCTCTGTACTGCTTCTTCGTCATCGGCCACGATCGGCGGAAGATTCTGCACTACAACGTGACCCGTCAGCCGAACGCCTTGTGGATCGTACTGCAGCTGCGCGAAGCTTGGGGATACGATAAGCCACATCGGTACTTGATCTTCGACCGGGACACGAAGTTCTCTGCGGATGTCGTCTCATTCGTCAAACAGCATGGCGCAGAACCTGTCCGCATGGCTTTTCGAAGTCCCTGGCAGAACGGCGTCGCCGAGCGCTGGGTTGGGAGTGTTCGTCGGGAGCTGCTCGATCACGTGATCGTTCTGAACCAGCGGCACCTGAGTTGCGACGCTGGAGCTCGTCCAGCATCATCTGCCGAAGATGGGTCACAAAAGCCTCCTTGTGACCCAAACCGTACACAGTCTATAGGCTCAGGGACAATCGACGCCGCAGCATCCGCTGCGCCGGAGGCTTAGTTCAAATCCCCATCTCGCAAGTAATCCTGAGCAACAGCCGATCGGCGTGGTACGCCCGGACACCCACCGGGAAAAATGCCTCTGGTCAATTTTGACCATATTTCGAGCAAAGAGAACGCTATTGTCGCAGATCGAGGTCCGATCCAAGAGTGAGGCAGTCCTGTGAGGTTCAGTCATCCTCGACGTGGTCATCGCAGACCAGCAGGAGCTTTGTTGCCTTGGCATGGCAGAGGTACTGGCGGCCTCGGGCGATTTCCGTGTCGCAGGCCAGCCACAGTCTCCCGAACAGTCGCTGAACACATTGGAAGAGGGTGGTAGTCGACAGATATCGAGTAGACACTAAGGGAGATCCGACATGGTCAGGAAAAAGTTTACGAGTGCTTTCGGAACACGTAGCCCAAAAAAGGAATCACAACGCGGCGCGGGGATACAAGTGGCTGCCGGCGGCGAACTACATCAAATCGCTGGTGGACAGCATCCCGCACTCACCACCAACCAAGGCGTCGCGCTTTCCGACAATCAAAATTCACTAAAAGCCAATCCGCGCGGCCCTGCGCTTCTGGAAGATTTCATTCTCCGCGAAAAAATCACTCATTTCGACCATGAGCGTATTCCCGAACGTATCGTTCACGCGCGAGCGACGGGCGTACACGGATTCTTCGAGCTGACGACTTCGTTAAAGAAATACACCACTGCCAGGATACTCACCGAGGTGGGTGAGAAAACGCCTGTATTTACTCGCATATCAACCGTTGCAGGCGGTGCGGGCTCCGTCGACACTCCTCGGGACGTACGCGGATTTGCGGTTAAATTTTACACTAAGGAAGGGAACTGGGACTTGGTCGGAAACAACATCCCCGTTTTTTTCATCCAAGATGCCATCAAATTCCCTGACCTCATCCATGCCTTAAAAATGGAGCCTGATCGCGGGTTTCCGCAGTCGGCTACCGCTCACGACACCTTTTGGGATTTCATTTCTCTGACGCCCGAATCCATGCATATGGTGATGTGGATTATGTCGGACCGCACGTTACCGCGCTCGCTGCGGATGATCGAAGGCTTTGGCATTCATAGTTTTCGGCTGATCAACGATGCCGGCCAGTCGACCTTCGTCAAATTCCACTGGCGTCCCAAGCTTGGCTTGCAGTCCACAATCTGGGATGAAACGGTCAAGATCTCCGGCGCTGATCAAGACTTTCACCGCCGCGATATGTTCGACGCCATCGCGGCGGGAGACTTCCCCGAGTGGGAATTTTCGGTTCAACTGTTCACCCAGACGGAAGCGGACAAATTCCAGTTCGATCATCTTGACGCGACCAAGCTGATTCCCGAAGAACTGGTGCCTCTGAAAGTGATTGGCCGCATGGTATTGGATCGCTGGCCTAACAATTTCTTCGCTGAAACCGAACAGGTTGCTTACTGTCCTTCTCATGTCGTGCCTGGCATTGATTTCTCGAACGACCCGCTATTGCAGGGTCGATTGTTCTCCTATCATGACACGCAGCTGTCGCGCCTCGGGTCGCCCAATTTTCACCAGATCCCGATCAACGCCCCCAAGTGCCCTCTCTCCAACCAGCAACGTGACGGGCACATGCAGATGGAGCAACCGGAGGGCCGTGTTGCGTATGAGCCCAACTCCTTGTCTAAGAACTCGCCCCGTGAGACGCCCACCGACAGCTTTCATAGCGCTGCGATTACAGAAACCGGTGAGAAGGGCCGCATCCGTGCCGAGAGCTTCGCAGATCACTATAGTCAGGCACGGCAGTTCTACCTTAGCCAAACCGTATATGAGCAGGCGCACATCGCTTCGGCGTTGGTGTTTGAGCTTTCGAAAGTCGTACATCTGCATGTTCGCGAAGCGATGGTCGGCCATCTGCGACATGTGGAAGAAGACCTTGCCCACCGTGTTGCTGCCGGTCTGGGGTTCGAAAACATGCCGCTCGCTCCGAGAGCTGCAATGCCGGTCCAGCAGATGAAGCCCTCACCGGCATTGCAGATCATCGGCAAGATGAAAGATACGCTGAAAGGGCGCGCGATCGGCATCTTAGTTGCGGATGGTTCTGACGGCGCTGTCATTAAGAAGATCAAGAAGGCGGCGACCGAAGCGGGCGCCGCCGTAAAGATCGTCGCGCCCAAGGTCGGCGGTGCGAAGGTTGCCGGCGGATCGATGCTGGCGGCCGACGGACAGCTGGCGGGTACGCCTTCTGTGTTATTCGACGCCGTCGCCATAATCCTCTCGGACGAGGGCTCCCAGGCGCTGTCGATGGAGAGTGCCGCGGTTGATTTCGTGCGCGATGCATTCGGCCATCTCAAGGCAATTGCTGCCGACAAAGGTGCGCAGGCGCTTTTGAAGGCAGCAAGTATCGGAGAAGATGCCGGCGTGGTAAGTGCCAACGACGAGGATGCGTTTATTGCTGCCGCAAAGACACGCCAATGGAGCCGAGAAAAGTCCGTTCGGCCGTCGGGCTAACAGGAAGCTCCAAGAGGCCGCGAGACCCTCTTGAGTGCGCCAATGCGGCGGTTTTTAATCAAAGCAGAGGCTGGCTGATTAGGTTTCGACGAGTGGTCAAAGTCGTAGATGCCTCCCAATCGCTGGCGTCATTAATCAATCTTTGGTGCCATGGCTGGAAACCGGTGGATTGCTATATGCTTCGCAAAATGAGCCTAGATCTTCGCACGGGACGCCCGGTGTGGCTCATAGGCCGGCAACGAATTGCCGGCCATAGAAAACTTGCGAAGAATATCCGCAGCGAGGTGGCCGTCGTTGGCGGCGGCGTCTCTGGGGCGCTGATAGCGCACAGGCCTGTAAGTCTAGAGAAGCAAGTAATCACCGTTGACAGTCGAGATGTCGGTATGGGAAGCACGATGGCGAGTACCGCGATCCTGTCGTACGAGCCCGACGTTCATCTCATCGACCTCATCGCACAGATCGGGCAACGGCCCGCAGTCAGAGCATACCGGGCGGGAATTGAGGCATTAGATTCGCTCGAACAGACGATTAAGACGCTGGATGACTCCTGCGATTTCAGAAGGCGAGAGAGCATATATTTGGCCAGCAACCGAAGCATGCCCCGGATAGTGCGCCGCGAGTGCGCAACCAGGCAGGAGCACAATTTCAAGGTTGAATTGCTGACGAGGAGAGAACTTGCCAAGTCCTATTCGCTGCGTGCGCCGTGCGCGATTCTCACGCGCCAAGCGGCTGAAGTCAATCCGCTGAAGTTGACGCTGGCGCTCATCCGGTCCGCTCAAAGGAAGGGACTGAAAGTTTTTTCGCACACGGCCGTGAAAAGCTACCGCCCTGGATGAAAGAATCTGTGCTGACGACCAGGATGGTTTTCACATCCGTGCCCAGCGTGTTGTGTTTGCCACCGGTTACGAAACCCAACAGTTGTTGAAACAGAAGGCCGTGCATCTGGCAAGCAATTACGCGATCGCTTCTAATGCGGGTACAAAATTCCCCAAGGGACGCGAATGCCCGGTGATATGGGAATCGGCTCGACCGTACCTCTATGTGCGCACTACGGTGGATGGCAGAATCGTTGCAGGTGGGGAAGATGTTGACTTCGTCGATGCGGCGAAACGGGATAAATTGTTGGCGCGCAAAACTAAAACACTGGAGAAGAAGAAGATCTGGCAGATGTTTCCCCACCTCAAATGGAGAGTGGCCACAGAAAGCGGAGCCAATCTGGCAGTCTGCGCGGGATTCGTGCCTGTATTGGGTCTTGCCGACGCATCTCAGGCTTTCATCACGAATTAAGCCCACATTTCCTTTTTGAACGCTGAGTAAGTGGTTATATGATCGCGCCAACGCCAGTATTCATGAGGCTTTGAGAGTAAAACGAACTCTACGGAGTCTCGATCCAATGGGTGAGAAACAAAATCAACCCTTTCAGCTCTCTTTTATCCCGTCGTTGAAGGTTGATTTCCAAGGTTCTCGCGTCACCTCCGACAGTGGTCTGCTTTTGGTGCGCGAGTTGGATGAACGCCTGGGATTAAGCGCACTAATTGCCGCAAACGTCATGGACGACCGGCGGGGCAAGAATACTCAGTTGCCGCTCCAGGATCTGTTGCGACAGTCGATCTATAGTCGCTTGGCAGGATACGAAGATGTGAACGACGCCAAGCGGCTGTCGCAAGATCCGACGTTCCGCTTGATCGGCTCGGAGAAAACCTGGGAGCGCGGAGCAGCCATGCCCTCGCGCCTCCATTAGTTTGAGACCGAGGTGTTGAGCCAAGACGAGAACTTGGAAGGACTGAGCCGAATCAATCGAGAACTGCTGGCGAAGGCGGAGGCCGTCGATTCACGCCAGCGGGTGGTGCTGGATATGGACAGCACAGAAATCCCCATGTACGGAGAGCAGGAGCAGAGTGCCTACAACGGGCATTTTGAGTACACCTGTTATCACCCGCTGCTGTTGTTCAACGAGGAGGGAGACTGTCTGGCGGGCAAGTTGCGACCGGGAAATCGAGCGCCAACAGGCTACTGCTGGCTGAAGGGCATCTGACGAGGTGACTCTTTGGGAGCATGTTGCGGCGGATTGAGGGACTGCCGTTGCCAGGGGGGTAGCCGAAGTTTGGGTGGCAAACAAATGCGCCCGGAAAAGAAGCAAGAAACGGAGCGGTGTCCGAGATATAGGCTGCAACGAGCGCACAGATTAGGGTTCCGAACCGATTTCCCGAAAGTGATCGATTTTGAACAGACTTCACGCGGCCCGAGAAAGCATTCTCGTTCACTGGGGACTCCAAACTGGAAACCGTACGTCTACCGTCGGCCAGTCCGAGACCCCAAAATGGAGATCCCAGTTAGGATGGATTGTACATTGGCGGTCGCGTCCTTTCTGGAGTGAATGCAAACGTAGTCCTGGAGTCCAAGATGCAGAACGCTAAAAGCACTCAAAGTCGCAATCAGCCCCAGCAAGACAATCGATCGAAGGATGGACAGCAGTGCCGCGAGGGCAGTGCGAAAGTCGTGGGTAAGTCGCTGAACGTGAATGAGAATGATGTGCGCAATCAGCCCCAACAAGATGATGAATCGAAGGGTGGACAGCAGTGCCACGAGGGCAGTGCGAAAGTCGTGGGTGAGTCGCTGAACGTGAATGAGAATGATGTGCGCAATCAGAACCGGCCCGGCACTGAAGCTGTGAAGGGTGGACAGCAGTGCCACGCCGATAACAAAAAATAATTCCTGGCTTAGATCCTTTGTTTGTTGCGGATCATTGCTGTCCAAGTTAGCTGAGGACCCGGCTCGGCGCTGCTGAAAATGCGGGACATAGTCATCCTCTCCTGCCCTCGCACGAAGCAGGTTGGCCCGTCGAAATTCGGTTCCTCTGATAGATGCTGTCTAAATTGCAGCCTCCGAAATCGTCAATTTGTCCGCAATGGTTGCCTGGGGAAGTGGGCTGCTGTCTAACTACTGCCAGACCATCGCCAGTTGCTCGGGCAGGGCGTCTGGCAACTCCGGGGCTTGAAAGGGATGATCGATCCACACCCACAAGTCACGGTAGACGAACAACTGCTGCCGCAGCAGCGCCACCAGATTGGAAAGTGACCAGCCGAAG
>Ga0208478_1000614_pt1 | contig 11968 bp, 10 predicted proteins | sample NGESurdeep072012_5_FD_184462 | JGI IMG/M metagenome (GOLD analysis project Ga0208478, IMG submission 184462) | Arctic peat soil microbial communities from Barrow, Alaska - NGEE Surface sample 415-2 deep-072012 (SPAdes) | ecosystem: Environmental > Terrestrial > Soil > Wetlands > Peat ... | reverse complement strand
CTGCGCGTCGCTCGCCTCTCTGACCTCCAGCCCGCGCGTCGCGCACGCGTCGGCGGCGAGCGTCGCCACGCCCGCGGAGTTGCTCACGATCGCGATCCTGCGTCCGCTTGGGAGCGGCTGGCGCTCGAAGAACTCGGCGGCGTTGAACAGCTCCTCACCGCTGCGGAACCGCAGCACCCCGGCTTGCTGCAAGAGCGCGTCGACGGCAGCGTCGCCGCGCAGCGCCGCGGCCGTATGGGAGCGCGCTTCGCTGAGCACCCGCTCGGCCCGTCGACGCCCCTTGACCACCAGGATGGGCTTGATGCGTGACACGCGCCGGGCGATCCGCGTGAAGTGCTCAGGATTGCCGAACGACTCCACGTACAGGATCACCGCGGCAGTCCGCTCGTCGTGCTCCCAGCACTCGAGCAGGTCGTTGGTCGAGACGTCGGCGCGGTTGCCAAGCGAGGCGAACATCGAGACGCCCAGTTGCCGCGCCGCGGCATGACCGAGCAGCCCGATCCCGACCGCGCCTGACGGCGAGCCGATCGCCAGCGCTCCCGCGCGCACGCTGGCACGGGTGAACGTGGCGTTCAGGCTGACCTCGGCGGCGGTGTTCAGAACCCCCAGAGAGCTCGGCCCCACCATCCGCAACCCCCCGCCCCGAACGATCTCCAGCAGCCGCTCCTCTCGCGCCAGCGACGCCTCGCCGTTCTCCTCAGGACCGGCGGGGAGAACGAGGAGCGCTTGCGCTCCCGTCGCAGCCGCCTCGGCGGCGAATTCCAATACCTCATCGCCCGCCGCGGCGATGATCACGAGCTCCGGAGCTACCTCCAGCTCGCCGAGATTGCGAGCGGCCCGCAACGAACACACCACACCACCCGCACGGTTGACCGGTGTCACCACACCCTCAAAACCGCCGCCGATGATGTTCGCCAACACCGCGCGACCGACATTGCCCGGCCTGGCCGCAGCGCCCACAACGGCTACCGACGAGGGCGCGAGGATCGGCCGCAACGACGCGACCGCGGCGAAATGGTCACGCTCATCGATCCGCTCCAGCACCGCCTCCGTCGGCGTGATATCCAGCCACACCGTCAGCTCGCCAAACCCCTCACGCCGCACGCCAAAGCCGGCATGCTGGAACACCCCCAGCATCAGCCGGTTGTTGGCCATCACCTCCGCATCGAAGCGAAGGATCCCGCGGCGCGCCCCGATCTCCGCGAGCTGCTCGAGCATCCGCATCCCGATCCCACGCCGCTGATCATCATCAGCCACCGCAAACGCGACCTCGGCGACACCGGGCTCGCGCAACCCGACATAGCAGGCGACCGCCACCACCCGGCCGTCGCGCCGGCCGATCAGCGCCAGACGATCAACGCCACTTGCCTCCGCGTCCGCGCGCGCCACCGTGTCAGTGCGCCCCCAGCCGTGGAAGCGCAGGTAACGGCTCTCTGGCGAGAGACCATCATAGAACGCCTTGATATCCTCGAAGTCCACCGGCGTCGGAGCCTGCAACCTCAGCGACGACCCATCACGAAGCAACACGTCCCTGACCAGCGTCTGGGGTTCGTGTGCCGAAGCGCGCAGCACATCTCCTGGCTGGTGTTGAGCGCCCACTGCCTAGACCCTTCGCGTGCCGCTCGTGAACTGGGTGACTCGGCCCTTCAGCCTCTGTGCGGCGAGCGGCCGTGCTGTTTCACGAGTTTCCAAGGTCGTCACCGCTCTTCTCCACCCCGTGGTCGTTTTGCGTTCGCGCCTCGAGCCCGGAGTTTGGCATGGGCGAGCTGATGTCGATCGTGTTCAGTAGATGACGGGGCTGCTTAGGGGGGAGGTGCCGTCACGATCTCTAGGCCTCGGCTCGAGGAGTGATCGCGATTGCGGAGCCCTTTCCCTCGACGTGACCGCTCAGCTGCGATCTCGGCAATAACCCGCCGACAGCCGCGACGGGGCGAGCAACTTTTCTCCGGAGTGGTGGGACGTGGGGTCAGGAGGCATATGATCGACGACGATGACAACGCTCACCCACATGCCCGTCGGAGCACGCACCTTGGAGCGCTTCAGGTCGGTACTTCGGCCCGATGATTACGGGCACTTCCTGCGCACCGTGCAGCGCGGGCGCGAGGTGTTCGACGGGCGTGTGGTGTGGAACGTGAACTCGACCGCCCAAGGCGGCGGCGTGGCCGAGATGCTCATCTCGCTGCTCGCCTACGCGCGCGGGGCCGACATCGACGCGCGCCGGGTGATGATGCCTTTGTCCTCTCGCGCACGGCGTTCGCGTGAGAGGGGCTCAACGAGGAGGTCACGATCATCCCACCCTCGATCGACGCGTTCTCGCCCAGGAACCAGCAGGTCTCGCGAGGCAATGCCCGCCGAGGTCGCCGAGCGCACACAGTCCATCGAGCTCTACGAGCGATACATCCGCGGACAGGGGCCGGCGGGCGCAGGGGTCGACTCCTAGTTGCCCGAATCGAGCCTCACCGTTGCGGTTACCGGTCCGACCGGGACCTTCGGCTTCGGCCTTATGCCGTTGCTGCAGGCCGACGAGCGGATCGTCAAGGTCGTCGGGATCGCGCGGCGCCCGTTCAGCGCGAACGAGCACGGTTGGTCGAAGATGACCTACCGCCAGGGCGACGTGCGCGATCGCGCCGCGCTGGAGGAGGCGTTCCAGGGCGCCGAGGTGGTCGTTCATCTCGCTTTCATGATCACCGGGGCTGCGTCGCGAGAGACGATCCGGCAGATCAACGTCGAGGGCACCCTCAACGCGTTCCGTGCGGCGGCCGCTGCGGGCGCCAGGCGATTCGTGTTCGCCTCGTCGCTCGCGGCCTACGGGTTCCATCGCGATAACCCTGTCGGGATGACCGAAATTTGGCCGGCTCGGCCGGCCGCCCACCTGTTCTACGCCCAGGAGAAAGCAGAGATCGAGCGGCTGCTCGAGGAAGAGGCCGCCAGCCACGTCGGGCTCGAGGTCTACCTCCTGCGCCCGCCGATCGTGCTCGGACCCGATGCTGTTGGCGGCAAGGCGGCCATTCCGGGACCGCTCGCGCCGCTCGTCCGCGTGCTCGGCGGCCTGGTGGGGCGGGTGCCGCTGCCGGTGATCACGCCGCCGGTGCCTATCCAGTTCATCCACGAAGATGACGTCGGGCAGGCGTTCCTCCTCTGCATCGTGGGCGCGGGGCCGGCCGGCGTGTACAACATCACCGGCGACGGCGTGCTGAGCGGCGCGCAGGTTCTACGCGAGCTCGGTCTTACTCCGATTCCGGCCCCGGGGCGGCTCCTGCGCACGGCCGCGCGCGGGGTTGCGGCCCTGCCCTTCGCTCCGCCGCTCGTCGAATGGGCGGAGGTGTTCACTCATCCGGCGATCATGGACGCGGGCAAAGCCAAGCAGGAACTCGGCTGGCGCCCGCGGTACAGCAGCCTCGAGGCGCTGCGCAACACCCTGAACAGAGAACCGTAATGGGGCATCTGGGCGGCACCGCCAGCGTGGAGATCGACGCGCCGCTCGAGGAGGTCTGGGCGGTCCTCGAGGACGTGATGGCGGCGCCGCAGTGGCAGGGCAGCCTCGACAAGGTAACGGCGCTCGAGCGCGACGCCGGCGGTCGTCCGACGCTTGTCGATACTGAGGTCGACATCAAGGTCAGACGGGTCAAGTCGCGTGTCCGCATCCACTACGAGGAGCCGACATGCCTCTCGTGGACGCAGGAGCAGGGCGACATGAAGTCGGTCGAGGCGGTCTGGGAGCTCGAGGACCTCGGCAACAACCGCACGCGTGCGAGGTACAGGTTCGACGCGGATCCCGGCCGTCTCTTGGGATTGGTCATCCGCGGCCCGGTGGAGACGGCGACGCGGGCAATCTTCGTCAGCGGACGTCCCGGCGAGCTCGGGCGGCGGGTCGGGGGCGGCTGAGCGTGTGCGCTAACGCGCCGTCGACGTCGCGCGCGCCAGCGCCGCCAGCTCGAGCAGGGAAGTGAGGCCGACGGCGGCGAGCGCTCCACCGATGTGCATCAGCGCACTGTCGTCGGCCTGCCTCGAGCTCCAAGGAACGTAGCATCGAGCGCCGTTAGCTGGTCGTTCGCGGGCATCGCTGTCCTCGGGTCGGTTTCGTTTGCGGTACCCGGCGGGATCAGGCCCGGTAAAGCGCGACTGCGACTGTGATCCCCGCGCCGGCGGAGACGAACAGTGCCGTGCTCGCCTCCGCGAGTTGCACCGACTCGAGCGCGACCGCTGGGGCGGCCGTGTGGGCTCCGTCGAGACCATCCGGAAGCGACGCGACCCGTTCGCCGGGTATGCCGAGGCGCATGGCCAATGCCTCGCCGAATCCCGGGACCGATGCTGTGGCGACGAGGAGGTCGACCTTGCCGAGGTCGAGCGCCTGCGCGCCCGCCAGTTCGCGGGCGGTCGACTCGGCGCACTCGAGCGCGCGGGTGGCATAGGACTCGGTGATCTCCACGGTGATGGTGTTCTGGCCCCCACCCGCGAGCCCACGCTCGGCGTCATCGTGCCAGTCCACGTAGCTATAGAACTGCCCGGCGAGCTCGGGGAACGTGGCGAACTGGAAGGCCGTGAAGCCCGCGCGGGAATCGTCCGCGCTCAACAGGACCGCGCCGCCGACCCCAGGGAAGCTGAACCCTTCAGAGACGCCGGGTTGGGGGTCCATGTCGCTCGCGACCACCATCCCGAGCTCGACCGTCCCCGATGCGAGCATGCCGTCAACCAGGCTGATGCCCGTCAACAGGCCACACGCCCCGTTGGAGACGTCGAACGAGAACGTTCCGCGGCCCGCCACGGCCGGGCGGTCCAGGTTCGCGCCGATGTCCTCCTGGATCAAAGACGCCAACGCCGGCTCGCTGAGGATCCTGTCGTGAAACACGCCCGCGTTGATCAGGAGGTCCAGCTCCTCGGCAGTCCGCTCCGCACGCTCCAGGCACGAGCGCGCGGCCGCGTCGGCAAGCTGCAGCGCGCCCGGGGTCAGCGACCGCTGGTTGGCGCGCGCGGTCGCGGTCGCACTCGCCTCAATGATCGTGCCCATGGCGTCCCACCAAATCATCGACCTTGAAGATCACGATTCCCACCTCGAGCCCCGAAGCAATCGACAGGAGCAGGACTCTGTCGTCCTTGACGAAGCGGCCCTCACTCAGGTACTTCCACAGGGCCACGAAATGCGTCGTCGAGGACGTGTTACCGAACTCGTCGACGGTCACGACCACGTGCTTCGGCGGCCCACCCAGGATCTCGGAGAACTCCTTCACGCCCTTGTTGATGGCCCGCGCGGACGTCTGATGGGGGATGAAATAGTCGATCTCGTCGAACCTGAGTCCGGCCTGATCGAGCGTCTCGCGCAGCATCGGCACGGTGTCCTCGATCCCGACCTCCTGCAGCGTCCTGGCATCGCTGTACATCGCCGCCCCGCGCCCGACCCTCGCCGGGAACGCCAGGCACAGGCGGCTATGCTCGGCCAACGTCGTGAAACCAGCCACCTCAACCCCCGGAGCGCCATCCGGCGCCCGCTCGAGGATCGCCGCGGCGCCGGCGTCGCCGACCGTCAACGAGGCGAGCTGATCATCCATCATCGTGCGCACCTCGAGCGCGGCGTTGACGCCCAGCTGCGAGATGTACTCGCCGCTGACGACCATCCCGCGCCGGATCCGGCCCTGCCGGATCATGTCGTTGAGAATGAATACGCCGGTCATCATCCCCGCGCAGGCGTTCGAGATATCGAAGCTCATCGCCCGGCGAGCGCCAAGCGCTTCCTTGAGCAACACGCTCACCGGCGGATCGAGTTGCCATCGCAGACCGCCGACGTAGTGGCTGATACTACACACGATCAGCACGTCAAGGTCCTCCGCAGCACAGTCCGCGGACGCCAGAGCATTCCGCGCCGCGCCAAGTGCGAGCGTATAAGAGTCCTCGCCCTCGCCGGCGATACGACGCTCTCGCACGCCCGTCAGCCGCTCGAGATCAATGTCCGTTCGGTACTTCGTGCTCGCCATCAGCTCGTCGCTGCTCAGCCGCCGCTCGGGAATCGAGGCGCCTATACCGACGAAACGGCTCGTGTATGGCACTCGGCCGAGTGAGCCGTCCGTCCCGCCTTCCAACGCCATCCAGTGCTCGCGGCCATCTGCCGACGCGCTCTTCTCCATGCACCCAGTGTGATCAGCCACGTGAACGCTGCAACCGTGATAACTACCGACGGCTGGCCTTCGCGCCGCTCATACTCGCTCACCACTACTCGCCGGCGGGGATCGAACAGCCACCCCCGCTGCAGCGCCAGGCCGCCGAAGGCTCAGCCACGCCCATCGCCCTACGTCTCGTAGACGCGCACGAGGGACTCCGCGACGCACACGGGCTTCTCGCCACCCTCGCGCTCGAAGGTCAGCTCGGCGGCCATCAGGACGCCACCCGGTGCGTCTTCGACCGTACCGAGGCGGAGACCCATGCGGACCCGGCCGCCCACCGGCATCGTGGACGGGAAGCGCACCCTGTTGAGTCCATAGTTGACCATGAGGGCCGCGCCGTCCACGCGCAGCAGCTCCTCGAGGAAGCGGGCGGCCAGCGCCAGCGTGTAGTACCCGTGGGCAATCGTCCCGCCGAACGGCGTCGCACGCGCGCGCTCAGGATCGACGTGTATCCACTGGTGGTCGCCGGTCGCGTCTGCGAACGCATCGACCTCGGCTTGCGTGACCTCGTGCCAGCTACTCACCCCCACGTCCTCTCCCGCGTGGGCCTTCAGTTCCTCAATGCCGCTGATCGTAAGCATCGCCCTAAACCTCCGCGTAGTCGTAGAAGCCCCGGCCGGATTTTCTGCCCAGACGCCCGGCGGCGATCATGCGCTTCAGCAGGGGCGGGGGAGCGTACTCGTCCCGCTTGAATTCCTCGTACAAGGAATTGCACACGGCGTGGAGGACGTCGAGGCCGATGAAATCACAGAGGGTAAGCGGACCCATGGGATGACCGGCACCGAGTTTCATCCCCTCGTCGATGTCCTCCCGGGTGGCGAAATCATCCTCGTACATTCGTACCGCTGCCATGAGATAGGGGATCAGCAGGAAGTTGACGATGAAGCCGGACCGGTCCTTCGTCTCGATGGCCTGCTTGCCGAGTCGTTCGATGAACGCATGCGCCGTTTCGATTGTCTCGTCGCTGGTGTCGAGCGCGCGGACGATCTCGACCAGAGCCATCACGGGCACGGGGGAGAAGAAGTGCAACCCGACCACGCGACCGGGGTTGTGCACCGCACTGGCCAGTTGCGCGATCGGGATCGACGAGGTGTTCGACGCGATGACGGCACCGTCCGCGACGATGCCGTCGAGCTCTTCCATGATCGAGGTCTTGAGGTCCACGTTCTCGGGCACCGCCTCGACCACGAGATCAGCGCCGGCGACATCCATCAGTTCGCTCGTCACCGTGATCCGCGCAAGTGCTGAATCTCGGTCCGCAGCGTCGCGCTTGCCCCGCTTGACCGCGCGGTCCAGGGAACTCTCGACCCGCTCACGGGCGGCGTCAAGATACTCAGGCAGTTCACAGAGCACAACCGGGATTCCGGCAAACGCTGCGGTTTCGGCGATGCCTGCACCCATGAACCCACCACCGACGACGGCTACCGATGTGACTGGCTTAGGCACGTCTCACCTCGGCCTCCTCTCCGGGTTCCGGACTGCCGATTTCGCTTGCTACCTTCTCGCGAACAAACGGCCACGTGGCCACCTCGAACGGGTCGCTTGTGGCACTCAAGGGCCGGAGCCCGCCGTCGCCGTGGGAACCTCGACCGGAACTCCTCGGTCGGTCTCCGGCGGCGGGACCATCGGCCCGTCACCGGTGGACGGGTCGATGACGCCCTCCTCCAGCCAGACGTGCCGTCCGCTGAGGACGTCCAGCGCGAGCCGATGGTTTTCGTCGTCGGCGTTGTTCCACAGCTCGTGGAACAGCCGCTCGGTGCGGTGCTGGGCCTGATTGCAGAAGGCGTGGGCAAGATCCCGCGTTTCGTCAGCCCGCTCGGGGTGCTCCTGCATCGCCGTCTGGGCGTACACGACGGCCGCGGAGATGGCGAACAGCTCGGCACCGATGTCCACGATCCGTCCGAGGAAGGCCCCGTGATCCTCGGTGCCGGCCTGCCACCGTGCCATGCCGTAGAACGTGGAGCGGGCGAGCTTGCGGCTGGCACGCTCGACGAACCGCATCTGCCCGGCCAGCTCGCCGAACTCGGCATATGACTTGGGGGCCTGGCCGCGACCGACAGCCAGCCGGGGGTACCAGCCGGCGTAGAAGGCACCGGCGCGCCCGAGCGCCTTCGCCTTTTGTTCCATCGAGAGGTCAGGCTCCATGAGGTCCCCGGCCACGTGCAGGTGCTGATCCATCGCCTCGCGCGCGATGAGCAGGTGCATGATCTCCGTTGAGCCCTCGAAGATGCGGTTGACCCGCATGTCGCGCATGACCTGCTCGACCGGCGCGCCGCGCAACCCACGGGCTTTCAAGGACCGGGCGGTCTCATAGCCGCGGCCGCCGCACACCTGCATCAGCTGGTCGATCAGGCGCCAGCCCATCTCGGAGCCGTAGAGCTTGGCGATCGCGGCCTCGATGCGTACGTCGTTGCGCTCCTCGTCCGCCAGCCGGCTGGCCACGTCGAGCATGGCCTCGAGCCCGAACGCGGTCGCGGCGATGAACGCGATCCGCTGCGCCACCTCGTCGTGCTCGCCGATCGGCTTGCCCCACTGGATGCGCTGGCCGGCGAACTCGCGGGCAATCTTCGTCGCCCACTTGCCGATCCCGGCGCAGATGGCCGGCAACGCCAGACGACCGGTGTTCAGCGTGGCGAGGGCGAGCTTCAGGCCCAGGCCCTCGCGGCCGATCACGTTCTCCTTTGGCACGTAGACGTCGGTGTACCGCGTCAGGGAATTCTCGATTCCCCTCAGCCCCATGAACTCGATCCGCGACTCGACGACCACGCCCTCCGTCGAGCTCGGGACGATGAAGGCGGTGATGCCACCCTTGCGACCCTCGCTGCGCGGCACTTTGGCCAGGACGACGAGAACGTCAGCCACGGTCCCGTTGGTCGTCCACAGCTTGCGGCCGTTGAGGATGTAGCCCGAGCCGTCCTCGGTGGGCGTCGCGGTGGTCGACACCCTGGCGGGGTCGGAACCCACGCCGGGCTCGGTCAGAGCGAAGGCGGACAGGTGCGTGGTGGCGACCTTCGGCAGCCACTCGCGCTTCTGCTCCTCGGAGCCGAAGAGCAGCAGCGGCTGGGCCAGCCCGATCGACTGGTGCGCCGAGAGCATCGTCGAGAGGCTGGAGTGCCAGGTCCCGGCCAGCATCATGGCGCGGTTGTAATAGACCTGCGAGAGCCCGAGCCCGCCGTACTTCTCGGGCACCTTCATGCCCAGGGCGCCAAGCTCCTTGAATCCGGCGACCACGTCGTCCGGGATCCTGCCATCGCGCTCGATCACCTGGGGATCGACCTTGTCCTGCAGGAACGCGCCGAGCGTGGCCAGGAACTGCTCGCCCTTCTCGACCGCCTCGGGCGGCAGCTTGGGCTGCGGATAGATCAGCTCCGGCTGGAAGTGGCCGAGATAGAGAGACTTCCCGAAGCTGGGCAGCTTCCACTCCTTCTCCCGAGCCGCCTCCGAGATCGCACGAGCTTCCTTATAACCGGTATCAGCGGGCATCGATCACTATCCTTTGAGTCGTCGGGGCGGGAGAGGGGATGAGATTCGGGATCGCATCACATGTCGATTCCGCCGTTGACGCCCCAGATCTGCCCGGTGATGTAGCTCGAGGCGTCCTGGGCGAGGAAGGTCACGACGCGGGCCACTTCGTCCGGCTGCCCCATCCGGTGCGCCGGGGTCTTCTCCAGGATCTCGGCCACCAGGTACGGGGGTATCGTCGCGACCATGTCGGTCTCGATCAGACCCGGGGTGACGGTGTTGACCGTGACCCCGATCCCCGACTCGAGCTTCCCGGACAGCCTGAGGGCGAGCGCCCCCTCGCGGGCGAGCGTCTTTGCGAGCCCGAATTCCCCCGATTTGGAGGCCGCGTAGTTCGCCTGGCCGATGTTGCCGATCTCACCGGTCACCGACGAGATGAAGATGACCCGGCCCGAGCCCCGGTCAATCATGTGTTCGATCGCCGGCTTGGTCATGTAGAAGCTGCCCGACAGGTTCACGCGCAGCACCTTGTCCCAATCGTCGGCCGACAGCCTCCAGACAGGCTTGTCGACGGTGACGCCCGCGTTGTTGACGAGGATGTCGAGGCGGCCATGCTCGTCGATCACGTCGTGAACGACGCGCCGGCAATCCTCCCAGTCGCCCACGTCGCCCTGATGCAACGACAGTGTGCCTCCGTCGGCCTGGACCGACTGGCGAAATTCTTCGGCTCGCTCACGGTTCGAGGAGAAGCCGGCCGCAACCACCGCGCCATCCGCGGCGAGGCTTTGGCAGATCGCCGCGCCGATCCCTCGAGTACCTCCGGTGACCAGTGCGACCCGTCCGGTGAGAGGCTTGCCGCGGTCGGCGCTCTGCGGGCTGGAATCTGTGGTTGCCATTGTGCCGTCCTTTCCGTTCGCTAGTTGAGCCGCTCGACGATCATGGCCTGCCCCATCCCGCCGGCAACGCACATGGTTTCGAGCCCGTACCTGCCCTCGATCGAGTCGAGGTTGTTGAGCAGGGTGGTCATGATCCGAGCACCGGTCATCCCGAAGGGGTGACCCAGCGCGATCGCCCCGCCGTTGATGTTGAGCTTGTCCGGATCGATACCGAGCTCGTCGCGGCACGGCAACACCTGGGCCGCGAACGCCTCGTTCATCTCGACCGCGTCGATGTCGTCGATCGTCAAGCCCGCCCTCTTGAGCACCGCCCTCATCGCCGGGATCGGGCCGAGGCCCATGATCTCGGGGCGGAGCGCCGCCACCGAGGACGCGACGATGCGCGCCCGGGGCTTGAGGCCGCGCTCGCGGGCCTTGTCCTCAGACATCACCAGCACCGCTGCCGCGCCGTCGTTGAGAGGGCAGGCGTTGCCCGCGGTTACCGAGCCGCCCGGCTTGAACGCGGGCTTGAGTTTCGCGAGCCCCTCCATGGTCGTGCCCTCGCGCGGACCGTCGTCCCGGATGACCTTATGCGCTGCGATGACGTCGCCGCCGGCATCGTGGACCTCGGGTATGTCCACCCCCACGACTTCGCGATCAAAGTGCCCGCTGTCACGGGCCGCGCAGGCGCGCTGCTGGGAGAGCGCCGCCCATTCGTCCTGGGACTCGCGCGTGACCTTGCAGCGCTCGGCCACGTTCTCGGCCGTGATTCCCATCGGGATGTACACGTTATACACGGCACTGTTTGTGCCGTCGAGAAGTGGATTCATCGCGGGAAGAGTCATCGCCGCGCCTCGCGACACGCACTCCACGCCCGCTGCGATGTACTGATCGCCTTCGCCCGCCTTGATCGCGTGGAAGGCCATCCGGATCGTCTGTAGCGAAGACGCACAGAAGCGGCTCACCGTGACCGCCGGGACATGGTGGTCGATGCCGGCGAGCAGCTGTGCGTTGCGAGCTACGTTGTAGCCCTGCTCGTGGTCGGGGAAACCGCAGCCCATCATGATGTCGTCGGTCTCGCTGAAATCGACGGCCGGATTGCGGTCTACCAGGGCGCGCAGCGGAATCGCGGCGAGGTCGTCGGCCCGTATGGCTCTCAGCGTCCCTTTCATGGCCCGCCCGATAGGCGTCCGGATGGCGTCGACGATGACGGCTTCTGGCATGGATTCTCCTCCTAGTGACTTCCGACCGCCGGGGGCGGGCGAATCGCAGCTGGTCCTTGGTCGCTGTCGGTGCACGTTAGCCGCGGCGCCTTTGGCTGACATCGGTGGATCGTCCGGGCCCGATGCGTAGGAACTACTGCGGGCATCGTTCTGGGAGCGCCGGCTCACAGCGCACTTTGAGCGACAGCCCTCTGGCAACCGTAAGTCGGGGCCGGCGAGAAGTTTCGTTCGAACTACCGTCACGCCGCCCCAG
>Ga0208478_1000613_pt1 | contig 11969 bp, 12 predicted proteins | sample NGESurdeep072012_5_FD_184462 | JGI IMG/M metagenome (GOLD analysis project Ga0208478, IMG submission 184462) | Arctic peat soil microbial communities from Barrow, Alaska - NGEE Surface sample 415-2 deep-072012 (SPAdes) | ecosystem: Environmental > Terrestrial > Soil > Wetlands > Peat ... | reverse complement strand
CAGCGTGCCCATGTCGAGGGCGAACACGGTGGCACCCTTGAGCACATCCGGCACCTCGCCATGCACGATGCGCCGCGCCAGCCCCTCCGCGATCGCGGTCTTGCCGACGCCGGCATCGCCGACGAACAGCGGATTGTTCTTCTGCCGTCGGCACAGCACCTGGATCGTCCGGTTGATTTCGGGATCGCGGCCGATCAGCGGATCGATCTTGCCGTCCTTGGCCTTCTTGTTGAGGTTGACGCAATAGGCGTCGAGCGCGTCGCCCTTCTTCTTGGGCTCGTCGCCACCCTTGGTGTCGGACTCTTCCTCGACGCCGCGCACCGGGCGCGACTCGGTCAGGCCCGGCCGCTTGGCGATGCCGTGGCTGATGTAATTGACCGCATCGTAGCGGGTCATGTCCTGCTCTTGCAGGAAATAGGCGGCGTGGCTTTCGCGCTCGGCGAAGATCGCCACCAGCACGTTGGCGCCGGTGACCTCCTCGCGGCCGGAGGATTGCACATGAATGACGGCGCGCTGGATCACGCGCTGGAAGCCGGCCGTGGGCTTGGAATCCTCGGCGCCGTCGGTGATCAGGTTTTCCAGCTCCGATTCGAGATAGGCGACCAGACTGCGGCGCAGTTTGTCGAGGTCGACATTGCAGGCGCGCATCACCGCCGAGGCGTCCTGATCGTCGATCAGCGCCAGCAGCAGGTGTTCCAAGGTGGCGTATTCGTGATGCCGCTCATTGGCGATGGCAAGCGCCCGATGGAGCGACTGCTCGAGGCTGCGCGAGAAAGTTGGCATCAGATTCCCATTTCCTTTTGTATTGGACGCCCCCCGACTCTCACTTTTTTTCCATCACGCATTGCAGAGGATGCTGATGTTTTCTGGCAAAGTCCATAACCTGCGTCACTTTGGTCTCCGCCACCTCGTAAGTATAGACTCCGCACTCGCCGATGCCGTGGTGATGCACATGCAACATAATGCGTGTGGCGGCTTCGTGATCCTTGCCGAAGAAACGTTCCAATACATGCACGACGAATTCCATCGGCGTGTAGTCGTCGTTGAGGATGAGCACGCGGTACAGACTTGGCCGTTTGGTCTGCGGCTTTGTCTTGGTGATAACCGCGGTGCCTGGCCCGCCCGGCTCGCTTTTGCGCTTGCGGTCGTCGTCCGCCATGCGGGGCGGGCGGTCGCCGCCCGGGGCGGCTGCCGCTCTATCGGCGGGGGAGCTCTTCCTAACAGTCGACGTCATGGCTTTGCCGAGGCAAGAAGCATTCCAGAACCGTAGCACCCCGCGCCACACCCGCGCGGCCTTAGCCCCATCATAAAGACCGACGCCTAGCCACGCCAAGCCGGGATTTTGTCCCGCTCCGGGACAAACTAAGCCGATTTACGGCGATTCCGGGTGCATCGGGACAGATATCTATTGGTTACCCGATCACAAGCCGCTTGCAGACAATCCAACTCGATTTTTCCCCAAATTCACACCGCAGTTCCAACGGTATCTCAAGGCCGTACCGGCATGTTTCAGCGGCGTCACCGATGGCCGTATTCGGCGGTCCACAGGGGGTACCTCAATGCTGTTCACCCGTTTTTGGAATAACCAGCAAGGGAGCGTCGCTCCCATGCTGGGAATCGCACTCATCCCGTTGCTGGGCGCCGTCGGCGCGGCCGTCGATTACTCGCAGGCAAGCGCCACCCGCACCGCCTTCCAAAACGCGCTCGATTCGACCGCGCTGATGCTCTCGAAGACCGCGGCGTTGCAAACGAGCAGCGAGCTGCAGGCCGCGGCGACCCACGACTTCAACGCCCTGTTCATTGGCAGCAACGCCAAGAACGTCACGGTCACCGCGAACTATTCTAGCACCAGCGGATCGCAACTCGTACTCAGCGGCAGCGCCACCGTCGACACGAATTTTCTCAGCATCCTGGGCATCGACACGATCCACATCACGGCGTCGACGACGTCCACGTGGGGCAACACCCGGCTGCGGGTCGCGCTCGTGCTCGACAATACCGGATCGATGGCAAGTTCCGGCAAGATGACCGCGCTGAAGACCGCGTCGCAAAATCTTCTCACGCAGCTCAAAAGCGCGGCCGTGACCGCCGCCGACGTCTACGTGTCGGTCATCCCGTTCGGCAAGGACGTCAACGTCAATCCAAGCAACGTGAATGCGTCGTGGCTGCGCTGGGATTTGTGGGAGGAAGTGAACGGTAAGTGCAGCAATACGACCTACACGACGAAAAGCACCTGCACGTCGCATAGCAAGATTTGGACGCACGCGGCTCACAGCACCTGGAACGGCTGCGTCACCGACCGCGACCAGAATTTCGACACCACCAACGCCGCGCCGGTCGCCGGCGCCACGCTGTATCCGACCGAGCAGTATTCTTCCTGTGCGGTATCGTTGATCGGGCTGAGCAACAATTGGACCACGCTGTCGAGCAAGATCGACGCCATGCAGCCTGTCGGCAACACCAACCAGGCGATCGGCTTGCAGATGGGCTGGCAAACGCTAACGGCGGCGCCCTTCACCGTCCCGGCCCTGGATCCAGACTACAAATATAACCAGGTCATCATTCTGCTGAGCGACGGGCTAAATACCGAGGACCGCTGGTACACCACCGCGTCGTCAATCGACACGCGGCAACAGAAAACCTGCGACAACATCAAGGCTGCCGGCATCACGATCTATACCGTGCAGGTCAACACCGGTGGCGATCCGACATCGCTGCTGCTGAAGAGTTGCGCGAGCGACGAGAGCAAGTTCTTCCTGCTGACCTCAGCGGCGGAGATCGTCACGACGTTCGGTCAGATCGGCACCGCGCTGTCCAATCTACGGCTTGCGATGTAGTAGCCCGTGCCGCGTTTACGTCATAGCGCGGCGGCCATGGCCGCCGCGCTATCTGGACGCCCGCGTTTCCAAGCGGCCGCACCAACCAGCCGTTAACGACATCCCCTAAGAACTGTTCGGCATTCGCGGCATCAGAGGCATAGGGTGTTAACCACCCAAGCCGTTGATCGAGCGATCAGAACGATCGATTTGCAGGCTGAACAATTACCGCGAGTCGAGGATTTTTGGTGGATCGATACACCAGCCCTTTAACACCGGCGCTTATGAAAGTACGCGAATTCAACCGTTTTTGGTGATCCGTCATGATGTCGGCCTGGACGAAATTCCGTAGCGCCCTGCGCGCGTTTCGCGTCGCGCATACAGGCAATGTCGCCATTACTTTCGCGTTCGCCACGCTGCCCATACTCGCCGGCGTCGGCGCCGCCGTCGATTACAGTCACGCTAATTCGGTCAAGGTCGCGATGCAGGCCGCGCTCGACTCCACCGCGCTGATGATCTCAAAGGAAGCGGCCACGGACACCGCCTCGCAACTGCAAACGAACGCCCAGAAATATTTCTTGGCCTTGTTCACGCGGCCGGAAGCCAAGAATATCACGGTTACCGCCAGCTTCACCACGACCGACGGAACTGCCGTGGTTATGAATTCCACAGCCGATGTGCCCACCAGCCTTCTTGGCATTATCGGATACGACACCATCACGGTGGCCAGTTCGTCCACCGCCAAGTGGGGCTCCAACCTGCTGCGCGTGGCGCTGGTGCTCGACAACACCGGATCGATGGCCGACGCCGGCAAAATGACCGCGCTGCAGTCGGCGACCAAGAGCCTGCTCACCCAGTTGCAGACCGCCGCCACCAACAATGGCGACGTCTATGTGTCGATCGTGCCGTTCGTCAAGGACGTCAACGTCGGCGCCAGCAACTACACTTCGAACTACCTTTACTGGGACGACGCGGCGAAATCCGACAACAATTCCTGGGACGCCAACAACGGCACCTGCAGCGTTTCGGGCTACTCGCCGCGAAACACTTGCATCGCGAAGTCGTCTTGCTCGCTCTCGGGCTACACCAGCCAGAGCACCTGCACCGGCGCGGGCACCTGCTCGTTGTCGAGCTACAGCAGCCAGAGCACCTGCACCGGCGCGGGCACCTGCTCGTTGTCGAGCTACAGCAGCCAGAGCACCTGCACCGCCGCAGGTACCTGCTCGAATGGTGCCAAAACGACCCAGAGCAATTGCACGACCCAGAAAGCCTGTTCCAAGTCGCAGTACTCGGCGCAAAGCAATTGCCAGAACAATGGCGGGATCTGGGGCTTTGGTACCTGGACAGCCGGGAAGTGGACGGCCACACCCGGGACGTGGACAGCGGGAGTCTGGAGCACGGCTAACACGAAGTGGACCCCCAACAATCACAGCACCTGGACCGGCTGCGTGATGGACCGTGGTAATTCGGGTGGGCCGGATACGACGAACAATTACGACACCAACGTCGCCGCGACCGATGTCACCATCAATTCGTCGCTGTACCCGGCCGAGCAATATAGTTCCTGCCCGCAAGCCGTAATGGGCCTGAGTTACGACTGGACGTCGATGAACTCGCTGGTGAACAACATGTCCCCGAACGGCAGCACCGACCAAGCGATCGGATTGCAGCTTGGTTGGATGTCCATCGTCGGCGGCGGGCCGTTCTCGGTGCCGGCATATAAAACGGGCTATACGTACACGAAGGCCATCATTCTGCTGACCGACGGCTTGAACACGCAGGATCGCTGGTACGGTGACGGTTCCAGTCTCGGCACGTCGGACGACGCCAAGATCGATGCGCGCGAGGCGCTGACCTGCGCCAACGCCAAAGCGGCGGGTATCACGCTTTACATGATCCAGGTGAATACCGGCGGCGATCCGACTTCGACGCTGCTGCAGAACTGCGCCAGCACGTCGAACAAGTTCTACCTGCTGACGTCGGCGAGCCAGATCATCACGGCGTTCACCAAGATCGGCACCGATCTGAGCCAATTGCGCGTCGCCAGATAAGCTCAAGTAAGCTTTCGCCACCTGGCGCCACAAACAAAAAGCCCGGCCAAATGAGCCGGGCTTTTCCTTGACGCTTACGCAACGCTACTCCACGTACGCTCGCGCTTTACGCAACGCTTTACGCGGACAGCGAGTTACTTCGCCTTCGCCATCAGGGTCTCGAACGGCTTGTAGGTCTCCTTGGCGAGATCCGCATAGAGTTCGCTGATCTTGGAGGCCTTGGCCACGAAGCCCTCATAGGCGGTCTTGGCGTATTCGGTCTGCACCTCGATGGCCTTCTCGAACGACTTGACGCCGAACAGCTTTTCCAGCGCCGCGGTGCCGTCTTCGAAAGCTTTCTTCGAGTAGTCGGTGATCTCGACCGCGATGGCCTGGCCGCCCTTCGAGAGCACGCCCATGGACTTCAGCGCGATATCGACGTTTTCTTTGCTGACCTGCTGGAGGTCCTCTAAATTCTTGACCATTGTCATCCCTTCCCGGCCGCAAAGCGGCACCAATGTGCTGATTTCTGTACCCGGCCTATCCGGGAATGAATAAAATTCATACTGCACTGCACAATAAAGTCAACTATTATTTTGCAGTGCAAATAAGCCTTAAAATCCAGGGGATTGTCTTAAGAATTTGTAAACCGTGATCCCCTACCGTCGTAATTTGTGGCGGCGCGGGGGCGCTATAAAACGGCCTGATTTGGCGGGTCTAAGTCCGCCTGAAAACGGGGGCTGGGGAGAGCGGATGTTGCGTGCGGGAGCCTCTGTCCAACGCGGTCTCCGTTGGAGCGCCCTCGGTTTGGCGACGCTGCTTGCCGTTGCCGCCACCGACGCCGACGCCCGCGGACGACGCCACTGGCACCGCCTCCACGCTGCCGCCGCCGAAAAGTACGAGCCTTCCTCTTCATCGATCGTGGTGGATGCCAATTCCGGCGCGGTGATGCAGGCGACCAACGCCGACAGTCCGCGCCATCCGGCCTCGCTGACCAAGATCATGACGCTCTATCTGCTGTTCGAGCGGCTGGAGGCGGGCAAGATCAAGATGTCGACCGAAATGCCGGCCTCAGCCCATGCCGCCGCGCAGGCGCCGTCCAAGCTGGGGCTCAAGCCGGGCGAGTCGATCCGGGTCGAGACCGCCATCCGCGCCATCGTCACCAAGTCGGCCAACGACGTGGCGGTCATCGTGGCCGAAGCCCTGGCCGGCGACGAACCCGATTTCGCCAGGCTGATGACCGCCAAGGCGCGCGCGCTCGGCATGACGCACACCGCCTATTACAACGCATCCGGCCTGCCCGACGACAAGCAGATCACCACCGCGCGCGACCAGGCCGTTCTCGGGCGCGCCATCCACGACCGTTTTCCGCAGTATTACCGCTACTTCTCCACGCGGACTTTCGAGTTCCGCGGCGAGGAGATGCGCAACCACAATCACCTGCTCGGCAGCGTTCCCGGCGTCGACGGCATCAAGACCGGCTACATCCACGATTCCGGCTTCAACATCGTCACCTCGGTCCAGCGCGACAATCGTCACCTCGTCGCGGTGGTGTTCGGCGGCCGCACCGCCAATGCGCGCGATGCGTTGGTGCGCAGCTTGATCGACAACAACATCAATATCGCCGCCGTCAAACGTACGGCGCCGCCAGTCGTCGAGGGCTGGGAGACCGCCGAGGCGCGGGCCAAGGACAGCAAGGAAGCCAAGGACAGCAAGGAAAAAGTCGTCGCGGCGGCGCCCTTGCCGAGCCACGCCGAGCCCGCATTGGGCTCCACCGATCCGATCAAGCCAAATCCGGTGAAGACGTTCACCGTGCAGGTCAGCGCCATGCGCACCGCGTCGCTGTCGCCGCTGCCGTCCGATAGCCCCAAGCTCATGCCGGCGCCGGCCACCGCCAGCCCGACCACTGTCACCAATGTCGCCATCGTGAAGCGGGAACCTCTGCCTCTGCCGCCGCCAGGCGCAAAACCGGGCGTGCTCGGCGTGCAGCCGGCCAAGCTTGCCTCCGCCGGCGACAGCGTGCCGGTCGTGGCCGCGATGCCGCAGCCGGCGGCCAAGCCGCGGAGCGGCGGTTGGATGATCCAGGTCGGTGCTTTCCCCGACGAGAACGAAGCCAAGCAGCGCCTGGTCGCGGCGCAAGGCAAGGCCAAGGACCAGCTCGGCCAGGCCGACCCGTTCACCGAACGGGTGGCGAAGGGCGATAAGTCGCTCTTTCGCGCGCGCTTTGCCGGCTTGGACAAGTTTCAGGCGGAAATCGCCTGCAAGAACCTCAAGCGCAGCGAAATTCCATGCATGCTGCTTAAAAATTGAGGGCTAAAAAATACAGGGATGTGCCGATACTCAGGAGCCGCTGATGGTGTTGCGTAAGGAGTGCCTCAGCGATGGCGACGAGAAAGAATTTCCTTGGCTTCGTTGATGCGAGCGGCCAGATACGTCGACCCCCCTTGGTCGGGATGCATTTTCTTCATGAGCGTGCGGTGCGCGCGCGTGATGTCGTCGGCGCTCGCACCCGGCTGCACGCCAAGGATCTGATAGGCCTCCTGTTCCGTCATTTTTCCGCTGGACGTCGCAGCCCGCCCCGCTGCCGCGTGTCCTTGCGCGTATTCACTCCAGCTGGGATCCCGGCGGTCAAGATAAGCCACCAGTAGCGCGCGGCTCTCTTCGTCGATCTCATCGAGCAGTGCGGCCAGCGTCTTGACGTCGAGCCGCTCGAGCGCGGCGCCCTGGTGGCGGCCGGCGACGATGCGTCCGCGCATCGCGCCGCTGTCGTGGTCGAGCTCCATTTCGAGATAGGCCGAGCGCACATGCGAGGTCTGGCCGGCGCTCTTCTGGGTGCGCTGGGAAAAGCCCGCCGGCCCGAACGGGATCCAGCCGAGCAGCCCGAGCCCGAATAGGCCGAGCGGAATAGCGACGCCGACTTCCCCGCGCAGGCCGAGAAACACGGCAAAACCGATCGCGAGGATGCCGCCGGAGGCTTTGAGCACGCGCGCGGCGATTTTCGGATCGACCTTCGAGATGACGCCGAGCACCCATAGCGCGAGCGCCAGCACCAGCAGGCCGAAGATGATGGTCGGCATATTAGAGATTCACTTGCTTACGCATGATCTCATCCGAAAACCGGTTCCCATCCCGAATCAAGTCCGAGACATGCTTTTTCGGGATCATGCGCGAAGCTGCGCCAGCAGTTTGCGCGCGCCGTCCGAGCGCCGCGCCGATAAATCGGCGAGCGCCTTGATGCCGCCGGCGGCATAGGCAGCGACCGCGCGCAGCAATTCGCCGAGCTGGTGCGCCGCGCCGGTATCGAAGCGGCAATAGGCGCCGCGCGACAGCCGAGCGATCTCGCGATAGGCCTGCTCGGCGACCGGGTCGTCGCCCTCCTGGAACATGAACACCGGCACGCCGAGCAGGCCGAGCTCGCCGGCCGCGGTGCACAGATCGTCGATCTTCTCCTCCATGGCGTCGCCGACGAACACCATCGCCTGCACGCGCTGCTTGCCGTATTCCTGGCGGGCGTGACTGAGCACTTTGCCGATCTGGGTATGGCCGCCGCGGCAATCGATGGCCGACATCAGGCCGGCGAGTTTCTCACTGCCTGTGACCCAGCCGGAGGCGCGGCATTCGCCAAGCCCGCGGAAATAGACCAGTTGGATATCGAGCCCGCCGGTCTTGGCCGCCTCGCGGAACATGTCGGCCTGCAAGGCGCAAGCGGAATCCCAGGTCGGCTGCCGGCTCATGGTGGCGTCGAGCGCGAAGATCAGCCGCCCGCGCTTGTCCGAGGCCGAGGCGGGCCCCAGCGCGTGAACGCGCTCGATGAATTCGGCGATTTCCGGCCGCGAGGAGGCCGGTGCCGGGGTTTGCTGGGAGCGGTCCTTGCTCATGGGGACAGTCTACACCGAATTCGTGCCGCTCTCTAAAGGTGGCGACCTTCGGTCTCGCTTGCAATGGCCGTTGCGGATTAGTCGATGACGTCGTGGACCTGCAGCGGCTGATCCATGACCGAATACCATTCGGCGCGGGCGGCGGCCCGCCGCTTTCCGTTCTCCGACAGCGGCAGGTGCAGCGCATTGAGCAGCGTGATCACTTCCTCGCGCGCCGTCAAATGCGACATGCTCGGCCGCGTGCCGAGCGTGGCCTCGTCGAGGTCGTCGAACGCGGTGAGGCCGCGCGGGAAGAATTCGCGATAGACCACGCGCTCGGCGAAGCCGTCCACGCAGCGGAAGCCCATGCGCTTGGACAATTCGATCAATCCGTCGCCGACCAGTTTCTTGTTGCGCGAACCGAGCGAGGACAGACGATTGCGCACCACGATCCAGTCGGTCAGCTGGCCGTCGACCAGCCGGCGCTGGCGGCGCGATTCGCGCACCATCTCGGCGTAGTGGCTTTCGCCGGTGACGGTGAAATTGGTCGGATCGAGGGTGGCGAGCACGTCGAAATCGAGGAAGCTGTCGTTGAGCGGCGTGACCAGCGTGTCGGCCATCGAATGGGCGAGCCGCATCAGATAAGTGTCGTTGCCGGGCGTATCGATCACCACCACGTCGTGGCTGTGCTCGAGCGCACTGACAGCCTTCGAGAAGTTGGCGAATTCCTCCGCCTCGTTGGCTTCCAGCGAATTGCTCTCGGCCCGCTCCACGCAGTAATGCGTCGGCAGATCAAGCGTGATGCGCGCGCGCTCGCCCCAGGCGCGGCGGTTCTCGATGTAATGGGTGAAACTTTTCTGCCGGCTGTCGAGATCGACGGTCGCCACGCGCTGGCCGGCCTTGAGCAGCGCGACCGCAATGTGCAGAGCAGTCGTGGACTTACCCGAGCCGCCTTTCTCGTTGCCGAGAACGACCACGTGAGCGGACTGACGAGCCTGCTCGATCGACTGGACCAACATGACGCGCCCCTCGAATTCGCAATTCTCGAATTATTACCGCGCTATAGTCAAGCTCGTTATGATTTCGCCAGTTCTCGCGTGGCCGGACCGGCGGCGTTTTGCTATGGGCTAGCCCGGTTTTTGCGACAATCAGCCGACAGGCGCACGAATTATGGCAGATCGCCCGACCATCGCGCGCACGGTTCCATCGCTCCGCCGCGCCCTTGCGCCGTTTCGGGACAGCGGCCAACGGATCGCCCTGGTGCCGACCATGGGCGCACTCCATCGCGGCCATTTGACGCTGGTGCGCGAGGCGCGCCGGCGCGCCCGCCGCGTGGTGGTCTCGATCTTTGTCAACCCGACGCAGTTCGCGCCGCATGAGGACTTCGGCAGCTATCCGCGCGGCTTTGCGGCCGATCTCAAGGTGCTGCAAACGGCCAAAGCCGACCTGGTGTGGGCGCCGTCGGCCGAGGCGATGTATCCGGAGGGCTTTGCCACCCGTATCGAGCCGCAAGGCGCCGCCAAGGCCGGGCTGGAGGACAAGTTCCGCCCGCATTTCTTTGGCGGCGTCACCACTGTGGTGGCCAAGCTGTTCACGCAAACCGCGCCCGATTTCGCCCTGTTCGGCGAGAAGGACTACCAGCAGCTGCGCGTCGTCACCCAGATGGCGAAGGATCTCGACCTTCCGCTCAAGGTGATCGGCGTGCCGACCGTGCGCGAGCAGGACGGCCTCGCGCTGTCGTCGCGCAACGCCTATTTGTCGGCGGCCGAGCGCAGCGTCGCGCCGCTGCTCTATCGCGTGCTCAAAACGAGTGCAGCGCGCATCAAAAAAGGCGAAAAAATTCAGCATGTGCTCGACGTTGGTCGCATCGAGATCGATGTCGCGGGATTTGCCTTGGATTATCTGGAAGCGCGCCACGCGCTGACGCTGGCGCCCATTGCCTCGCGCAATGACGGCCCGATCCGGCTGCTGGTGGCCGTCAAGATCGGCAAGACGCGGCTGATCGATAATTTGGGCGTCTAGAGCAACCCCAACTCGCGCAATTCGCGCCGCATCTGCTCCGGCATCTTGGAAGCGCCCGGCGCTGCGCGCGACAGATCGCGCGGCGCCTCTTTGGCCTCGAGATAGCGCCAGCCCTGAAAGGCCGAGCGCGGGCGCGGCTCGACCAGCACCAGTTTGCCGTCAAGCGCCACGCGGCAGCGGCCAATGCCGTCCTTGTCGGTGAACGGACGGATGTCGAGGATGCGCTCGCGGCAGGTGATCTGGCCGCGGATCACCCAGTAGAGCGAACCGCCGGCAGTCAATTCCTCGGCGCGCTTGGGCACCATGCGGGTGGTGTGGATGTGCTCGGGCTTCTGCCTGCGCTTTTTCTTTTCCTGCAGTTTCTGCTTGATCCAGTCTTCAAGGTCGGCGACCGAGTCGCAGCCGACGCAGAGCTTGATCAGATGAAGCGGCATTGCGGGCGATCCGAATGAAGGCTGAGCACTTGAACACGCCCTGCATAGCTCGCAAGCGGCCACTTAGGAAGGCGCAATACAAAAGCCACGGCGTTTGCCGGGGCCGATGTCGTCGCAATCGTTCGGCGCGCCCGCGCGCTTCAGTTGAACTTCCAGTTCAACCCGACGCGCACCAGGCTGCCGCGCGTGTGGGTGTCGAACTGCGATGAAAATCCCGCGATGCCGTTCTGGGTGGTCACCAGCGTGTGCTTGCCGAGGTCGTAATAGAGATATTCGGCTTTCACCGACAGGTTGCCGTTGTAGCGGTGTTCGAGGCCGCTACCGAGCGTCCAGCCGGCATGGGTCGCGGAATCCGAGCCGATATAATCAATCGGGACGGCGGCGAAGTGCATCTGGCCGATATAATTCACATGCCCGACCGCCAATCCGCCGGTTTGCAAGATCCTCGACTATGGCAAATTCCGCTTCCTCGAGCAGAAGAAATCCGCGGAAGCCCGCAAGAAGCAGAAAATCGTCGAAATCAAGGAAATCAAGCTTCGCCCCGGCATCGACGATCATGATTATGATACCAAGATGAAGGCCGTGCGCCGCTTTTTCGAGGAAGGCGATAAAGTCAAAGTGACGCTTCGCTTTCGCGGCCGCGAAATGGCCCATCAGGATCTCGGCTTCCGCTTGCTCGAGCGGGTCAAGATCGAGACCGGCACGATAGCAAAGGTCGAAGCCGAGCCCTCCATGGAAGGCCGCCAGATGGTGATGGTGCTCGCGCCCAAATAGGCGCGATCGCACCCTCAAGGCCAAGCGCGAAGCGAC
>Ga0208478_1000612_pt1 | contig 11973 bp, 7 predicted proteins | sample NGESurdeep072012_5_FD_184462 | JGI IMG/M metagenome (GOLD analysis project Ga0208478, IMG submission 184462) | Arctic peat soil microbial communities from Barrow, Alaska - NGEE Surface sample 415-2 deep-072012 (SPAdes) | ecosystem: Environmental > Terrestrial > Soil > Wetlands > Peat ... | reverse complement strand
GGCGACGCCGAACGCGCCGGCGTGGCGGCCGTTCGAGAGGATCGACGCCGTCATCGGCTCGAGGAAGCGGACGCGCCGGATGCCCCCGTCGCCGCCATGCCAGCGGCCTGCACCGCCCGAGCCCGCGCGCAGCTCGAAGCTGTCGAGGCGAACCGGGAAGCGGAACTCGAGCACCTCGGGGTCGGTCAGGCGCGAGTTCGTCATGTGCGTCTGCACGACCGACGTGCCGTCGAAGCCGCCGACCACCCGACCCTCGGCGTCCTGGACGAACCCCGCGCCCGAGCCGCCGGAGATCGTTTCGTAGTACTGGTAGCGGGAGTTGCCGAGGGTGAAGTTGTTCATCGTGCACTGCGACGAAGCCATCGCGCCGAGCGCGCCGTACAAGGCGTTCGTGATGCACATCGAGGTCTCGACGTTGCCGGCGACGACCGATGCCGGCGGATGCGGATTGAGCATCGAGCCGTCGGGAATGACGACCTCGAGCGGCTTCAGGCAGCCGGCGTTGAGCGGGATCTCGTCGTCGACGAGGGTACGAAAGACGTAGAGCACGGCAGCCATGCAGACCGCGGTCGGCGCGTTGAAGTTGTTCGTCAGCTGCGCCGAGGTGCCGGTGAAATCGATCTCGGCGCTGCGCCGGGCGGCATCGACGCGGATCGCCACCTTGATCTCGGCGCCGTTGTCCAGAGGCAGGACGAAGGCGCCGTCCTTGAGCCGCGTGATGACGCGGCGCACCGACTCCTCGGCGTTGTCCTGCACGTGCCGCATGTAGCTTTGCACGACGTCGAGGCCGTACTGCGCGACCATGGCGCGCAGCTCGCGCACGCCTTTTTCGTTCGCCGCGACCTGCGCCTTCAGGTCGGCGAGGTTCTGCTCGGGGTTGCGCGAGGGGTGCTCGCCGCTCTCGAGCAGGGCGCGCATCTCGGCTTCGAGAAAACGCCCGGCCTCGACCAGCTTGACGTTGTCGATCTGCACGCCCTCTTCCTCGATGCGGGTCGAGAACGGTGGCATCGAGCCGGGCGTCGTTCCGCCGATGTCGGCGTGATGTCCGCGCGAGCCCACGTAGAACGTGGGCTCGCGCTTCGCGCCGTCACGAAGCCCTTCTCCCCGACCCTCCTCCCCGGGGGAGGAGGGCCAACCTTCGGACAAGTAGACCGGCGTCACCACCGTCACGTCGGGCAGGTGCGTGCCGCCGTGGTACGGATCGTTCAGCACGTACACATCGCCGGGCCGCATCCTGCCGGCGTTCCTCGCCACCACGGTCTTGATCGATTCGCTCATCGATCCCAGGTGCACCGGCATGTGCGGCGCGTTGGCGATCAGGTTGCCTTCGGCGTCGAAAAGGGCGCACGAGAAGTCGAGCCGCTCCTTGATGTTCACCGAGTACGCCGTGTTCTGCAGCTGCAGGCCCATCTGCTCGGCGATGTTCATGAACAGGTTGTTGAAGACCTCGAGCAGCACCGGATCGACCGTCGTGCCGACGGCGCGACGCGCCTCGCGCGGGACGACGCGCTCGAGCACGAGATGATCGAGCGCAGTGACGCGGGCGCGCCAGCCTGGCTCGACGATCGTCGTCGCGTTGCGTTCGGCGACGATCGCCGGCCCCGCGATCTCGTGCCCGGGACGCGCCGCGCTGCGCTCGACGAGCGCGGCGTCGTGCCAGCGCCCCTCGCTGTACAGGCGAACGCGCGCCGCGACCGGCGCCGCGCCCTGCGCGTCGAGCGCGTGGCGCGCCTCGGCCGGCGCATCGCCGGCGCCAATCGCCTCGACCGAAGCGGCCTCGACGATCAGGCGCCGCTCCGCCATCAGGAAGGCGAAGCGCTGCCGGTAGGCCGCCTCGAACGCCGCCTGCAGCGCAGCGGTGTCGCCGAAGGGGACGACCAGCGCCGAATCGGTCCCCTCGTAGCGCAGATGGACGCGGCGGCGCACGGCGATCTGTTCGCCACGCAGTCCCTGTCGCTCGAGCTCGGCGACTGCCTCGGCGGCGAGCGTGTCGAGCCGCGTGCGCAGCGCCGTGTCGGCATCGGCGAGCGGCAATTCGATCGCCGCCTGGCGCATCGCCGTCTGGTCCGCCAGGCCCATGCCGTAGGCCGACAGCACCCCGGCGAGCGGATGGATGAAGACGCGCGACATGCCCAGCGCGTCGGCGACGCGGCAGGCGTGCTGGCCACCGGCGCCGCCGAAGCACTGCAGCGTGTAGCGCGTGACGTCGTAGCCGCGCGCCACCGAAATCTTCTTGATCGCGCCGGCCATGCCGCCGACGGCGATGTCGATGAACCCTTCGGCGACCTGCTCGGGCGAACGCGCGGTCCCGGTGGCGCGCTCGATCTCCGCGGCGAGCGCGGCGAAGCGGGCGTTGACGATCTCGCCGTCGAGCGCCTCGTCGCCGCGCGGGCCGAAGACACTCGGGAAGAACGCCGGCTGGATCTTGCCGACCGCGACGTTCGCATCGGTCACGGTCAGCGGGCCGCCGCGCCGGTAGCAGGCCGGCCCCGGGTTGGCACCGGCGCTCTGCGGCCCGACCCGAAAGCGCGCGCCGTCGAAGGCGAGGATCGATCCGCCGCCGGCCGCGACGGTGTGGATCGCCATCATCGGCGCGCGCACGCGCACTCCCGCGACCTGCGTCTCGAAGGCGCGCTCGAACTCGCCGGCGTAGTGGCTCACGTCGGTCGACGTGCCGCCCATGTCGAAGCCGATCACCTTGATGCCATCGTTTGTGCCGAGGCCGAGCTCGGCGGTCCGCACCATGCCGACGATGCCTCCGGCGGGCCCCGAGAGGATCGCGTCCTTGCCCTGGAAGCCGCCTGCTTCGGCAAGACCCCCCGACGACTGCATGAAGTAGAGGCGCACGCCGGGCATTTCTGCGGCCACTTCGTCGACATAGCGGCGCAGGATCGGCGACAGGTAGGCGTCGACGACCGTCGTGTCGCCGCGGCCGACGAGCTTCATCAAGGGGCTGACGCGATGCGAGACGCTCACCTGCGTGAAGCCGGCGGCGCGGGCCAGCCGCTCGGCCGCCGCCTCGTGAGCGGTGTAGCGCCAGCCGTGCATGAAGACGATGGCGACGCTCGATAGCCCCGATGCGAAAGCCGCGGCGAGGCCGTCGCGCAGCGCCGCCTCGTCGAGTGCCTGCACGATCTCGCCGCTTGCGCCGACGCGCTCGTCGGCCTCGATCACTTTCGCGTAGAGCAGCTCGGGCAGCACGATGTGCCGTTCGAACAGGCGCGGCCTCTCCTGATAGCCGATGCGCAGCGCGTCGCGAAAGCCTTTCGTGATAACGAGCAGCGTCGGCTCGCCCTTGCGTTCGAGCAAGGCGTTCGTCGCCACCGTCGTACCCATTTTCACGCTCTCGACCCGCTCCGGAGTGACGGGCTCACCGGCCGCGAGGCCGAGCAGGCGGCGGATCCCGGCAACCGCGGCGTCGCGATACTGCTCGGGGTTCTCCGAGAGCAGCTTCAGCGTCTCGATCGAGCCGTCGGGCCGCCGGCCGACGATGTCGGTGAAGGTGCCGCCGCGATCGATCCAGAACTGCCAGCGGCCGGGGTTCGTTGCGCTCACGACGCAGCCTCGGCCAAGCGTGCCGCGATCAGCGTCGTGATGTCGTGAACGGGCAAGCCGGTCGCGGCACGCACGGCGTCAGCATAAGGTGGCATGTTGGTGCACTCGAGAACGATCGCGCCGAGCCCGGAGTGTCTGCGAACGAGGCGCGTCGCGGCGGCGACCGTCGCCGCGGCGGCTTCGCCCGCATCGAGCTCGGAGCGATTGTCGAGCAGCGTGCGTCGAAATGCCGAATCCGCCGCGAGGCCCTCGACCGGCGTGTCGGCCGCTGCGCCCGCCGCCGCGAGATGCGCGGCCGTCAGCGACTTCCCGTCCGCGGTGACGACGCCGACGCGCCGCCCGTGCGGCAGCGTCGCCTCGAGCTCGGCGACGAGGAGCAGGCTCGACGTCCACACCGGCACCGCGACGGCCGCCTGCATGTCGTCCTGGAAGAGCGCGAGGAAACCGCAGCTCGTCACGATCGCCGAGCAGCCTTCGGCTTCGAGCGCCTGCGCTGCCGCGATGAAGGGCTCCAGCAAGGAGCGATCGCGCTCGACCACGACGCGGCGCGGAAATGCGCCGGCCACCGTCCGGAAGCGAACCGGGAACGCGAAGGTCGCGGCACACCCGATGTCGCCCCGCGGGCGCGGAAATCGCGTGTCGAGCATGACGACGCCGAGGGTCGGGTGCATCCGCAGGCTACAGAGACGTCGCGGCCCGCGCCGCCTGGTCGTAGAGACCCGACATCGTGCGCAGCAGGCGCGCCGCGTTGCCGATGTCGGGGTTGCGCTCGACATCGAGGTTGGCGATCAGGCAGGCCTCGCGCACCTCGCGGTACTTCGCGACCGCAGCCTCGCCGGCGGGAGTCGGGCTGTAGAAGACTTCCTTGCCGACCCTGGCACCCTGCGCCAGTTCGGCGGCGAGCAGCTTCTTCAGCGAATAGCCGACGACGTGCGTGTCTTCGACATTGAGGACGAAGCAGATGTCGCCGAGCTTCTTGTTGCGGGCGCGATGGCAGATGTGGTGCAGCACGAGCACGTCGGTGATCGTCAGGTCAGGGCAGCCGGCCGCCGCCATGCAGCGCATCGCCCAGCGCGAGAAGGCGTTCCAGGCGACGATCAGGCCGAACTCGAGCTCGGAGAGCTCGACGCTCTTGGGCGAGACCAGGTGCGACGACGAGACGATGCCGGAGGTCCGCGCCTTGGCCGTCGCGGGGCGGGTTCGAGTGCGTCGCGCCGCCGTCGACATCGGAGATTCCCTCGATTCGTTGAAAACTTATTGACAATTTATCGGAATGCTTCCTAGACTGCAAGCGGTCGGGGAAGAACCGATGTGCCCGCCGCGAGGCACGCTCTATGCTTCTGGCCTTCTCGTTCAACCGCTTGCCGGAGTGCTCATGACATCGATCCGACGCCTCGCCCTTCACCTCTCGCGGCCGGTTGCGGCGCTCGCGCTCGCCGGCACCGCGCTGACGGCCCAGGCGCAGATCAAATGGGACCTGCCGGCCGCCTACCCGGCGACCAATTACCACAGCGAGAACCTCGTCCAGTTCGCCAACGACGTCGACAAGGCGACCGGCGGAAAGCTGAAGATCACGGTACACGCCAACGCATCGCTCTTCAAGGCGCCGGAGATCAAGCGCGCCGTGCAGGGCGGGCAGGCGCAGATCGGCGAGGTCCTGCTCGTCAACTTCCAGAACGAGTGGCAGCTCTACGGCATCGACGGGCTGCCCTTCCTCGCCGACAGCTACGCCGACTCGATGAAGCTCTACAAGGCCTCCAGGCCGGCGCTCGAGAAGAAGCTTGCCGAGCAGGGAATGATGCTGCTCTACACCGTGCCGTGGCCGCCGCAGGGCATCTACGTCAACAAGCCGATCTCCTCCGCCGCCGACCTGAAGGGCGTGAAGTGGCGCGCCTACAGCCCGGCGACGGCGCGCATCGCCGAGCTCGTCGGCGCCCAGCCGGTCACGGTGCAGGCGGCCGAGCTGTCGCAGGCGATGGCGACGGGCGTGATCGAAAGCTACATGTCGTCGGGGTCGACCGGCTACGACAGCAAGACCTACGAGCACATCAAGTACTGGTACGACACGCAGGCCTGGCTGCCGAAGAACGCGGTGCTCGTCAACAAGGCGGCCTTCGACGCGCTCGACAAGCCGACCCAGGCCGCCGTGCTGAAGGCCGGCGCCGACGCCGAGGCGCGCGGCTGGGCCCTCTCGCAGCAGAAGAACGGCGAGTACGTCGAGCTCCTGAAGAAGAACGGGATGACGATCCTGCCGCCGTCGCCGCAGCTGAAGGCCGACATGAAGAAGGTCGGCGACACGATGCTCAAGGAATGGCTAGAGAAGGCCGGCCCCGAGGGCCAGGCCGTGGTCGACGCGTACCGCAAGATGTGACGGCGGGCGCCGCATGCCCGCCGCTTCCGCGCCCGCGCGCGGCCTCGTCGGCCGCGCCCTCGATCGGCTCTACGACGCGAGCGCCGCGCTCGGCGCCGTCGCGATGGTGCTGCTGCTCGTGATGGTGCTGCTGTCGATCGTCTCGCGCCAGGTCGGCTTCAACGTCCCCGGCGTCGACGCCTACGCCGGCTACATGATGGCGGCGGCGGGCTTTCTCGCGATGGCGCACACGCTGAAGAAGGGCGAGCACATCCGCGTCACCCTGCTGCTCTCGGCCCTGCACGGAGGCGCGCGGCGCGGCCTCGAGATCTGGGCGCTGTTCGGCGCGACGCTGCTCGCTGCGCTGCTGGCCATCTACAGCTGCAAGCTCTCGTGGCAGTCGTACACCTTCCACGATATGTCGACGGGCAACGACGCGACGCCGCTCTGGCTGCCCGAGCTGTCGATGGCGATCGGCGCGCTCGTCCTCGCGATCGCCTTCGTCGACGAGCTCGTCCTCGAGATCCGTGGCCGGCGCGTCGTTCCGCACAGCGACGAGCCGTTGCGCAACGAATAGGCCATGAGCGATTTCGCGATCACCGCGCTGCTCATCGCCTCGCTCTTTCTCATCCTCGCCAGCGGCGTCTGGATCGGCCTGACTCTGTCCGGCGTCGCCTGGATCGGCATGCAGCTCTTCAGCTCGCGCCCGGCCGGCGACGCGATGGCGGTGACGATCTGGGGCTCAGCGTCTAGCTGGACGCTGACGGCCCTGCCGCTCTTCATCTGGATGGGCGAGATCCTCTTTCGCACGCGGCTCAGCGAGGACATGTTCAAGGGCCTGGCGCCGTGGATGCAACGCCTGCCGGGGCGCCTCCTGCACACCAACGTCGTCGGCTGCGCGATCTTCGCCGCCGTCTCGGGATCGAGCGCGGCGACCTGCGCGACGATCGGCAAGATGAGCCTGCCCGAGCTGGCGCGACGCGGCTATCCCGACATGATGTCGCTCGGCTCGCTGGCCGGCGCCGGAACGCTCGGCCTGCTCATTCCACCGTCGATCATCATGATCGTCTACGGAGTCACCGCCGACGTCTCGATTGCCCAGCTCTTCATCGGCGGCGTGATTCCGGGAGTCGTCCTGGCCGGCATCTTTTCGCTCTACATCGCCGCCTGGTCGCTGAAGAACAAGCACCTCATCCCGCCGCCCGACGCGCCGCTGAGCTTTAGGGAAAAGCTGCGCGAATCGAAGAACCTGATCCCGGTCGTGCTCCTGATCGTCGCCGTGCTCGGCTCGATCTACGCCGGCATCGCCACCGCGACGGAAGCGGCAGCGCTCGGCGTGCTCGGCTCGCTCGTCATCGCCTTCGTGCAAGGCTCGATGAGCTGGCCGACCTTCAAGGAATCGCTGATGGGCGGAACGCGCCTGTACTGCATGATCGCCCTGATCCTCGCCGGCGCGTCGTTCCTCACGCTCAGCATGGGCTACATCGGCCTGCCGCGACATCTCGCCGAATGGATCGCCACCCTCGGCCTGGGAAAGTTCGAGCTGATCGTCGCCCTGACGATCTTCTACGGCATCCTCGGGTGCTTTCTCGACGGCATCTCGATGGTCGTGCTGACCATGGGAGTGATCATGCCGACGGTGCAAAAGGCCGGCATCGACCCGCTCTGGTTCGGCATCTTCATCGTCATCGTCGTCGAGATGGCGCAGGTGACGCCGCCGGTCGGCTTCAACCTGTTCGTCCTGCAAGGGATGACCAAGCGCGAGATCGGAACGATCGCCCGCGCTGCGTTTCCGTTCTTCCTGCTCATGGCGGCGATGGTCGTCATCCTCTACGTCTTCCCGCAGCTGGCGACCTTCCTGCCGGCCCAGATGCGGCGCTGAGCCGGCGCGGCGGCCCGGGCACGCCGCAAAAGCCCCGATCTGCGTGCAATCCGCCCCGCAATTCGGGGCCTTCAGCTCGGCCGTTTCATCGCACGATCGCCGTTCTGCTGGGTCGGTGCGCCTCCCGCCCGGAGGCCTGCCGCCCGCCCAGCGCAAGGAACCGTCCATGGCCGACATGCTCGCTCCCCTGAACTGGGACATGCCCGCGCGCCCGCCGCTGCGCGGCCCCGCCGATTCGCCCGCCGCCGATGCGCCGCCCTCGACGAGCACGCCGGAAAAGGCCAGCCGCGAGGTCTTCATGTGGCCGACGCCGCCGTTCGCGAGCTACCCCGCGCCGAGCGAGCAGACCGAAACGCTGCCGTGCCAGATCGTGACCGGCGCCGCGCTCAAGGTCAGCTCCGTCCGGCTCACCTTCTTCGTTCCCGAGACCTCGGTCGCGCACCTGCAGATGCCGTCGGCGCGGACGACGGTGCCTCTGCGCTTCGACCAGCTCCAGGCGCTGATCCTGACGACACCGCTGCTGCCGCTGCCGTTGCCGCTTTCCGATCCGCACGCCGATCTGCTGCGGCACCGGGAGAGCAGCCCGTACAAGGTCCACCTCGTCGATGGCGGCGTGTTCGAAGGGCAGACGATCGGCCACGTCGAGGCCGATTTCGGCCTGTTCCTCTTTCCGCCCTGCGATTCCGATGGCAGCGTCAGGCGCATGTTCGTTCCGAAGAGCGCGTTCAGCTCGTTCGAGATCGGCAAGAAGATCGGCGAGGTGCTGATCGACGAGCACCACGCGACCTTCGATCAGGTCACCGAGGCGATGGACCTGCAGGAGGAAATGCGCAGCAAGAAGATCGGCGACATCCTGGTGATGAAGCAGATCGTCTCGCCCGACCAGCTGCTCGAGGCGATCGAGCGCCAGCACAAGATGCCGATGGTGCGCATCGGCGAGGCGCTGCTCTCGCTCGGCATGGTCAACGACGCGCAGCTCAAGGAGGCGCTCGTCCAGCAGCAGCTCGACCGCAGCGTGCCACTCGGCGAGGTGCTCGTGCGCATGGGCACCGTCTCGCGCGACGACCTGCAGACGGCGCTGGCGCGCAAGATGGGCTATCCGCTCGTCAACCTTGACGCCTTCCCCGCCGAGCCCGAAGCGCTGCGCAAGTTGAGCTACGCGGTCGCCGCGCGGCTGCGCGTGATGCCTCTGCTGATCCGCGACGGCCGGCTCGTCGTCGCCCTCGACGACCCTTCGCGGCGCGCCGCGCTCGACGAGGTCGAGTTCAGCGCCGACATGAAGGCCGTCCCCGTGCTGGCTCGCGGCACCGCGATCGAGACCGCCCTGCACGCCGCCTACGAGAAGCTCGGCTCGGCCGTCAGCAGGAAGCACGACGACCTCTCGGCGCCGATCCAGTACGACCTGACGCCGCTGCCGACGACGACCGACCAGCTCGTCGAGACGCTCGAGAAGGAAGGCCTCGAGCGCAGCAGCGCCTCCGACGAAGAGCGGCCGATCGAGCAGAGCGACAACTCGCTCGTGCGCCTGCTCAACAACATGATCATCGAGGCGCACAAGGACGGCGTCTCCGACATCCATATCGAGAGCTATCCGGGCAAGGAGAAGATCCGCGTGCGCTTTCGCAAGGACGGCATCCTGCGCACCTATCTCGAGCTGCCGCCGAGCTATCGCAACGCGATCATCGCCCGCGTCAAGATCATGTGCGATCTCGACATCTCCGAGCGAAGGAAGCCGCAGGACGGCAAGATCACCTTCGCGAAGTTCTCGCCGCAGCACAAGATCGAGCTGCGCGTCGCGACGATTCCGACCAACAACAATCTCGAGGACGTCGTCCTTCGGATCCTGGCCTCGGCGCGGCCCATCCCGATCGACATGCTGGGCTTCGCCGAGCCGATCGAAAAGGCCTTGCTGCACGTCGTGGAACGGCCGTACGGCCTGGTGCTCTGCGTCGGCCCGACCGGCTCGGGCAAGACGACGACGCTGCACTCAGCGCTCAGCCACATCAATGTGCCCGAGCGCAAGATCTGGACGGCCGAGGAGCCCGTCGAGATCACCCAGCCGGGCCTGCGCCAGGTGCAGGTCAACCCGAAGATCGACTGGACCTTCGCAAAGGCGCTGCGCGCCTTCATGCGCGCCGACCCCGACGTCATCATGCTCGGCGAGATCCGTGACGCCGAGACCGCGCACATGGCGATCGAAGCGTCGCTGACCGGCCACCTCGTGCTCTCGACGTTGCACACGAACAGCGCCCCCGAGACCGTGACGCGCCTGCTCGACATGGGCATGGACCCGTTCAGCTTCGGCGACGCCTTGCTCGCCGTGCTGGCGCAGCGCCTGGTCCGCCGCTCCTGCCAGAGCTGCAAGACGACTCGCCCGGCGGCGCCGGGCGAAATCGACGAGCTGCTGGGCGACTACATGAACGCCTTCGGCAGCGAGCCGCCGATGTCGCAGGACGATGTGCTCGCCGCCTGGACGAAACGCCACGCGGTCGACGGGCGGATCGTCATGTACAAGAGCGCTGGCTGCGAGAAGTGCGATCACACCGGACTGAAGGGCCGCGCCGGCATTCACGAAATGATGGTCGTGTCGCGCAACATCCGTCGCATGATCCAGAACGGCGCCCGTGCCGAAGAACTGCAGACGGCGGCGATGAAGGAAGGCATGCGAACGCTGCGCCAGGACGGCATCCGCAAGGTGCTCACCGGCGAAACGACGATCGAGGAAGTGCGGGCGACGAGCAACACCTAGCCGCGGCGCCCGCCGACGACGCTCAGTTGCCGACCAGGCCGCTGCGGATCGCGTAAACCGTCATCTCCGAGTTGTTCGTCAAGCCGAGCTTCTCGAGCACGCGGGCGCGATAGACGCTGACCGTCTTCGGCGAGAGCATGAGCTCCTCGGCGATGTCGGACAGGCGCTTGCCCGAGGCGATCATGACGAGCGTCTGCATCTCGCGATCGGAGAGCTTGTCGTGCGCGTTCTCGGACGTCGGCGAGGTCAGGCTTTCGACCAGCATCTGGGCGATCTCGGGAGTCACGTACTTGCGTCCCTGCGCCACGGTGCGCACGGCGCTGACGATCAGCGCCGGGTCGCCGCCCTTGTTGACGTAGCCGAAGGCGCCGGCGCGCAGGGCCCGGATCGCGTACTGGTCCTCGGGATACATCGAAACGACCAGGACGCGCATCGTCGTCTGCTCGTCCTTGAGCGCGTGCAGCACGTCGAGGCCGCTGCGGCCGGGCAGGTTGATGTCGAGGACGAGCACGTCGGCCGTCTTCTCGCGCATCAGCGCGCGCAGCTCGCCGTAGTCGCCCGCCTCGCCGACGACCTCGATGTCGGGCGCGTCCGACAGCGTGTCGCGGATGCCGCGCCGGATCAGCGCGTGGTCGTCGCAGAGGAATACTTTGATCATGGCTAGACATCCGCCCACTGGCTCGGATCGTAGGACTTGTCCTGGGGCTCGGGAACATAGGCGCTGTCGGCGACGTCGAGCGGCACGGAGAGGATCAGCGTCGTGCCGCCCGGCCCGCTCGACAGGTCGATCCAGCCGCCGACCGTGTTGGCGCGCTCGTGCAGGCCGCGGATGCCGAATGATCGCGCCTTGGCCAGGTCCTCCTGGCTCAGGCCGCGTCCGTTGTCGCTGATCTCGAGCGAGAGCACTCCGCCGGCGAGCGACAGGTCGATCTGCACGCGCGTCGCCTGGGCGTGCTTGGAGATGTTCGTGAGTGCCTCTTGCGCCGTGCGGTAGGCGACGAGCGGGACTCCCGGCGGCAGCTCGAGCACCTTCTTCGGCAGGCGGATCGTGCAGACGACGCCGGCGCGGCGCTCGAAGCGCAGCGCGATCCAGTGCAGCGCCGCGGCCAGACCCTGCTCGAGGATCGCCGGGCGCAGGTTGTGCATGATGCGCTGGCTCGCCTCGACCGCATGGCTCACCGTCTCGAGCGCGGACTGCACCCGCGAGACGACCTGCGGCGCGCTCGAATGGCGGGCGATCCAGGCGAGATCGAATTTCAGCGCCGTCAGCGACCCGCCGACGTCGTCGTGGATCTCGCGCGCGATCGCCGCTCGCTCGTGCTCGACGCTGGTCTGCAAATGCTGCGCGAGCTCGTGCAGCCGCTGCTTGGAGGCGACGAGGTCGCGATCGGCCTGGACGCGCGCCCGCTTGGTCTCGGCCGCGTCGATGGCATGGAG
>Ga0208478_1000609_pt1 | contig 12053 bp, 16 predicted proteins | sample NGESurdeep072012_5_FD_184462 | JGI IMG/M metagenome (GOLD analysis project Ga0208478, IMG submission 184462) | Arctic peat soil microbial communities from Barrow, Alaska - NGEE Surface sample 415-2 deep-072012 (SPAdes) | ecosystem: Environmental > Terrestrial > Soil > Wetlands > Peat ... | reverse complement strand
AAGAGGCGGACGTCCGGGTAAAGAACGAGGTAATGGAGGTAGGGGAAATGCAGCTCACACGCCGACGGGGACTGACGGCGACTGCCATGTCTCTCGCCGCGGTCGCGATGACCATCGCCGCGCTACCGGCGACGGCACTAGGCGCGGGGAGCTTGACCGTGTCGACATGCGGCGCAGGCATCTTCGGCCATGCGGCAGCGTTCGGGATCAACACGACGATGAACTGCCCGCCAGTCGCCAACCCGCCAACGGGAGTCACGATCCTCACGGGCCCGAACCAGGTGCCAGCCGGCCGACGGGCAACCTGGCAGGCGGACGCCCCAGCCGGACTCTCGATCGTGGGAGTGTCGATCCCACCGAACGACATGTACAGCAACGGCGTCAACGACGGCAGAGGTTGGGGCGGAGGCTTCTACTGGGCTGGGGGCGGAGCCCAAACGCACGACAACGAGCCGACATTCGCCTCGCCCCCGATGAACTCGTCTTACTTCGGCTTCCAGATCGTCTGTGGAGCAAGCACCTGCGACGGCTCCGTGAACCCGGCGCAGCTGACGGTCGAGTCGGTCAACCTGCAGGCCACGGAGAGCCAAGGGCCTGCGCTCGCCGCCTCAACCGGCCTTTGGCAGTCGCGCGGCTGGGTGCGCGGGAATTGGCCGCTCACCTTCTCGGGCGACTCGCCGAGCGGGGTCTGTGCGTTCTACGCGACCGTTAGTACTTCGCTGCTCACAGGGCCGACGTCGCCGCAGAACCCGACGGTGTGGCACCAGTGCGCGGCACCAGCGTTCGCGCAGACGATCAGCACGAGCGCCTACGGTCAGGGGCCCGTGGCGCTCACCCTCGCGGCAATTGATGCCGCCGGAGTCGCCGGCTCGGCCTCGAGGACGATTGCCGTCGACAACACGCTGCCGTCGATTGCGCTGTCGGGACCGCAGGATGCTTCGACCACCGCCGGCACACAGGACGTCATTGCAACCGCCTTCGCCGGGCCGTCCGGAGTCGCGGGCACGTCGTGCTCCGTCGACGGGGGCACGGCGCAATGGCGGCCCGGAGCGCGCGCGACGATTCCGGTGCAGGGTCTCGGTGTGCACACGGTGACCTGCTCGAGCGCGAACAACGCACGCGATGGTTCCGGTAATGCGGGCTGGTCCGCACCGACGAGCTGGACGCTCAGCATCCGCCAGCCCACCGCGACCGCAATCTCCTTCGGGAACCGAATCGTCGACGCGCTGCAATGCCGCCGCGTCACGGAGCGCGTGAAGGTGCCGGCGGTGTGGGTGACCGTGCGCGTGCACGGCCGGGCGGTGAAGGTCAAGATCGCCGCCCACACCCAGACGGTGAAGGTGGTCCGCTGCCACCCACGCGTGGTGCGCGTCCGGGTACGCGTGTTGGAGCACGGCCGCTGGCGCTGGCGGTTTGAGCGTCAGGTTCGACTTCCGCGCGCGGTGCAGCGGAGCGCATGGCGCGCGCGGTTTGGGGCGCCGAGCACCGTGGTCGGTTGGCTCGGGACCTCGAGTGGGGTCGCGATCGCCGGCCGGGCGGTGCGAGTGCTGACCGCCCCCGACGACGGGTCGCGGGCGTTCGGTCAGGCGGCGGTCGCCACGACCGGCGCCGATGGCACGTGGAGCGCGCGACTCCCGGCGGGTCCATCGAGATTCGTGCAGGCCGTCTACGACGGTGATCCCGGCACCGAGCCGTCGGCGTCGGCGCAGATACACGTCACCGCCCCCGCCTCCATCTCCCTCTCCGTCCACCCCCATCAGGCCCACTGGGGTGGACGGATCGTGCTCAGTGGCCGGCTGGCAGGTGGATACCTGCCGGCGGCGGGCGAGACGGTGATCCTGTCGGTGCACTTCGGCGGCCGGGCGCATGACTTTGCCCATGTGAGCGCGCGGGGAGATGGGCGCTTCCAGTACGTGTACACATTCCTACCCGGCAACGGGACGGCGGCGTACCCGTTCTCGGCTGAGACCGTACGCGAGTCCGACTATCCCTACACGCCCTCGATGAGCCGGCGGGTCACGGTCGACGTGAGTCCGTAGTGGCGTAGGTGTTGCCGCTTAGGCTAGTTGGCCATTTGAAACGTAGTTGGACCCCGTAGTTTGCGGTGTGAGAGCTAGTTGCCCATTTGTACCTGTCGCGATTCGTTGCGCCGGGTGATCGGCGAGCGTCGCTGGTCTCAGGTGAGCGGCTTGCGGGCACGGATGATCGCTGCGGCAGCATGCTCGTGCACGCGGTGCGTCTCACGGAACTCGGCCTCTTGCAGTCCGGCGGCGGTGAGTGCGTCGCGGAATTCCTGCTCGGTTAGTGCGCCGGCGATGCAGCCGGTCCATGCGGCCATGTCGGCCTTGGTCTGCTCGTTCATGTCGGGGTCGGCGATCACGTCGGAGACCGCGAATCGTCCTCCGGGTTTGAGCACCCTGGCGGCTTCGGCGAGCACCTGGGGCTTGTCGCCGGAGAGGTTGATCACGCAGTTGGAGATCACCACGTCGACGCTTGAGTCTGGGAGCGGCAGCTCCTCGAGATAGCCCTTGAGGAACTCGACGTTCTCGAGGTCGGCGTTTCTGGCGTTGCGGTGGGCGAGGTCGAGCATCTCGTCGGTCATGTCGATCCCGATCGCTCGCCCAGTCGGACCGACCCGCCGTGCGGAGATCAGCACGTCGGCCCCGGCACCCGACCCGAGGTCCAGGACGACCTCGCCTTCGTGCAGATCGGCGACGGCGGTCGGCACGCCGCAGCCCAGGGATGCGTTCACCGCGGAGTTGGGCGCGTTGCTCTCGCCACGCTCGGCATATAGGGAGCCCCCGAACACGCCGGTCTCGTCGGCCGGGCTGCAGCAGCCGGCGCCGGATGCGGCGGCGACGGCCGCGGCGGCGTACTTCTCGCGCACGGTCTCGCGGACCAGCTCGACCGTCGCGGTGGAGCGGGTCGACGGCGCGGTGGTGCCGGCGGCGCACACGCAGCCCTCGCCGTGCGTCTCGTCGCAGCACGATGCCTTCTGCGTGGGGTCACAGCAGGTCTGCTGCACGGCAGGGGTGCAGCACTGGTTGGTCAGCTCAGCCATCCGGACAGCTCCCTGAGTGCGTCGGGGATCACGAAGTAATAGGCCCATAGCCCCTGGCGCTCGGAGCCGACGATGCCGGCGTCGCGCAGCACCTTGAGGTGGTGGGAGATCGTCGGCTGGGAGAGATCGAACAGCGGCACCAGCTCGCACACGCAGACCTTCCCGGCGTGCTTGCGCAGCACGTCGACCAGCTGGATGCGGACGGGGTCGCCGAGCGCTTTGGCGACCGCGGCCACCCGGACCGCCACGTCGCGCTCGACGTCGGGATACACGACCGGCTCGCAGCACGGCGCGCCGGGTGCGCGCTTGGTCTTCGGCATGAGCTCCAGATCGACAGCCATCGATATACGAATACCGATTGAAGTGATGATTGTCAATGTTTAGACTGACGATCGTGACCGGACCTCACCCACGCGCCCGCCGGCGGCTCGCGGTCGGTGGCGGGTTCGCGGTCCTTGCGGTCCAGGTGCTCCACCCGGTCTTCACCACGCCCGACGCGGAGGCGGTCGTGCTCCCGCACGCTGGTCTCGATTGTCCTGACGCCGAAGCGATCGTGAGCCCGCGATGAGCACTGTCCTGTTCGTCTGCCGCCAGAACGCGGGGCGCTCCCAGATGAGTGAGGCGCTGTTCGCCCGCGCCGCCGGCGGCCACCACCGCGCGCTGTCGGCCGGAACGACGCCTGCTGAGCGTGTGCATGCGGAGGTTCTCACTGTCATGAACGAGCTCGGGATCGATTTATCCGATCGCACCCCTCAGCTGCTGACCCGTGAGCTTGCCGAGCAGGCTGACCTGGTCGTCACGATGGGCTGCGGTGACGAGTGTCCGTTCATCCCCGGCAAGCGGTACATCGACTGGGAACTTTCCGATCCCGCCGGCCAACCGATCGAGCAGGTCCGCGCGATCCGCAACGAGATCGCTGATCGAGTCGCCGGACTCGTTGCCGAGCTCGATGCTGGCTAGCGGCTAGGCCCATGGGCCGTGGGTGGGCCCGTCCGGTTGCGTCTTTACCGTTTTGCCTGTGACTTCGGCCGTGGGCTTGGAGGTCGCTGTGGCGGGCCCGTTCGTGGCTCGTGTTCGCGTTGGCGGGGAAGAGGTTCGGGGCTGTCTGGCGGATCTTTCGCTGGATCTGCTGCGGAGATGCCGGCCGGTGCGGAGTCCGGGGGTCTATCAGCGCCAGCGGCATATGCCGGGGCGTTGGTTCTCGACGACGACCGATGGGTTTCTGGAGTACGAGAGTCTGCTCGAGCGCGGCTGGATGCTGTTGCTGGATTTCGATCGGGAGGTCGAGTGGTTCTGCGAGCAGCCGCTGCACTTGCACTACGTCAAGGATGGTGCGCCGGCGAGGCATGTGCCCGATCTGCTGGTGTGGCGCGCGGGGACGCCAGAGCTGTGCGATGTCAAGAGCATCGAGCGTGTTGAGGATCCCGTCTTCCAGGCTCAGGTCCGCGCTACCGAGCTGGCGTGTGCAGAGGCCGGATTCGGCTATCGCGTGCTATCTGAGCCTGATCGTCAGCTGATGGTGAACGTCCGCTGGCTGGCGGGGTTCCGCGAGCGGCCTGCCGACCCGGACGGTGAGCGGACGCGGATGCTTTCGACGCTGGCGGTCCGTCACCGCACGATCGGCGAGTTGGTGTCGGGGCGCGGGAGCCCGCGCTCGGCCGGCCGGTGCTGATGAACCTGCTGTGGGCCGGGGAGGCGCGAGTCGACTTGTCCCGACCGATCGGGGAGAGCAGCCGGCTGTCGGCGCGTTTGCGGGTGGCAGCATGATCGAGCCGAGGTGGCCGCTGGGCGTTGGGGGACGGTTGCTGATCGACGGCGAGGCGGTCACGATCACCTCAGTGGACGGCGCGAACGTGCGGGGCTTCACGCCGCATGGCGATCAGGTCCGGTTCGTGTTGACGCGGGTCGATGAGGTGCCCCGGGAAGCATGCGGCGAGGAGTGGCGGTTCGGTTCGGCGCTGCTCGATGCCGGTGCGCTGAGCGCCGCGCAGCTGCGTGATGCGGCCGAGCTGCTCGCGGAATCTGAACGAGGCGTCGTTTGGCTACCGCTCAGGCGATCCGGGACGGCCCTCTCCGGGGGAGCCGCGCGCGGGCTATGACCCTGATCGGACGACGCTGCGCGAGCGGCTCGTGGCGAAGGCGGCGGAGCTTGGCTGCTCGCCGGAGACGCTTCGCAAGAAGCGCCGATCCGTCCAGCGCCATGGCTTGGCCGCGCTTGTCGACGGCCGCCAGGCGCGCTCGAGGACCGGTCCGGGGATCGATGATCGCCTGCGGGTGGCGATCCTCGCCGAGGCGAAGGAACTGGCGGAATCCTCCGATGTCCGCAAGCTGCAGTTCCGCGCCCGGGTCGCGAGCCGGCTGGCACGGGAGAGTGGCGAGCCGCTGAAGCTGCCGTCCTCGCGGCAGACGTTCAACCGGATCGTCGATGACGTGCTGGCGCCGACCGGGCTGGATGGTCGCTGGCCGACGGATGTGCCCTATCCGTATTGCGGGGTGCCGGAGAACCTGGTGCTGCGCGCGTTCGAGCTGCCGGCCGGAACCGCGTTGTGTCCGCGGCTGGGACGCCGCTGTTCGCTCTCTCGACTTCCCCGAGCGGTTCATCAACAAGGGCTACAACACCACCTTCACGAAACTCCGAGCGAATGGTCGCTTCGACGAGCTCGCCAGCGGCGTGAAACGGATCGCCAACCAGCACGCCGGCGGCGGGCTGATCGACTACACGCAGCGCCGCGCCACACTCGCCAACTGGGACGGCATCGACATCGAGAGCTGGCATTTGCTGCAACCCCGCCCGCGCCCGCTCTACCCACATCGCCGAGTCGACATGCCCGTGCGCCGGGCGCAAGCCTCGCTCTGGCTGTGGTGCCATCTCACCAGCGGCCACGAGCACGCCGCGCCAATCTCGATGCCCACGGCGCGCGGGCTCTCAGACCAGACGCAGTTCATGCGCGACGCCCTGCCGACCCTGCGCGAGCGGCTCCTGATCCTCGGAGAACTCCTACTCACAACCCCCGCCGAGGCCCGCTCGACCCTGCTGAACCGCCTCGCCGCGGCGCTGCACCACCGCGGATACCTCGCCGAGAACTACTACCTGGACACCGGCGTCGACATCCCAAAGCCTCACCACCCCCTCCGCCGGATCGCACGCACCGCCCGCCGTCACCCAGGCACGACTGCTCGCCGCCCGCCTCCTCCGACGCACCGCGCGTGCCTCCTCGGAACTCCGTCGCCGCCAGCATCGGCGGCGACGCCAACCACGTCAGCGACAACAACTGGCGCTACCAGGCAGCACTCGACCGCCACCCAGATCTCGCTACCGAACTCGAACGGCTCACCCGAGCGATCGAGCACTGGCAAAGCCCGCCGCCGACCCACCCGACCGCACCCCACCGCGAGCGCATGCACGACATCGCGATCGCGATCAAAGGCCACTCCACCGAGCTGCTCGCCCCCTCCCACGGGAAAGATGTGGCGCGGCTCACCAGCATCGCCCTCTGCCGCCAGCACACCGACCTCACCTGCGACGACTCAAGCTCATCAGCGACAGGCCGGCTACGCCCACGCGAACCTCAAACGGGGCCTGACGACCACACCGAGAACCCGGCTCGGACCCGCCGCGGGGTCCAACTACGTTTCACATGGCCAACTTCGCTGAGCGGCAACAAGGTTGTTGCCGCTCAGGCCAGTTTCCAAAATGACAAGTAGTTTCCAGTCGTAGTTTCCAGTGTGAGGCACAGTTTCCAGTGCCGGGCCGCAGCTCGGCTGCAAGACTCGGCCTGGGCGAGGCATCCCGCAGCTGCAGGCTAGCCTCGCGCCGGGATCAGTCCGAGTTGGCGCATCATCCCGAGATCGTCGCGGACGGCTGCGTACTCGGTGACTTGTCCGGCGTCCAGGCGGAAGAGGTACATGTGCGGAACGGTCGCCCGCCGTCCGGTCGGGGGGATCCCCATGAACGCGCCCTCGTGGGTGCCGGTCCAGGTGCAGTACATCGCGACATGATCTCCTTCGGCGACGAGCTGCTCGATCTCCCACCGCTGGTCGGGAAACGCTGTGCGCAGCATCGTCGCGACCTCTTTGACGCGAGCCGGGCCGCGTCGGTCCTGCGGATCGTGGAGGTCGCGGCATTCGGGGTGCACGAGTTGATCGGCGAGCTCGAGCCAGCCCTGGCCGAACACCTCCTCGTACAACCTGCGAACGACGTGCTTGTTCTGCTCACCGCCGAGCGCGGGGGCATCATCAGCCTGCAGCATCTGCTCCTCCTCTGGGATCGACGGTTGGATCCGCTTGCACAATCACTATAGTGGCACTCTAATCAATGTCTGAGGGACCCGTCAAGCCCAGCGGCGATCCGGCACCGAGCCCGCGCCGCGCCTACACCTCCCGTAAACGGGAGCAGGCCTCGCTCGAGACCCGCCAGCGGATCCGCGCCGCGGCCGAGGCTCTGCTCCTGCGCGACGGATACGTGCGCACCACGACGAAGGCGATCGCACGAGAGGCCGGCGTGTCCGAAATGACCGTGTTCCTGGCGTTCAACAACAAGGCTGCGCTGCTCTCGGACATCATCCGGACGACAGTTCGCGGCGACGACCACGACACCCCGATCGCCAGCCGCGCGAGCTGGCACGAGATACTCGACGCCCCACCCGACGAAATCCTCGCCCGGTTCGCGGAGTTCAACGGAGCAGTCCAGATTCGAACCGCGCGCATCCTCGCAGTCGCCGAGGCCGCAGCGAGCGCGGACGAGCAGCTCGCCGCACGCCGCGACATCGCGCACGCACATATACGCGCCGACTTCCAACAGGTTGCAGACGCGCTCGCCAGACATCGACGCCTTCCCGCGCATCTCACCGCCACGCACGCCGCCGACGTGATCTATGCACTCACGAACCCAACCACCTACCTGCTCCTGACCGACGAGCGCGGCTGGACCACTCAGCGGTACGTCGACTGGCTCGCGACCACCCTCAAAGCAACCCTCACCGATTCCACCCACGCGGACACCAGCAACCGGACCGCGGCCGGTGGAAAATAGACCTCACATTGGAAACTGGCCTGAGCGCCTACATAGGTGTTGCCGCTCAAGCTAGATTCGAATATGAAGGCTAGTTTCGAACGGTAGTTTCGAATATGTACCGCACTTTAGAACGGGCGGTGGCCGGCGCATCCCAGAACCACGGGACAAGCGAGAGCTCGGCGACCCGGACTGTTGGATCTAGCCGTTTGCGACAGCGCGGATCGCGGCGGAGATCCGACTCAGTCGACCCTCAGGGCCTCGTCCCCGAGCACCAACCGATCTCCGGGATGGAGTTCACACCGGCGCACGTGTATACCACTGACGAAGGTCCCGTTAGTGGATTCCAGATCGTGGAGGATCCAGCTCCCGTCTCGGAATACCAGGCGAGCGTGGCGGCGAGAAACGTTCAGGTTCGAGAAGACCAAGTCGCAACGGTGATGACGTCCGAGGAGCAGCTCCTGGTTCCCGCCGTTCCAGTCAAGCGCCAATAGCATCGGGCGAATCTCCGCGTGCGGCGTAGCGTTAGGAACTCGCATGCGGCTCGCCGATGCCCTCATGAGCTTGGTCTTTGGCAAGCGAGGCGAACCTCGAAGGTTTAGATCGCCGATGATCCGGAACGGGTCGATCAGGCGAGCCTTGAGGACCTGATCAACGCGACGCTCGAAGGTCTCCTGACTCAACAGACCACCCGCGTATGCCGCGTTCAAGGTGCGAGCGAGCTGCTTGCGTGATGCTCCAGGCCGAGCCACGAGGCCATTCTCCCGCCGCAAGTGTCAGGTGTCCATGCCGCTGCCGTCGCAGTCGCCTTGATCGACGAGGAACGCTGAGCCGGCGCGATGCTGGCGTGGGTCGACCGAGGCTCGCGGCATCATCGACCAGCGCGGCGAATCAGTGCGTTCTACGGGATCTTGATCTGGATGTACCAGGACGAGATCCACCAACCTCGGCCGACCGCACTTCCATGCGCGGTACGCGGATGACGAAGCGTCGATCGACATCGAGACCCTGACCATAATCGCTGGAGAGCTGCCTCCGCGAGCGGCGCGACTCGTTACTGACTGGGCCCAGGAGCATCAGGGCGAGCTTCGGGACAACTGGGATCTTGCCCGACGGCACCAGCCGCTGCGGCGGATCGATCCCCTGCGATAGGGGTTTACCATCGGGTCCATGCGAAGCACGCCGATGATCCTCGAGGCCGAGCCGCTAGACGGTTGTGTGGTCCGCGTCCGTTTCGAGGATGGAACCGCGGCCGAGGTGGACCTCTCCTACTTGCTCGCGTATGGCGGCGTGTTCGAACCGCTCCGTGACTCTGAGTACTTCCGCCGCCTTCGCGCCGACCGGGAAGCGGGAACGATCGTCTGGCCCAACAACGCCGACATCGCGCCGGAGACCCTTTACGCCGCCGCCCTGAAGGGCGCGACGGCGCTCAACTGATCGACCAGCAGAAGTTGGCGGCGTCGCAATCGAACGCTGTCGCTTGGATCGAAGAGCGACAGAATCTGAGCAAGCGGGCGGTCGTCGTGCTCGAGGCAGGCCGGGCTTGAGTGGATCGGAGGGATCTGTGCCCGTGTTTTGTGGCGCTGTCCGGGGCGGTTCGCATCGTTCTATGAGTGACTTCGGCCGCGGGCTCGGAGATCGCTGTGACGGGGCCCTTCGAGGCGTCCGTTCGGGTTGGCGGGGAGGAGATCCGGGGCAGCCTCGCTGACTTTTCGCTGGACGTGTTGAAGCGCAGTGGGCCTGTCCGAAGTCCGGGCGTTTATCAGCGTCAGCGGCACATGCCGGGCCATTGGTTCTCGTCCACGGCGCGGCGGTTTCTGGAGTACGAGAACTTGCTCGAGCGTGACTGGATGCTGCTGCTGGATTTCGACCGGGAGGTCGAGTGGATCTGCGAGCAGCCGTTGAGATTGCGCTACAGCAAGGACGACAAGCCAGCGAGCCATGTCCCGGATCTGCTGGTGTGGCCCGCAGGGACACCAGAGCTTTGTGATGTCAAGAGCGTCGAGCGTCTTGAGGATCCCGAGTTCGTGGCGCAGGTCCGCGCGACTGGGCTGGCTTGCGCGGAGGCCGGCATGGGCTACCGGGTGCTGGCCGAGCCCGATCGGCAGCTGCTCGTGGACGTGCGCTGGCTGGCTGGGTTTCGGGACCGGCCACGGGACCCGGACGGTGAGCGGCCGCGGATGCTGGCGGTGCTGGCGGCTGGTCCCAGCACGATCGGCGAGCTGCTGTCGGGCGCGCGTGAGCCGTTGCTGGCGCGACCGGTGTTGATGCATTTGTTGTGGGCCGGGGAGGCGCTGGCGGATCTGTCGGAGCCGCTCGGTGAGGACAGCCGGGTCTGTGGGCGGCTGCGGGTGGCGGTATGACGGAGCCGAGGTTCCCGCTGGGGATCGGGGGACGGCTGGTGATCGACGGCGAGACGATCACGGTCCACTCCGTGGACGGCGCGGAGGTACACGGCTGCACCGTGGCCGGCGAGCGGGTCCGGTTGTCCTGACACGGGTCGCGGTGGACCCTGCGCCGGTGAACGAGGAGTGGCGGTTCGGGTCGGTGCTGCTCGACGCCGGCGCGTTGAGCGACGCGCAGCTGCAAGCGGCCGCGAGCTTGCTGGGCGATTTGAACGAGGCGTGGTTCGGGTATCGCTCCGGAGATCCCGGGCGCGCCTTGCCGGGAGAGCCGCGGGCAGGGTTCGATCCTGTCGAGACGACGCTACGCCAGCGGGTTGACGCGAAGGCGGCCGAGCTTGGCTGCTCGGTCGGGAGGCTGCATCAGAAGCGTGGCGAGCTGATGCGCAGGAGTCTCGCGGCGCTGGTCGACGGACGTGCGACCCGCTCGGTGACCGGTCCCGGGGTCGACGGGCAGTTGCGGGAGGCGATCGTCGCGGAGGCGCGAGAGCTGGCGGAGGCCTCGGATGTTCGCAAGATGCAGTTCCGCGCTCGGGTGGCGAGCCGGCTGGCGCGTGAGACCGGCGAGCCGTTGGAGCTGCCGTCTTCGCGGCAGACGTTCAACCGGATCGTCGATGACGTGCTCAGGTCGACGGGGCTGTTCCGGCTGCGGCGAAGAGCCGCCGCAGTGCGCAGGCCGCGCCGGGTGACATGTTCGAGTCGCTCGTTGTTGAGCGGCCCGGGGAGTTCGTCGCGATCGACACCACGAGCCTGGACGTGTTCGCGATCGACCCGTTCACGTTCCAGTGGGTCGGCCTGGATTTGACGGCCGCGATCGATGTGTGCACCCGGTCGATCCTCGCGTTCCGGTCGAACGCGCGGCCGGCGTACCGGCCCAGCCCTGTGGTTGGTCCCGTGAGACGTACTTGCACCCACCCCCACGAGGCCGATCCATGCAGGCACCAAGCGACTGGGCGTGGCGCCGCGGCGCCAGCGACTCGCCTTGGTGCCATCCCCAAGCACACGCAACGATGAGGAGGCGATGACCGCCGGCCCGCTCGATCTCTGGCTTGTCGGCGGTACGCTATGACGACGATGGCTACAGCACGCAAGATCAACCTTCCGCTGGATGAGGAGTTGATCCGCCGCGCGCGGGACCGTGACTCCGGCCAAGCGACCAAGAGCGACCTTGAAGTGATCGAGCACGCGCTGACGATGTACCTCGGCGACCGTGCGTTTGATGAGGCGTTAGCGCAGGGGCCGCTCAGCGACGAGGTAGCTGCGCGGCTCGCGCGCGAGGAGCTGCGCGCCGCCCGTCGCGGAACGGCGTGATCCGCGCTGTACTCGACGTCAACGTCCTGATCTCAGCCTTCATTGGTGGCGCAGATGGACCCGCGCGCAAGCTGATCTACGCCTGGAGAGAAGGGCGGTTCACTCTTGTCGTCTCACCAGCGTTGCTCAACGAGCTCACCACCGTGCTCGACCGCCCCAAGTTCGAGCGCTGGACCGGCAACGAGCGCGCGGCTCTCTGGATCGCCAGCCTCTCTGCAGGCGGCGATCACCGTGACGATCCCAACACACCACCCGTCGGGATCCGCGA
>Ga0208478_1000607_pt1 | contig 12084 bp, 7 predicted proteins | sample NGESurdeep072012_5_FD_184462 | JGI IMG/M metagenome (GOLD analysis project Ga0208478, IMG submission 184462) | Arctic peat soil microbial communities from Barrow, Alaska - NGEE Surface sample 415-2 deep-072012 (SPAdes) | ecosystem: Environmental > Terrestrial > Soil > Wetlands > Peat ... | reverse complement strand
ATCAGGGGCAATGCATAGCGGGCCGATATTGAATTTATTACTCCTTTCATTCATTAATTCTTTTGGCCTCCTGAAATCAGCCGTGTCCTTTTTTTCTGCCATGTAAATATTATAGAGTCTCCGGTCATCATAACCGGTACGGTCCTTAAGTACACTGAATCTCCGGTCGGAACAGAATATAATGCCATCCTTCACGATAACAGGAGATATGTTGCTGAAGCCATCAATATTAAATGGCATTCTTTTAACCTCATAAACAGAAGGTTGCTGGGCATTTAACTGTAATGAAGTGAATATTGACAACAGAACTATTTTTATGATATATAAAATCCTCTTCCCCATTTTTAAAAGTACCTTGGATTAGCTGCGCTCACTTTATATCCGAATTCATATCGTATAATAAATTCAGTAGATCCCTTTGAAAAAGTGCTCATCCTTCCGACCGGATAATCATAGGAGACCCCGAACATCAGCTGCGGATTAAGCTGAACCTGAACAATACCTACAACAACCTGTTCCGATGTTCGCCATGAGCCCCCCAGCCAGATAAGATCCCCCAGAATAAAGTTTCCGTTTATATCCAATTGAGTAAGCTTTTTTGTTTTGTCGAGAGAATAATCGACCAGGAACGAGGGTTTAAATTTAAATGCCTGAGAAAATGTAAAAAGACCTCCCCCGGAAAATATAAGGTCATAATCACTGACACTATGATGTGCCTCAACAGAACCTGTAGAAATATTTTTTTTATAATTCAGGAAAGCAGGAATGGAAGCTCCTGCAAATAATTTGTCACTGTAGTAGTAGACACCTGCACCAAAGTTGGGAAGAAAATATGGCTTGTCATTTGTCATGAAAACCGGATCATTCGCAGTGGTTGTCAGTATACCTGTGTAGTCGTTATTCGACCTGTCGAATCCTGCTTTAAGTCCAAAGGCAAGCTTTCCTCTCAGAAGGCTTATACGATAAGCATAGCTGGCATAAATACTTTGTGATTTGGTAAATCCGAACTGCATAAACTGCGCCATAAAACCCAGACCTACTTTGTCGCTCTTCATGGGTGCATTAAGTGAAAACGTCTGAAAAACAGGAGCACCCTGTATTCCCATCCATTGCATCCTGTAGGATAAAAATGTACTCAAAGAACCCCGGGAACCGGCATAGGCCGGATTGATCAACAGACCGTTCTGAAGGTACTGGCTATATACAGGATATCCCAGGCTGATCGAAGTCGAGTCAGGTTTTGCCTGACCAGGAATGCATGTGAAAGCCGATAAAAAGGTAAAAAAGAATATTAATTTAATTTTATTCATTTTTCGAAAATAGACATAAAGCCTTACTAATAATACTGACATCAATATCTTTTAAGAACAATAAATCCGCTTTTCCTGGATACATAACCTTTACTGGTAGTTACTTTAAGTATATAGTAATACGTGCCTTCGGAAAGCTCGGCTCCCGCGGAGTTCTTACCATCCCAGTCTTTCCATCTTGAGGTGTCTCCATTGGCAGAATAAGTTGAAAAGACTTCTGTACCTGCTCCGTTAACTATGCTAAGCTGAATCGTCTCGTCATTCTTAAACAGTCCCTTTATTTTAAACACATCGTTTATTGTATCATAATTTGGAGAAAAGCCCTGGGGTATAGACTTATTATCATCATTCAAAGTAATAACTACTGTTGAATCAAGAGTACAGGTTCCTTTAGTTATCGTCCACAAAAATGTAGTGCTGCCATTTAATTCCCGTGCAAAGGTGTTGTATGAATTATCGTCTGTTTTACCCTCTCCGCTGACTGTAGTCCATGCGCCTGTCTCTCCTGGCAGTGGCGGAGCCGCTTTCATCTTGTAAATCTTGCCGATTGAATAAATAGTTGTATCAGGTCCGGGATCCGGAAGAGCTGGAATCGACAGGATTGATATGCTCACAATATTTGAAGTATCCTGGCAACAATCTCTCAATCCCGAATAGATATATCGCTTGTATTGAGTGGGATCTGAGATAGATGATTTTGAGTATGCCGAAGATGTGCCATTTGGGGAAACATCTGTCCATCCGCCATTGGCAATGTTCTGCTGCCATTTATATCTGAAGGTACCATTACCGCCGGAAGGACCCGGAGCTACACTGTTTATAGGCGGTAATGACTGATTCTTGCAAATTGATTGATCCTTTTCAATATTAAATCCCGATATCACGGGAAGAACATTAACAGTTACAATATTGCTCTCAGAAGTACATTTGTCGGAAACAACTTTAAGTTTGTAGTATTCTGAGGAAGTAAGCGCTGCTTCTGTAAATGCTAAACCATTAGCCCCTGAAATATCAGTATATGAGCCTGTTGAAGAAGAGGATGCTGCCCATTGAAGGGTGTAAATACCATTACCTCCGCCAAGTGGAGAGCCGATTTTTTGTATCTGATTGGGTTTTTGTCCGCTACATATAGTGGTATCGGGTCCTGAACCCAGAATAGAAATTGAATTATTTATTATTGATGGCTGCACGCTTATGGCTACAGAAGGGCTTGTATTTGTACAAACGGGCAACGATTTGTAAATTCCTGAGTAGACAGTGCGTCTGTACCAGGCAGGTGTAGTCAGTGCCGGAGGCCCATAATTAGTAGCATTATCAGTGCCAATTGCATTCGTCCATGAAGCTGTCCCATCCGGGCTCTGCTCCCACAAAAATGAGTATGTTCCGGTTCCTCCGGTTGGAGAAGCAGTTACTCCTGACAAAGCTAAAGGAACATCTCCTGAACATATGGTCTGATCACTTTGTATAGAATTATTTTTAATTTTATGAAAACGTGTCAGGAGAATCGGAACACTCTTGCTCTGACAAGTATTCAAAGGACCTGAGAATACAACTCTTCTGAAGTATCTTTTCTCATTATTTACAATCGGAAATTTCGATGTATCAACAGAATAGGTGTTATTTGTATTAGGGTTAATTCCTGATGCCGGACTCCATGTACTGACACTATCCTGCCACTGATAAATATAGGAAAGATTACCTCCTCCGGGAGCAGTAGCCCCCAGGTCTGGAAAGATGCTTCCCTCACAAATCACTGAATCGGACCGAATAATGGAGTTACCGGTAATATTGGGTAGAACATTGATTGTAACAGTAGGGCTAGTATCAACACAACGGCCAGACTGAACATATCGTCTGTAGTAGGTCGTTTGTGTAAGAGAGGGAGGGTCATATCCTTTACCATTAATTATTGGACCTGTAGCCACCTGTAAAGTATCCCAGCTGCTATTAGTCAGATTCTGAAGCCATTTATACCTGTAGATTCCATTGCCATTTGATGGTGTTGAATTAACTGGAACTGAGCCAATAGGAAGAGGATCCTGTCCGCTGCAAATAGTTGTGTCTTTTCCAATGTTGTTTGAAGTGATTGCCGGCTGTACAATGATTTTCACCCACTTGCTAATATCTCTGAGAAAAGAAATATTGTCTGTTACTATTCTCCTAAAATAAACTGTAGTTAATTCTAAATCCGTAGGTAAATAATTCACAGTGTTTGAGAGGATATCAGTTGTATCTGCAGGGTCTAAAATGTTATGACTTTTCTGCCACTTAAACGTATAACTTCCTGATCCCCCTACAGGGATTGTCCCAATTAAAAGTTTAGGCGTCACATTTGAGCATATTGAATCATCCTGATTACCCGTAATGGATGAACTGATAGCGTTAAATAAAAATCCGTTGAGGATTGCTTTAAATCCAAATCTAGTTTCCCCAGATGCTCCCGGATTCAATCCGGAAGTACCTCCGTTCAGAGAGGGGAAAACATTTCCTGGCATAGAGGCAGAACTTATGGATAGCAATCCACCACCACCACCACCACCTTCTCCGTAACCATTTACAGGATTATCTCCCCCAGTCCCTCCCAATGCAGAAAAATTCAAAGGATTTAAGCCAAAGCTGTTTAATGAAAGTGCAATGGATCCACCCGCTCCACCTCCTCCCGACCCCCCTGCACCAGTAGCACTTCCGCCATTGCCCCCGTTTGAAATAATTTTTCCTCCATTACTCGCTATCCCATCTGCAACAATTATAACTATTCCACCACCGTTTCCTCCGAACGAGGAAGTCACCGCCAGCGCAGTGGTTGATGCCCCGCCGCCTCCACCCATATATATCCTGTCAGTAAGAGATAAAAAATCTGCTTTGACACCACCAGTACCACCACCCGGATAGGGAGGGCATATCCCATCTTCATACCCTCCGGTACCTCCTCCACCGCGGTTTGAACCTCCACCTCCACCTGAATATCTTCCGTTTCCTCCACCTCCGCCAGTCCAGTTAGCACCAAATCCTTTCATAAAGTTCGTATCAAGCGGTTGATTGAGATCCTGTGAATAATTAGCGACGCCTTCTCCTTTGACACCTGCATTTTTAAAACTCCTTGGATAGTATGAGTGGTCATAAAGGCTCAGGTTTGTAGTCACACAGATTCCAGCGCCAATAGTGTCTTTGCCGCCGTTAAATCCCAGCCCTGAGACATCAATGTCTGCATTAAGATTAAGAGTAAGAGTTCTTCCAATTATCAATGCAAGAACTCCGCCAGATTTGGCTACAGTGTCCCATTGTGTACAGAAAAGTTTCCCAGTTATTGTTGCACTATTGTAATAGGGTACTCTTACTATCTGAATATTACCTTTCGGATCATATGTTTTAAGAATATTACGAAAGAATACTATCTCTTTAGTCCCGCCATTGATACTTTGAATTATCATGAATTCATGCATTCCCGGCTCTCCCAGTTTATTCTGAATTGTCCCATAACTGGAAGTTGTAAGAATCTTTGCACCCTGCATCTGAATTAACAGTATAGTATCATTAGGGCTAAACCCTGTCACATCTTTAACTGTAACTCTGTCAAGTCCTATAGTTAATACATGGGTCGAAGGATTGTTGATGCTGATATCACCTGAAAGGTTTTGCTGAGATAGCAACACCGTACTGTTAAAACAAATTATCAGCAAACAAAAAATAAGTCTCTTGCTATGGCCCAAAATATTGCCGGTCATCATTTTTATATCAGAACTGCTAATATAACTATTATCCTTAATATTTCTATTGACATATAAAAGAAGTTTGGAGTACTTAAAGTTGAAGAAAATGAATAATAACATTTTTAGAATAACTCCAGGCACTTTAGTTACTTTAGTCACTTTAGTCAATCTAGGCACCTGGCTTCTCGACGGTATATAAAACCGGCAATTCAAAATAAAAAACAGAGCCCTTATCAACCTCAGATTCAAACCATATCCTGCCGTTTGCGCTTTCAATATATTTCTTTGCGATCGATAATCCCAGTCCCATCCCCGATGACTTGGTTGTAAAATTGGGTGTGAAAAGACTCTTCCTCAAACCATCAGGTATACCCGATCCATTATCTGAAACCGAAACAACAACTTTATCGCTCTTTACCGCGAGATTTAATGTTATATGTCCTTTACGTCCCGAAGGTATTGATTGTATCCCGTTCTTAATTAGATTTGAAAATACTCCGTTAAGCTGCTCTTTATCAGCATAAATAACAATCTTACTTTCGCGCGGCCAATGCACCCGGAAGTCAACATTCTCAGTATTTTTAAAGAGTTCAAGAGTTATGTTGATCTGTTCGAGGATGTCAACTTCCACCGGGTTGGTTAATGGCATCTTCGCGAAAGCCGAAAAAGCAGAGGCAATTGAGGAAAGATTATCAATATATTCGATCTGGTTCTTTGTAAAACGATCAAGCGTCTTATCAAATCCCGGAACCTTATCATTCCACGATTTAAAAAGCTGTTGCACATTTAATTTCATCGGAGTGAGCGGATTCTTTATCTCATGAGCGATCTGCTTGGCCATCTCCCGCCATGCATATTCCCTTTCTGAGTTGGCCAGCTTGTGAGTGCTATCCTCGATCTCATCGACCATCCGGTTATACTGTTTGACAAGCTCTCCGATTTCGTCATTTCCTGCATAATTAAGATGTTCGCTTCTTTTTCCCACCCCTACCGTAGCTATTCCCTCACTAAGCATTGAGAGGGGTGCAGTCAGTCGACCACTGATAAAGACAGCTAAACTCATAGTAATAACAATTAGAAGCAGGGTGAAATTAATAACGGCAACAATCAGGTTTGAAATCTCCTTTGCCAGAACGCTTTGCATTCTGAAATAGGGCAGATTCAGATAAGCAAGAACTTTATTATCGGTGCTAAAAAAAGGGACATAGGCAGATAAGTACTCAAGCTTACCGATTTTTTCTTTCTGATAATATTCACTTTTTGTAAGATGGGCCAGATTTGTTAAAGCCATATTGTTAATTCTCTCACTGGTAAGGTCGCGGTCAAAAATCTCCTGCCGTGAAGTTGCGATAAGGAATCCGTTAATATTATAAAGGTTAATGTCGGTATTAAAAACATTCGAAAGCTTGATCAGTAAATCATTCAGTGATGAATAACCACTGCCTTTCCAGTCTGGTGAAATATACTTTTCCGTCGAAAGTTTACTGTCAAGCTCGAGATAGACAGAATTAAGTTTTTCCTTTATGTTTTCAGAATGTTTTGCCTGGTATTGCCCGATTGTAATATATGCAACAACGATACCTATCAGGATAAAGGAGAACAGGAGTATTACTATGTACGAGAGCTGAAGCTTCTGCCTGAAATTGAAGATATTTACATTCCTCACTACCGGTCTTCTGATCATCATAATGACCATGTTTGAAAAGAAAAGAATGAAAGCAAACAAGTATGCAAAGGAGATGATTATATCTCCGGATGTCATTTCCGGTCTGGTTATTATTACTGTAGCATTCCCGTTTTTATAAAGTACATGCTTAAACCCATCTGTTTTGAAAATCCTGTAATCTGAAAACTTATCGATATATTCAGCATCAGTTTTATCGAATGGAAACCCCTCTGTTCTCAAAACCAGCTCACCATTAATGTACTTGGCAAAAGAATAGTCCTTCAACCCTGCATATCCGTGATATTTTTTATCAAGAAGCAATTCCGAATATCCAGGCTGGAAAATGTTTACGTCACTATAAAGTTCAATGAATAATCCATTTGTTTTGTTTTTTCCTGAATTAAAATAAAACCTGCCCAGATAATATGACCTTCCACCCTGATTATCAAGAAAATAAAAATTGGTGCCGGTCAGTCTGTGACCATCCCTCTTTATTCGATCATCAAAAAAACCAAAGCAGTTCTGAGTCTTCTCATTGCCGGGGCCAATCTGTAAAGGCTGATCGTTGTGGCAGAGGTAAACGCGCAAATGATAATTCTTCCAGAATCCTGTAAAATAATTATCCTCAAGGTAGTTTGATATTTTTTCGACATTATCATTATTGAAATGTTCAACCTTCATCATATTTGCAAGAGATGTGTCCTTCTCAATTATTGGACATATATCGAGTATAAGATGCTCAGCTTCAGGATCATTTTCAGTGGAAAAGGAAATTGCCTGAATCTTAAGATTTTCAGTAATTCTTTTTTCCGACAGGATTGAGATAAAATATAGAAAATAGACACCTGTAATCAGAGAAAGGATTACACTTATACTAAACAAGCCCAGATTTCTATTTGTTGATATCCTGATACTTATTACCAGGACACAATAAATAATTGCCAAAGGGATCAGAGTTCCCGGTTTGTTAAAGAAAAAGGATGCCGGAAAAACTAATGAAATGATTATAGAAAAGATAACTTTCCCGGTACTGAATAGTCTGACACTTTGAAAGATTTTAAACAGATATAACACAGGAACCAGAAAAAGCATGCAGATGGATACAAATCCTGCAATACTGAATATATTCAATTCCAGTACTTTATAAGTTTCAAAGTTTATATTTGAGGTTGATATAAGCTGACTGAAAATCCACTGATAAAAACATAAGATAAGAGTTCCGCCTATCAGCAAAACTGAAAGGAACAGATAATTTGTTATCCCCTTACTCTCCTTTCGCTCCTTAATCGAAAAATGACGGTAAAGAACTGTTGAAAAAGCTGCTGCAAGAATACCGAGTATTAACAGGTGTCCCAATGAAGGAATAAGCTTGTCCAGAAAGAACCTGTATGGCGAAAAAAGTTCAGTCTGAAAAATTGACAAAGGTTTCCCGGTGAAGAGAATAAACATGTAAACAAAAGCAAAAACCATAAGGGCAAAACCGGCTCCAATCAGGCTTTTTCCCTTATTAACCAATAATTTAACAAGTTCAAAAGAAAGAATGATGATCAGAATAAATACACCTGCCCATAAACATAATGGGACAAGAATAAAAGAAGTATTCCCCTTGATTGCAGGGAATAAGAGGGAAAAGAGGAAATCGCCTTTTTTATTAAAAATATGAAATTCAGAAGCATCTTTACTGGTATCCAAATCAACTTTTTCAGGTATCCTGAACTCTTTTTCGAACCCGCTTTTAATGATGTTATTCTCAAAACTATAATCAGTGTGTATCCTGAGCAGGCCAATTATTTTTTCATTTCCGGCTTGAATTGTTTTGGTAAGAAACCATCCGTTCTGTAAAAAAACCAATGGTTTATTATAAAGCGAATCAATAAATACCGGAAGTACATCAAATTCATTATCTGACCAATACCAAAGCTTATTATCAACATATTCAAGTATGCTGATCCTGTTCTTTTCTGCTATTGTAAAAAGGTCATTCCGTGAAATCGAATCATGAAGATTCCCCTTTGCCAGAATAGGTTTCATGGCATTGAGGCAATCTTCCATAATTGTTTCTTTGTCAGCCAGGGTTTTGTTAAACATTCTTGTTCTGAAACGATATTCAAAATCGCTGAAATAAACTGATTCTGCAGTAAGTGCCAGCAGTATAAGCACAACTGTCAGGATTGTAAGAAATATAAGATAACGATTGGCTTTCATAATTTATTAATCATGCTCTATTCATGATGATAGGGCTCTCCTTTAATTATTGTAAAAACCCTGTAAAGCTGTTCAAGAAACAATAATCGTACCAGTTGATGAGGAAAGGTCATCTTTGACAGAGATATTTTACTGTCGGCCCTGGTATAAACTGATTCCGGGAAGCCCCATGCACCGCCAATTACAAACACGATCCTTTTTTTTGGAAGTAAAAACATCTTTTCCAATGCTCCTGAGAATTCAAGCGTTCTCAGCTCCTTCCCCCTTTCATCAAGTAAAATAACATAATCATCCTCATTAACTGACTGAAAGATTTTTGCAGCCTCTTTGATCTTTTGTTCATGAACAGGCATGTTCCTGGTATTCTTTACATCAGGAAGCGTTATGATCTCAAAAACAGAATATTTTTTTATTCGGTTTGTATATAGATCAATTAACTCCAAGATATGTTTATCAGTAGTTTTTCCTGTCTGCAATAAGGCGATCTTCATATAAAGTATTTCAAATTCTTTTCATGAATAACAATACAACTGATACAAAAATAGCATTTTATAGCATCTTCACACAGATGATAACACTATTGATTATGAAGAAGAGACCTAACATAAACAAATTAGTATTAAATTTGTATTGCATTGATTTTTTTGTCCGCAATATTTAAACTGAATTGATATGAAATCCGTAAATATTATTCCGGTAGTATTAATAGCTTTTGGCAGTCTTTCTGCCATGGCTCAGGATCAGGCAAAAATACCCGGAGGAATTGCAATAGCAATAAAAGCGGGTAATGCAGCAGAATTATCAAAGTACATGAACTCTACAATTGAGCTTCTTCTGCTCGATAAAGAGGATTTCTATAAAAAGAATGTAGCTGAAACCATTCTTAATGACTTTTTTGTTGAGTATCAGGCTAAAGATTTTACGATCCGCCATCAGGGTGCAAAAAATGATGCGCAATATGCTATCGGTAATCTTAAGACAGAGAAAGGCGATTTCCGTGTTTATTTCCTTCTTAAGAAAGTTGACCAGGAATTGCTTATTCATCAGATACGCATTGAATCTGACAATGGAAAATAAAATTCTCAGAGAATTCATTTTGAGAAGCCTTGCTGAAGATTTAGGTGATGGCGATCACACATCCCTTGCCTGCATTCCGGCAGATGCAATAGGAAAGGCCAAACTTCTTATTAAAGAGAAAGGAATACTTGCAGGAATCAGAGTCGCAGCAGAACTCTTTTCAATAATCGATAAAAATCTGAAATTTGAGTTGATTCTTGAAGATGGGACAAGAGTGGTTCCCGGAGATATCGCATTCTACCTGACTGGCCATCAGCAATCAATCCTTAAATCAGAGCGCCTTGTTTTGAACATCATGCAAAGAATGAGCGGAATCGCCACAAGCACACACGAATATGTAACCCAGCTTAATGGATTGAAAACCAAAATACTCGATACGCGCAAAACTACCCCCGGGTTCAGATTTCTTGAAAAAGAGGCTGTAAGGATTGGCGGGGGTTTGAATCATAGAATGGGTTTGTTCGATATGATCATGCTGAAAGACAATCACATCGATTATGCAGGAGGAATTTATAATGCAATCAATAAAACAAGGGCTTACCTGAAAAAGAATAATCTGAACCTGAAGGTAGAGATAGAAGCAAGATCCCTTGAGGATGTGAGAACAATACTTTCAACCGGCGGGGCAGATCGAATAATGCTCGACAATTTCAGTATTGAGGATACGCGGATGGCAGTTAAAGAAATTTCCGGCAGGTACGAAACAGAATCATCAGGAGGAATTGACTTGTCAACGATCAGATCTTATGCGGAATGCGGTGTTGATTTCATTTCTGCAGGTGCGCTTACAAATCATATCAAAAGTATTGATATGAGTCTTAAAGCCATTTAGATCATGAATCTCAGAGAAGTAACGGTTTTTAATGAGAGAGAGAAAATCAGGAAACTGGTTCTGCCTGGTTTTGACGGGGTGCCGATCAGTCAGGTTATAACATTCGTAATCAAGGGTTTTCGTAAAGGAGTTCTTGTAACCAGGGCTTCTTCAATAGCTTTCAATCTTCTTATGGCATTGCTGCCTGCTTCAATCTTTCTTTTCACGCTCATTCCATTTATTCCTCTTCCCAATTTCCAGCAGGAACTAATAAAACTTTTTGAAAACATTCTCCCGTCAAATGCTTTCAGTTTCCTCCAAACAACTATTATAGATATAGTTACTCACAAGAGCAGAGGCCTGCTTCTTTTTATGTTTATTGCCACTGTTATCTTTTCTACTAATGGGATTCACGCAGTCATTCATGCATTCGTAGTATCTGCACATACATTTAAAACAAGAACGTGGGTGAATCAGCGAAAAATATCCGTCGTTTTGCTATTGATCATCATCTTTATGATCTCAACCGCAGGATTTCTTGTAATATTCGGAAAGGTTGCAGTGAACAGGCTGGTAGTTCTACATGTGGTGAAAAGACGTTTTGTAATCTATTTTCTCATATTCCTGAAATGGATACTGGTTGTTCTGCTTCTTTTTCTGGCAATATCATTCCTTTACTATTTTGCTCCTGCCAAAAAAACCGGTTTTAGATTTTTTTCACCGGGTTCAACTCTTGCAACATTATTGTTCATTCTTACATCGCTCGGATTTTCAGCATATGTAAATCATTTTGGTCAGTACAATCAACTGTACGGTTCAGCAGGAACGCTGATGGTCATCCTTATCTGGTTATATCTCAATTCAATAGCGATTCTTATAGGATTTGAACTTAATCTGAGCATACTGGCAGCACGGGAAGAAGATGCAGAAAAAAAAGCTGCCTCAACTGAGACAGCCCTTTAACTAACTAACAATATGCAAAACGAAATTTATAGAGATGAATTAAATTTAAAATGCTCTTTTGTTCAGAAATTTATATCAACCTGTGCTGTAAAGGTATTGGCATTCTGGTTGCCGGTATTATAATAAGCGTTTTTGTTATTATAGATGTCATATCCAAAAATCACGGAAACATTTTTGGAGAAAGCCCATGAGGCGCCAAAGCTCAATGCTCCAAGATAGTTTCTACCTCCCTGATAATCAATAGCCAGCCAAAGCTTATCAGATATTTCAGTCATAGTTCTATCCCATGAGACTAAAAGACCATTATTTGCTTTCTTCAGATTCTCATCTACAAGAACCTTA
>Ga0208478_1000604_pt1 | contig 12119 bp, 13 predicted proteins | sample NGESurdeep072012_5_FD_184462 | JGI IMG/M metagenome (GOLD analysis project Ga0208478, IMG submission 184462) | Arctic peat soil microbial communities from Barrow, Alaska - NGEE Surface sample 415-2 deep-072012 (SPAdes) | ecosystem: Environmental > Terrestrial > Soil > Wetlands > Peat ... | reverse complement strand
GGAAACGGCAACGGATATGGTCGAGCAGGTGCCAATGCCGGAGGCAATCCAGGAACTCGTTGCGGCATTTGTCGCCGAGCACCACGTCGAGCAGCCATTCGTCAAGCGCCAGCGCGACCGCGCCAATCCGGAAGTGCTTGCGCGCCGTGGTCCGCCGGTGGAGCGGAAATGAGCGATCAAGAAAAATTCCTCGCACGCTGGTCGCGGCGCAAGCTTGAGCCCGCCGAGGAAAACGTTAAGGCGGACAAGCCGGATGCCGGCCAGCCGCCGGCGGAAGAGGATGCGGCAAAGCCGGCGGACGCTGCGCCGGCGCTGCAAGTCGATGCGGCGCCGGTTCCGGAATTCGACCTCGCCAGCCTGCCGCCGATCGATTCGATCGGCGCCGATACCGATATTAGCGCATTCCTGAAACCGGGCGTGCCGTCGGATCTCCGGCTTGCCGCGCTTCGCCGGGTGTGGGTCACCGATCCGGCTATCCGCGATTTCAAGGGGCTGCAGGAGAACGATTGGAACTTCAACGATCCGAATGGCATTTTAGGCTTCGGCGAGCTTGGCCCGGAGCACGATGTAGCGAAAATGGTGGCAAAATTGTTTGGCGACAAGCCGGCAAGTGAGCCGTTGGAATCGTCCGCCGCAAGCGAGCAACTAGCTGTCCCGTCACACGAATCGAATGTTGCCACCGGGCTCGCCGCGCGTGAAGAATCGGCGACGGACGAATCGCGGCAGCTCGGATCCGCCGCTGTGGAAGAATCTTCGCTGCAACGCGACGAGAATGCTGCGTCGCAGCACGGCGGTGAGCAGCAACACGCTGAGCCGACGAAAGTGCTGCGGCATGGCGGTGCGATGCCGCAGGGAAGCTGAGCTTTTTTTGTCCGCAGTCGCGCAATTATGATCGGACTAATAGCCTCAGGCTATTGACCCACTCTTCGGTGGGCCGTTAGGCTGCATTAACAAATCGTAAAAACAAAAAAACAACAAACAACAAGACGAATCAGGGATGAGAGAACCCGGGCTATCCGAAGCGATACGCGCCGGCGGCGGCGTCGGAGAGCTTGCGCGCCAAGTCGGTATTTCCCAACCGTCCGTTTCCAATTGGACACGCATTCCGGCGGAACGCGTGGTCGCGGTCGAAGCCGTCACCGGAGTTGATCGCGCCATCCTGCGGCCCGATCTGTACAGTGGGAAAAAGATGGCCGGCGACATCGACGAAATGGATGCGGCGCGCGCGCAGGAATATGCGCTGATCGGCGCGTTGCTCACCCGCGCACCGGACGCGCAATTGCTGTCGAATTTGTCCGAGCTGCGCGGCGACGCCACTCCGCTTGGCATGGCGCATGTCGCGCTCGCCGAAGCTGCCGCCCACGCCGACGTTACTCGCGTCGAGCGCGAGTTCTTCGATCTGTTCATCGGCCTCGGCCGCGGCGAGCTGCTGCCGTATGGCTCTTACTATCTCACCGGCTTCCTGCACGAGCGTCCGCTGGCGCGACTGCGCGAGGATCTCGTGAAAATCGGAATCGCGCGCGCCGACGGCGTGATGGAGCCGGAGGATCACGCCGGAATTCTATGTGAGATCATGGCGGGACTGGCGAGCCATCGTCTGCCGGCGCCACCGGAATCCGATCGCATAATTTTCGAAAAACATATGGCGTCATGGATCGGCCGCTTCTTCACCGATCTGGAGCGCGCCGCGAGCGCGGATTTTTATCGGCGGCTGGGTACGCTCGGCCGCGTCTTCATGGACATCGAAGCGGAGGCCTTCGAACTGCCGGCGTGAGGCAGACGGAGGACGTCATCAATTTCGAGGAGGGAACGGCGATGAATAAACAGGACAAATCCAAGCTAGGCCGTCGCGACTTCCTGCGCGCGATGGGCGCTGGCGCGGGTCTTGCGGTGACGGCAGCGGGGCCGCTCGCCAGCGAGGCGGTCGCTTCCGAGTCCGACGCGGAAAAAAAGAAGGCCCGCTACAAGGCGAACTCCGCCGAAGTGCAGACCTATTACCGTGTCAACCGTTACCCGAAATAAGGGAGGCGCCCCGTGCTGATCAAGAAATCCGAACGCCAGGCACGCCGCGGCCGGCTCGCCGCCGCGCTTGCCGATCAATCGGGTGACGGTTTCAATCGCCGCACCTTTTTGCGTCGTTCCGGCCTGGTGGCCGGCGGCCTCGCCACTCTCGGCGCCTTGCCGCTCGCCAGCGTGCGCAAGGCGGAAGCGGCTGGCACGAATGTTGCCGGCGCCACCATCCGCAAGAGCATTTGCACGCACTGCGCCGTCGGTTGCACGGTGACCGCGGAAGTGTCGAACGGTGTCTGGGTCGGCCAGGAGCCGAGCTGGGAATCCCCGATCAACCGCGGCTCGCATTGCGCCAAGGGCGCCTCGGTGCGCGAACTGGTGATGGGCGAACGCCGCCTGAAATATCCGATGAAGCTGGTGAACGGCCAGTGGACCCGCATCAAGTGGGACCAAGCCATCGCTGAAATCGGCGACAAGCTCGGCGAGATCCGCAAGAAGTCGGGCCCCGACTCGGTCTACTGGCTGGGCTCGGCCAAATTCTCCAATGAAGGCACTTATCTGTTCCGCAAGCTGGCGGCGTTCTGGGGCACCAACAACCAGGACCACCAGGCGCGTATCTGCCATTCAACGACGGTGACCGGCGTGGCCAATACCTGGGGCTACGGCGCGATGACCAACAGCTTCAATGACATCCGCAACTCCAAGACCATGCTGATCATGGGCGGCAATCCGGCGGAAGCCCATCCGGTGTCGCTGCAGCATCTGCTCGAAGGCAAGGAGCTCAACAAGGCGAACTTCATCGTCATCGATCCGCGCCTGACTCGCACGGCGGCGCACGCCACCGAATATGTGCGCATCCGGCCCGGCACCGACATTCCGGTGCTCTGGGGCATGCTCTGGCACGTGTTCAAGAACGGCTGGGAAGACAAGGAGTTCATCAAGCAGCGCGTCTACGGCATGGACCAGGCGCTCAAGGAGATCGAGAAATACACGCCGGAAGTTGTCGAAAACATCTCCGGCGTTCCCGGCGCGCAGCTCGAGCGCGTCGCCAAGATGTTTGCCACCCAGAAGCCGTCGACGCTGATCTGGTGCATGGGTCAGACCCAGCACACGGTCGGCACCGCCAACGTGCGCGCGAGCTGCATCGCGCTGCTCGCCACCGGCAATGTTGGTAAGGCCGGCACCGGCGCCAACATCTTCCGCGGCCACGACAATGTGCAAGGCGCCACCGACATCGGCCTCGATGTGGTGACGCTGCCGTTCTATTACGGCCTCGCCGAAGGCGCCTGGAAGCATTGGTCGCGCGTCTGGGAGGTCGACTACAACTGGGTCCAGGGTCAGTTTGACCCGAAGAATCCCAAGAAGATGATGGAGACGCCCGGCATTCCGCTCACCCGCTGGTTCGACGCGGTCCTGCTACCGAAAGACCAGGTGGAGCAGAGCGACAATGTGAAAGCGATGATGGTGTTCGGCCACGCCAGCAACTCCATCGTGCGTATTCCGGAATCGACCAAGGGCATGGCCAACCTCGATCTGCTGGTGGTGGCCGATCCGCATCCCACCACCTGGGCGTCGCTCGCGGTCGAGGCCGGCCGCAAGGACAACATGTACCTGCTGCCGATCTGCACGCAGTTCGAAAGCGCCGGCTCGCGCGTCGCCTCCAACCGTTCGATCCAGTGGGGCGAACAGATCGTGCCGCCGATCTTCGAATCGAAGGACGACAGCGAGGTGGTCTATCTGCTCGCCAAGAAGTTCGGCTTCGAAGACAAGATGTTCAAGAACATCAAGGTCAACGGCAGCAAGGTCGTGGCCGAGGACGTGCTGCGTGAAATGAATCGCGGCAGCTTCTCGACCGGCTATTGCGGCCAGTCGCCGGAGCGGCTGAAGGCGCACATGAAGTACCAGTCGAAGTTCGATCTGGTGAGCATGCGCGCGCCCAAGGACGTTCCCGAGGTCGGCGGCGATTACTACGGATTGCCGTGGCCGTGCTGGGGCACGCCGGAAGTCAAGCATCCCGGCACCCCGCTGCTGTACGACACCACCAAGAGCATCCAGGACGGCGGCGGTACATTCCGCGCGCGCTTCGGCAACGAACGCGAAGAGAAGCTGGCCGACGGCACCACCCGCAAGGTGAGCCTGTTGTCCGAGACCTATTCCAAGGACTCGGAGATCAAGGACGGCTATCCGCAGTTCACCTATGGCGTGCTCAAGAAACTCGGCTGGGACAAGGAACTCACGCCCGAGGAGCTTGCCGTCATCGAGAAGATCGGCGGCGGGCCGGACAAATCCGACGGCGTGGCCTGGTCGACCGACCTCTCGGGCGGCATCCAGCGTCTGTGCGTGAAGCACAACGTCATCCCATACGGCAACGGCAAGGCGCGGGCGGTGGCCTGGGACCTGCCGGATCCGGTGCCAATACATCGCGAGCCGATCTACTCGCCGCGTCTCGACCTGATCGCCAAGTACCCGACCTATCCGGACGCCAAGAAGTTTAGGCTGCCGAATATCGGCTTCTCGGTACAGAAGGCGGCCGTCGACAAAGGTATCGCCAAGTCGTTCCCGCTTATTCTGTCGTCCGGCCGTCTGGTCGAATACGAAGGCGGCGGCGAAGAGACCCGCTCCAACAAATGGCTGGCCGAATTGCAGCAGGACATGTTCATCGAGATCAGTCCAGCGGACGCCGCCGATCGCGGCATCAAGGACGGCTCCTGGGTCTGGGTCACCGGCGCGGAAAACGCCTCCAAGGCCAAGATGAAGGCGCTGGTCACCGGGCGCGTCGGCAAGGGCGTCGCCTGGATGCCCATGCACTTCGGCGGCTGGTTCGAAGGCAAGGATCTGCGCAGCACCTATCCGCAAGGCGCCGATCCGGTCGTGCTCGGCGAAAGCGCGAATACGATCACCACCTACGGCTACGATCCGGCGACCGGCATGCAAGAACCCAAAGTCACCCTCTGTCAGATCAGAGCGGCCTAAGGAGCAACGACCATGGCACGTATGAAGTTCCTCTGCGACGCCGATCGTTGCATCGAATGCAACGCTTGCGTCACCGCCTGCAAGAACGAAAACGAGGTGCCCTGGGGCATCAACCGCCGGCGCGTCGTCACGCTCAATGACGGCAAGCCCGGCGAGCGCTCGATCTCCATGGCCTGCATGCACTGCACCGACGCGCCTTGCGCGGCGGTCTGTCCGGTGAACTGCTTCTACACCACGGCGGACGCGGTGGTGCTGCATTCCAAGGACCTGTGCATCGGCTGCGGCTATTGCTTCTACGCCTGCCCATTCGGCGCCCCGCAATATCCGAAAGTCACCAACTTCGGATCGCGCGGCAAGATGGACAAGTGCACCTTCTGCGCCGGCGGCCCGGAAGAAGACAACAGCAAGGAAGAGTACGAGAAATACGGCTCGAACCGCCTCGCCGAAGGCAAGCTGCCGCTCTGCGCCGAGATGTGCTCGACCAAGTCGCTGCTTGCCGGCGACGGCGACGTCATAGCCCAGATCTACAAGGAGCGCGTGGAGAAACGCGGCTACGGCTCCGGCGCCTGGGGCTGGCAGACCGCTTACCGCGAGTCGATCGCGACCTGATCAATGCCGGCGGCGTGGCGCGAACAGCGCGCGCCGCAGGTTCCGACAACAAGAAATTGAACGTCAAAAGGGTGAGGATTGCCATGGCGAAGCTCTTTGCACAGATCCGCATCATCGCCGGCGCATTGGCGCTCGCGTTCGTCGTCGCGACGGCAATGCCCGTGGCGGCGCAACAGCCGAGTTCGGTTAACCCGACCGTCGCGGCGGTGAAGGAGCAGCAACTGCTCCAGCAGCTCAACAAGATCGAGGGCCGCGGCACCATCCCGGACGTGAAGTCCTACGTGCTCGAGCATCCGGCCGGCCGTGCGTGGCGCGAATATCATTCCGTCACGCTAAAATGGATCGGCGGCATCGCCATCTTCGGCATTCTGGCGCTGCTCACCTTGTACTATTTGTGGCACGGCACCATGCGCATCGAGGAAGGACGCTCGGGACGCACCATGCTGCGTTTCAACGCATTCGAGCGCTTCGTGCACTGGTTGACCGCCGTCAGCTTCGTCATCCTCGCGATCACCGGCCTCAACATCAGCTTCGGCCGTAGCCTGATCTTGCCGTGGCTGGGGCCGTCGGCTTTCAGCGAATGGTCGGAATGGGCGAAATTCTCGCACAACTATCTCAGCTTCGCCTTCATGATTGGCCTCGTGCTGATGTTCTTGATGTGGGTGGCGCGCAACCTGCCGAGCTACACCGACTTCGTCTGGTTCAAGAACGGCGGCGGCATGTTTGGCGGCAAGGAGCCGCCCGCCGAAAAGTTCAACGGCGGCGAAAAGCTGATCTTCTGGATCTCCACGTTCGGTGGAGGAGGCGTCATCGTGACCGGCTTCGTGCTGCTGTTCCCATTCTACGGCACCACCGTCGCCAACATGGAACTGGCCGAGATCGTGCACAGCGTGGTCGCGGTGCTCTACGTCTCCGCCATGTTCGTCCACATCTACATGGGCACCATCGGCGTGGAAGGGGCCTTCGAGGCCATGGCCGACGGCCATGTGGACGTCAATTGGGCCAAGGAGCGCCATAGCATCTGGTACGAAGAGGAAACGCAAGGCGGCGCCGCCGCCCCGGGTCAGGCGATGCGGCCCGCCGAATAGACGGCAGCCTCAATCCGCGACAAAAAACGCCCGGCCTCGCGGCCGGGCGTTTTGCTATAAGGGGGCCATGCGCATCATCGGTCTCGCCGGCTGGAGCGGGTCGGGCAAAACCACGCTGATCAAGAAGCTTATTCCGCGCCTGCTCGCGCGCGGCATAGCCGTGTCCACGCTCAAGCACGCCCATCACGGCTTCGACCTCGACCAGCCCGGTAAGGATTCCTTCTTCCACCGCACCGCCGGCGCCACCGAGGTGATCATCTCCTCGGCCAAACGCTGGGCCATCCTGCACGAGCTGCGCGAGCAGCCGGAATGGGATTTGGCCGCTTTGGTCGGCAAGATGTCGCCGGTCGATCTGGTGCTGGTCGAAGGCTTCAAGCGCGACGCCTTTCCCAAGATCGAGATCCACCGCATCGCCAACGGCAAGCCGCTGATCCACCCGGAAGACCCGCACATCGTGGCGGTGGCCTCCGACAGCGCTTTGCCGCAGGCGAAGGTGCCGGTGGTCGATCTCAACGATATCGAGGCGATCGCCGATCTCTTGCTTAAACACGCGGTGCCCATCTGATGGCGCAACTGACCGACGACTGCTTCGCCTTTTCCGGTCCGCTGCTGCCGCTGAGCGAGATGGAGCGGCTGATCGGCGAGCGCGTCGCGCCGGTGGCCGAGACCGAGCGGGTGGGGCTGCGCGGCGCGCGCGGCCGCGTCACCGCCGCCGACATCAAGGCGCCGGTCGATCTGCCGCCGTTCGATAATTCGGCGGTCGACGGCTATGCCGTGCGCCACGCCGATTTGCGTACAGATGGCGACAGCAAGCTTACCATCGCCGGCCGGCTGACCGCCGGCGCGAGCGCAGAGATCGCGTTTAAGGCGGGGCAAGCCATCCGGATTTTCACCGGCGCTGCCATGCCGGCGGGCGCCGATACCGTGTTCATGCAGGAAGACGTGACGGTGGAGGGCGATCATGTGGTCGTGCCGAAGGGCTTGCAGCTCGGCGCCAACCGGCGGCTGGCCGGCGAGGACGTGCCCGCCGGCCAGGTGGCGCTGCCGGCCGGCACCGTGCTGGAGCCGCAGCACATCGCGCTCGCCGCTGCGCTCGGCATCACCGAGATCGAGGTGCGGCGGCGGCTGCAGGTGGCGATCTTCTCCACCGGCGACGAGGTGGTGGAACCCGGTTCGCCGCGCGGCGGAGCGGCCATCTATGACGCCAACCGCTATCTGTTGAGCGAATTGCTGGAGCGGCTCGGCGCCGTGGTGACCGATCTCGGCATTCTGGCCGACGATCCTGAAACGCTGGCGCGCGCGCTGGCCAAAGCGGCCGCTTGGCATGATCTGGTCATCACGTCCGGCGGCGTCTCCACCGGCGAAGCCGACCACGTGCGCGGCGCGGTCGAGCGCATAGGCAGCCTGGTGTTCTGGCGAGTCGCCATCAAGCCGGGCCGGCCGGTGGCGATGGGCGTGATCCGCGCCGCCCCGCGCAAAGACCACGCTGCCCACAGCGGCGCTGCCTTCGTCGGGCTGCCGGGCAATCCGGTGGCGGTTTTCGTGACCTTCGTGCGGGTGGTGAAGCCGCTGCTGCGGCGGCTCTCCGGCGCGCGGCCGCAAAGCCTGCTGCCGCTGCCGGTGCGCGCCGCTTTCGCCTACCGGAAAAAGAAAGACCGCCGCGAATATGTGCGGGTGGCGCTGCGGCGCGCGGCCGACGGCGAACTCGAAGCGGTCAAGTATCCGCAGGACGGCGCCGGCATTCTGACGTCGCTGACCGAGACCGATGGCTTGCTGGAATTTCCCGAGGACGTGACTTCAATCGAGCCGGGCGCCCGCGTCGGCTTCCTGTCCTACGCGGCGCTCATCGGCTGACTATTCGTGCGACTAGGCGCCAAGCCGCACGGCTGTGGTGGTAAAGGCCTTGTCGGCCGACTCTTGGATGCTGTTGAGCACGACCCCGCCGATCACCGCGATGATGATGGCCGCTACACAGGCGACGATGAATGTTTTCATGGAATTGGTTCCTGTCCCAGACGCCCTATAGCTGACAACTATAATCAAATATGGGCGCGGCGCGAGGCAGGTCAAGCTAATGTAATCAGCCGCCTTGATGCTGCAACGCAATGCGCATCGCGCGCTCGGCGTCTTCTGGCGTGTTGACGTTGAGGAACGGGTCGACCGGCTCGGCCGGCCAATCGGCGACGGCGACGCCATGCCGCGCCGTCCAGACCTCGATCTTGCGCAGGCCCTCGTCGACCAAGGCCTTGCGCAAGCTCTCGCGCAGCGCCAGCGGCCATAGGCCCACCACCGGATGGCGCCATTCGCCAGAGCGGGCGCAGGCCAGCGCCACGCCGGCGCCTAGTTCGCGGCGGGCCTGGTGCAGGCGTTCCACCAGATCATCCGGCAGGAACGGGCAGTCGCCCGGCACGCTGAGCAGCCACTCGATGCCGTTGTTCTGCGCCGCCAGCCAGTCGAGCCCGGCTAGGATGCCGGCGAGCGGGCCGACAAAGCCCGGCACGTTGTCGGGCACGACGGTGAGGCCGGTATCGGCGAAACGCTCCGGATCGCCATTGGCGTTGATGATGATGCCGGCACATTGCCCCGACAAAGTCGCCAGCACGCGGTCGAGGATCGACACGCCGCCGATCTCGATGCGCGCCTTGTCGCCGCCGCCCATGCGGCGCGCCAGGCCGCCGGCAAGGACGAGGCCGAGGGTGGGGGGAACGGGGATATCAGCCATCACTCATCATGTACGGCGGCCTTGCGCCGGTGCTTGCTGCTTTCCTCTTCGACCTGCGCGAGGTCCTGATCGAACACGATGCGGTCCTCGCCGGCGAGCGCAACGAAGCGTTTTCCCCGCGCCCGCCCGATCAGCGTCAAATTCGCCTTGCGCGCCAGCTCGACACCCCAGGCGGTGAAGCCGGAGCGCGAAATCAGGATCGGAATCCCCATGCGCACGCACTTGATCACCATCTCCGAGGTCAGCCGCCCGGTGGTGTAGAAAATCTTGTCGGCGGACTTCACCTTCTCCTTGAACATCCAGCCGGCGATCTTATCGACCGCGTTGTGGCGGCCGACGTCCTCCATATAGACCAGCGGCCGGTCTTCCTTCGCCAGCACGCAGCCATGGATGGCGCCGGCTTCCAGATAAAGCGAGGGCGTGGTGTTGATCTCGTGCGTCAGTCTGTAGAGCCACGAGGTGCGCAAGATCGCCTTCGGCAGCGCGACGTTTTCCAGCGCTTCCATCAGGTCGCCGAACACGGTGCCCTGCGCGCAGCCGGAGGTCTGCACTTTCTTTTTGAGCTTCTTTTCGTAATTGGTCTTGCGCTTGGTGCGTACCACGACGACGCTGAGTTCCTCGTCGTAATCGACGCCGGTCACCACGTCGTCGGGCAATAGCATGTTCTGGTTGAGCAGGTAGCCGGTCGCCAGATATTCGGGATAGTCGCCGATGGTCATGGCGGTGACGATTTCCTGTGAGTTGAGGAAAATCGTGAGCGCACGTTCGACCGTCACCGAGGTCTCGATCTTGGCCCCGGTCTGGTCGATGCCGCTGACGCGCTCAGTCAGCCGCGGGTCCTGCGGGTTGGGCCGGATGATGTAAGCGTTGGTCTTCTTATCCATAGCGCGAGTATAGCAGAGATTCCGCACTGCCCACACCGGTGGGCAACGCGCATGGACGCGGTTTGTCCGCACTGCATGGCGATCATGAGTTCCCATGCACATCGCCATAGTTCTAATATGTGTCCAACGGTGACGGGCCGCCAACGGCTCGCCGGGTATTTTAGGGAGGATCGACGATGCTGCGCGGAACCAAAGATCTCATGCTGCCGACCACCATCACCGGCTCGCTGCCGCGGCCGAGTTGGTACACGCAAAATCTCGGGGCGCGCAGCTTTCTCGATGCGATGGTGAACAACCAGTTCCGCGAGCAATATGTAGACACCGTCGGCATCTATCTGCACGAGCAGGAAATGGCCGGCCTCGACATCGTCACCGACGGCGATGCACATTTCGACTCGGACGTCGGCGGCCAGAGCTGGACCAACTATCCGCCCCGCCACATGGGCGGCTTCGACAAAAATCCACAGCCGACGCCGGCCGGCAAGGGCGGCCTGATGTTCCCGCCCGGCCACATCCTGCACGACTATTTGGAATCGCGCGTCATGCCGGGTATCAATGGCCCGGTCAGCCGCGGCGACTTGCAATACGCCGCCATGTGGAAGACGGCGCAGCGCATGACCAAGAAGCCGGTCAAGTTCGGCACCATCGGTCCCGAGCTGGTCGCCTTCGCGGTGCAGGACAAGCACTACAAGTCGATCAAGGACCGCATTCTGGCGATCACCGAGGCGCTGAACGAGGAGCTTCATTCACTCGCCGACGCCGGCTGCCCGGTGATCCAGTTCGAGGAGCCGCAAATCCATCTGCTGTCAATTCGCAAGATCGTCGACGACGTGATCAATCCGGCGTTCAGCGTCGACGTGTTCAACCGCACGGTGAAGGGACTGCGCTCCAAGACCGAGGTCTGGTGCCACACCTGCTGGGGCAATCCGTCGCAGCAGCGCATGTTCAAGGAAGTGCAGAGCTACAAAGCGGCGCTCGAGATGCTCAATAAGGTCGATGCCGACGTGATCACCTTCGAGTCGGTCAGCGCCGGCGGCGCGGACCTGGAAGCTTTCGGCAAGATCATCACCGACAAGAAGATCGCCATTGGCGTCATCGACCATCACTCGCTGCAGGTCGAGCGGCCGGAGGAGATCGCCGAGCACATCCGCCGCGCGCTCAAATACATTCCGGCCGAGCGGCTGGTGATCTCGTCCGACTGCGGCATGGGCCGCGAGGGCATGAGCCGGCGCCACGCCTATTACAAAATCGTCTCATTGGTGCTCGGCACCAACATGGTGCGCAAGGAGCTCGGCCTGCCGCAGGCCGAATGTCTGGCCGCCGACCCGCGCTATTCCCTGGTGGTTCCAAGCGCCTGACGCGCCCAGCAGCGTTACCAAAGACTGAATGCGCAGGGGTCAATTTCTCCGACTGGTTTGGCGGGGTTTCAATAAATTTGTGTGCATTGTGGCATCCGGGATGAGCCACAAGGCGCACTGATGAAACCGCAGAACATTGTAATTGCGCTTGCGCTCATTGCCGGCGTTGCAAGTCTTTTCGCGGCGGTGCAATGGTCCGTAGCCCCTTTCCAGCAGGTGGCGCCCGCCGAATTCGATTTCACGGTGTTGCACCGGCAGGCCAGCGACGCACTCGACAACCTTCGCCGGTCGCAGCAACACCAAGCCCAGATGAGCCCTGCCGTCTTCTGATCCCATCCGGCCGCGGGAGGGCAGCAGCGCGTTCTGCGCTTACTTCGCCATCGCCTTCCGGCACGCTTCCCACACCTTGGCGGGCGTCGCCGGCATGTCCATGTGATCGGCGGCGCCATTCGGGATCGCGTGCGAGATCGCGTTC
>Ga0208478_1000603_pt1 | contig 12134 bp, 11 predicted proteins | sample NGESurdeep072012_5_FD_184462 | JGI IMG/M metagenome (GOLD analysis project Ga0208478, IMG submission 184462) | Arctic peat soil microbial communities from Barrow, Alaska - NGEE Surface sample 415-2 deep-072012 (SPAdes) | ecosystem: Environmental > Terrestrial > Soil > Wetlands > Peat ... | reverse complement strand
CCAGCAGCCGCTCGAGCGGCTCGGGGTACAGCAGTACGTCGTGGTGAAGCCGGGTCCCCAGGTGGAAGTCTGAGACGACGAGCGTCCGCACAGAGGCGCCACGATACTTGCCGGCGGTCCACCCGCCCGGGCTCGAGCCGCCTGTGGGGTGGTCGCGTCCCGGGTGGGAGCCGGTGGCGCCGCGGCGCCGTGACCTCTAGTAGACCGCGATCCGCGAGCCGAAGTGGATCGGCGCGCCGGCGGCGACGATCAGCACGGGGCAGGTCGCGGTCTCGATCGCATATTCGGCCTGTGCCGTGATCATCACGCGGCCGGCCGGAGCCTCGGTGCGCGATCCGACGACGAGCAGGTCGACGCCGTGGGTGCTGGTGGTGACGCTGGCGCCAAGGTGCTCGGCCAGTTCCGTGGCGGTCTGCCGGGCGGCCTGATCGATGCCGTTCTCCAGCACGCCGATCCAGCGCACCTTGATGTCGCGGTGGCTGCGGTAGTTCGCCGGGGCGATCGCGAGCGCGGTGGGTCCGCCCTCGATCAGCCGCTGCGCCGAGCGCCCGGTCTGCACGTGGCCGGCCGCGGTGCGGTAATCGGAGCCGAACACGATGATCTCGGCCTGCTCCTGCTGCGCGAGCCAGCCGAGGCCCTCGCCGGTCGAGGCGCTGACGAGCACCCGGCGGGGGACGTCGAGGTCGCCCAGCCAGCGCGCGCCGCGCTCGAGCAGGGCCTGAGCCTCGTGCTCCTCGAGCTCTTCGCGTGAGCGGGTGGACTCCGTCGTGTGGCGCACGTAGGCCAGCTCGAGCTCGGCGCCGGCCTCGGCCAGCACGCGGCCCAGCGCGAGGGCATCGTGATCGTTGAGTGTGTCGTCGTACGAGACGATCGTCTTGGGTCCCATCGGGGCACCTCTCCGTGGTTCGGGAATTGCGTGAAAGTAGAAGTTCGGGCGAGGATGACAGCGGCCTTCTATAACTGCCAGTGAAGCTGATCATCTGCAGGATAAGATTCACTGATGCTGAATCTGACCCGCCTGAGAGTGCTCTCCGAGGTGCTCTCGCGCGGGTCGTTCTCGGCCGCCGCCGAGTCTCTGTCGTACACGCAGTCGGCCGTCTCGCAGGCCGTCGCGCGGCTCGAGACCGAGACCGGCGCCACCCTCGTCGTGCGTGACCGCAAGGGCATCCGCCCGACCGCCGCGGGGGCAACGCTGGTCGAGCACGCCGAGGCGATCTTCGCCCAGGTCGAGGCGGCGGAGGCCGACCTGGCGGCGGTGCTCGGCGTGCGGGGGGGCCGCCTGCGGGTGGCGTCGTTCCCGTCGGCCGGAGCGACGCTGATGCCGCTGGCGGTGGCCACGTTCCGGGAGCGTCACCCTGACGTTGCCCTGACGCTCGCCGAAGGCGAGCCCGAGGAGATCGCCCCCCGCCTGCGCGCAGGGGAGTTCGATCTCGCGTTGCTGTTCGAGTTCCCGGGCGTACGCGAGCGGCCCGGCGCTGGGCTGCGCTCGGTGGCGCTGCTCGAGGATCCGATGCACGTGGTCCTGCCCTCCGATCACGAGCTGGCGGGCAAGCCCGCGCTCACGCTGGCCGACCTCAGCGGGCAGGAATGGGTCCAGACCTCGGCCTCGAGCCCGTGCGCGCGGCATGTGGTGCGCTCCTGTCTGGCCGCCGGCTTCGAGCCGCACGTGACGTTCGAGAGCGACGACTACGAGACGGTCCAGGGGCTGGTCGCCGCCGGCGTCGGCGTCGCCCTGATTCCCCGTCTGGCGCTGACCCGCGTGCATCCGGGGATCGTCGTGCGGGGGCTGGCGCCGGCGAGCCCCGCGCGCAAGGTCGTCGCCGCGACGCTGGGCGGCCCCGGCGTGGCGCCGGCCGCGAAGACGATGCTGCGCGTGCTGGCCGACGTGGCCGCCGGCTACATCGACGGCGCGACGGCCAAACGCGTGGCCAGCTCGCCGGGACGGGCCCCGACGATCACCGCTCGCACCGAGGCCTCGACCCGACCGCGGAGCAGCAACCCGAGCCGGCCCGGGTCGAGCTCGAGTCGGTAGGTCACCCGGGTCAGGCCGGCGCCGAGCGCGGCGAACTCCCACGATCCCCGCATCGACTTCAGATCGCCGTGCACCTGCTCCCAGGCGAGCCGGCGCGGACCCTCGTAGCTGAACTGCACGCGGGAGTGGAACATCCGGATCTTGCCGTCGGTGACGCTGTCGCAGATCACCGCGCGGCCCTGGCCGTCGCGCTCGATGACGTTCATCTCCTCGAGGCCGCGCTGCCATTCCGGGGCGATCGCGACGTCCTCCACGAGCGCCCAGCAGCGCTCGATCGGAGCCTCGATCTCGGCCGTCGCATCACCAGAGAGGGTGCCCATGGGCCGGGCAGCCTATCGAGAGACCACCTCGGGTCGGCGCACCCGGTCCGCCCATGCCGCCGCGAACGTCGCCACGACCTGCGGGTCGAACTGGCTGCCGGCGTTGCGCCCAAGTTCGGCCAGCGCCTGCGTGGGCGTCCTCGGGGCGGAGTACGGACGGTCACTGACCATAGCGTCGAAGGCATCGCACACGGCGACGATCCGGGCCCCGAGCGGGATCGCCGTCCCGGCGATCCGGTCCGGGTATCCAGTGCCGTCCCAGTGCTCGTGGCTCGAGCGCACGAGCCGGGCCACCGGCGCCAGCGCCGGCGCCGCGGCGAGGATCCGCTCGCCGACGATCGTGTGCCGGCGCATGAAGGCCAGCTCGCGCTCGTCGAGTTGGTTCGGGCTGGCCAGGATCGCGTCCGGGATCGCCGCCTTGCCGATGTCGTGCAGCTCGGCGGCGCGGGAGACCTCGTCGAGCTCCTCCTCGGTCATGGCCAGGCGGCGGCCGACGGCGACGGCGAGGCGTCCGACCTCGCGCATGTGCTCGTGCAGCTCGGGCTGGCGCTCGCGCAGCAGGCGCAGGAGGACGTCGTGGCTCTGCTGCCGGGCCGAGCCACGGCGGCTCCCCTTGCGGGCGTACATGCGGTCGTCGGCGAGGCGCAGCGCAGTGGTGGGCGTCTCGGCCTCGCGCGGGGCGCTCACGCGACCGAAGGACACCCCGACCGAGAAGCCGTCGCCGTCGGCTGACAGCGCACGGATGCAGGCGGCCACGCGATCGTCGGCGTGCTCCGGGTCGCGGTCGATCAGGACACAGAACTCGTCCCCGCCGAGGCGGAACGCGCTGCCGCCCCCCGCGACGGCGGCAGCGAGCCGGTCACCGAGGTGGGAGAGCAGGGTGTCGCCGGCCAGATGTCCGAAGCTGTCGTTGTAGAGCTTGAAGCCGTCGAGGTCGAAGACGACCAGCACCACCGCCGCCGACCGCGGTCCGGCATCGAGCACGCAGTCCAGGGCGGCGTTCAGGTGGCGCCGGTTGCCGAGCCCGGTCAGGGCGTCGGTCACGGCCTCGCGCTGGGAGACGTCGAGCAGGCGCAGGTTCTCTCGCAGGGTCAGGGCTCCGCGTGCGATCACCAGCGTCATCGCCAGGCCGGCGAGGATCAGGCCGCCCGTGCCGACGCGGTGAAAACCGCCGTAGATCAGGACGCCGAGGGCGAGCACGGCGAAGCAGCCCGGAAGCAGGAGCACGCGCATCCCTCCGCGTTCGCTCGGCTGCAGGCGCCGCGCCCTCTGCCACGGAGCGGCGGCGATCGCAAGGGCCGCCGCCAGCCACAGCGAGTCGAGGACGCCGCCGACCCGGTAGGTGCCCTTGGCGGCTGCGTACAGGTACGCCGTGTCGGCGATCGCGGTCACGGCCAGCCCGGCGCCGAGCAACAGCCATCGCCGGCCCGGCCGCCAGTTGGCGAGCGAGAACACGCCGATCACCACCGCCAGCAGCAGCAGGTCGCAGATCGGGTAGGCGAGCGATGTGGCGACCGACGCGGCCGACCCCTGCGTCGCGCTATGCATGATCGGCTCGAACACCGTCGCCACGACGACCGCCGCTGCGGTCACCGCGGCGATCGCTCCGTCCAGCCATGCGCTCACGCGTACCCGTCCGATCCGGTGGCGGACGAACAGCACCAGCGCCACGTAGACGGCCGGGTAGTAGAGCAGGTAGAACAGGTCGGCGAGCGAGGGCACCGGCGCGGTCGCCGAGTCGCCGAAGGCGAGTGAGTAATAGATCTCGCCGAGGGCGTCGAACCCCAGGCCGGCCCCGAGCACGATCCACGCGACTCGCTCCTTGGGCACCAGCCACGCCCGCGTGAAGCAGGACAGCGCAGACGCCACGATGATCGCGTCGTAGAGCCACTCGTCGGCGAACGCGTCGAGCCCACGGCCGCCGAGACCGAATTGCCCGTGCGCCAGGTGGAGGCCGAGCGCCAGCACACCGGCGAGCGCACAGAGCCGGAGTAACAGGCGGGTTCGGGCGGAGACGTGCGTCGGTGGCACCGTCCCTCCGTAATCGGCAGCAGACGCCAGAGTCTTGAGCGCCGCCCTACAGGCTGGCCGCACCGAGACGGAGCGCCTCCTCGCGGGCCAGCCACCGGACGAAGGCGTCCGACGCCAGGGGGCGGCTGAGGTGATAACCCTGCGCGAGGTCGCAGCCGAGCACGGTCAGGCGCTCGAGCGTTGCCGCGTCCTCGAGCCCTTCGGCGATCACCTTCAGTCCGAGATCGTGGCCGAGGTTGATGGTCGAGCGCACGATGATCTCCAGCTGGAGCGCGTCGTGGAGGTCGGCTCCCTGGACGAGGCGATCGAGCTCGTCAACGCGAGCCGGTACGGCAACGGGACGTCGATCTTCACCGAATCCGGGGGTGCCGCGCGCCACTACCGCGCTGAGGTGCAGGCCGGCATGGTCGGCGTCAACGTCGGCGTCGCCGCTCCGGTCGCCTTCTTCCCGTTCAGCGGCTGGAAGGCCTCTTTCCTGGGGGATCTGCACGCCCATGGGCAGGACGCGATCGAGTTCTTCACGCGCAAGAAGACGATCACCTCGCGCTGGTTCTCGGTCGGCGAGAGCGGCCCGTTCTTCGTCGAGTAGCTCGGTCGGGTTCGAGCCCGGCGGCGCCGGCTCGGACGTTCGGTGACTGTGGTGTCGCTTGATCAGCGACGCGGAGCGTCCGCCGATAGGGCAGGGCATGGATGTAGCAAGCCATCGGGTGGCGCCGGCCCTGCTCGCCCTGCTGTTGATGTGGGTGTGCTCGTGGACGCTGATGCTCGGCTCGGCCCACGCGGCCGTCCCGACGGTCGGCTTCCCGTCCTGGTGGCGCGGTGACTGCGACGTCGGCCACGATCCCGGCTCGTATCGGCTGGGCGCCGTGTGGCACGGCCTCGTCGCGTGTGGACCGCGGCCGAACCACGGCGGCTCCGACGTCACCACGTACTACTTCTCGGGAGCCTGGGGAGAGTACGAGTGGGAGTGCGTCGAGCTGTCGATGCGGTGGCTCTATCAGGCCTACGGCGTCCACCCCTTCAACGCCAACGGAAACGCCGTGGTCGACAACTACTCGCCGGCCGACGGCGGCGGCCTGGTCAAGATCGACAACGGCACGCACGGCGTCGTGCCGCAGCCCGGGGACGTGCTGGAGTTCGCCGGCCACCCCTACGGCCACACGGCCGTCGTGACGGCCGGTGCGGTCGACGGCTCCGGCAACGGCTCGGTCACCGTGATCGAGGAGAACGCCAGCGCGACGGGCTGGAATACCTATGACGTCAGCAGCTGGCAGGTGGCCGGCGCGGTCGACTGGCTCGAGCGCCGGGCAGCGGCTCCGAGCGCACGGTCGACGCCCGGCACGACCGTCCCGTCGACGGACGTCGCACCTGTCGTGACTGCGCCTGCCCAGGCTCATCCGGCGCGACCTCGGGGCAGCGCCGCCCCAAAGCACCGGAGTGGCAGGCGTACGGCTACGCGGCCTCGGCGCACGCCGGCTCGGGCTCGGCCGGCGCGGCCGCGCGGCCATGTGCCGGCGCAGCCTTCGCACGGAGCATCGTCACGGCGACGATGAGCGCGGCGGCGACGAGCGCGGCTCCGCACAAATAGGCGACGTGGTACCCGGCGTTGAGCGCGACGGCACTCGAGGCGCCGGAGGCGAGCAGGCTGTGGCTGTGTTCGCTGGCCAGCGTGGCCAACACCGCGAGTCCGACCGCTCCGCCGACCTGGGTGCTCGTGTTGACGAGCCCCGAGGCCAGGCCCGAGTCGCTGTCGGTCGCGCCCGACATCGCGAGCATGACCAGCGCCGGGAACCCGAGCCCGGCGCCCAGGCCGACCAGCACCATCGCCGGCATCAGATCGACGAGGTAGCGCCCGTGCACGGGCGTCCGGGCGAGCAGGAGCAGTCCGGCCCCGATCGAGACGAGGCTCGGGATCAGGACGGCGCGGGCGCCGAAGCGCATGCTGAGCGGGCCCGAGCAGCGGAGCGACATCGTGCCCATCACGATCGTGCTCGGCAGGAAGGCCAGTCCGACCTCCAGCGCGTCGTAGCCCAGCACGCGCTGCAGATACAGGGCGCCGAGGAAGAACATGCCGAACATCCCGGCGACCAGCAGCGCCTGCACGATGTTGGCGACCGCCACGTTGCGGGAGCGGAATACGCGCAGTGGCATCAGCGGGTTCGGGATCCGCCCCTGGCGCACGACGAAGGCCGCCACGAGCGCGATGGAGACCGCGCCGAGCCCGATCGTCGACGTCGATCCCCAGCCGTGAGCGCCCACCTGGAGGATCGCGTACACGCCGAGCATCAGCCCGGTCGTCAGCAGCAGCGCACCGGGCACGTCGGCGCCGGCCCGCAGGCCGATTCCCGGGCGCCCCTCGATCAGCCGCAGCGCCATCACGCCGGTGGCGACGCCGATCGGCAGGTTGATGAAGAAGATCCAGTGCCAGTTGATCGCCTGGGTGAGCGCGCCGCCGGCGAGCAGGCCGATCGAGCCGCCGGCGGAGGCCACGAACCCGTACACCCCGATCGCCTTCGCCTGCTCGCGCGGCTCGGGGAACATGGTCACGATCATCCCCAGGATCACCGCCGAGGTCATGGCTCCGCCGATGCCCTGCACGAACCGCGCCGCGATCAGCATGCCCTGGCTCTGCGCGATCGCACAGAGCAACGACGCGACGGTGAAGATCCCGAGCCCGACCAGGAACACGCGGCGGCGGCCGAGCAGGTCGCCGAGCCGGCCGGATAGCAACAACAGGCCGCCGAACGCGATCAGGTACGCATTCACCACCCAGGCCAGGCTGCTCTGGGAGAAATGCAGATCGGCCTGGATCGATGGCAGCGCCACATTCACGACCGTGGCATCGAGCACGATCATCAGCATGCCGGCGCACAGCACGTACAGGGCGATCCAACGGGCGCGGTCGCTGCCTCTCATCTCAAGCCTCCAGCGGTCGATTTCTCGCGTTCGGTCTAGACCGAAGTTCCCCCTGGTGAAGTAGCCGAATCCGGCGGATTCCCTAGGTTTCGGGGGGGTTTGGGGTGTTCTGGTCGTGTCTACCGAACGACCACGACGGGCGCGTTTGCGGCGAGGTCGAGCGCTTCGGCTTGCAGGCTGGTCGGCTGGGTGAGCTTCTCGAACGTGCCGGTGTGGCCGTGCAGGCGGGTGGTGTTCCGGGTCTGGGTCGCGAGCTCGGCGAGGAGGGTGCGGTAGCTGTGCGCGGGCTGCCCGGTCGCGGTTCGTTTCGTCCGCGCTTTCTGTTGCGCGGCGGCGGAGCGGACGGCTTTGGCGACCGGGTCGGGGCTGGTCGGCCGGTCCTCGTCGGTGAACAGCAGGGGTTTCCACGCGGCTTTCAGATGCCAGGTGAGGTAGTAGCCGAGCATGCAGATCAGCACGTGCGCGCGGACGCGGTCGGCGAGGTGGTGATGGATCGGGCGGATCTGCAACTCGGGGCCTTTCAGTGACCCGAACGCCCGCTCGGCCTGTTCGAGGTTCTTGTACGCACGCACGACATCGCCGGCCGCCAGATCGGTTTCGGTGAGGCTGGTCCGCAGGATGTAGAACCCGTCCAACGCGGCTTCCGTGGCAATCCCGGCGGTGTCGCGGGTGTAGGTGAACGTGGTGTCAGTGATCTCGATCTGGAAGTGCTTGCGCATCCGGTAGCGCTTGAGCGCGGGTCCGACCGCGAGCCCGATCTGACCGGCCCCGAGCAGCGTGCCGCGGTCCACGCGAGCCTTGATGAGCGCTAGGTCGGTCTCGGTCGCGGCGAGCAGCTCCTCGCGCTTGCGGGCGCGCTGCGCGCCGACCAACGGGTTGCGGCACACGATCAACCGTTCCCCGGGGAACTCCTCGACGTCGGTGATCTCGCCGAGGTTCTGCTCGTCGAACAAGGACGGCTGGAACACGCCGGATCTGGCGAGTTTCTTGATCGTCGGGGCTTTCAGCGCGGTGATCCAATCCACCCCGTCAGCCTCGGCGAGGATCTCGATGTTCGCCTTCGTGACCATTCCACGATCCGCAACCACGATCACCCGCGACAGCCCGAACCGGTCCTTCAACTTCGTGATCTGCGCCGGCAACGTCTTGTCGTCGTGCAGCTCGCCGGTGAACACCTCGACCGCGACCGGCCGACCGTCCATGTCGCACAACAGGCCGTAGATGATCTGCGCAAGACCGCTCTTGCCGTCACGCGAGTACCCCAACTTCGCCAGCGGACATGCGCGCCCCTCGAAGTAACTCGAGGACACGTCATAGAGCACCATCTCACCATCGGCGAGGTGACGCGCAGCGAGACGATCCTCGACTGCGTTCTGGCGTTTCAGCAGCCAGTCCATCGCCGCGTAGAGATCGTCCTCATCCGCGCCCTCCACCCCCAACTCGCTCGCGAGTGTCGACTGCCCGAGTGTGCGGACCATCCCGAGCTTCGATCCCGGGCAGATCACCCGCCCGACGATCATCGCCATGCACAGATCCCGCTCCCGGCACGGTGAACGATCCAACAGCTTCGGCAGCTCGAGCCGGCGGGCCATCGTCAAGGCAGCGTTCACGTGCCCGGCGGGGAGGGACCGCTCGATCTCGAACGCGTCCCCGGCGTTCACGAGCGTCTCGCCGGCCAGCACCCGCCGGATCGCGTCGATCGCCTCCGCCGGGAGATGCGAGAGGTTCGCGAGCGTCTCCTTCTTGACCTTCCCGTCCTGGCGGTAGGAGCGGCGCAGCAACGTCGCCGTGTATTCGCGATCCCCGGACCGGCGCGTAGTCGTGCTCACATGCATCGCGCCACTTTGCCTCACAGGACGGCCCACAGCAGGACTATAGCGCACCCACCGGCCAATTAGTAGTGGGTACACACCGAGATCACAAAAAGGCCGGAATCCCCACAACTACAGGGATCCCGGCCTCTACCCAGCCTGACTACAGGGGGAACTTCGGACTAGCTCGACGTCGGTACCGACTGCGCCCCATCCGGCCGCGCCTGGACGATCGCATTGGTCATCTGACCAAAGGTCGGGCGCGTCAGTGCTTTGGCGACCTATGGTGCGCTGAGAACTATGTTGCGGTGATGGCGGATCTGGTTCGCTGACGGCGGTCGGGCCGATCGTCCCGGACGTTGGTCGGCTGCGAGCGCAACATATTTCGGCTGAGCCGATCGAGTCTTGCCTTCTTATCAATCGTTGAGAAGGAGGCGGTGCTCGTGTCCGGGTCGGCGCTAGAACGTGTGCGGGTGATCGGGCCGTTGGCGGGGTTCGCTGACGGTTATCGATCCCATCTTGTCGAGCAGGGTTATTCGCGTTCGGGGGCGCGCGACCAGTTCAATTTGCTCGTTCATGCGAGCCGGTGGATGGAAGCTGAGGGGCTGGAACTCGTCGCGTTGACCTCGCCGGCGATGTTGAAGCGGCACTCCATCTGGCGGCGGGAGCAGGGATATGGGAGGGGTCACGCGCCGATGAGCCTGCGGGGGCTGATTGGCTATCTGAACGGGCTCGGCGTGTTGACGGTCGATGACGCCGTTCGCACGGATGCGGACGGGCTGGTTGACGCGTTTCGTTGCTATCTGCTGCAGGAGCGCGGGCTGGCAGCCACAACGGTTCGGTCGTATGAGGACGTCGCGCGCCGGTTCTTGGCGGAGCGTTCAGAGCTGCTGGCCGATGATCTGACTCGGTTGTCGGGCGCCGCCGCGGTCAACACCTTCGTGTTGCGCGAGTCGCGGCGGGCACCGCGCTCAGCCGGGACGGTGGTGTGCGGATTGCGGGCGCTGCTGCGGTTCCTGCACGTGCAGGGCTTGATCGCCGAGCCGTTGGCGGCGGCGGTGCCAGCGGTCGCTCGCCGGCGGGAGGACCTCCCGCGTGGGCTCGCGTCCGGGGAGGTGAGGCGGCTGCTTGATAGCTGTGATCGCTCAACGCCGGCGGGCCGTCGCGACTATGCGATCTTGGTCTTGCTTTCTCGGCTGGGGTTGCGCTGCGGCGAGGTCGCCGCGCTCGAGCTCGGCGATGTCGATTGGCGGGCGGGCGAGGCGGTGATCCGCGGCAAGGGCTCGCGGATCGACAGGCTGCCGCTGCCTGCCGATGTTGGCGAGGCGCTGGTGGATTACCTGCGTCACGGACGCCCGCGCGGGTTCGGACGGACGGTGTTCCTCACCGTGTGCGCGCCGGTGACCGGGATCTCGCGCGGGACGATCAGAGATCTGCTGGTGCGCGCCTGCACGCGGGCGGGAATGCCGGCGGTCGGAGCGCATCGCCTGCGCCACACCGTCGCCAGCGACCTGCTCTCACACGGCGCGGGTCTTCGAGAGATTGGCCAGGTGCTGCGTCACCAGGACCTTGGCACGACGGCGCTCTATGCCAAGGTCGACCAGGCGGCGCTCTCGCGCTTGGCGCTGCCGTGGCCGGAGAGCGAGCGATGAGCGCGCTCTCCCAAGCCGTCCAGGATTACCTGGAGATGCGCCGCGCGATGTTCAAGGCATCTCGCAGGATGATGCTGCTGTTTGCCACCTCGCTCGCAGTTGCGGGCCTGGCGGCAGCGTCGGCTCAGGCGGCTGTGTTGCACGTCAATGGCGAGCGCACGGCGATAACGCCGAACGCGCAGTCGATCGCGTTCTTCTCCGCGTTCGGGATCACGGTGACGCCCACCGGTCCGGCGACCGGCGGCTCGGATGGATCGCTGATCCTGCCGATCACGCACGGCTGGGTCACCACGGAGGGCCCGCCGATGGCCAAGATCTACCACGCGGGCGGCGTGACGTTCTCAACGGCGGGCCGTTCACTCAACTTCCGCGACTTCGTGCTCGTGCACAAGGCGGACCGTGCGTGGCTGAAGGCGAAGCTCAACGACCGCGGCTGGGTGATCTTCGCTTGGCTGACTTCCGCCAACGTGACCTACTTGGGCAACGAGGGCACCGTCACGGGTGAGCTCAAGCTGAGCGAGCAGGCGGCCAAGGCCTTCAATTGGCTGGTGGGCGAGAACGTCTCTGTGCCGGGGGCAGAGATCGCCAAGATGAAGAGCACGGTCAGGGTCGTCTCCGGATGAGGTAGACCGGAACCGTTGCCGCGGAGCCATATCGGTGCTGGCGCAACTACTGCGCGCGAGCCGTGTTGTAACGAGGCTGGAGGCGCACCACCTCTCCTCTCGGTGCGCCGACAGGATTAGCGATGGGGACCCTGGGACCGCGGGGTCCCCATCGCGCCAACTTCTTGGCGCAAACGAGCCGGTCGGTGCTTGCGCAACCATCTGTCCCCGGCGCGCAGGATCCCCACCGATGGCATTCCTCAAACGCGCACACGGGCACACGGCAACCAGCCGGCCAAGCCATCGCTCACCGCTCACGTTCGCCTCCTACAGCAACGCGCCGCCGCCGGCGACCCACAAGCCATCAGGCACCTCGCCGTCATCATCGCCCGCGTCCGAGCAGCACGCACCCACCGCGCACCTGAACCTGGATTTGGGCGCCGCCGGCGGGCACCCTCGCCGCCGCCGCCGAAGCGTGGGCAGCGCACCTGGAGGCGACCGGCGCGAAGGCGTCGACGGTCCGCGCCTACCAGGCGGCGGTCGGCAAATGGTTCCTGCCGACCCTGGGCGCACGCTCGCTGGACCGCATCGCCGAGGCCGACATCGAGTACGCCATGGGCCAGGTGCGCAAGGCGGGGCTCTCCGACAAGACCATCCGCAACTACGTCGGGGCGCTGGGAGCTCTGTTCAACTTCGCGTGTGACCGCCGGCGAGGATGGGCGAGGCGCAACCCGATCGCCGATATCGAACTACCGAAGGCGCCGACGTAC
>Ga0208478_1000600_pt1 | contig 12156 bp, 7 predicted proteins | sample NGESurdeep072012_5_FD_184462 | JGI IMG/M metagenome (GOLD analysis project Ga0208478, IMG submission 184462) | Arctic peat soil microbial communities from Barrow, Alaska - NGEE Surface sample 415-2 deep-072012 (SPAdes) | ecosystem: Environmental > Terrestrial > Soil > Wetlands > Peat ... | reverse complement strand
GTGCAGAGCCGCTCGAGCAGGACGCCGCCGAAGCCGATGTGCGGATTCGAGACGACGGGGATGAAGCGGACGCGCGCGTGCGCGAACATCTGGCGCAGGCCCTGGGCCTGGTCGTTGCGCGGGTCGATCGGCGAGGTCATGGCTGGACGTGGCTCGAAGCAAGCAGCGACGTTGTAGCGGCGCTCATGCGGCGAGCGTCGCAGCGGACGCCGCCGTGCCGTGCGGCGCGGCGAAGACCAGGTTCATCTCGCTCGCGTCGAAGCGCCACGCCGAGCTGCCGCCGCCGCGCAGCGCACGCTGGACCAGCGCCATCGCCGACAGGTGATGCCAGTCTTCGGGAACGCGCTGGCCATTGGCGACGCCGATGATCTTCAGCTTGTGGCGGATCGCCGCGTCGAGGGCCGGCCCGAGCTTGACGGCTTCGTCGATCTTGCTCAGCACGATGCCGGCGCAGGTCGCGGCGCGGTAGGCGACGATCACGTCCTCGATCGTCTCGCCCTGCGAGGCGGCGCTGACGACGAGCAGGCGCTGGACGCGCCGATGCGAGAGCATCTCGAGCAGCTCGCGGGTGCGCGTGTCGCGCTGCGCCATGCCGGCGGTATCGATGAGCACCATCTTCTTCGCGCCGAGCAGCTCGAGCAGGTCTTCGAGCGAGGCGCGGTCGTGCGCCGTGTGCACCGGAACGCCCAGGATGCGGCCGTAGGCGCGCAGCTGCTCGTGCGCACCGACGCGGTAGGCGTCGAGCGTGACGAGCCCGAGGTTCGTGGCGCCGTGGCGCGCTGCGAACGCGGCGGCGATCTTCGCCGTCGTCGTCGTCTTGCCGACGCCGGTCGCGCCGATCAGCGCGAAGACGCCGCCCTGGTCTTCGAGGCCGAGCTCGCCGCCTTGCGCCGAGAGGTTGCGCTCGAGGACCTGCGCCGCCCACGCCGACTCGTCGGCGATGTCGGGTGCGAGGCCCTCGGCGATCTTGCGGATCAGCGCCGGCGAGAAGCCGCAGTCGAGCAGCTTCTGCGACAGGCGCGCCTCGGCCGGGCGGCGCTGCAGCTTTTCCATGAAGGCGAGCGCGCCGAAGCGCTCCTCGATCAGGCCCTTCATCGAGCGCAGCTCGGCGAGCACCTCGAGCTTGTCGCGATGCGCGTCGATCGCGTCGAAGGAAGCGCTCGCGGCGGCAACGCGGATCGGATCGGAGGTCGCCGGCGGCTCGCGCAATGCGGCGGCAGGGTGACCTTCGGACATACGCTGCTCGAGCGCTCCGGCGCGGCCCTCAGCCCTACCCTCTCCTGCAAGCGGGAGAGGGAGTTCAGCCTTGTCGCGAGAGGCGGCGGCGGCGGCCGCATAGATCTCCGCTGGCGTCGCCGAGCGCTCGCCCGGAAATTCGGTGACGTCTTCCACGCGCACGTCGACCCGCGCGCTCTTCTCCCTCTCCCGCTCGCGGGAGAGGGCGGGGGTGAGGGTCGCCGCGTCGGCATCGATCGCCGCCTGGCGGCGCTTCAGCATCCGCGTGCGCACGTAGTCCTGGAACGACAGCGTGCTCATCTGCAGCCGCGCCACGTCTTGCTCGACGCTGCTCGCGTCGAGACTGGGCTCGGTACGCGATCCGTCGGGCAGCGTCGCTTCGCCGGCCAGTTGCTCGACCTGGCGCATGCCTTCGGGCGCCATCGCCAGCACCTCGACGCCGGCGCCGGCCGGCTTGGTCGAGAGCACAACGGCGTCTTCGCCGAGAGCCTCGCGGACCTGGCGAAGGGCTTCGCGCGAGGTCCGGGCGGTGAAGCGTCTGACGTTCATGTCGCCTCCCGCCGAGCCGCCTCAAGGGAGGCGAGCCCCCCTCGGGGGGGCAGCGAACGAATGTGAGGCGCCATCGGGGTCATGCTGATGCTCCGATAATCGAGCCGATGCGGATCGAATGGGTTTCAGGAATCTCGCTGTGCGACAGCACCTTCAGTCGCGGCGCGGCACGCTTGAGCAGCCGCGCCATCGGCGCACGGATCAGGTCGGGAACGAGCAGGCACGCCGGGTGACCGAGGTCTTCCTGGCGCTTGGCCGAGGTGGCGGCGCTGCGGCTCAGCGTGTCGGCGACGCCCGGATCGAGCGCCGCGCCGTGCGGCGAGTTGAGCGCCTGGGTGACCATCCGCTCGAGCTCGGGCTCCATGGCGATGACCTCGAGCTCCTTGGTCGGCCCGTAGATCTGCTGCACGATCGAAGGTGCCAGGTGGACGCGGATCCGCTTGGCGAGCTCGGCCGGATCGGTGACGGTTGCGGCGAACTCCGCCAGGCACTCGACGATCGAGCGCATGTCGCGGATGTGCACGCCCTCTTCGAGCAGCAGCTGCAGCACCTTCTGCAAGGCGGCGATGCCGACCATCTTCGGGACGACGTCTTCCATCAGTTTGGGCGCGAGCCGCGTGACGTGCTCGACGAGCTGCTGCGTCTCGACGCGGCCGAGCAGCCGCGCCGCGTGCAGTTGCATCAAGTGTGAAAGGTGGGTGGCGACGACGGTCGAGCAATCAACGACGGTAAAGCCGGCCATCTGCGCCGCTTCGCGCTGCCGCTCCTCGATCCAGGTCGCGGGCAGGCCGAAGGCCGGGTCGGTCGTCGTCGTGCCGATCAACGGCGTCGTCGCGCCGCCCGGGTTGATCGCCAGCCACATGCCCGGGAACGCCTCGCCTTCGCCGACGATCGCGCCGCGCAGCGTCAACCGGTAGGCACTCGGCTTGAGCTCGAGGTTGTCGCGGATGTGCACCGGCGGCGGCAGGAAGCCGACGTCCTGCGCGAACTTGCGCCGCACGCCCTTGATGCGCGCGAGCAGGTCGCCCTGGCGCGCCTTGTCGACGAGGGCGATCAGGCGATAGCCGACCTCGAGACCCAAGGTGTCGATCGGCTGCAGGTCGTCCCAGCTCGCCTCGGCGTTCGCTTCGGGCGGCGGCGGCGGCGGCTTGGGCGTGTTCTTCGCGCGCAGCTGGCGCTCGTGCAGCAGCCACGATCCGTAGCCCAGCCCGCTGGCAAGCATCAGGAAGACGAGGTGCGGCATGCCGGGGATCGCACCGAGCACGCCGAGCACGCCGGCGACGACGGCGAGCGAGCGCGGCGACGAGAACACCTGGCTCGTGATCTGGCTGCCGACGTCGGTGCCCTTGCCGACGCGCGAGACGACCATCGCCGCGGCGACCGAGATCAGGAGCGCCGGGATCTGCGCGACCAGCGCGTCGCCGACGGCGAGCAGGATGTAGCTGTCGGCCGCCTGCGACGCCGTGAGGTCGTGCTGGGCGACGCCGATGACGAAACCGCCGATGATGTTGATGAAGAGGATGAGCAGCCCCGCCATCGCGTCGCCGCGGACGTACTTGGAAGCGCCGTCCATCGAGCCGAAGAACTCCGCCTCGTCGCCCACCTCGGCGCGCCGGCGCTTCGCTTCTTTCTCGTCGATCAGGCCGGCATTCATGTCGGCGTCGATCGCCATCTGCTTGCCGGGCATCGCGTCGAGGGTGAAGCGCGCGCCGACCTCGGCGATGCGCTCGGCGCCCTTGGTGACGACGACGAAGTTGATGACGACGAGGATCGCGAAGACGATCAGGCCGACCGCGAAGTTGCCGCCGATCAGGAAGTGGCCGAACGACTCGATCACCTTGCCGGCGGCGGCCGAGCCGGTGTGGCCGTCGAGCAGGACGACGCGCGTCGAGGCGACGTTGAGCGACAGGCGAAGCAGCGTCGTCAGCAGGATCACGGCCGGGAAGGCGGCGAAGTCGAGCGGCCGCACCATGTAGGCGGCGACCATCATCACCATCAGCGCCATCGCGATGTTGAAGGTGAAGAGGATGTCGAGCGCGAACGGCGGCAGGGGCAGCACCATCATCGCCAGGATCATCACGACGACGAGGGGCGCCATCAGGGCGCGGATTGCTTTCGCGTTCGGGCCGAGACGGGCCTGGAGCTGTTGCATCAGTTCGTTCATGGCGATGCGTCGGTCCGTCAGATGCTGCGGCGGGCCGCGAGCGCCGGGGTGAAGGTCGCGGCGTGCGGGTCGAGCTCGGCCGGCACGTCGAGGGCCGGCAGCTCGTCCGGCATCGCCGCCTTGCCGGCGAGCGCAGAGCGCAGCTGGTAGACGTAGGCGAGGACCTGCGCGACGGCGGCGAAGAGCCGGGTCGGGATCTCGCGGTCGAGCTCGGCGTGCGCGTAGAGGGCGCGCGCCAGCACCGGCGCGTCGAGCACGGGGACCGAGCTTTCCTTCGCGACGTCGCGGATGCGCAAGGCGAGCAGGTCGGCCCCCTTGGCGACGACGCGCGGCGCGGCCATCGTCTTGTCGTCGTACTTGAGGGCGACGGCGTAGTGCGTCGGGTTCATGACGACGAGGTCGGCCTTCGGCACCGCGGCCATCATCCGGCGCTTCGTCATCTCGCGCATGCGCGTGCGCACCTTGGTCTTGATCTCGGCGTTGCCCTCGAGCTCCTTGTGCTCCTGCTTGAGCTCCTGATGGCTCATCTTCAGGCGCGCGGCGTGCAGGCCCTTTTGCAGCGGCACGTCGACGGCGGCGAAAGCGGCCAGAGCCAGGATCAGAAAGCCCAGGCCGCCGGCGATTGCGCCGCCGGACGCGGCGATCGCCGCAGGCAGCGGCAAGGCGAGGACGCCGGCGAAATCCATCGCGTGCGCCTTCAGCCAGGCCGCGCCGATCGTTCCGAGCACCAAGGCGAGCAGGCTGGCCTTGATCGCATCGAGCAACTGGTGCTTCGAGAAGACGCGGCCGATTCCGGCGAGCGGATCGAGGAACGCGAACTTCGGTCCGAGCGGCTTGACCGTCCACGTCCAGCCGCTCATCGCCAGGCTGCCGGCGACGGCGACGGCGACCATCGCGACGCCGAAAGGAAGCGCCGCCCAGGCCCAGGTCGCGGTCCATTCGCCGAGCCGGTCGGCCATCGCCCCGGTGCCGAGCGCCTGCGTCCGATCGAAGCGCAGCGACCCGGCGACGGCGTCGCGCAGCGCCGACGCCGCGTGCGGCGCGGCGGCGGCGATCAGCGCGCTGCCGGCGGCGACGGCGGTGAAGTGGCCCAGGTCGCGCGAGCGCGCGACCTGGCCGTCGTCGCGCGCCTTCTCGAGCCGGCGTTGCGACGCGGGAAGTTGCTTGTCCTGTGCGGAAGTGTCGGCCATGGCAAAGCTGCTGCTGGCGACGATTGTTCCGGGGCATCCGCGGAACTTGAGGCGGATAAGCGACCGGAACGCCGCGCAATTCGCGGCGCTGCACCCGGGCGCGAGAGGCAGCGCCGTCGCGCATCCGGATCCGGATCCGGCGCGTAGATGCCGCTACCCGAGGACGCAGCGACCCCGCCGCGCCAAGGCCAGAAAACTCCTCTTCCACCAACCTCCATCGAAGGACAAGCAATGAGACTCCTGAAAGTAGCTGCGGTCGCCCTCGCCGCGACCCTCTCCGCCGTCGCACTGACGGCTTCCGCCCAGGTCATGGTCGGCGGCGCGCCGATGTATTCCAGCAAGGACATCATCGACAACGCCGTCAACTCCAAGGACCACACGACGCTGGTCGCCGCCGTCAAGGCCGCGGGCCTGGTGCCCACGCTCAAGGGCGCCGGCCCGTTCACCGTGTTCGCGCCGACCAACGAGGCCTTCGCCGCGTTGCCCGCCGGCACGGTCGACACCTTGCTCAAGCCCGAGAACAAGGGCCAGCTGACCAAGGTGCTGACGTATCACGTCGTCGCCGGCAAGATGGATGCGGCGGCGCTGTCGAAGGCGATCGACGCGGGCGGCGGCAAGGCCGCGCTGACCGAGGTCTCGGGCGGCACGCTCACCGCGACGAAGGCGGGCAACACGATCATGCTGGCCGACGAATCGGGCGGCATGGCGCACGTCACGATCCCCGACGTGGTCCAGTCGAACGGCGTGATCCACGTCGTCGACAAGGTGCTGCTTCCGAGGTAGATCGCGCACCGCTGGCGATTCCAGGCGCGGCCTCCGGGCCGCGCTTTCCTTTGGGCGGGTGCCGGCAAGGCCGCCCCCCTCAAGACACGGCCCGCCCCGGCTCGAGTTTCACTGCGCAGCACCGACATGCCTATGCAACGCACCGCCAGATGCCATACCTCGTTCCTCCCGACGACCCGTCGGTCACGCAAGGCGTCGGCTCGACCTCCACCGTGACACGATACGGAGGCACCAGCGCCGCCGTCGACGTCTCGGTCCTGAAGAGCCTGGTCAGCGACGACAGGGATACGGTGCGCGAGTTCCTCGCCGAGTTCCTCCATTCGGCGCGCATGCAAGCGGCGGAAATCATCGGCTACTGCGGCGCGCACGACACCGACGGGGTCGGCGCCGTGGCGCACAAGCTCAAGGCGTCGTCGCGATCGGTCGGTGCCCTGGCACTCGCCGACCTGTGCGCGGAGCTCGAGGACGCCAGCCGCGCGGGACGCGGGAGCGAGATCATCGAGCGCCGCCAGCGGTTCGAGCTGGCCATGGATGCCGTCGACCGATGCATCGTCGAGACGCTTGCCAATAGCCCGGCCTGACGCCTCAGGCTTCCTGCAACGCAGCGACCCTCGCCTCGTCCTCGAGGACTCCTTCGATCCTTCGCACGGTGTCGATCAGGAACGTCTGCAACTCGGCGGCCGCCGCTTCCGGATCGGCGTCTGCGCTGTCCGCCCCGGCGAGGGTCTCGAGTTGCGACGCCATCTGCTCGATGCGGGTCGCGCCGATCGACGCGCTTGCACCGCGAAGGGAGTGGCCGGCGGCCGCCAGGCCGGGGCAGGAATGGGCAGCGAGCGACGTCTCGATCTCCGGCATCCCTTGCGCGTAGACCGCGACGAAACGGCGCAGCACGCGCAGGTAGACCTTCAAGTTTCCGTCGAAGAGCTCGAGCCCGCGCATGACGTCGAATCCTTCGATCGTCGCCAGCCGCGCGCGCAGCCCGACCGGTGCCGCCGCAGCCTTGTCGGGAACCGGGTCGAGATCGACTTTGGTCGCCGAGGAGCCAACCTGATCGGCCCGCGCCGGTAGCCAGCCCAACAAGGTCGCGTACAGGGCGTCCGGGTCGACCGGCTTGGCGACGTGGTCGTTCATGCCGGCGGCCAGGCAGACCTCGCGATCCTCGTCGAAGGCGTTGGCGGTCATGGCGATGATCGGCACGGCCTGCTGACCGGGCATCGCCCGCAACGCGCGCGTCGCCTGCAAGCCGTCGACCTCGGGCATCTGCACGTCCATGAGGATCAGGTCGTAGGCGTGCGCCTGCGCCATGCGCACCGCCTCGGCTCCGTTGCCGGCGATGTCGACGCGCAGCCCCGCCGAGCACAGCAACTCGACGGCGACCTCCTGGTTGACGAGGTTGTCCTCGGCGAGCAGCACGCGGGCACCGCGACGATTGGCCTGCAGCGTGCGAAACGCGGCGCCGCTCGGCGGCGATGGCAAACCGTGCCGGGCGCGCTTGCCCGGCACCGGGGCGAGGACATCGGTCAGCGCGTCGTGCAACGCCGACGCCGAGACCGGCTTGAGCAGCACGTGGCGGATTCGCGCTTCCCCCGCCGCGCCCCACATCGTCGCGTCGTCGTGCGCCGTCACGATCACGCACCGCAGGTCGGAGCGACGCCCGCCGGCGGTGAGGCGACGGCAGGTCTCGACCCCGTGGATGCCCGGCATCCTCCAGTCCAGCACGGCGATCGCATACGGGTCGCCGGTGGCGTCGGCGGCATCGGCGAAGTCGAGCGCCTCCTCGCCGGAGGCGACGAGGTCGACGCGCAGGCCGAGCTGGCGAAGCATCTCGCCGAGCGCCTCGCGTGCTTCCGGCAGGTCATCGGCGAGCAGGCAGCGCAAGCCCCTGAGCAGGTTGTCGTCGGCCGCCTGAATGGCCTGTGAGGCGTGAGTCAGCCGGGCCGTGAACCAGAAGGTGCTGCCGACCCCCGGCTCGCTTTGCACGCCGGACTCGCCGCCCATCAGAGCGGCAAGCTGCCGCGTGATCGACAAGCCCAGCCCGGTGCCACCGAAGCGCCGCGTCGTCGAGCCGTCGGCCTGCTCGAATGCCGAAAACAGCGACGTGATCTTGTCCGCGGCGATGCCGATGCCCGTATCGTGAACCGCGAAACGGACGAGCAGGAAATCCGGGCACCGCTCGACCACCTCGGCGCGCACGCTCACCGCCCCCTTCTCGGTGAACTTGACGGCGTTGCTGAGCAGGTTGAGGAGCGATTGGGACAACCGTGTGACGTCTCCGTGCAGTTGGCGCGGCAGGCCATCGGTATCGACGACGAGCTCCAGCCCCTTGGCGCGGGCCGCGTCGGCGACCAGCGAGAAGGTGCGCATCAGCATCGCGTCGAGGGCGAAATCGACAGCCTCCAGCTTCAGCTTGCCCGACTCGATCTTCGACAGGTCGAGGATGTCGTTGATGACGGTGAGCAGGTGTTGCGCCGCGTCCGACACCTTGCCGAGCCGGCCGCGCTGCGCCGGCTCGCGGATGTCGCGCCGCAGCAGATGCGTCAGGCCGATGATGGCGTTCATCGGCGTACGGATCTCGTGGCTCATGTTGGCGAGGAACGCGCTCTTGGCGACCGTTGCCGCTTCGGCGCGATTGCGCGCGTCGGTCAGTTCCTGATTCAGGAGATGCAGGCGCAATTCGGCCTTCTTCATCTCGGAGATGTCGGAGGCCAGCGCGAAGAACCCGCGAACTTCGTCGCCTTTCCAATCGGGGATGTAGTGAATCGAGGTATAGGTCAAGTCACCATCGGCCTTCTTGTCACCCCACTGGAAATGCTGCGGCTCGCCGGCCAGCACGGCGCTGATGTACTGCCGACCCCTGGTGTAGCGCTCGCGGCCGAAAACGTCCTCCATCGTCCGGCCGATGAGCTCCTCGCGCGTCAGGCCGAACCATTCGCAGTAGACGCGGTTGACGAAGCCGCAGGTCGTGTCGCGATTCCAGTACGCGATCCGCCCCGGGATGTGGTCGGCCAGCATGCGCAAGAACGCTTCCGCGTCGGACAGGGCGTGATTGGCCTGGACCAGGTCGGCCGATCGCTCGGCGACCATTTCCTCGAGATGAAGCCGATGCCGCTCGAGCTCGGCCTCGTTACGCTTGCGCTCGCTGGTGTTCGAATGAACCACCACCGCCCCGCCCGCCGACGCCTTGAGTGGCGTGACGCTCATCTGGAACCATCGCTTTTCAGTGGGCGAGTCGCAGCTGTACTCGAGCGCAAAGCTCTCGCGCTTGCCGGCGAGGACAGACTCGATCCCCTCGGCCGCCGCCATCGCCTCGTCGGCGGAGGCTCCGGTCGCGCTGCGGCAGACCGCCAGGTAGTCGGCGCCGGCGCCCCAGCGGGGCAAGGTTCCTGAATCCGCACCATTGTCCAGCGCGAACTTCTCCCACGCCACATTGACGGTGACGATGACGCCGTTTCGATCGAGCACCGCCATGTGATTGAGGACCGAGTCGCCGACGGCGCGAACGAAGGCTGCAGACTCGAGCAGCTTCGCCTCCGTTCTCGTGCGCTCGGTGATGTCGCGGGCGATCTTCGAAATCCCCACGACCGCCCCCGAAGCGTCTCTGATCGGCGAGATGTTGAGCGATACCGGCACGAACTGGCCGTCCTTGCGCAGGCGCACCGTCTCCAGGCTCGAGACTCGCTCACCTCGACCGACGGCCTCGATGATGCGATCCTCCTCGGCAAGCCGGTCCGGCGGGATGAGGACCTTGATGTCCCGGCCGAGCATCTCACCGGCCGAGTAGCCGAACAGCAGCTCGGCACCCGGGTTCCAGCTGCTGACGGTTCCCGTCAGCGTCTTGCCGATGATCGCGTCGGTCGAGCCGGCGGCGATCGACTCGAGCAACTGCAGGGCGCGCAGCTTTTCCGCCTGTTCGGCGTACGCGCCTTGCTGCAGCGCCAGGCGCGCGTAGAAGGCATAGAGGCCGAAGCCGCCGGCGAGCAGCAACATGAAAGCCACGCCGGCAATCCATTCCGCGTCGTGCCAAGCCGGGGCATACGCCTCGGACTGTTCGATCGCGCAGACGAGAAACCAGTCGGTTCCCGGGACCGGATCCACCACTCCGAGGACCGGCCTGCCGGTGAAATCGTGCGCCTCGATCGCGACACCGGTAGCGGCATTGCCGCCGATGACCTGCGCGGCCAACAGCCCGGGCGTCGCCATCGCGACACTGGGCCCACCGAAGATGCTGAACAGACGGTCGCCCGATCGCCGCACGAGCACCGAGCCCGCGCTCCAGCTGGGCACCGGCCATGCGCGCAGGGTCCGGAAGAGGTAGTCGTTCGGGTCCGATCGCAGCACCACGGCGCCGCGCGCCGGCGTGCCGGTCGCGTTGAACGGTGCCACGACGTCGAGGCGCGGCGCCGGGCTCGGACCGCCGTAGCCGTAGATGTCCGAGATTTGCATCTCGCCGCTGGCCAGGGCGAGGCGCGCCGCGGCCTTCAACTCGGCCGAGGTTTCGAGTGCGACCCCGGGCTCGGCCGCAATGACGTCGCCCTGCTCGTCGACGACCAGCACGCTGTGCAGATCGTTGAATATCCTGAATTCGATGAGGCGCGTGAGCATGCGATCGCGACTCGACTGATCGGCGTCGTCGCGCCAGCGGAGAAACAGAGCGGCCATTTCCTTGCTGGTGGCCACGAACTTCGCCTCGCTCTTGCGATCGTTGAACCAGAACCCGATCTCTTCCAGGCGCAGATTGGCGATCGCCTCGATGCGCAAGGCCTCGCCGCGGTGCTGCTGAGCGAAGGAGGAGGCAATGGCCATGGCCGCCAGGGCGGCAATCACCAGGGCGAACAGCGCGTACAGCCAGAACCAGCGCGCCGGGATGGATGGGGCCGCGCGAGAGAACTTCGAGAGGCTCATGGGCTGGTTCCTGTTCGCCGCTTCGAGCATGGCACGCGCAAGCCGTCGAAAGGTCGCGTTGACCCCTCGCGACGCGTGGTTGGCTGGAAAGTGCCGTGCCTCAATGCACGAATGGCGCCAGCTTGGCGAGTAACCCTTCGCGCGTGAATGGCTTGACGATGAAGCCGACGGCGCCTGCGGCCATGCTGCGCGCGATCGTTTCCCGGCGAGCATCCCCGGTCAGCATGATCACAGGAATGTGCGTATGCGCCGGGCTCGTCTTCAGCCACCCGGTCAGAGCGATCCCATCCATTCCGGGCAGATTGACGTCCATGAAGATGGCCGCGGGCTTGAGCGAACGCAGCCGGGCAAGGGCACCCGGCGCGTTCGACGCGTGCGCGACATCGAAACTCTGCTTCTCGAGCGTCTTGGCGATCAGCTTCGCCGCGAAGGGATCGTCCTCGACGACGAGAACGACCGGCCGCTCCGGCTGCAGCTTGTCGGCGAGCGCACGAGCGTCGGCCACGCGCGGCGCGACTTCGTCGCGGAAGCCCTGCGCCCACGCCGACATCTGGTCGAGACGCTCGCTCGCCGCCGCCAGGGCCGGCCTGGCGCGGTCGTGCGCGCGCGTCGAGCCCAGGTCGCGCCCGACGCCGGCAAGCGAGCGCTGCGCTGCGTCGACGTGTCGCATGCCGTCGTCGATCCGGCGACCGACGACGGTTCCGAGCTCGAGAGCACTCTCGGCGTGGGCCGCGATCTCCGGCGTGCCCAACCCGGGCTCGTTCGAACCGCCGGCCCGGCGGCAGGCATTCCATACCGACATCGCGAGACGCAGGCCGTCGTGTGCCTGCGGCCAGTACAGGACGTAGTCGTCGAAATACTCCTTCTTGCAGAGGTCGAAGACGGAGCCCAGATCGTCCTTGCCGCAGAGAATGACGGTGCGGTGCGGATGCGCGTGCGCCACCTTGCTCAGGCGCAGCAGGCCGAGGCAGTATTGCTGCGACTTCTCGACGATGTCGAACGCGAGAACGACGACATCGGGCATGACGCGCTCGAAGTCGGCGATCGCCAGCTCCGGGTGCCATGAAATCTCCACGCTGTCGAACTCGTCGACGAGCGCTCGCTGCACCTGCGCTGCGTCGTCGGCGTTGTCGCTGGCGACGAGGATGCGTGCGCCTCTCGGGCTCCCGTTCACGTCGCGCCGCCGGATCCGGGGTCAGCGGCAACAAGCGCGATCGTTGCAGCGGGCCCGATCCAACGGTCGACGACGCGGCGAAGCGTCGCGAGGCTGGCGGGTTTGGTCAGGCAGCCGTTCATGCCGACCGCTACGCAGCGATCGGCTTCCTCGTTCGC
>Ga0208478_1000599_pt1 | contig 12173 bp, 10 predicted proteins | sample NGESurdeep072012_5_FD_184462 | JGI IMG/M metagenome (GOLD analysis project Ga0208478, IMG submission 184462) | Arctic peat soil microbial communities from Barrow, Alaska - NGEE Surface sample 415-2 deep-072012 (SPAdes) | ecosystem: Environmental > Terrestrial > Soil > Wetlands > Peat ... | reverse complement strand
TGATATCCAGAAAAAGAAATTATTAAGAAGAGGGACCCTGTTCGGATCTTTCAGTGAGTTTTCAGGAATGCTGTATGAGTTCCTAAGACCAGCCAGTGCAGGATCATTTGTAAACAATCCACCATAGAATTTACTGTTTGAAGCAATTGCCTCAGCCCTCAGCTCTGAAACTGTAAGAATTCCTGTCGCAGGATTATAGGTGTTTTTGCGCAGTTCCTTCTGCAGTAATATTTTCAGGAAGGCCTGCCTCTCCGCACTTACTTCCTTATAAGGCTTTCCATCCTGCTGTAAAGCCAGCTTGTCGAGAATAAATATAGCTTCCTTATGCAGCCAGTCGGCGCTCCAGTCAGGAGCCTGGTAAGCTCCATGTCCCCATACAGTTCCTATTTCCTGACCTCCCATGGACTGCCAGACATTCTGACCATCTTTAATGTTCTGTCCGGTGAACAGTACTGTCCCATCAGGTGTGATCACTTTAACCGGAATTGGAGGAGCCTGTTTGTAGATCTCTCTCCCAAAATAAAGAAGAACGGAAAAAGAAACTACCATTACTGCAATAAAGCCGATCCAAAGTTTTTTTGTTTTCATCGTTAAATTAGTTTTAATTATCGCCAATTAATTAAGAGTTTATACTATACATTATAAAGTAAAACCAGGTTATTAATACGATTAATATAATCGTTCACTCTGGTCCCAGCTGATCGATTTTGATCTACAGTTTCAAACTGTTTGAGTAGATTTTCCTGTTCAATATCAGAAAGTGCCTTGTCAGCCATACGGAAAAGAATATTATTTTCTTTATTAATATGGCTGATGAGCAGTTCTGCATAACCCGACATATTCTGAAATATTTCCTTCAGAGCTGCTTTATTCCCTTTCTTATATAATTCAAGGTTATCGTCGATCCCCTTAACAAAATTTCTACCCAGCATATGTTCATGTAGCATTACAGCCACAGGACCTTGCTGTGCAGAAAATCCCTTGCTTTCAAGAGCCGGGAAAAAGAGATTCTCTTCCTTTGCATGATGCAAACCATCGGCAAAATTTCTTATTATATCTATAATATCTTCAATATGCTCAATATCAGGTTTTTCAGAATGGGTTATAGCTTTCAACACATCAGTCAGTTTCAGTACGTAGATGTGATCATTTTCAAGATTCTTAGTTGCAGTTTTCATACTCTTAAACATTTTATTGTGGGTACAAAGCTATAAATATTTTATTAAAAGACAAAAAGGTCTTTTGGTAATTTTTAAAATATTTTTATTATTTTTGTAGAAGTTACAATTTAATTATTGATTAAGATGTTCAATAAAGAAACAGAATATGCCCTCAGAGGACTGGTTTATATAAACTTACAAAACCTGAAAGGGAGAAGACCGGGAACAACTGAGGTAGCAAAAGAAATTGAAGCCCCGCCATTCTTCATAGCAAAAATATTACAAAGGCTTGTGAGGTCTGGCTTTCTCAGGTCACTAAAAGGGAAAGGAGGAGGATTCTTCTTTGATCCTGACAAACCCGATTTGCCGATCATAAACCTCATTTCCACAATTGAAGGAGACAGATCATTTTCGGGTTGCAGCTTTGGGTTAAAACAATGTGATTCGGATAATCCATGCCCGCTTCATGAAAAATATGCACCAATCAAAGAGGCCTTAAATAAATTGATTACTGAAGAGACTGTCCAGCGTCTGGCCAAAAAGTCTATAAAAACGAATTTAGCCTGAATGAATTCCTGAAATGATGTGTAAAAAATACAAGCTTCCTCTTATAGTTTTAATACTGACATTTATCCTTCTGGCCTTTGTTCAGATAAAACCGAAAGGCCAATGATCCTTGCGGAACGTTTTCTTAAAATGAGCCATGAATAGGCCATAGGTCTTTACCTTGTCATGACAATCAGCCTCCATGTAACCTTTCTTGCACTTGCAAGGATATAATCTGAGTTTAGTTTTGATTTATTTTTTCAGCACTTTTTGTAACCAGGCTACTCCATTTTCGTTTAATTGATATTAACAATCTTAAGCCTGAGTAAAGAAAGTAGATATTTGTAGTAATCAGATAAATAAAAATGCGAATAGTCTTGGTTATTAACAAATGTTTGTTATATTCGCTCTTGTTATCAACATTTTATTAACAACCTGATCTTAATATGCCATACAGAAGATTACCCAACACCGATACTGCCCGGATAAAGGCGATGAAAACTGCACTTGAAAAGGGGAAGGAGCTTCCTCCTAATAAACTGGCATTTTCATCAAAAACAATCGTGCGCCTTCAGAAGTTTCTGCCACAATTTGACCATAACTTCCAGTTATACCGTCAGGCTTTGGCTTCACAAAACAATAAAAGTAAAGACTATAATGAAACATTAAGGAAAGCCCGGATTTATCTGACGCACTTTATCAGGGTAATGAATATGGCAATATTCCGTGGTGATCTGCCTGCTGAAACAAGAGCTTATTATGGACTATCGACCGATGAATCGACAGTTCCCTCATTTAATACCGAGAACGAACTAATGAGCTGGGGAAGAAGGATAATTGAAGGTGAAGAGTTCAGAATAAAAAAAGGAGGAAGTCCGATTACAAATCCTACAATTGCGGTAGTAAAAGTCAGATTTGAAAATTTCCTGGAAGCCTGGAATTATCATAATACACTTGCCAAAAGGACCTTCGATTACACAGAAAGGAACTACAACCTTCGAAAAGAAGCCGATGAAATAATTCTTCAATTGTGGAATGAAATTGAAAATACCCATAATGAACTCCCAGAAGAAATCAGAAAAACATTGAATAAGGAATACGGACTGATTTATTTCTACAGGAAAGGGGAACTTGATAAAGCAAATGCGACAGAAGTTATGAGCCAGATATGATCTGAATCAGATTAAGTCACTTGTTCCTGATTTATTCCCTGTCCATCACTTTTTTCATTTTTATTCCTGAAATAGAATAATATTATCAAGCTTAGTACTATCGGCAGTGGAAGGACTATAGCCTGTTGCCATAACGGAGTGTCTGTCGGTGCATTAAATTTCTCCATACCTTGTATATATGCCAGAATTACCGGAACTGCATTATTAACAAAATGTGAAATTACAGGGAGCCAGAGGGTGCCGCTCCAGTAAAAGAGATAGCCAAAAACTATTCCGAGAATGAATCTTGGTACAAATCCAAAAAACTGGAAATGTATAGCGCTGAATAAAAAAGCAGTGAACCAGATTGCAATATGTCCTGATTTGAAAAGGTTATAAAAGATCTTTTGTAATACTCCTCTGAAGAATAATTCCTCTCCTAATGCAGGAAGAATGGCAATAAGAAAGAGATTTAAGATCATAATGATGAAAGTAGGAGAAACCAAAGCCTGATTGATTATACTATTTGCATGATCTTCTTTTTCTGCCATCCACTTTTCGACTCCTGAAAGCCACTCCGGAAAGTGCATGCCGGCGTTGATTTGTCCGGTAAAACTTGTAATCGGGAAGATGCAAAAGGCAAGAATAACAACAAGACCAGCCTCTTTCAATTGTGGCATTTTTAGTTCGTTTAACCTGCCTGCATGTTCAGGTTTCATCATCACCAGTATTATAATTGAAGGAATGATAAAAAGTGAAATGTCCTGAATTATCAACAGGTACCTTAGAAATCCCAGATCGTTATTGCTTAATGCTGAGCTGGATTTTTCAAGTACCGTTAAATCGGAACCGAAAATCAACATACCTGCCAGACTAAGAATTACCAACAATACGATACCGACCCCCATTATGATCATTAATGAGACAAAAAGCTGATAAAGAGGTGATTCGCTGGATAATTTGAAAACTCTTTTCTTGTCGCCCATTTTATTAATTTTGCAGTCACTTAAATATACAAAAATATCTTAGGATTGAAAATCGCTAATATATCTTTGGGAGAATTCCCTTTATTTCTGGCTCCGATGGAAGACATTACAGATCCTTCCTTCAGGATGGTATGCAAAATGAATGGAGCTGATTTTATGTATACAGAATTCGTCTCTTCTGACGGACTTATACGCGATGGCCATAAGAGTGTCAGGAAACTTGATATCTATGATTTTGAAAGGCCAATTGGTATTCAGCTATATGGACATATAATCGGTTCAATGGTAGAGGCAGCTCTGATTGCAGAACAGGCAAGACCTGAACTCATCGATATCAATTTCGGTTGTCCTGTTAAAAAAATTGCGAACCGTGGAGCCGGTGCAGGGATGCTAAGAAACATACCGGTGATGATTGAAATGACTGAAGCTATAGTCAGAGCAGTGAAACTTCCGGTCACTGTAAAAACCCGACTCGGATGGGATGATGGCAGTAAAAACATCGTAGAGATCTCCGAGCGCTTACAGGATATTGGTATTCAGGCATTGACAATACATGGAAGAACCAGGGCCCAGTTATATAAAGGAAATTCTGACTGGACACTGATTGGTGCTGTAAAAAATAATCCCAGAATGAAAATCCCAATAATAGGTAATGGTGATATTGATGGTCCTATAAGGGCAAAGGAGATGTTTGACAGGTACGGAGTAGATGGGATAATGATTGGTCGCGCAACAGTCGGAAGGCCCTGGATCTTTCGCGATATAAAGCATTACCTCAACACGGGGGAACTCTTGCCTGAACCATCTATAAATGAGAAAGCCGATCTTGCACTTCTTCATCTTGATAAATCCCTGGAATATAAAGAGGGAAAAAGAGCCATATTTGAGATGCGCAGGCATCTTTCTAATTACTTTAAAGGATTGCCTCATTTTAAGGAAACAAGGCTCAAGCTTCTTACCGCTGTTGAGGTTGATGATATTAAAAACAATATTAAAGGAATACGTGAAAAATGGGGCGACTTCAGAACGGATGATAAGACATCGGTCTATAATATCTGAAATGAAACATCTATGCGATTCTGAATTTATAGAGTCAGGTCTGAGACCTGACTCTACAACGAATTAACCGATATTTTTTCAAACAACAACGACATTTTTCCCCATTTAAAAATCATCTTCAGTATCAGAATAAAAACAATGCCTGTAAATACAAGTGCTGCAAATTCAGTCCAGGGATGAATATTGTTTTGTTCAAAAAGAGCATGCGTCTGCAAAGCTGAGGAACGGTTGGTTATCATAATACAAAGGAAAATATTATTCGCTGTGTGTGCACCCATAGCAGCTTCAATACCATCATCAAGTATTGTAATTATGCCAAAGATCAATCCAAAGGTTATATATTGTGGAATCATTGTGAAAAATCCAAATTCCTTTACTTCAGGATTGAAAGCATGCAATAGACCAAAAAAAATTGAAGTCATTATCAAAGGAAACCATCTGTTTTTAACCAGTGCTGCAAATCCCTGCATAAGATATCCCCTGAAAAGAACCTCTTCGAAAGCTGCCTGAAATGGAATAAATAACACTGAAACAATCGAAAGAATGATCAGAGAAACAGTTTTATTATTAATAGTAAAGTTTGCAGGATCAAGTTTAAGATAGAATAACAGATAAAGGGCAGAAAGTATAAGCCAGACAGTTCCTGATATAAGAAACCTGTCCCATCTGATTTTTCCGGTCCCGTTAATTGTCATTTTAAAAGTCCGGTTATTCAAAGGTTTAACCAGAAGGATAAAAGCTATTAATCCTGCGATAAACGGGAAAAGCATCATAACAAATCCAACGTTCGGGTTGAGTCCGATCACGCTAAAATCATTCGGGTTGGCAGCAAGCTGTGAGAATACTGCCGGATTTGAAACCGATTTTATCAGCATGGCTAAAAACAAGGGTACAGCCCCGATAGTGTTTGAAACGATAAAAACGACTGCAAACATTAAAAAATATCGCCAGAAGCTGTTCTTGCCGGTAAATGTTGATTCAAGATGGTTCATAGTAAAAAATTAATGTCTTTCAGAATTCAGAGCTTGCCCGTTTCGGATAATCTATTGAGTAATGAAGGCCCACGCTCTCATGTCTGTTCCTGGCCATTTTGATTATAATATAACCAACATTTATAAGATTTCTTAATTCGCATATCTTCTTGGAAATAAGCGATTTTTTATAAAGCCTTTCTGTTTCTTCATATAATATATCAAGGCGTACCATGGCTCTTTCAAGTCGAATGTCGGATCGGACGATTCCGACGTAATTACTCATGATCATCTGCACTTCCTTGCAACTCTGGGTAATGAGTACCATTTCCTCGAGGTGTGTTGTACCTTTATAATCCCATACTGGTATCTGTTCTTCAAATGTAAGCTTATTCAGCCTGGCACCGGAATGTATTGCTGCGCGGTGAGCATAAACAGCTGCTTCTATAAGCGAGTTGGATGCCAGCCTGTTTGCTCCATGCAACCCGGTGGAGGATGCTTCCCCCAGAGCATAGAGTCTGTCAATGTTACTTTGTCCATTGATATCAACTTTAATACCACCACATGAATAATGGGCACATGGGACTACGGGTATCATATCCCTGGTAATGTCTATACCCCGTTCAAGACAATGTTCGTATACATTTGGAAAGTGGTCTTTAAGTCCCTCCTGATTCAGATGAGTACAATCGAGCCATACATGATCATCTCCCCATATTTTCAACTCATTATCGATTGCTCTTGCAACGATATCCCGGGGTGCAAGTGACCCTCTGCTGTCGTAGCGATTCATGAACTTTTCCCCTGATAGATTCTTCAGAACTGCGCCATAACCACGTAAGGCTTCTGTAATAAGGAAGGAAGGTTTCTTTTCCGGATCGTACAATGATGTAGGGTGAAACTGAACAAACTCCATATTCTCAATTGTGCCTTTTGCTCTGTAAACCATAGCAACTCCATCGCCTGTGGCAATTTCAGGATTTGTGGTAGTGAGGTAAACATTTCCTATTCCCCCTGTGGCGACAACTGTCACTTTTGAAAGAAGGGTAATCACTTTCTGGTTAACAAGATCAGCGACATAAGCACCGAAACACTTAATATCCGGATAGTTTCTCTTAACTACTTCTCCAAGATGATGCTGTGTCAGCAGCTCAATTGCAAAATGATGTTCAAGAATCTCGATATTAGCTTCATTCCTGACCCGTTCCATTAATGTCTTCTGGATGCTTTCCCCGGTTTTGTCTTTATGATGCAGAATTCGATACTCAGTGTGTCCCCCCTCTTTCGCAAGATCGTATGTGCCATCTTCCTTTTTATCAAATGAGACACCCATATTAATAAGATCTTTAATCCGGGCAGGAGCCTCATGAACTACCATTCTTACAACCTCCTCATTACAAACTCCGCCTCCGGCAATCAGAGTATCGTTTATATGTTTCTCAAAATTATCGGGTTCGCTGAATACTGCAGCAATGCCACCCTGGGCATATCGGGTATTTGTATCTTCAAGGTTTGCCTTTGTAACAACTGTCACTTTCCCATACTTCACTGCCTTAAGTGCAAAAGTGAGCCCGGCTATACCTGAACCAATAACCAGAAAATCAGTTCTCTTTTTCATAACTACTAAATACAAAACAGTGGGCAAAGATACAAATAGATATTAATACCTTCCAATCCTTTCCATCCACACGTACTCACCCCCTTCTTTTCCCCCTCTCTACTTCGTAAAGAGGGGGAATCAATTAATATACAATATATTACACCTTCTCTTTGCAAAGCAGAGAGGGGGATGGGGAGTGAGTACATTATGAACTGGGGAATGTTGTGGGTCGTTCACTTTGTATAACCCAAGATTTTGAATTACTTTTGCCTTCCGCTAAAGTAAAATAAAACAATTATGGCTCAGGAAGATAATTTTAAGAAACTGGTTGCTCATTGCAAGGAGTATGGATATGTTTTCCCTTCGAGTGAGATATACGACGGATTAAGTGCCGTATATGATTATGGCCAGTATGGTGTTGAACTGAAAAACAATATAAAGAAATACTGGTGGGACAGTATGGTCCTGCTCAATGATAATATAGTGGGTCTCGATTCAGCAATATTTATGCATCCGACAATCTGGAAAGCTTCCGGGCATGTTGACGCATTTAATGATCCGCTCATTGACAATAAAGATTCAAAAAAAAGATACAGGGCAGATGTTCTTATCGAAGAGCACCTTGCAAAGATTGATGACAAAATAACCAAAGAAGTTGATAAGGCGAGGGAAAGGTTTGGTGAAGCTTTCGATGAAAATAAATTCAGGGAGACAAATCCGAGAGTTCTTGCAAACCAGCTGAAAATAGATGAGCTGAATGCACGCTTTTCAAAAGCTCTTAATGAAACAAATCTTGCTGAATTAAAACAGATTATTATAGATAATGAAATCGTCTGCCCTATTTCAGGTACAAGGAACTGGACTGATGTAAGACAGTTTAACCTGATGTTTGCCACGGAGATAGGTTCAACTTCAGAGGGAGCGAATAAGATTTATCTCCGTCCTGAAACTGCTCAGGGGATCTTCGTCAATTTTCTTAATGTTCAGAAGACCGGGAGGATGAAGATACCATTTGGGATTGCTCAGATAGGAAAAGCATTCAGGAATGAAATTGTTGCAAGACAGTTTATCTTCAGGATGAGGGAGTTTGAGCAGATGGAGATGCAGTTCTTTGTACAACCAGGCAGTGAACTTGAGTGGTTTAAAAAATGGAAAGATACACGAATGAGATGGCACCAGGCTCTCGGTTTCGGGAGCGAGAATTATCGCTTCCACGACCACATTAAGCTTGCTCATTATGCAAATGCGGCTACAGATATTGAATTTAAATTTCCATTCGGTTTTAAAGAGGTTGAAGGAATACACTCAAGGACTGACTATGACCTGAAACAGCACCAGGAATTCAGTGGCAAGAAGATGCAGTATTTCGATCCGGAAAAAGGTGAATCTTATATCCCTTATGTCATAGAGACATCAATCGGTGTTGACAGGATGTTTTTGCAAGTGGTCTCTGCTGCATACCAGGAAGAGGAACTAAAGAAAGAAGATGGAAGTACCGATACTCGTGTAGTGCTTAGGTTACCTTCATTTCTTGCTCCAGTGAAACTGGCAGTAATGCCTCTGGTCAAAAAAGACGGCCTCCCCGATATTGCTGAGAAAATTGTACATAACCTTAAATTTGATTTTAACTGCCAGTATGACGATAAAGACTCTATCGGAAGAAGATACAGGCGCCAGGATGCAATCGGTACACCATATTGTATAACCATTGATCATCAGACTCTTGAAGACAATAGTATTACGATCAGATATCGGGATACAATGGCACAGGAAAGGGTTCAGATAGCTCAATTAAAAGAAATAATTGCAGAAAAAGTCAATATCAGAAGCTTGCTGAAAAAACTTTAGAATGAACATGGTCCTGATAATAACTTATTACTGGCCTCCCAGCGGCGGGGCCGGCGTTCAGAGGTGGCTCAAGTTTTCGAAGTACCTGCCGGAGTTCGGATGGGAACCATTCATTCTAACTGTCGATCCGGAATTTGCAGCATATCCGGTAACAGATTTTTCGCTCAAAGCTGATCTGCCGGAATCCCTTAGAGTTTATTCAACTCCTGCTACAAATTATTTCAGTATTTATAAAAAAAATGCTTCAAGGATCCCCTCAGCAGGTTTTGCAAATACTATAGATAATTCACTGAAAGGGAAATTACTCAGGTTTATAAGAGGCAATTTTTTTCTTCCTGACCCAAGAAAAGGGTGGAACAAATATGCCTTTAAAAAAGCTTGTGAATTAATTGAAACCGAGGGAATAAGAAATATCATTACGACAAGTCCGCCGCATTCAACACAACTTATCGGATTGAAGATCAAAAAGAAATATCCAGCATTAAATTGGATTGCAGATCTGCGTGATCCCTGGACCGATATTTACTATTATAAACAGTTCTATCCTACGTTCATCTCAAAGTATATCGATCTGAAGTTTGAGGAAAGCGTCCTTAAAAAAGCTGATAAAATAATGACTGTCGGAGCTTCACTTAAAAACCTGTTTTCATTAAAAGTAAAAGGGATAGAAAACAAAACAGAGGTTATAACTAACGGTTATGATGAAGATGATTTTTCAGGAATCATAGCAACCACTCCTTCTATGTTTACAATTACCTACGTAGGCACTCTTTCAGATATTTATCCGGTAGACGGTTTCCTTAATGCCCTTCGCACCTTTAAAGAAAAAGGGAATGAAATTATGTTAAGATTTATTGGGACAGTATCGCAAAATCAGAAAGATCTTATTCAATCGAAATCAGCAGATTCAATTCTTGAGTTTATCCCGTATGTCGAACACCCTGCAGCAATCCGGTTTATGCTCAAGACTACTGTCCTTTTGCTTATCATACCAGATCATCAAAGTAATAAAAGCATTATTACCGGAAAGCTTTTTGAATACATAGCTTCAGAAAAACCGATAATCTGCCTTGGTCCTGTTGATGGTGATGCTGCCCGGATCATAGAAAATACAGGGCATGGCAGGACATTTTTTTATTCGGATTCTGAAGGGATTTCTGATTACTTATCCTCCCTGATCTCTGATATATCTGTCAAAGAAAAAAATTCATCAGCAGCCTTCAGCAGGAGGAAATTAACACTAAAAATCATTCCCTTGCTTTCAGACCGGAATTAATAGGATGGCCCGGGGCACTCCTTCACGCATTTTTATTTTTACCTTTAACATACTTTTATATCCTTAAAGTTGCTTTACTAAGAGTGAATTATGAAGATTGGAATTATAGTGGATAATGAACTGAATAGTGATATCCGTGTACTCAGGGAAATAGGAATCCTGAAGGACCAGGGATTTGAAATTTTTGTATTATGCTTTGGTTTTTTCAAAACATATAAAGATCCGGTTAACCAGATACAAATCACAAGAATCAACATTCCTAAAAAGCTCAAAGACATTATTTTTTTTCTGCTTAACTCAATTCCTGTATATGAATGGCTCTGGGCATCATGGATTAAGAAATTAATTATTCATAACCAGCTTGAAATCCTGCATGTACATGATCTTTATATGGCACGGGCAGCATATAAAGGGATAAAAAAGACAAAACTGAAAATCCCGATGATACTTGATCTCCATGAGAATTATCCCTTTACGATTACGACCTACAACTGGACAAAAGGATTTTTCAGGAGACTTATCTCAAGCCCGGACGAATGGAAGAAGAAGGAACGTGAATATTTAGGCTATTCTGACTGTATAATTGTTCTCAGTAATAATTTCAGGGATGAGTTATTAAAACAATATCCTGAACTGGAAAAGGAAACTTTCATCGTTCTGCCAAATGTACCGGATCTTTCAAAACCAGAATATTATACAAAAAGTGTAATGTCCAATCCATTCAGACAGGGATTTCCAATAATCTTTTATTACGGTGTCATTGCTGAACGAAGAGGTATATTTGACGCACTGGGAGTATTCACAAACCTCGTTAAAGAAGGCTATCCCGTTAATTTTCTTTTGATCGGTCCGGTTGATAAAAAAGACCACCCTCTTTTCACCAGATTCATCGGATCCAACCTGATAGCCGGTCGAATACATTATATTCCATGGATAGATGCAAAAGAATTCCCTGATTATCTGAGAATATGTGATATTTGCCTCGCCCCTTTTCATAAAAATCCTCAGCACGAATCGGGTGTTGCTAATAAAATATATGATTATATGCTTGGAGGGAAACCCATTATTGCCTCAGATTGTAAACCACAACAGAACCTTATTGAAAAAAATAATTGCGGATTGATCTTCCATAATATACCAGAGTTTCATGATGCTATAATTAAGCTTCTCAAAGATAAATCATTAAGAGAAGAAATGGGAGAAAACGGGAAGAATGCAATTTTGAGAGAATATAATACAGAAATTATTAAAGAGAATTTGATACTTTTATATAATAAGCTATCTTTAGATCATAACGAACGTTTGTGAAAGTTGAATTTTATTTAAAAGCTTTAGTAATAAATTAATTAATGCATAGTGGTTATTATTCGTAAATCTTGCTGTAATATGGAACCACATGCGCACTCTTTAAATCATAAAGTATGAAAACAAGAACATTTTTTCTGAAATTAGGTATTCTTATTTTAGTACTGAGTTTGGTCTCCTGTGTCAAGAAGAATCATCCTCCCACAATAACTGATCAAACTTTCGCCATAGATGAAAACAGCGCAGTTGGTACTTTAGTTGGTACTGTTCA
>Ga0208478_1000595_pt1 | contig 12265 bp, 9 predicted proteins | sample NGESurdeep072012_5_FD_184462 | JGI IMG/M metagenome (GOLD analysis project Ga0208478, IMG submission 184462) | Arctic peat soil microbial communities from Barrow, Alaska - NGEE Surface sample 415-2 deep-072012 (SPAdes) | ecosystem: Environmental > Terrestrial > Soil > Wetlands > Peat ... | reverse complement strand
GAACGGCGCGGCGGCATACGGGATGCCCCGGAACGTGGCCACGCCGGACTCGGCGCGACCGCGCAGCTGACCCTGCCGGCACCGGACCACGACATCTAGCGGGAGTTCGTTCATCGACTCTCTCTTCCCGTTCGCAAGCGCCGAAACCGCGGCCGCGATGAGCCCATCACCGTCGACCTCGCCGTCCGCACCTACCACCCGGTGCTCACCGACGCCGGCTACGCCGACCGCACCGTCACCGTCCCGTGGTGGGGCGGGCTCACCCTGCAACAGAGCCCTCGGCCCGACCGGGCCGGATGGGGGGTCCGGCGGGCGTGCGCCCGCCCACGGTGTCAGGGTGATGGGATCGCTTACGGTGTCGCGGTGACCGTTTCGGGTCTGCGGCTTGGCGTCGACGTCGGAGGTACCTTCACCGACGTTGTGGCGGTGGACGGCGAGGGCCGGGTGGTCATCGAGAAGGTGCCCTCAACGCCGCAGGACCAGTCTGCCGGCGCGCTCGCCGGATGGCAGGCGTTGGATGTGCCAGCCGGCCGGGTGGCGATGTTCGCGCACGGCACGACGGTTGCGACGAATGCCCTGTTGGAGCGTCGGGGCGGCCGGACCGCCGTGCTGACCACCGAGGGGTTCGGGGACCTGATCGAGATCGGCCGCCAGGACCGGGCCTCGCTGTACGACCTGACCCGTCACCGGCCACCGCCGCTGGTGCCGCGGGAGCTGCGGTTCGTGGTGCGGGAACGGATGGGTCCTGGCGGTGTCGTCGTCCCGCTGGACGCGGCCAGCCTGGAAGTGGCCGTCGAGGCGGTGGCCGCGGCCGAGGTCGAGGCGGTCGCGGTGTGTCTGCTGTTCGGCTTCCTGCACGCCGAGCACGAGCGTCAGGTTGGGGAGGCCCTGCGGGCCCGACTCCCCGACGTGCCGGTGTCGCTGTCGTGCGAGGTGCTGCCGGAGTTCCGGGAGTACGAGCGGATGTCGACGACGGTGGCCGACGCCTACCTGCGGCCGCGGCTGGGCAGCTACCTGGCACGTCTTGGGCGCCGGTCGGCGAGGGCCGGGCTGCCCGCCCCGTTGGTCATGCAGTCCTCGGGCGGGGTGGCCGACAGCGCCACAGCCGCCCGCCACCCGGCTCGGTTCGTCCTGTCCGGGCCGGCCGGCGGGGTGATCGGTGCGTCGTACGTCGCTCGCCGCTCGGGTCACCGGAACCTGCTCACCTTCGACATGGGCGGCACCAGCACCGACGTCGCTCCGGTAGTGGCGGGGCGGGTGCAGCTGACGACGGAGTCGGTGGTGGCCGGGGTCCCGCTGCGGCTGCCCATGGTCGACGTGCACACGGTGAGCGCCGGCGGCGGGTCGGTCGGGTGGGTCGACGAGGGTGGCGCGTTGCGGGTCGGGCCACGGTCCGCGAGTGCCGCACCCGGGCCGGCGGCGTACGGGCTCGGCGGGCAGGAGCCGACCGTCACCGACGCTAACCTCGTACTTGGCGCCCTACCGGAGGGTGTGCGGCTGGGTGGGGGACTGGTGCTGCGCCGCGACCTCGCCGAGCGTGCGCTCGCCCGGCTCGGTGACCGGCTCGGCCTGGACGCCCTGCAGGCGGCGCTCGGCGTGGTGCGGGTCGCGGATACGGAGATGGTCCGGGCGCTACGGGTGATCAGCGTCGAGCGTGGGCTCGATCCCCGGGAGTTCGCGCTGGTGGCGTTCGGTGGGGCCGGTGGCTTGCATGCCTGCGGACTGGCCGAGGAGCTTGGCTGCCGCACCGTTCTGGTGCCCCGCGCGGCCGGGGCCCTGTCGGCGTTGGGTCTGGCGATCTCCGAGGTACGCCGCGACTACGTCCGGCCGGTCCTGCACGAGGGCCCCACCGGCCTGGAGGCCGCGTACGCGGCGCTCGAAGCCACGGCGTACGCCGAGCTCGACGCCCCGAGGATGGAGCGACGCGCCGACCTGCGCTACGCCGGGCAGTCATTCGAGCTGACCGTCGCCGGCGCGACGGCGGGGGAGCTCGAAGGCGCCTTCCATGCCGAGCACCAGCACCGCTACGGCCACCGTATCGACGATGAGCCCGTCGAGATCGTCAACCTCCGTCTGGTGGCCACGCTGCCCGGCGCGACGCCGGATCTGCTGGAGCCGGAGCCCGCCGCCGCGGCCTGCGGGCGGCGGGAGGTGCTGCTGGAGGGCGGCCTCGTCGAGGCTGTCGTCCTCGACCGGGCCCGGATGGGCCGCGGCTCGCCGGTGGAGGGGCCGGCCGTGGTGGCCTTCCCCGAGGCGACGTGCCTGGTCCGTCCGGGCTGGGCCGGCGTGGTGGACGAGGTCGGCACGCTCGTCCTGGAGCAGCGCCGATGACGCTCGACCCGATCACCCTGTCGGTCCTCCGCAGCGGCCTCGCGGGCATCGCCGAGGAGATGGGTACGGTGCTGGTCCGCAGCGCCTACTCCTCGAACATCAAGGAGCGCCGGGACTGCTCGGCGGCGCTCTTCGACGCCGCGGGCCGGATGGTCGCACAGGCCGAACACATCCCCGTCCATCTCGGTGCGATGCCGGAGTCGGTCGCGGCGGTGATGGCCCGCGACCCGCGGCCGGGCGACGTGTGGATCCTCAACGACCCGTACACCGGCGGCACGCACCTCCCCGATATCACGCTGGTCAGCCCGGTGGCCGTCGGTGGGGCGATCGTCGCCTATGCCGTCACCCGGGCGCACCACTCCGACATCGGCGGCATGTCCCCGGGTTCCATGCCGGCCGGTTCCCGGGATCTGTGGCAGGAGGGGCTGATCATCCCGCCGGTCCGGCTCACCGATGACGTGCTGGAGTTGATCTGCGCCAACTCGCGCACCCCCCGGCTGCGCCGGGGCGACTTCCGGGCGCAGGAGTCCGCCAACCGGGTGGCCCAGCGGCGGATCAGCGAGCTGGTGGACCACCGTGGGTTGGACACGCTGCTCGCCGGGTTCGAGGAGGTGCTTCGCTACGCCGAACGCCGGACCCGCGAGGCCCTGCGGCGCCTGCCGGATGGCACCTACCGGGCCTGCACCGAGCTGGAGGGCGACGGCGTCACCGACGAGGACATTGTCGTGGACGTGACGGTGACCGTCGCCGGCGACACTGCCCACATCGACTTCGCCGGCACCGCCGCAGCGGTCGAGGGCAATGTGAACTGCCCGCTCGCGGTGACCCGGTCAGCCTGCTACTTCGCGCTGCGCGTACTGCTGCCCGAGGACGTCCCGGCCAACGCCGGCACCTACGCACCGCTCACCATCGCCGCGACGGAGGGCTCGCTGGTCAACGCCGGCCCGCCGCACGCGGTGGTAGCCGGCAACGTCGAGACGAGTCAGCGCATCGCCGACGCCGTCCTCGCCGCCCTCGCCGCCGTCACCGACGTGCCCGCCGCCGGCCAGGGCACCATGAACAACACCGTGATCGGCGGGCGGGGATGGACCTACTACGAGACGGTCGGCGGTGGCCAGGGCGCGTCGAGTCGCGGCGACGGCCCCTCCGGGGTGCACGTCGGGATGACCAACACCCTGAACACGCCGATCGAGGCGCTTGAACTGGAGTACCCCATGCGGGTCGAGCGCTACGAGCTCGCCCGCGGCTCCGGCGGCGCCGGCCATCACCGCGGCGGCGACGGCATCATCCGGTCGATCCGCGTGCTCGAGGACGCGACCATCAACCTGCTGACCGATCGCCGCCGGCACCCCCCCACGGGCCTGGCCGGAGGCCGGCCGGGCAGCCTCGGCCGCAACCTACTCGGCACCGAGGAACTGCCAGCGAAAGCAACTCGCCGGCTCCTGGCCGGACAGGTCATCACGGTCACCACCCCGGGCGGGGGCGGCTGGGGCGAGCCGCCATGATAGCCGGAGGCACCACAGCCCGCGGCGACCACCGATGGACGTCAACGCCGGCCGCGGCTTCGTGTCCATCTCGCATCTCGGAGCCGTGCAGCCGAGCAGTTCCTCCCGCTCACCGCTGGCGAGCTTCCCCCATCAGGACGAGGTCACTGCCCTGATCAACCTGACGGCATAGCGCCGGCATCGAGGCAAGCGGGCACGTCAGATCTCCGCAGGTCGCTTGGGGCCCTCGACCTGCCGGTAGTGCTGCCGCCAGATGAGCCGGTGCACGCCGAGGTGACGCGGCAGCGAACGCAGACCGGGGATGAACGGCAGGCAGACGAAGACGAGGGACAGGACGGCCATCAGCCCCCACACCAGCGCATCGGCGTTGTCGGAGGTGGAGAACGGCTTGACCTGATACCAGAACGTATAGAGCCACAGCCACGCCTGGCCCGGCCAGCTGCCGGTCTCGTTCATCATCCCCCACTGGTCACCGCCGAGATTCTGCGCCCGGGCGGTGTCCTCCAGGTAGGTGCCGTCGGCCAGGAAGAGCAGCGGCTTGGTGTAGTCGGTGGCGTAGAACCGGTCTTGGGAGACCAGGAGTCCGTCCAGCGCGCCGGTCTGTCCGAGCCCGAGCAACCGGGTCATCAGCAGCGGGACCGGGCCATAGTCGCCGGGCGCGACCGTACCCGGGTCGCCGCCGGGAGCTTTAGCGACGGCGTCACCGTAGGCCGTCGCCCACTCCATCTGCACAGCGGCAGGGGCCGACGACCACTCGGACAGGGCGCCGGTCAGCACCGGGTCCGCGGGGACCTCGCGCAACGGCCGCAGTACGAAGTCTTGCGCCGTGTCCACTCGCGCCCGAACGCCGCCCCAACGCTGCAGCGGCAGCGGTCCGAGCTCCTGGCCGGCGCCCGGGAAGGAGTTGTATGGCGGCCCGTAGCTCGCCGTACGGCTGGTGCCGTCCAGTTCGGTGACCGCGGTGGCCACGAAGTCCCCCGGGGCGGCCTTCGCCCAGCGAGCGACGGTGATCGGGCGGTCGTCGGGGGAGCTGAACAGCGCGGCCAGCGCGACGCAGAGCACGCCCACCACGACCAGCGCGACGAGGAGCTCCTTGACCAGGTCGAACTCCCGGGTGTCCCCGGCCCACTCCCCCGCCGCCGGATCGGCGCGATGAGAGGCCCATCGGCGCCGGGTGGGAGTCGCGGTCATGACGAGGCCCCGCCGCTTCGTCGCTCAGCCGGCGCGACGACCCCCGGGTCCGGCACCGAAGCGCCCGCGGCCGGGAACGGCGGCACCACGCCGCGCCGCCGGACCAGAATCAGATGCCCCGCGATCAACGCAGCCAGGGCCACCGGCAGCAACAGCACGTGGAAGAGCAGCATCTGACCCATGTCCAGAACGTTGAACCACGCGCCGATGCCCACTGAGTTCAACCCGTCCTTCGCCTGGGTGGCGATCCACTGCGAGTCGAAGTTCGACTGCACCAGATACCCCGTGAACGCGGTGCCGACCGAGGCGAGGAAGGACAGCGCGCCCAGCACCCAGGTCAGCCCGCGTCGGCCCCGCCAAGCGGCCATGAAGAACGTGGCCCACAGGTGGATCACCATGAAGAAGAAGAACAGCTCCACGCTCCACAGGTGCAGGCTGTTGAAGAACAGCCCGATGCTCGAGCCGTGGTACCACTGCGGCCCCTCCAGCGCGATGACCGTGCCCGACGCCAAGGCGACGAGGAAAGCCGCGATCGTGAGAACACCGAAGACGTACACCCAGCTGGCGACATAGGCCGGCTGCCGGTCCGGGAGCAGCTTCTCCGGCGGCAGCGCCGCCACCGCACGACTCCGCAGATACGCCGTCCACGACCGGGCCGGACCCGCCGGTCCGGTCACGGGCGCGGACTCCGACGAGGTCAACGCCCACCGCCTCTCGGGAACGGCAGCAGCACAGCGAGCACCAGAACCAGCACGAGCAGCCCGACCACGATCAGGTTCGGCACGGAGATCTGCACGATCCCCCAATGCACGTAGTGCGCCGGCCGGTGCAGGTCGATCGGTGCCGCGAGAAACAGGTTACCGGCCATCACTCGACCTCCATTCGGAACCGGATCAGCAGCCCCACCTGCCCGGCCCGTGATCAGGCTAGGCCCCACGGTACTCCCACCGCGGCCCGAAGACGACCTCGGTTCAGCGGTTATCGGACTCAAGATCGACTACGCCCGGCCGCGTCGACGCACCTCTCACCGCGCGCATCCGGTCATGAGTCAACGAAGGGGAGGAAGGCCGGAAGCCAAATCGTGGGTACGGAGATCAACGCGCAAGATGGTTCAGGAACCCGTCGGCTTCGCGCTCGGCGCGGCACTGTGCCCCGGCTCCGGCGCTGCGGGCGGTCAACGGGCGGTGGATTGCGCACTCCAGGACGCGTGCAGTTCGGCGTACCGGCCGGGTACGGCGACCAGCTCGGCATGCGGCCCCCGCTGCACCACCCGGCCACCATCCATGACGAGCACCTCGTCGGCCGCCTCCGCCGTGGACAGCCGGTGGGCGATGGCGATCGCCGTACGGCCGCGGGTCAATCCCTCCAGTGCGCGCTGCAGCCGGACCTCGGTAGCCGGGTCAACCGCGGAGGTGGCCTCGTCCAGCACCAGCAGGTCGGGGTCGGCGACGTGGGCCCGCGCCACCGCCACCAGTTGCCGCTCCCCCACCGACAACGACTCGCCGCGCTCGCCCACCCGCGTCGCCAGCCCGGCCGGCAGCCCGTCCAGCCAGTCGGCCAGTCCCAGCTCGGCGAAGGCGAGCACCACGTCGTCGTCGGCCAGTCCGGGCCGGCCGTACCGAACATTGTCGGCCACCGTCGCGTCGAACAGGAACCCGTCCTGGGGCACCATCACCACCCGGCGGCGCAGCGAGTCGAAGGCGACCTCGTCCACCGACACCCCGGACAGCAGCACCCGACCGGAGCTCGGGTCCATCAGCCGGGTGAGCAGCTTGGCAAGCGTCGTCTTGCCCGACCCGGTCTCCCCCACCACGGCCACCCGGGTCTGCGCCGCGATCTCCAGGTCGACATCGTGCAGCACCGGCGGCCCGCCCGGGTAGCTGAACTCCACGTGGTCAAACCGCACCCCCAGCGGCCCCGGCGGCAGTGCCCGGGCCACGCCACCGACGGCCGGATCCGGGACGTCGGTCGGCGTGTCCAGGATGGCCAGCACCCGCCGCCAGCCGGCCACCGCGGTCTGCGCCTCGTTGAGCACCTCGGTGGCGACCTGCACCGGCCCGACGAACAGCGTCACCAGGAACAGGAACGCCACCAGCCGCCCGGCGGACAACTGCCCGTTGATCCCGAGCAGCACGCCGACGGCGACCACCCCGGCGTTGGCCAGGCCGGCGATCACCTCGCCGGTGGAGAACATCACCGCGGCCAGCGTCTGGCCCGACGTGGCCGCCGCCCGGTGGCGCTCGATGGCGGTGTCGATCCGCTCGGCGGTGCGCGCCTGCACGCCGTACGCCCGGATCACCGGCGCGCCAACGACGGATTCCGCGACCGCGCCGAGCATCTCGCCGACCCGTTCCCGGACGATGGCGTAGATCCGGTCCAGCCGGCGCTGGAAGGCCCGCAGCACCAGCATCAGTGGCGCGAAGCAGGCGTAGACCAGCAGGGTCAGCTGCCAGCTGTAGTAGGCCATCAGCACCGTGGCCAGCACCACCTGGCCGGCGCTGACCAGCAGCATCATGCCGCCCCACTGCATGAATTGGCTGATCTCGTCCACGTCCGAGGTCACCCGCGACACCAGCGAGCCGCGCCGCTCGGCTGCCTGGTGCAGCACCGACAGGTCGTGCACGTGCCGAAACGCCCGCACCCGCAGCGCCGCCAGCCCGGTTTCGGTAGAGCGGTAGAGCCGGACGTTCATCAGGTACGCCGCGATCATCGTCGCCAGCACCGTGGCCGCCGCCGCAGCCGTGGTCGCCCGGATCGCGCCGATGTCGACGCCGTGCGGACCGCGCAGCCCGTGGTCGATGGTCTGCTGCACGGCGACCGGTACGACGACCCGCCCGGCGGTGGCGACCAGCGCCAACAGCAGCGTGACCGGCAGCCCCACCCGGAACTCCGGCGAGAGCTGCAGTCCGCGCACCAGCGTGCGCCAGGCGCTGGCCGGCTGGTCGGCGGCGATGGTTGTCATGGCGGGCTCACCGGGTGCCCGCCGCGACGTCCCGGTCGACACCGAGCGCAACGTCCCGGTCGGCCGCTTCCTGGACGCGCTGCGCGGCCGCCCGGTCGTAGGCGGTCACCAGCTCGGCGTACGCCGGGACCGCGGCCAGTAGCTCGGCGTGCCGGCCCCGACCGACGATCCGGCCACCGGCCAGAAAGACCACCTCGTCGGCGAGCTCGATCGTGGACCGGCGATAGGCGATCAGGACCACAGTCGAGGGCAGCGCCACCTCCCGCAGGCCGCGCAGGATGGCCGCCTCGACGGTCGCGTCGACGCTGGAGGTGGCGTCGTCGAGCACCAGCAGCTGCGGTCGGCGGACCAACGCGCGGGCCAGCGCCAGGCGTTGCCGCTGACCACCGGACAGCGTCGTGCCGCGCTCGCCGACCAGGGTGTCCAGGCCACGCGGTAGGGCGTCGACGAAGCCGTCGGCCTGGGCCAGCCGCAGCGCCGCCCACACGGCGTCGTCGTCGACGGCGGCGCCGAGGGTGACGTTGCCGCGCACCGTGTCGTCGAACAAGAACGTGTGCTGCGGCACCAGCGCGGCCTGCCGGGCCACGGCCCCCACGGCCAGGTGGCGGATGTCGACGCCGTCCAGCCGCACCGCCCCGTCGTCCGGGTCCACCAGCCGGACCAGCAGGGTGGCGATGGTGGACTTGCCCGAACCGGTCGGGCCGACCAGCGCCACCGTCCGGCCCGGCGCCACCTCGAAGCTGACGTCGTGCAGCACCTGCGCCTGGGCGTAGGAGAACCGCACCCCGGCCAGTTCCAGCGAGGTGGGTTTGGAGTGCGCCGGGCCGGGATGCTCGCCGTACGACAGCGCGCCGCCAGCAGCCAGCACCCGGGCCACCCGCTCGTAACCGACGACCGCGCGCGGCAGCTCGCCGAGCACCCAGCCGATCACCCGGACCGGGAACGCCAGCAGGGTGAACAGGTAGGCGACCTGGACCAGCTGGCCGGCATTGAGTGTGCCGTCCTGGATCCGGCCGGCGCCGACCAGCAGCACCAGCAGCGTCCCGAGCTGGGGCAGGGCCTCCATCAGCGGGTCGAACAGGCCGTGCACCCGGCCGACCCGCACCATCTCGTCGCGTAGCTCATTGGCCGTCGCGGCGAACCGGGCGGTCTCGGCGGCCTCCCGGCCGAGGGTCTTGACGACCAGCGCACCATCGAAGCTCTCGTGCGCGACAGTGCTGAGCTCGCCGCGCAGGTGCTGCGCCCGGGTGACCAGCGGGGTCAGCCGCTGGTTGTAGCCGAAGTTCAGCGCCCCGATCGCGGGGAACACGGCGAAGCCGACCACCGCCAGCACCGGGTCGGTGACCACCAGCGCCACGCCGGTGACGGCGAGCATGACCAGCACGCCCATCGCGAACGGGAACGGGGGGATGGCCCACCAGGTGGCCTCGACATCGGCGTTCGCGTTCGACAACAGCTCGCCGGTCGGGTGCTGCTGGTGCCAGGACAGCGGCAGCCGCAGGTACTGCCGGGTGACCCGTTGGCGGTACGTCGCCTGCAGCCGAAACTGCATCCGGCCGGCCCCGATCCGGCGAAACACGATGCCCGTCGCCTTGACCACCGCCACCGCCACGATCGCCGCCGAGCCGCCGAGGAGAGCTCCGGTGGTCACCTGCCCGGACCTGAACGCCGGCAGCACGACCCGTTCGGTGACGCGGCCGAGCACAACTGCACTGATCACGGTCATCACGCCGTACAGCGCGCTGCCGGCGAGTGCGACCGCGAACACCCAGGGCTCCTCGCGCACAGCCAGCGCCAGCACGCGCAGGCCGCGGCGCAGGACGCCCGGCGGCGTCCGCGGGGCGTCGGACACCGGTCCTCCTCGTCACGGGCTCCGGCTCAGGGTGCCACCGCGCCGGCGGCCGGTCATCCCGATTTCCGCCCGCGTTCCCGCCCGCGCGAACCGACCGCCAGCCGTTGTCGCCGGCGGCGGTCGGTCAATCGGTCAGCGCGATCACCCGTGATGCATACCGTCCATGCCGTCCTTCATGTCCATCACGGTGACGACGAACGGGCGCATCATCTCGGTGTCCTCGTGTTCCAGCACGTGGCAGTGGTAGACGTAGCGACCGGCCAGGTCAAACCGGATCGCCACCTTGACCACATTGCCCGGGTCGACCCGGATGACCTCTTTCCAGCCGTGCACCTCGTGCGGCTCGTACGTCCGGGGTGGGTTGGCCGGGTCAGTCTCCGGTTCCAATGGCGCCGACGTCGTCCGGGTGTCCGGGTTGTAAAGGTTCTTCTGGTCCGCGTTCTGGAAGACCAGCCGGCCGGCAGTGGCCTCCAAAGGCTGGAAGGTGGACTGGTGGATGTGGATCGGATGGGTGTCGCCGGTGGTGTTGACGAACTTCCACACTTGCCACCCCCCGAGCTGCGGACGCAGCGCGATGTGATCGTAGAAGGAGACCCGGCTGCTCGACCGCGTCCGGTCGCCCGCCATCCAGCCATCCACCCGGTACGTCGTGGGAGCCGTCTCACCGGGCAGTCGCAGCACGATCTCGCCGGCGTCGTCGGGCACTATTTCCTGCACGTAGAGGTGACCCGGTGGGTCGGTCTCCGCGAGCAGGATCGTGGCGTGGTCGTGGCCGGCGATCGCGAGCGCCGGTGGCTCGCCCGGCGCGGGGTCGGCTGCGTTGTGGCTGAGCCGCCGGAACCCCGGGTTCAGCTCGGCGCCGGCGGTGTCGGTAAACAGCGACTGCGGCTGACCCGAGGTGGGGGCGTCTGAGTCGATGTCGATCCGCAGCACCCACGGGTAAGGGTTGCGGTTTGGGCGGTCACCGTGCTGGATCAGGTCGGCCAGCTCTGTTGGGGACTTGCCGCCGAATGGTGCCTCGACCGAGTTCCCGCCGAATGGTGCCTCGGCCGAGTTCACGACGTAGTACTGCGCACCTTCCGACAGCCCGGTGAGGTCGACCAGGATGTCAAACCGCTCCGCCGACGCCATCGTCAGCGCCTGGTCGTCGCCAAGCTGCCAGGCCCGCCACAGTAAGCCGGCGTCGGTGCCGATGACGAGCACCCGGTCGTGGTGCGGCGTGACCACCGCGTTGCCGTCGGCGCCGTTCTCGACGGTGACCAGGTGCAGCCGGTAAGCGCGCGCGTTGGAGCCGTTGAGCAGCCGCAGCCGGTAGACCTCCGGCCGCAGCGACAGTCGCGGCCACAGCTTGCCGTTGACGAGCGTGAGCGGGCCGAAGAACTCGGCCGTGTCCGCCGTCGTCTTGTGCAACAGCCGCGGCGTACCGTCCACGACGTCGAGGTTGCGGTCCTGCAGGATGAGCACGATCTCGCCGTCGTCGGCCGAGGTGGGCAGGCCCAGGTCGGCTTCGCGCGGATCCCGCACCAGGTAGCCACCCGCGAGTCCGGCGAAGACGTGGTACCGGGTGCCGTTCATCGCGTGATCGTGGTACCAGAGGAAGGCACCGACCTTGGCCAGCCCGAGCTCGGCGTTGTCGTAGGTGTTGCCGTAGCCGGTGAGCTGGGTGCCGCCGGTGGGCACCATGTTGTCCGGCCAGCCGTCGGAGTCGGCATGCGAGTGTCCGCCGTGCAAGTGCACCGACGTCCAGCCCGCCGGGGCGCTAGAGGTGTCCTGCGCGACACCACCCTGGGCGCCGAGGTAGTTCTGCACCGAGTCGGTCTTCCCGTTGGGGTCGTCCAGCTTGGCGGTGTCGAACGGCAGCGTGGCCGCCGGCTTGTTCGGATTGTTGGGGTATGTCGAGGCGGGCAGCCGGTTGCGCCAGCGGATCATGGTGGGCTGCCCGGCGGTCACCTCCAGCAGCGGTCCCGGTGACGTGGCGGCGCGATAGAACCCGTAGCCCCAGGCGGGGACGGACGGCAGGTCCGGATGCACCTGAACCTGGGTCGGGGCGATGTCGATCTCGTGCAACCGGTCCGCGGAGAGCCGGTGCGCCTGCGGCGGGTGCAGATGCGCCCGGAACGGTGCCAGCAGGTGCCCCGACCGCAGCGGGTTCTCCGGGGGCGTGAGCTGCTTGGCGTCGGTCGTGGTCTGCACGGTCAGCGTGTCCTCGGCCGCTGGCGTCGGCTGAGTCGATACATCGGTCACTGCGTCCTCCACGGTTCTGGGTCGACACCTGGACAGAGTCGGTGAGCGAGCAGCAGATACTTTGGCGGCAGGGCGCCGTAGCCTCGCTCGTCCGGGGCGGGTGCGGGCCAGCGTTCCTCAAGGCACCAATCGACACCGCCAGCACCGGGGTGCAGCGCGTGCGAGGTCGCGACCCGCTAG
>Ga0208478_1000592_pt1 | contig 12290 bp, 9 predicted proteins | sample NGESurdeep072012_5_FD_184462 | JGI IMG/M metagenome (GOLD analysis project Ga0208478, IMG submission 184462) | Arctic peat soil microbial communities from Barrow, Alaska - NGEE Surface sample 415-2 deep-072012 (SPAdes) | ecosystem: Environmental > Terrestrial > Soil > Wetlands > Peat ... | reverse complement strand
AGTACTTCGGCCCCATCGCCAGGCCGGCCACGCCGCTGCCGGCGCGCAATGCGACCGAGCCGCCGTGGACGAGCGACCGCACGATCACGATCACGGCGCCGAGAGTTCCGCTGCCGGCCGTCGCCGCGGTCTGGCTCGCGCCGCCGGTGACGAGCCGCGACACGCCGGCCCTGCAGATCGCAGCAGCGCTCCTTGCGGGCGGCGAATCGTCGCGCCTCAATCAGTCGCTCGTTTACCGTCAGCGGATCGCAACGCAGGCCGGATTCAACGCCGACCTGCGCGTCGGGCCGGGGCTTCTCGTCGCGACGGCGATCGCCGCGGGCGGCAAGCCGATCGCCGACGTGCAGAGCGCCCTGCTGGCCGAAGTGCGGCGCCTCGTCGACCGGCCGGCCACCGCCGCCGAGATCGACAAGGTGAAGAACCAGCTCATCACCGACGCGTTCGAGTCGCGGCAAACCCCCGTCGGGCTCGGTTCGGCGATCGCCGAAGCTGCCGTCCTGGAAGGCGCTGCGAACAAGGTCAACACCGACCTGGAAGCGCTGCAGCGCGTCAGTGCCGCCGACGTGCAGCGCGTCCTGCGCCGCTACGTCACGCAGGCGCACAAGGTGATCGTCGACTATCGCCAGGAGACGGCGCCATGAAGAACGCGCTCAAGGCGATTGCCGCGGCGGCGTGTCTCGCCGCTGCCGCGACCGCGCTGGCCCAGCCCTACCCCACGCCGCCGCCGCCGGCGCCGGCACGCCCGCTCGCGATCGCCGCGCCGAGTGAGCAGGCGTTGCCGAACGGCCTGCGCGTGATCGTCTCGAAGCGCGAGGGCGTTCCACTCGTGACCGCGCTGCTCGTCGTCCTCTCGGGCAGCGAAGCCGATCCGCCGCAGCTCTCGGGGCTCGCCTCGATGACGGCCGATCTGCTCACGCAGGGGACGCGCCGGCACAGCGCCCCCGAGCTCGCCGCCGCCGCCGAAGCGCTCGGCGGGTCGCTGTCGAGCGGCGCGGGCTGGGGCCAGTCGCTCGTCTCGATCACGGTCACGACGCCCAAGCTCGACGCCGCGCTCGGCCTGGTCGCCGAAGTCGCGCGCGAGCCGACCTTCGCCCCCGAGGAGATCGACAGGCTGCGCACGCAGACGCTCGACGGACTGAAGGTCGCCTATGCCAACCCGGGAACGATCGCCGGACTCGCTGCGGTGCGCCTGGCTTACGGCGGAAGCGCGTGGGGCCATCCGGCGAGCGGCACGCCGACGTCGCTGCCGCGGATCGCCCGCGCCGACCTCGTCGCCCAGCACCGCGCGACCTTTCGCCCCGATCGCGCCGTGCTCATCCTGACCGGCGACATCGGCGTCGACCGGGCGCTCGCGCTGGCGCGCAGGCACTTCGGCAGCTGGACCGCGCCGGCCGTGCCGCCCGCCGCCCCACCCGCTGTTCCGGCAGCGGCGCAAGGCCCGGCCGTCGCTGTGATCGACATGGCGAATGCCGGTCAGGCGGGCGTTGCCCTGACCTTGCCTCTGCCGCGGCGCCAAGGCGCGGAATGGGCCAGCGCCGACATCATGAACGCGGTCCTCGGCAGCGGCTACTCGTCGCGCCTGAACCAGGAGATCCGCATCAAGCGCGGCCTCAGCTATGGCGCCGGCAGCCACATCGAGGCGCGCGCCGACAGCGCGCTCTTCCAGGCCTCGGTGCAGACGAAGAACGAATCGGCGGCCGAGGTCGTCGCGCTGCTGCAAGGCGAGCTCGATCGCATCATGCAAAGCCCCGTCCATGCCGACGAGCTCGCGGCGCGCAAGGCGGCGCTGATCGGCGGCTTCAGTCGCAGCGTCGAGACGACGGCCGGGCTCGCGGCGGCGATACGCAGCCTCGTCGTCACCGGCCGCTCGCCGGCCGGGCTGAAGACGAGGATCTCGTCGCTCGAGGCGGTCAGCTCCGCCGACGTGCAGCGCTATGCGGCGGCGCACCTCGGCGCCGCCAATCGCCGCATCGCGGTCGCCGGTGTCGCGGCTCGTTTTGCCGAAGGCCTGAAGGCGCAGACGCCGGCGCTCGTTGTCATCGGCCAGGACGAGCTCGACCTCGATCGCCCGAGCGGGCTGAAGCGCGAATAGGCGGCGCGCCGCGCTCCGCGCGAGGGCGGCGGCAGGCTCGGCGCGGGTCAAGGCAAACCCTTCGGGCGCGGCCCGCCGTTTACTGGGACAATAGTGCCCCCTCGCGAACGACGCCATGCCCCGGCACGGCGTCGCTGCACCACTCCAGGATCGCCATGGCCACCCGTCCTTCTGTTCCCCAGTCCAAAGCCACCAAGGTCTCGATGCCCTCAGCCCAGCCCGCTCCCGCCGCCGTCACAGCCGCCAACGCGGCGCTCAAGCTCAGGCAGACCCAGGCCGAGTACGTCGCCGCCCGGCCCGCCGGCGAACCCGGCGTCAAGCCGATGATGTCGAGCTCGAAGATGTACGTCTGCCGGCGCTGCCAGGCGAACTTCAAGACCGGCGACGGCAAGCCCGACTCGCGTCTGCCGGGCCTGGGCAAATGCAACAAGTGCCTCGCCGCTGCAGCGGCGTCGGCGCTCGCCGCCTGAGGGCGCCGTTCGTAAGCGCTCGTAACACTTCTCCGAGAGGCTTCTTGCGCTGCCGATAAGCCGTTCAGGCGAACGGGCTTTTCGTGCATGCAGACTTTGCTGACCCGGCTTTGCGGCGCCCTCCTCGCGCTGCCGCTCCTGATCTCCAGGCCGATCCTGCGTCTGATCGAGGCGCGCCGGCGCCAATCGGGCGCCTGGCGGTTGCGCCCGCCGGGCCTCGACGACCGGATCGACCCTGATTCCGCGCCGTGCGTGCCGCGGCTTTCGTCGGCAGCCATCCGCAGCATGCGCGACGAGTTGAACCGCGTTCTCGACGCCGACGACACGCATCGCCAGGTCTTTCGTCACCTGGCGCGCTTCGAGCGCAAGTTCGCCAGGACGGGCCTGCGCGCCATCGAGGAAGTTCCGGTCGAGCAATTGCGCCGTGCCCTGAAGGACTTCGAGGCGCTGGTGCGCAACTGGTCGTCGGCCAGCTTGGCCGACCTGCGCTCGCGCATGGCCGTCACGCTCGCCGACCGGTCAAGCGCAGCGTCGGTCTGGATCGCTGCGAACAGCGTGTCCTCGGAGCTGCGGCCGCGGCCGGAATCGATGTCGGCACGCCTCGCGCGCAATGCCAGCGCCGCGTTTCGCGCCAGCCAGCAGGGCACCGGCGAATTCGCCATCTCGCGCTTCGAGGCGGCGGGTGCCGAATGGCACTCGACGAGCGCGCGGGCCTGAGCCATCGCTCAATCCTTTCGCTTCGCCTCTGACGTCGCCGGCTTCCGGCTCGTCGGCCGTCCTCAGGCCGCGGCCGCCTCGGGTGGCGGCACGAGCGTCTTCAGGTCGCAGGACTCGTCGGCGAGCGTCTCTGCGGAGACTTGCGCGCGCGCCGCGACGATGCGCTTGGAGAGCATGAATTCCTTCGGCCGGCCGACGCAGTCGGCAGCGACGACACGACCGTCATGCAGGTAGAAGGCGGAAAACGACCGGTTCGCCGGATCGCCGCGCAGTACCAGGCGGTCGTAGCCCTGCGACAGGCCGACCATCTGCAGCTTCATGTCGTACTGATCGGACCAGAACCAGGGAACGGTCCGGTACGGCCGGGCACGGCCGCACAGGGTCGCAGCCGCGGCGCGCGCCTGCTCGACGGCGTTCGGCACGGACTCGAGCCGGATCCGCCGGCCGACGATCGCATTCGGATGGCTCGTGCAGTCGCCGGCGGCGACGATGTCGGGGTCGGCGGTGCGCGTCGTCTCGTCGACGACGATGCCGTTGTCGATCTCGAGCCCGGCGGCAGCGGCGAGCTCCACGTTCGGCACGACGCCGACGCCGACGACGACCAGATCGACGGGAACGCTCTGCTCCTGCTGAGTCCGGCCGTCGCGGCAAAGGACTGCCGTCACGACGTCGCCGGTCGGAGAGAACTCGAAGCCGCGCAGCTCGACGCCGGTGCGCAGGTCGACGCCGGCCTCGCGGTGCACGCGTTCGTAGAAGGCCGAGATCTCGGGCGCGGTCACGCGCGCGAGAACGCGCGGCGCCGCTTCGAGGACGGTGACCTGCAGGCCGCACTTGACCGCGGCGGCGGCGACCTCGAGGCCGATGTAGCCGCCGCCGACGATCGCGATGCGCCGCCCGGCGACGAACTGGTTGCGCAGGCGAACGACGTCGTCGACGGTGCGCAGGTAGTGGAAGTTGCTCGCCCTTTCGGCCTCGGCCGCTCCCGTGCCGGTGAGGCGGCGCACCCGCGTTCCGGTGGTCAGCGCGAGGCGGCCGTAGGCCAGCCGCTCGCCGTTGCCGAGGAGCAGCGTCTTCGCGCCGCGGTCGATCGCCTCGACCCGCGTCCCGCCGATGAATTCGATCGCCGCCGCATCGAAGGTCGTCTTGGGGCGCAAGTACAGCGACTCGACCCGGCCCCCGGACGACAGGTACGCCTTCGACAGCGGCGGCCGCTGGTAGGGAAGCCACGCTTCTTCGCCGATCATGACGATGCGCGTTGCGTGCCCGCCCTGGCGCAGCGCCGAGGCCAGCTCGCCGCCGGCGTGCCCGGCACCGACGATGACGATGGTGTCGCTCATGGCTTGGGCCCGGCGACCACGCCGAGCCGGCGCAACAAAGGCAGGCGGTGCTCGAGAAAGCTGCGCACCCGCGGCTCGAGCTCGGCGAGGTTGTCGGCATCGCCATCGAGCGGCCGCCCGTCCTTGACGATTCGCTTGTCCTGCGCCTTGAATTGCGCCCAGGTGGAGTCGCGGATGGCTTCGACGCTGTCGCTGCCGACTTCGCGCATGGCCGACAGCAACAGCTGCTCCGAATGCGTCACGAAGACGCCCGAGCCGAGCGCCGGCGCGGCGAGAAATCGCATCGAGTCGTCGCCACCCTGCGCTTCTTCGACCAGCAGATCGTTGAGCGCGAGCGACGCCGACCGCGCGGCGCCGCCATCTTCTTCGAGCATCGGATGGGCCTGCGCGCTTTCGACCAGCAGCGCCAGGCCTTGCGCGATCTGCAACGGCGGCACTTCGGCGAACGCCGGCAACGACGCCAGCTCGGCGAATCCGACGCTCCCCTGCTTCAGTCGTTCGAGCATGGGCTCGATGACGGCTTCGTCCGCCGTCAGCATGCCGGCCGACGTATCGAGCGTCGTCGTCGCCCGCTGGGGGTCGACGGTCAGCGTGAAGCGGATCGCGGCGAGCGCGGCGACGAACTGCGGCGGCGTCAGCTGCACCGGTTCGTGGACGTAGAGATCGCGGCGAAATCTCCGGTTGACGGCGAAGTCCTTGATCGTCTCGGCCATTCCCGGGTCGGCACCGGCGAACATCGCCGCGATCTCGGGCGACGCCGACAGCGCCGGGATGTTCTCGCTGGCCGCCGCCGAGCCGACGTAGTCGAGGCCCGCCTCATTCATCTCGCGCTTGACGTCGAGGTGGTAGAGCGCATCCCAGTGTTCGTTGAGATACTCGTGGGCCAGGTAGCTTCCGTCCCTCGCGCCAAGGTGCTCGAGATAGCGGCCGATCGACGCGTCGGCCTTGAAGTAGCGCGCGCCCCGTGCCGCCAGGTGATCCACGAATTGGACGGCGGCGACCGCGTTCTCGTCGCTGCGCCCGCGCCGCCGCACCACGAGCTCGCGCAACAGGCGCTGCACCGGCGTGAACGCAGCCCATCCGGGCATGCAGTTGTAGCTGACGTAGACCATGCCGCCGGGTTCGAGCCGGTCGCGAATGAAGTGCGCGATGTGGCGCCGGTTCTCTGCGCTGACCCAGCTGTAGACGCCGTGCAGCACGATCAGGTCGAAACGCGGCGCGGCATCGGCGGCGCCGCTTTGCGCGGCGAGGTCGGCGAAACTCCGTTCGCCGAAGTGCAGTTTCGCCAGGCCGGCGCGCGCACCGAGATGTCGCAGCTTGGCCATCTGCGCCGCGTTGAAATCGTAGCCGTGAAAGCCTCCGAGCGGATTCGTCGCGGCGAGGAGGAGCGGGCCGAGTCCGCGGCCGCAGCCGAGTTCGCAATACGCGAACTGCCGATCGACGACGGCCGGCGGCCTGACGCCGACGAGGATCGCAAGCAGATGCAAGTAGGCCGGCGACAGCTCGCGATAGAAGCCAGCGGTGTAGGGGATGTCGGTGACGTAGCCGTCTTGCCAGGTGCCCATGCGTGGTGCCGCGAAGATGCGAAGCTGCCGCCGCATCGTAGGCTACGCCCGTGATCAGGAGATCGGCGCGGCGCCTCGACGTCGACCTGGCCTTCGGCGGGAGTCGACGCCCGCTGCCCTTCCGGCAAGGCTACCGCCCGATACACCCGATATGGAAAGTTTTCCCAGATTGTGTCATCCTCGGCGCTGCGGCCGTCGTCAGCGATCTGCAGGCGCCGAGGAGGCGCGTGCGGGCCGCTCGATCTCCCCTGCCTCGAGGGTCATACCAGCACATGAAGCGCGCCCGGCCGGAAAACCGCAGCGCCGCCGCCCCGCGTCGGGTGCAGCCTACGCCCGAGCACGCCGAGCTGGCGCTGCGCGAGGCGGCGGCTCTCATGGCGCCGATCTCGCTGTGGCTGTTGCGGCACGGCGTCTCGTACCCGGCGTTTGCCGAGTTGCTGAAGTCGGTGTTCGTCGAAGCGGCGCGCGGCGAGCTGCGGCGCGCCGAAACCAAGCCGACCCAATCGGCGCTCAGCCTGCTGTCGGGCGTGCACCGCAAGGACGTGCGAGATCTCGGCGAGGCCACGGCGACGCCGCGCCCGCATCGGCGACCGACCCTGTCGTCGCAGGTGTTTACTCGCTGGCTGCACGACTCGCGCTATCGCGGCAAGGACGGCAAGCCCCGGGCGCTGCCGCGAATCGGCGCCGGGCGCACCTTCGAGGCGCTGTGCCGGGAACTGTCGAACGACGTACATCCGCGATCCGTCCTCGACGAGTTGCTGCGGCTCGGACAGGTCGGCCTCGACGGCGAGCGCGTCGTCGTCCTCGCCGACGCGTTCGTTCCCTCTCCGCGCCTCGACGAGATGACTGCGATCTTCTCTGCCAATGCGGCCGATCACATCGCCGCGGCCGTCAGCAACCTCACGACGGACTCGCCGCGCTTCCTCGAGCAAAGCATCTACGCTGACGGGCTGACGCAGGAGTCCATCGATCGCCTGCACGCCGCCGCCCGGCAGGCCTGGAGCAAGGCCTTCGAGACGGTCGTCGGCCGCGCCCGGGATCGCGTGGATCGCGACAAGACAAGCGACGGCGAGCTCCGCATGCGCTTCGGCTCCTACTTCTTTAGCGAGCCCGTCCCTCCCGCTTCGCCCGGGCCATCGCACCTGCGCGGAAAGTCAACCGCGTCAGGCCGCCCCCTGAAGAAGAGCCAACCATGAAACGACCCTTCGATTCCGGAACACGCGCCGTCATCGGCCTTGCCGGCATGCTCGTGCTGGCGACCCTGGCTTCGTGCGGCGGCGACGGCGTGGTCGGGTCCGGGGGCACCGGCAGGGGCAACACGGGTATCGCCATCGGCACGGTCAACGGCTTCGGCAGTGTCATTGTCGACGGCGTGTCGTACGACGATCTCACCGCCCGGGTGGTCAGCGAAACGGCCCCCGGCGTCGATACGCTTTCCGAAGTCCAGCTCGGCGACCGGGTCTCCATCACCTACGCGGGGCCGGGCATTGCCAGCGTCGTGCGCATCGATACCGCGCTGTCGGGACCGGTCGCGACCGCGTTCTCCTCGGGCCGGTTCTCGATGCTGGGCCAGACCGTCGTCATCAACGCCGGCAGTGGCCTGGGACCGACCACGCAGTTCGGCGGCGGCTACCTGCAGGCCACGGACATCGTCGTCGGCGACCCAGTCGACGTGAACGGCGTCCTCGTCCAGCAGGCCGGTTCCTGGGTCATCGCGGCAACCCGCGTCGACAAGCTGAGCGCCGCTCCCGCCTATCTGCGCGTCAGCGGCCTCGTCGGCAGCCTCTCCGCGAGCGGTCCGACGACGTTCGCGTTGGGCGGACTGACCGTCGACGCCAGCAGCGCCGCCGTCCTTCCGGCCGGGACCCCTCTGGCCGATGGCCAGGCCGTGACCGTCCTCGCCGCGCCCGCCGACTACACCGTCTCCGGTCCGGGGGCGCCGCGCCTGCGCGCCGCGCAAGTCCGCATTGCCGCGTTGCAGAGCGGCGCCCTCGATGACTACGTGAGCGGCTCGATCTCCCGTCTCGACGCTGCGGCCATGACCTTCCTGCTCGGCGCCCAACCGGTGAGCTATGCCGGCGCCACGATCACCCCCGCGCGCGCGTCGCCGGCCAATGGGCGCTACGTGCAGGTCCAGGGCAGGGTCGGCAGCGACGGGTCGCTGACGGCGTCGACTGTCGCCATCCGAGACGCCGAGACGGAAGACGATTCCGAGCTGCGCGGCAACATCGTCGCCTTCGACAGCGCGACGAATCACCTCACCGTGCGCGGCGTCCTCGTCGACGCCAGCACGGCTACGCTGCAAGGATGCCCCGCGAGCGGTCTGGCGAACGGCCTCTACGTTCAGATCACCGGCTCGCTCGGGACCGCGGGCGTTGTCGCGCAGGTCATCCGCTGCGAATCCGAGCCGTCGGGAGGCACCGTCGAACGCGACGGAGTCGCCGGTGCGGTCGACCTCGGGGCGAGGACCTTCACGCTGACACGTCAGCAAGGGTCGACGGTATCCGTCGAATGGACCGACACCACCTACTTCGGCGGCGCCACGCCCTCGACCCTGTCGGGCAAGCCCGTGGAGGTGCAAGGCACGTTCATCGGCGCCACGCTCGTCGCGAGCAAGGTGAAGGTCGACGATTGACCCCACGCGCGGGATCCAGGCCGATCCCGCCCTTTACTCGAAACGGCTAGGCGGTTCCGTATTTGGTTTGGAATTCGATGCCGACCTGCTGCAGGAGCGGCGTCGGGAGCACGCCGCCGGCGCAAACGATGACCGCGTCGTTCGCCAGCTCCGTGTCGCTGCCCTGGATCGAGATCGTGACGGTTGCCTGCTGGATCGAGGCGACCTGCGTTCGCAACATCACCCGGATCCGCCCTGCCCGCTCCTGCTCCTCGAGGCGCTGGCGATTTTTCGCCTTGACGCGGGCAAAGGCGTCTCCACGGTAGCTCAGGATCACCTTCGTCCCGGGCTGCTCGGAGAGGGCGATCGCGGCTTCGAGGGCGCTGTCTCCGCCGCCGACCACCAGCACGGCCAGGTCGCGGTACTGCTCCGCGTCGATGAGCCGGTAGACGACCTTGGACGACTCCTCACCGGGAACGTCGAGCTTGCGCGGCGAGCCGCGACGGCCGATGGCGAGCAGCACCGAACGCGTGGAATAGCTGGCCTTGGGCGTGCGGAGAACAAAGCCACCGTCGCCTTGCCGTTCGACGCCTTCCATCCGCTCCGAGAACGAGACCTGCAGGCCGGTCTTCTCGACCACGCCGCGCCAGAACTCGAGCAGCTTTTCCTTCTGGATCTCGCCCATCTTCAGCGAGCCGACGAGGGCGAGCTTGACGGGCGCCGACATCGCGATCTTGTTGCGCGGGTAGTGGTAGACCGAGCCGCCGAGGGAATCTTCCTGCTCGATCAGCTTGTAGCGCAAGCCGTGCTCGATGGCGGCCAGGCCGGCCGAGAGACCGGCCGGGCCGCCGCCGACGATGACGAGGTCGAACTCGGCGGACGCGGCGATCTTGCGCGCCCTGATGGAATCGACCGCCTGCCGGCCCTGTTCCGCAGCCTTGCGGATCAGGCCCATCCCGCCCAGTTCGCCGGCGATGAAGATCCCCGGCACGTTCGTCTCGAAGTTGGGGCGGACGTTGGGAATGTCGATGCCGCGCTTTTCCGTGCCGAACACGAGCTTGATCGCCTCGACCGGGCAGGCCGTCAGGCAGGCACCGTGGCCGATGCAGGCTGCGCCGTTGGTCAGCACCGCCTTGCCGTTGACGATGCCGATCGCCTGCTCCGGACAGGCCCGTGCGCAGGAGCCCGAGCCGATGCAGCGCAGCGGATCGACGACCGGGTGCAGCGACTGCGGTTCGGCGAGACCGGAGGCGATCGCCTGCCGGAGATCCTCGACGTGGGCGCGTTCGGTGCGCTTGTGCCGCCGCAAGTAGAGCAGCAGCACCGCGAGGACGATGGCGGCGTAGATCAGCAGGTAAGCCATTGCATCCCGGTTTCAGGTCCGCCCAGCCTAGAACGCATTCCAGGGCCCGTTCGGCGACAGCGCCTGGCCCCAGATCGACGTGAACACGCTGCGCCCGTAGAAGAAGGGCAGGCCCCAGACGTAGGCGTTGGCGCCCTGGCCCGCCGATCCCGCGAGGCCGGCGAAGGCGACGCCCGAGGTGCTGAACAGGGCATCGGCGTTCGCCACCGAGTAGTCGACCGAGCCGGTCGCCCCGAACGCATCGGTGACGGTCGCGGTGCGCCGGAGCACCACAGGCGGACAGTACCAGCCGCCGCTCGACGCCGTCGAGCTCTGGCAAGCCTTCGGGACGCTCGCATCGTCGAAGAACAGCGCATTCGATCCGCTGTCGACGTAGCTGTCGACATAGGTCGCCCCGCCGGACGTCGTCGTGAAGTAGAGGTAGCCCGGGTTCGCCGGGTTCGGGTCGACGAAATACATCGTGGCCCCGAGCGGGATCTGGTTGTTCGATTGCGTGCCGATGCCGAACACGAGTCGCCCCTTCGCCAGCCCGGCGCCGAGATCCGGCAGCGCCGGCAGCGTGATGATCGTGCCGTTGTTGTTCACGGCGAAGTGAGCGACGGGGTTTTGCACCTGCAGAGCGCTCGGGATCGCCGCCGGCGAACATGGCGCCCCCGAGGCGCCCGGGCACGAGTAGTAGAGCGTGTAGCCGCTCGCGTAATCGCCCTTGCTGCAAGCGAGCCCGCAGTCGTACGAGACCATGCCGATGCCGAGAATGCCCTTGGCCTGCAGGGACGACATCGAGTTCTGCAGCCCGCCGTTGGCAGCGGCGATGCAGTTGGCCGGGGGTGCATCGCTCATGGGCACGGCATCGTCGATGATCTGCACGGGCAGCGAGCTCGCGGCTTCGCCGGCGATGCGCAGGTCCGCGCTGGCCAGGGGCCCCCAGACCGCGCCGAGAACGAAGGGATAGCACTCAAGGGCCCGCCCAGCCGGCGTGCCGCTCGCGGTATCGGCCGGGAGCGTAATCGGCGCAAGCACCAGGGTCGCGACCGTGCTCTTCAGGAGACGCAGGCCGACCGAACCGGTGTCGAGAAAGACATGGTCGATCGTGACGCAATCCGTCGCCGACCCCGGCGTGCAGACGGTGACGGCCACGTACGGGATGTTCGCGGCGCCCAGGGAGAAACCGGAGGCCGGCCCGGCGTCGACGACGATCTCGGTCGTGTTCGGGCCGGTGGGAGTGTCGAGCGTGACGACGGTCGCGCCGGTGCCACCGCCGGTGATCGTCGTCACCGACGAGTTGCCGCCGCCGCAGCTTGTGAGCAGCACGGCGAGCGCTGCCGCAGCAGGCGCGACGATGCGGCGGTTAGCGCAGCGCATCGAGGGGGACCCCTTGCGGCACCAGCGATTGCAGCCAGGCCTTGCCGACATAGGAATTCAGGTGCGCCGTCGAGTGGACGACGAGATCGTCACGCCGCAGCTCGGCGTGGCGGCGGATTCCCGGAGCGCGCATCGCCTCGCTCGCCGCCGCGGCGTAGCTCGCGGCATGCGCGCCGAGCAAGGCCGCCAGGTCCGGCTTGAAGCGCGTGTTCCAGGCGACCGCGAAGACAATGCCGCCGGGCGTCACGAACTCGCGGATGCTGGAGCCGTCGGCCAGCGTGATCTCGTGCGTGCGGACCTGGGCGCTCGAGACCGCGGCGGGGTGCCGCGTTCCCTGCATGCGCACCTGGTCGCCGGCGATGGTCGAGACGTCGATGCTTCCCGGGGCGAACTCCGCGTCCGCCGTGAAGCTGGCGGTGAAGGTCTCCGCCGCGGTCGGATCGGTGGCAAGGCGGTCGAGCGCCGCGGTCACCACTTTGGCACCGGCCACCGATCCCGGCACAACCGACGTGCCGGGGGTGGCGGTTACGGCAGCGGAGGGCGTGGCGACCGGGAGCGACACCCGCGGCGTCGTCCGCGCGAGGGCCACCGCCGCGTTGGCCTGCACAAGCCCGCCACCGGTCGCCAGCGCCGCTCCCTTGACCGGCGTTGCGGTCAGCCGAAGGATGGTCGAGATCTGCGCCGGCAGCAGCAACGGGTTGGCCTGCAGCATGAGCGCCGCGACCGCGGCGGCGTTCGGCGCAGCCGCGGAGGTTCCGTAGAACGGCGCG
>Ga0208478_1000591_pt1 | contig 12300 bp, 9 predicted proteins | sample NGESurdeep072012_5_FD_184462 | JGI IMG/M metagenome (GOLD analysis project Ga0208478, IMG submission 184462) | Arctic peat soil microbial communities from Barrow, Alaska - NGEE Surface sample 415-2 deep-072012 (SPAdes) | ecosystem: Environmental > Terrestrial > Soil > Wetlands > Peat ... | reverse complement strand
ATGAATGAGATAAGGTTAAAATATATCTTTAATTTTTCCTCTGCATTTCTTCTTGTCCTGATGCTGCTTTTAAGCAAAAATGCAGGCATCAGCTGTGATGAAGTCCTGCATTATAATCATTCTGTTTCAGTCTATAACTATTTTGCATCTCACGGTGAAGATCACTCTGCGCTAAATACTCCGGTTACTAATCTGAAGTACTATGGACAGTCCTACGATAATATTGTCACAATTCTGATCAAATGGTTTAATATTGAGGATGTTTACAGCTTCCGGCACCTGATGAGTACTATTGCAGGGTGGCTGGTTATTTTTATAACAGCACTTTTTGCGATCTGGCTGGCAGACTATAAGGCAGGTATTCTTGTACTGATCCTGTTTGCTGTTTCCCCGACTTTCCTGGGCCATGCGCAGAATAACCTGAAAGATATTCCATTTGCACTGGCTTACATTACAGGTACCTTTTTCACTCTAAAATTTTTTGTCTCAGGCAGAAAAAATTCTTATCGTGATATAATACTTCTGACAGTCAGTCTCGCTTTCTCAATTAGTATAAGGGCCAGCGGGCTGTTATCGATTTGTTACCTCTTCTTTTTCTTTTTTATATTCTATCTTTTTAAATATCTCGGAGAAAATAAAATTGATTCAACTGAAATCAGGACTAAGTTTTTTTGGATTTGTGGTATAACTGTTATTTCCTGGTTCTTAAGCATCCTATTGTGGCCTTATGCTCTTCATGGACCTGTTAAGAACGTCATTGAATCATATCGCGTAATGGCTCATTTCCCTTCAACTTTTCGTCAGATCTTTGAAGGTAAAGTTGAATGGTCTGATTGTATGCCATGGTACTATCTTCCAAAATCAATGTTAATTACTGTTCCAATTACTGTTTTAACCGGTTTGATACTACTCTGTGCTTTTATAAGATTTAAATTGAATCAGGAGAAAACTCTTCTATACGGCCTGGTTATCTTCTCAGTATTATTCCCGATTGTTTTTGTGGTTTATGAGAGATCGAATATATACTCTTCCTGGAGGCAGTTTCTATTTATTTATCCGGGAATCATATTACTGGCTTCAACAGGTTATCATCACTTTTTTGAACATTTAAAAAGCAAATATTTAAGATGGGGAATGGTTGTTTTAATATGTGTACTGTCATTCCATCCGCTTAAGTTCATGTTGAACAATCCTCAGTTTTATTATTTATATTATAATCAGCTTGTAGGCGGATTAACAGGAGCTTATTCAAATTATGAAACAGATTATTATTATGTAAGTCAGACTGCTGCATCAAAATGGCTCATTGATTATCTCAAAAAAAAGGATGTTCGCAGCAGAACAAAGGTTAAGGCGACATACTCGGTAGAATGGATGTTTCGAGATCATCCCGAAATTGAAACATCGTATTTCAGGTATGAAGAGAGAAGCCAGTCAGATTGGGATTATGCAATTGTGGCTAACAGGTATATTTCTCCTTTTCAGTTAAGAAATAATATCTGGCCTCCTGAGAATACCATACATATTGTATATGCTGATAAGATCCCCGTCTGTGCCGTTATTGAAAGAAAATCGAAAGACGATTATGCTGGTTATGTTGCTCTTTCTGAGGGAAAAAGTAAAGAAGCGATTGGTTTCTTTGAAAAAGCTTTAAAAATTGATGATCGTGATGAAATGATTTTTTATAATTTTGCGGCAGCTTTATATAACGATGGAAAGCATCAGAAGGCAGATTCACTTCTAAAAAGAGGTTTAGAGATAAATCCTGATTTCGAGTCGATCCTGATGTATCTTGGTAACATTGCCAGGTCACAAAAAAGAACAGATGAGGCAATTAAATACTATGAAAGAGTTATTGAAGCTGACAAAAAGTATTTTGAAGCATATGTCGGGATGTCTGAATTATTAATAAACAAGGATGTTATAAGGGCACGTAAATTGCTCACCACCTGCCTTAATATGAATCCCAGGTATAAACCGGCAATTATTGCACTGGCTGATACTTACAGGAATTCAAACCCGGACATAGCTAAGAAATATGATGAGCTGGCAAGCACAATTAATTAATTTATAAATAGTTAAATAATGAAAAAATCAATTTTAGTGTTTTCGATGACTTTGATTCTGATTATTAGTGGTTTGAATATGGCAGGGCAGGAGCAGCCAAAACCAAAGAAAGATACAGTAAACATGGATACTAATGCTAAACCGACTTTTTATTATCCGGTTGAGGATGATAAGAAAGGAAAAGGTTCCATTGTAACAATAGCAATTGTTGGAGGAGCTGTGATTGTGGTAGGCGCTGGTGCATTCTTCGTGCTCAAAAAGAAAAAGTAATTAATATCTGTCTAATGAGCCTGTTTATTGGCTGGAATAATGGATAAGCTTAAAATATCAACTGCTCAGTTTGAAAACCGGAGCGGCGATAAAGAATTCAATCTGTCAAGGATTGAAAGTCTGGCACAGGAGGCTGCCCTGGGGGGTTCCCATGCTATAGCTTTCCATGAATGTTCAGTTACAGGTTATTCATTTGCCCGGCATCTCTCAAGAGAAGAGATGACTGATCTTGCAGAGTTTATCCCTGATGGATCGAGTACTAAAAAACTGATAGAGATTGCATCGAAGAACAATATTTATGTCCTGGCCGGACTATTCGAAAAAGACATTGAGAAAAAAATATATAAGACATACGTGTGTGTCGATAAAAATGGATTAGTTGCGAGTTACAGGAAAATTCATCCTTTTATAAACCCATATTTAACTCCCGGTGACAAGTATTGTATATTCGATCTGAATGGCTGGAAATGCGGAATTTTGATTTGTTATGATAACAATATTATTGAGAATGTTCGTGCAACAACTCTTCTGGGAGCGAACATAATATTTATGCCACATGTTACAATGTGTACACCGTCAACACGTCCCGGAGCTGGTTTTGTTGATCCAAAATTATGGTATAACAGAGAAGCTGACCCTACTTCAATAAGGTTAGAATTTGATGGGATGAAAGGGAGAGATTGGCTGATGAAATGGCTTCCGTCCAGAGCGTATGATAATGGCATTTTTGTGGTATTTTCAAATACTATTGGAATGGATGACGACCAGTTAAAGAATGGTTGCTCAATGATCATAGATCCATTTGGAGATATTATAGCTGAATGCCGCAAGCTTGGTGATGATTTTGTTTCAGCAACACTGACTCCTGAAAAACTTACTCAGTCCGGGGGATACAGATATCTGAAAGCCAGGAGGCCTGATCTCTACAGAGATATTATAGGACAGCCGCATACCTCTGAGCAAAAGGTGATTTGGTTAAATCCCGATAATAGTGATAAGAAAGAATCTTAAATTTTCTCCTTTTATTTTTTCCCTTTTGTCTTTTATCTTATTACACTTTAACCCAGATATTCCCTCCCTTATTCGACTCCACAACAGAATGGATGAACTTCATTCCTCTGACTCCGTCATGAACAGTCGGGAATTCACCTGGGGTAAATTTTTCACCCCTTATGGATTTTGCAGTACCTTTATAGATATTGGCAAGAGCTTCATAGATTCCCTCCGGATGACCTGCAGGCATCGTATGACTGCTTTCGGCAAGCTGATCATTAAATCCATGAGCCGGTTTAAATATTTTTGTTGGTTCCGTATCGCTTAACATATAGAGATAGTTTGGGTTTTCCTGTGCCCACTTAAGGCTGGCTTTTGATCCGTAAACCGCTATAGTAAGGTTATTCTCTTCACCTCCGCAGACCTGACTGGCTCTGATAACTCCTTTAAGGTTTTTACTGAAACGCAATAAGACAGTTCCGTCAAGGTCAAGCTGTATATCCTCTTTAACAGGATTCAGATCTGAGAGTACTTCTTTAACTTCAAGTCCTGTGGTATATTCAATAAGGTTAAAGGCATGCACACCGATATCTCCCATACAACTGCTGGCACCTGCATGTTTTGGATCGAGTCTCCAGACTCCTGTTATCCTGCTTCCGGTTCCATGAATTATTGAATTGATCCAACCCTGATAATACTGGGCATCAATACGTTGGATCGTGCCAAGAAGGCCTTTCGATATAAGATCCCTCATCTGCCGGATCATAGGGTAGCCGGTGTAGGTGTGAGTCAGCGCAAATGTCAGCTTTTTGTCTCCAACCAGCTTCTCCAATTCTTCCGCTTCTTTGACAGTCATAGTCATAGGTTTTTCACATACCAGATGAAATCCTGCACCAAGAAGGCTTTTAGCAAAAGGAAAATGAAGAGCATTAGGTGTAACTATTGATACAACCTGCATACGGGAATCAGAAGGTAAAGCTGACTCTGCTTTGATAAGCTCATCCACACTTTTATAGCATCGTTCAGGATTAATACCCTCATTTTTTGCAAATTGTTTACTTTTTTCATAATCAACATCAAATACCCCGCCAACAAGTTCGAAATCATTACAAATTCTTGAAGCACGGCGGTGTGCGTCACCGATGAAAGCACCAATCCCGCCTCCAATCATACCCATTTTAATCTTTTTCATACTAAATACTTTTATCTTATTATTGTTGCTGGTTGCTAGTTGCAAGTTGCAAGTTGCCTGAACCAATAACCAGTAACTTTCTTTACTTTTGTCTTTTTACTTTTGTCTTTTGCCTTATTCTAAACGTGTTTTCTCTTCCATATATGAAGAAAGATGAAAGCTACTATAAGAACCGCCGGAACAAATGCAACAAATCTTAAAGTGTGTTCACCGCCTGTGAGCTGAGCTGCAGCCCATATTGCTGCTTCCCTGGATCCCGCGAGTGCTGATTTTAATACTTCAGCTGTCTGACCGGCTGGGACTGCTGCAAAGGTCTGTGCATCAAAGATTGCCCCAAGAACAGGCTGAGCAATAGCACCACCCAGAAAGCCTATACCCCCCATAATTGCCAGACCCAGTGCACCACTCTGAGGAATATTCTCGGAAACAAATCCCAGCATAGATGGCCAGAAAAATGCCACTCCCAATGCGAATATTCCTGCTGATGCAAAAACCATCGCTCCGCTGGTATAACCCATCAGGATACATCCAAGAAAAGCCAGGATTGAAGATGTAAGCAATACAACAGTTGACTTTAGATTATGTATCAGGGTACCGCCAAATTGACGGGCAAGAGCCATTATACCAGATATCCAGACCAGGAGAAGAATAGGATTATGGGAAACATTTGCCAGTAAGGCTGCGATCCATTGATTTGTTCCCAGTTCTGTTCCGGCAGTCAGGATCATACAGCAAGCCATAAAAATAAATAATGGACTTACACATGCCTTTAACATGTCTTTATAGCTAAATCCGGAGACAACTCGTTCTGTTTGAGGAAACTCCTTATTAAGAAACATATACCCGTAAGCAAAAGTTGGCAGGAGCATTATGGCCATTGCATAACGCCAGTTTAAAAGTCCGATCTTGTTAAAAAGAAAAACTATTAGTCCGCCAATCACAATTCCTGTAGGGAACCAGGCATGAAAACGGTTAAGCCGGCGAGTTTTCTGATCTGTGTACATGCTTGTTATCAAAGGATTACATGCAGCTTCAACGCTTCCGTTTGCTATCCCTACCAGCAATGTGGAGATGAACAGCGACCAGAACCCAGTTGCAACTATAGTAAGTACTATTCCTGCAACATGACAGAAGAATGCAATTGAAATAATCCTTCCGATACCAATAATATCAACCAGTGGTCCGCCAAAAACCATAGCCAGTGTAAAGCCCCAGAATGCTGTACCCACTATCCATCCTACTTCGGTATGGGTGAGGTTGAATTCAGTTGCCCATGCCTGAACAAAGGAACCCCTGGTGGCAAAGGCTAACGCTGTGACAACTAATGCAACACAGCTTGCATTGAATAATTGAGTTTTTTTTATGGTCTCCATTTTAAGGTTGTTGGTTAGATTAGTTTTAAGAGTTATTGCTAAATTGTATTTCAATTTATTTTTTTTCAAAAGCTGCATCAAATGCAATATTTGAAGAAGGGAAGTCAACCTTCCGTACAAATTCACATGCCTCTTTTGCTCCGAATTCCCTGTCCATTCCGCTGTCTTCCCATTCAACAGATAATGGTCCATTATACTTGATTGTGTTAAGTGCCCTTATGATCTCCTCAAAGACAATGTCTCCATGACCAAGGCTCCTGAAATCCCAATATCGGCCAAGTGTTCCGAATTCAGTATGACCGCCGAAAACACCTGCATCAGTTGGTACCTTTGACCAACCCACATCTTTCATGTGAACATGGAATATCTTTTCTGCGAACGTGTATATGAACTTCACATAATCAACACCCTGATAACCAAAGTGAGAAGGATCAAAATTAAACCCGAAGGCAGGATGGTTATTAACAGCTTTCAGGGTCATTTTTGCCGAAGCTATATCGAATGCAATTTCAGTTGGATGGGCTTCGAGCGCAAAATGAATACCAAGTTCATGATATTTATCCAGAATTGGTATCCAGCGGGCTGCAAAGTCTGCGTATCCTTTATCTATCATAGCTGCAGGAACAGCTGGAAATGAGTAGAGAAGAGGCCATACTGAACTTCCGGTAAAGCCGGTAACAGTATTAACTCCCAGTCTTTTAGCGGCTTCAGCTGTCCTTTTCATCTCCTGGGCTGCTCTCTGACGAACACCTTCCGGATCGCCGTCACCCCATACATAGTCAGGTAAAATGCCTTTGTGCCTTTCATCAATTCGGTCACAAACGGCCTGACCAACAAGGTGGTTAGCAATTGCAAATACTTTAAGTCCGTACCTGGAAAGTATCTCTTTCTTTTTGCGGCAATATGCCTCATCAGCTTTATTTACCTCAAAATGATCACCCCAGCAAGCTAATTCCAAACCGTCATAACCAAAAGATTTAACCTTCTGACACAAAGTTTCAAATGGCATATCTGCCCATTGACCTGTAAAGAGAGTAACTGGTCTGTTCATAGTTCTGTATTTTATTTAAAGTTAATTATGTTTATAAGTCAGAAGTCCGAAGACCGAAAACTGAAAAAAGACTTCTGACTTCCGACTTCAGTCTTCCTTCCAAATTCTATAACAAGTATAAAAAACATTCTCCTAAAAAGCAATAATAATTGTCTGTAATCCGACCTTAAGAATATCCAGCTGTTCCTTTGCAATAGTTGTGATATCCCCGCGAAGAAGTACGATAAAAAGACCTTTTTCATATGAATATGTTTTACGGATTAGATTTTATAGGTTCATGCTAAGATATGAAAATCCTTTGCTTCAGTCTGCAGGTTTTAGCGGAATTTGCTTACTTTGTACGATATTCTACAACATAAAAAGATGACAACATTTTCAGATATTCTGCTGGATCGCAGGACAATACGTAAATATTCCTCCGAATCTTTTGATGATAAGCTTCTTAATGAACTGCTTGTTATGGGATGCCGGGCTTCAACAACCGGGAATATGCAGGTTTACAGTATAATCATAACAAGAGATGAACAAAAGAAAAAGGATCTTGCTCCTCTGCATTTTAATCAGAAGATGATCACTGAAGCTCCGGTAGTTCTGACATTCTGTGCAGATTTCAACAGATTTAACAAGTGGTGTCTTCTGAAAAAAGCTGAGCCCGGGTATGATAATTTTCTTTCGTTCATGACTGGTGCTATTGATGCATTGCTTGTTGCACAAACGGTCTGTATCGCAGCGGAGTCAAAAGGCCTCGGAATTTGTTATCTCGGAACCACAACTTATAATGCTCATAAAATCATTGACTTGTTGAAACTCCCCAAAGGAGTAGTTCCTGTTGCAACTGTCACTATCGGATGGCCGTCTGAGAAACCTGAACAGGTAGACAGGCTGCCACTTGATGCTGTAATTCATAAAGAGACATATAGTGATTATCCCGGAGAGGATATTGATAAATATTATAAATCGAAAGAGAAAAGAAAAGATTCACAACAGTTTGTTAATGAGAATAATAAAGAAACTCTGGCGCAGGTTTTTACCGATGTCAGATATAAAAAGGAAGATAATGTTTATTTCTCAAAAATACTGTTGCAGGTACTGAAGGATCAGGGGTTTATGGAGCAATGAAATATCATGCGGTCGTGCAGGTACAATGACACTGAACCTTGCATCCAGCGCCTTTTAGTTTTCTCTACTTTTATCTTTTGTCTTTTTATTCTTTTCTGAAATTGTGATTCACACTCGCCTGTTGTGTTGGAGTAATGACAACTTCATTAATGCAGACACGATCGGGCAGAGTGGCGCAATAATAGATTACATCTGCAATATCATCTGCAGTAAGTGCATCAATCCCTTTGTACACGATTTTTGCCTTATGCTCATCTCCTTTAAAACGAACCAGCGAAAATTCCGTTTCTGCCATTCCCGGTGCTATAAGAGTCACTTTTATATTATTCTTCAGCATGTCGATACGCATTGATTTTGAAAGGGCATCAACAGCAAATTTTGAAGCACAATAGACATTTCCGTTTTCGTATGTTTCTTTTCCGGCAATTGAACCAATATTAAAAATATGACCTTTATTCTGTGCAACCATGAGTGGAGCTACAGCTCTTGTAACATACAACAGACCCTTTACATTTGTGTCGATCATCCTGTCCCAGTCATCTGTATTCCCTGACTGAATATGATCGAGTCCAATTGCCAGCCCGGCATTGTTTACAAGTATGTCAATCTTTTTCCACTCTTCAGGAAGGTTTCCAATAACTGATTCAACTTCATCTTTTTTTCTGACATCAAAACAGAGTGAAAGGACTTTTATCTTACCAATAGAATTAAGTTTTTTTTCAACTTCATCAAGTAACGTTTTTCTCCTCCCGGTAATTATTATGTTATATCCATTTTCAGCAAATCTCAGCGCAGTCGCCTTTCCGAAACCTGTCGTTGCACCGGTGATCATTATGGTCTTATTCATCTTATATGATTTGTTTTTATAAGATGTAAAAGTAGAAATTTATTTTATCTACCTGATCAAATTTACCTTAATACCTCTGCGTTTTCTCCGCTTTGTTGAATTGCCCCTGGCCGATTCGCGGCCATCCCCCTAAAGGATTTCAGAATTGTTAGGAAGGCCCCCTGGTCGCTTCGCGACCATCCTCCTAAAGGGAGACTAATACTCAGTATTTAAGTGAATTTCAACTGCATGCCTGAGATTTAGCCCTCCTATAGGGGGGATGGGGGGCTAAAAAACATGGAGGCATTCTGGGGAGTCCTACTTTCAAAATAATTCTATCTTTGAGTTTTAAAAAAAAATAATGGGAAATCAGCCTGCGAATTTGAATGATGATAAAAAAGCTGCTGTTGAGTCGATGTTCGATTCTATTGCCTGGAGGTATGATTTTCTGAATCATTTTCTCTCCTTTAATTTTGACCGGCTATGGCGGCGGAGAGCAATAAAAATTATTTCAAAATCCTATCAATCGCCTAATATTCTTGATGTTGCTACTGGCACTGCAGATCTTGCAATAGCAGCAATGAAACTAAATCCTTTTAAGATTACAGGAATTGACATATCGCGGAAAATGCTTGAGATCGGCAGAGAAAAAGTTGAAAAAAAAGGCTTTGCCGGAAAAATAGATCTGATATCAGGGGATTCGGAGAAAATTCCTTTTGATGATAATATTTTTGATGTTGCAATGGTGGCATTTGGTGTCAGAAATATTTCAGATCCTCTGAAAGGCCTTTCTGAAATGAGGAGGGTAATACGCAACGGGGGAATGATTATGGTGCTTGAATTCTCAAAGCCGTCTGGTTTCCCGTTTAAAACGCTTTACAATTTCTATTTCAGGAATATTCTTCCTCTTTTAGGAAGACTTTTTTCCAAAGACAAAGCCGCTTATAGGTATTTGCCTGATTCGGTTATGAAATTTCCTGATAATGAGGAGTTCCTGAAATTGCTTGTTCAGGCAGGATGCTCCGATACTCACCAGATAAAACTGACCGGAGGTGTGGCAAGTATTTATACCGGTATCAAATTATCAATGCAATAATTGGAATTCAAACTAGTTTATTATCTTGTATCGCTAAATCAAAAACATTCGAGAGAGTTGAAACAAAAAGCTGTTTTTCTAATTTTATTTATAATTTTTCTTCTGAACAATCTCACGTTGTCGGGGCAGAAGCAGAAACCAAAAAACACATCATGGTACGATGATAAGGTTCTTCACTTTGGATTCAGTCTGGGGTTTAATACAATGGATTTCAATATAACTCCTTCACAAAAATATCTTCAGTTAAATTCTCTTTATCCTGAAGTGAGCAAGCTCAATCCAGGTATTAACATCCAGATTGTCACTGATCTTAGACCAGCTGATCATATGGATATACGATTTCTTCCAGGTGTATCTTTTGGTCAGAGAGTTATCATGTATTATAAAAACGGAGTGGTCGTCAATAATAAGCAGAGTCTCGAATCTTCATTTCTTGAATTTCCTCTTCTGCTTAAATATAAGGGTGACAGATTAAACAACGTCAGACCCTATGTGATCGGTGGATTCAACTACCGTTATGACCTTGCAGGCAAGAAAGAATTTGATGACACTAAAGCAATCTATATCAGGATTAAGAGACCAGATCTTTATTATGAATTGGGAGCAGGTCTCGATTTTTATCTGGTATATTTTAAACTTTCAGTTGAGCTGAAAATGTCGAACGGTTTCGGCGATGTGCTTGTCAAAGAAGCGGCTCCGGGACATCCCGAGTACGAGAATGCCATTGAAAAAATGAAATCACAGATTTGGATTCTTGCATTTCATTTCGAATAGAAATGGGCAAACAAATTCAGATTAATCTTACACCTGCAGCAGCAGCCGATGAAACAACCATCAGAAAGATTGCAGCTTCTCTTGCTGGCATTGATATGGCAGCTGTTACTGCCTTGAGGGTCCTTAAACGGTCAGTTGATGCAAGAAAGAAAAATATCCGTGTTAATCTGACAGTTGAAGTTTTTTCTGTGGAAGATCCTTCAATACCGGCAATCACACCCTTCATTCCTATTGACGTTTCACTTAAGCAAGAGGTCATAATAGTTGGTGCGGGACCGGCTGGGCTGTTTGCAGCTTTGCGTTTAATTGAGCTGGGTTTACGTCCGGTAATAATTGAAAGAGGCCGCGATGTCTCCTCCCGGAAAAAAGATATTGCACGGATAAGCCGCGAACAAATTGTTGATCCCGATAGTAATTATTGCTTTGGTGAAGGTGGTGCAGGGACCTATTCTGATGGGAAACTATATACAAGATCGAAAAAAAAAGGAGATAACTTAAGAGTTCTGGAGTTGCTATGCCTTCACGGAGCAAATGAGAATATATTGTATGAAGCTCATCCTCATCTTGGTACCGATAAACTGCCTGGTATTATCACTGACATAAGGAAATCAATACTCGAATCAGGTGGTCAATTCATTTTAGAAAAGAAATTTACTGATTTTCTGATTGAAGGCGATACAATAAAAGGGATAGTTACTTCGGATAATGAACAATTCAAATCACCTTATGTAATTCTCGCAACAGGTCATTCTGCAAGGGATATTTACGATATATGCAAAAAAAGGGGAGTTGAGATTGAGATGAAACCATTCGCAATGGGAGTGAGAGTGGAGCATCCTCAGGAATTAATTGACAGGATTCAATATCACGGAAATTCAAGGGGAGAATTTTTGCCCGCTTCATCATATAACCTTGCAAAACAGATAGATGGGAGAGGAGTATATTCTTTTTGTATGTGTCCGGGTGGGTTTATTGTGCCATCCGCTACCGATCAGGAAGAGGTGGTTGTAAACGGGATGTCTCCTTCCGGAAGGAATTCGCCTTACGCAAATTCCGGTATTGTAGTTGAAATCAAACCTGAAGACCTGGTTAAGTACAGTAGCTCAGGTGAGATGGCAGGCGTTGAATTTCAGAAAGAACTTGAGCGTGAAGCCTGGAAAAATGGAGGACATACTCAACGGGCTCCGGCACAACGACTTGCTGATTTTGTTGCTGGAGATAATTCCGGGTCATTGCCAAAAGTTTCCTATTTTCCGGGTGTAACTCCATCACCACTCCATGGCTGGCTGCCAAAAGCAATAGGAAGAAGGTTGAGAGACGGATTCCGGCTTTTCGGACAGGTTATGAAAGGTTACCTCACAAATGATGCAGTCGTACTTGGTGTTGAGTCAAGAACATCATCTCCTGTCAGGATCCCAAGAGATCCGGAAAAACTTCATCACATCAGGATATCAGGGTTATATCCGTGCGGAGAAGGATCGGGTTATGCCGGTGGCATTGTATCTTCCGCAGTTGATGGAATGAATGCTGCAGAGGCAA
>Ga0208478_1000590_pt1 | contig 12333 bp, 14 predicted proteins | sample NGESurdeep072012_5_FD_184462 | JGI IMG/M metagenome (GOLD analysis project Ga0208478, IMG submission 184462) | Arctic peat soil microbial communities from Barrow, Alaska - NGEE Surface sample 415-2 deep-072012 (SPAdes) | ecosystem: Environmental > Terrestrial > Soil > Wetlands > Peat ... | reverse complement strand
CGGTGCGTACGGACACGGACCTCGCCGAGGTGATCCAGATTGTGGGTGCCATCGCGAAGATCCCGGCCGCCGACCCGGGCCAGATCGAGCACCTCCTCGAGGTCGCGCTCGACGGGTTCCGGTACCGGCCGGCGAGCACCTAGATCGGACCCGGGCGACGCTCGGCGGACGCCCCGACCTCGCGCCGGTGAGAGCGGACAGCCCTACGGATACGCGATCAGGCTCGGTGCGCCGGCATACGGGATACCACGGGCGATTCGGATCCGGAGCACCGTCCGCGACCGCCGCGCCCTGCGCGGTCAGGGGGTGCTTAAGTCGACAAACCACGCCGGCGGGAGGGCTCCTCGGCCATGTAAGCGCCGTGGAGACGCTTAGATGGACGACGAACCTCTCAGGGGCGGCAGTTTGTCGACTTGCGCACCCCCCGCGCGGGTTGCGATGGGACTGGCATCGGCGGCCCGGGCGCGGCCCATTGAGGCCAGGCTGGATGCCGAGCGGCCGCGAGCACGCGGCAGCGCCACCGGGGGCCACTCGAATGCGACGGATTCTGCATCAGGACACGAGTTCGGACTCGGTGCCCGTGCGGGCGACGCCCCGGACGTCGCGGCGGTCAGCGCGGACAGCGATACGGATACGAGATCAGGCTCGGTTCACCGGTATACGGAATGCCCCGGGTGAATCGAATCCGAAGTTCTCGCCGAAGGCGCCCGGCCCGAGCGCGCGCCCGAGCTCGGACTCCCACCATTCTGTGTCTTCGAGCCCGTAGGCGTACACGGCCTTGTCGGGTCCGCCGTGGACGCTCCGATCGGCCTGGTCGTCGCCCCGCAGGTTCACCCCCCGCACAGGCACGCGGCCCTCGACCGGGTGCTTCCAGGTCGCGGTCATCACCGTGCGGCCGTCGACCTCGACCGGACGCGGCGTGCCGACGTTCACCGACGCGACGGTTCCCGCGCTGGAGCCCGGACGAGCGCTCACGACGCCGGGAGCCGGAAGGTCTCGAGCAGTTTCTCCAGGCGGCGCCTGTCCCCATGGATCTCGGCCTCCGTATGGCCGAGGTCACGTTGGCCCGTGGCCAGGGAGAGGAACGCCTCGCGGTCGAGCATGAGTGCGGCATCCGGAGGATAGGGCGGCACGCCGTCGCGGAGCTGCGAGCGTCCATCGGCGACACGCAGCCAGAACGCCTCGTCGGCGACGGCGAAGGCGTACGTCCCGTCGGGTGCGACGTCCGGCGAGCGGTTCATCCAGGCCTGCATGTTCATCGCCGCCCAGGCCGCCCGCGTCTCCGCGTCGTGACTCGGCGGCTCGAGCAGATCGGTGCCCCAGACGATGAGGTCCTGCACGGTGGCCGTGAGCCCTTCGCCGTGTTGGGTCAGCCCGTACGCGCTGGTTCCGGGCGCGGTCTGCACCCGTTCGATGATCGCGGCTGCCGCGAGCCGCTTGAGACGGGCGGCGAGGAGATTTGCGCCGATGCCCGGCAGACCGGACTCCAGATCCGTGAAGCGCTTCGGCCCGCGGGCCAACTCCCGGATGATCAGCAGGGTCCAGCGCTCGCCGACCAGGTCGAGTGCGCGGGCGAGGCTGCAGTTCTGCCGGTAGCTTCGGGTGTTCACTCCTAAAATATATAGCAAGACCTATTTGTTTTCAAGCTGGCCCGTGCTACCGTGCCCGCACGCCGATGACATCCCGTCTCCCCTCCCCCCAGCAGCAGTACGCCACGGGACTCACCCGCACCAACATCGAGCGCGCCCTCGCCGCGGCCGGGTTCTCGCCGGACACGCTGGCGCCCGCCGACCTCGCCGGGCTCGAGGACTTCCACTCCCTCGGCCGGATCGCGACCACGGCGCTCGTGAAGCTCGCCGCCGTGACCGACACGGACCGCGTGCTCGACGCCGGCACCGGGATCGGGGGGACCGCCCGCCTGGTCGCCGCCGAGATCGGCTGGTCGGTGGTCGCGGTCGACGTGACCCCTGAGTACTGCGACGCGGCCCGCTGGCTCAGCGGCGCGGTGGGCCTCGGCGACCGCATCGAGGTCATCGAGGCCGACGTGTGCGAGCTTCCGCTCGCGGCGGAAGCTCCGATGTCGTGATCAGTCAGCACGCGCGCCCCCCAACCCGCTCGGACTCCAGGTGTTCGTGCCCGACTTCTTCGCCAAGGCCGCGAATCTGGTCGACAACGCCGAGCACGACCGCATCCGCCCGATCCAGGCCGTGCTCGTCGCGCTATGAGCCGGCCGTCCGGGATCGGATCAGCGCGACGGGGGTCGCGTCTTCCAGAGCTGCCCGTCCTCGTTGAGGGCATACAGCGTCGATGAGCTGAGGTAGATCCCGTACAGATTGCCGGCGCCGAACGGCGTCGCCTGCACGGCGGCCGGCAGCGGAATCACGAGCCGACGCAGGCTGGGCAGCCACAGACCGGCCAGCTGGTCGTGCCGCCGCTGCCAGATGACCATGTGGACGTTGACGGCAACGTCGGGAGTGGTGTAGATGTCGGTATCGATGTACCTGTGCAGGCGAGAGCCACACCGCTCGAGGAACAGGCCGGTGGTGCCGTCGCGGAACCGGCCATTTGCCATCACCGAACTGCCGTAGAACCTGATCGTGCCCGGCCGAGCGGCCCACTGGTACGCGTCACCCTCCACCCCGACGTTGGCCTTCGGCACCCGCAACGGTGAGCACACCCTGCGGGCCAGCGCCGGCGAGTCGAGGTCGGCGAACGTGGTCGCGTTGGTTGGATCGCTTCGCACACGTCCGCTCCGGATGCTCTCGAACACGTATGCGGCGGCCGCGCAATGCGGGGCCGTCTCACAAGCGGTTGCGTCGAATTCGATCCAGCTCGTTCCAACGGCCACGGCAACGGGCACCACGCCGTACATCACAGGCACATGGAGTGAAGCGACGGGTCGCCACGCTCCGCCGGCCAGCGAGTGGAGCATCACGCTGCCCTGACAGGTGAACAGCAGCCACGGGCCGCCCATCAGGGTCGCCCCGCAGCCGGCTGGGCTCGTGATCGATCTTCGCCTGCCCGTGCGGTCGTCGGTCAACGTCCCGGTCGCGACGCCGTGATCGACGCCGGCGAAGACGTACGCGTACGGCCCGCTGACCAGAACCCCGTCGTCCGCGAGGCCGACCGGGGCGAATCTGAGGTGCAGCATCTCGCTCCCGACCGGCCGCTGCGGGCGCGCGTCCGACGCTCCGACGATCAGCGCCGGGAGCGCGACCATGGCGACGATGAGCGCCCAGAGAACGAGGCGGCGTTGCATGACCACTACACGGTCAGGGTCGGCCGGAGTTCCGCGAACCTTTCCCCGCGATTCACCGAGGGCGTGAATCTCACCGCCTCAGCACCGGTACGCTTACCGTTCTGAGAATCGCCCGAGTCTGGAGGACTGGGATGTTGGGACATCATCCGCTGCTCGTCGTCGACGCGCTGACCAAGCTCGCCGACCTACGCGATCGCGGCGCCCTCACCGACGCTGAGTTCCAGGCCGAGAAGCAGAAGCTGATCGGTGGGTGAGACGAGCCTTAGGCCGGCACGGGCAGGGCGACCAGCGCGTCGTTCATATCCGCGGCCAGGTCGGCCGGGTCCTCGACGCCACAGCTGAGCCGCACGAGATCGGCCGGCACCGCGGCGCTCGATCCCTCCACCGATTGGTGGGTCATGAGCTGGGGCACCTCGATCAGCGACTCGACGCCCCCGAGCGATTCGGCCAGCGTGAACAGTCGCGTGGCAGCCGCGATCTCGGCGGCTCGGGGGTGGCGGAAGCTGACCATGCCGCTGAACCCGGGCCAGCGCACGTCGTGCACGTCCGGGTGGATCCGCAGCAGCTCGACCACCGCCAGCGCGCTGCGCGCATGGGCGTCCATCCGCAGATGCAGGGTGCGCAGCCCGCGGTGGACGAGGAAGCAGTCGAACGGCCCGGGCACCGCACCGACGGCATTCTGCACGAAGCGCAGACGCTCGTACCAGTCCGGATCATGCGTCACCACGACTCCACCGACGACGTCGGAGTGGCCGCCGAGGTACTTGGTGGTCGAGTGCACGACGAAATCGGCGCCCAGCTCGAGTGGGCGCTGGTTCGCGGGCGTGGCGAACGTGTTGTCGACGGCGACGAGCGCGTTGCGGCGCCTGGCGACTACCGCGCCGATGTCGATCAGGTCCAACCGGGGATTGGTCGGGGTCTCGACCCAGATCAGCCGTGTGTCGTCGCGGACCGCGCGCTCGATCGCGTCGGGGTCGGTCTGGTCGACGAGGTCATATCTGAGTCCCCAGCGGGTCATGACCTTGTCGACGAGGCGGTACGTTCCGCCGTACAGGTCGGCCGGGAGCACGACATGCGAGCCGGCCTCGCAGACGACGGTGATCAGGGCGTGCTCGGCCGCGAGACCTGATGCGAAGGTCACGGCGCTACCACCCTCGAGCTCACCGAGGGCCCGCTCGAGCGCCATCCGCGTCGGGTTGGCCGAGCGAGCGTAGTCGTAGTCGTCGACGAATTCGCCGGGACGTGGCTGGGCGAAGGTCGAGGTCTGGTGGATGGCGGGGATCACCGAGCCGTAGGTCGGATCCGGCGTGAGGCCCGCGTGCACAGCACGGGTGGCGAAGGCGTCGCGGCGCTCGCTCATGAGACGAGGGCCTCGAGGAGGTCGGTACGTGTGACGAGTCCCTCGGCCTGACCGTCGCGGGTGACCATCAGGGCCTGCTGATCGCCGACCAGCAGCTCGACCGCCTCGCGCACCGGATCCTCGACGGAGACCGCGGGGAACGGCGGCTCCATCACCTGGGCGATTTCCGCCTCCAGCAGCGCGGAATCCTGTGCTGCGTGCTTGAGCAGTCCCCGCTCGCCGATCGCGCCCACCACCGCCGATGGATCGTGCGCGCTCACCACGGGAAGCTGGGACACGCGGTGCTCGTGAAGCAGCGCGACGGCATCACGTACCCGGTAGTCGGTACGGATGGTGACCAAAGTCGGCACCTCGCCGGCGTCACGCTTGCGTGCGAGCACGTCGCCGACCCGCAGCTCGGTGTCTCGCTCCAAGAAGCCGTATTGGCGCATCCATGCGTCGGAGTAGATCTTGGACAGGTACGAGCGACCGCCGTCGGGCACGATCACCACCATCATCGCCTCGGGGTCGTCGATGTCCGCGGCCGCGACGAGCGCAGCATGGAGGGCGAGCCCGCCGGAACCGCCGGCCAGGATCCCCTCGAGCTGGGCGAACCGTCGTGTGGTCAGAAACGCGTCGCGGTCAGACACCGTGATCCACTGGTTGATGACTGTCGGGTCGAAGGTCTCGGGCCAGAAGTCCTCGCCCACGCCCTCGACGAGATACGGGCGCACGTTCTCCTCGCCGCCCGCGTAGATCGAACCCTCGGGATCGGCGCCGATGACGACGAGATCGGGGCGGCGTTCCCGCAGATACCGGACCGTGCCGGTGACCGTCCCGCCGGTCCCCACGCCGGCGACGAGGTGCGTGATCCGTCCGCCGGTCTGCTCCCACAGCTCGGGTCCGGTCGACTCGTAGTGCGCTTGCGGATTGGCCGGGTTGAAGTACTGGTTGGGCTGGAATGCGTCGGGGATCTCGGCGGTCAGCCGATCGGCGACCCGGTAGTAGGACTGGGGTGAGTCCGGGGCCACGTCCGTCGGCGCGAGGACGACCTCGGCCCCGTAGGCGCGCAGGAGGTCGATCTTCTCCTTCGACATCTTGTCGGGCATCACCGCGATCACGTTGTAGCCCTTCAGACGCGCGACGATCGCCAAGCCCGTGCCTGTGTTGCCTGATGTCGGCTCCACGATGGTCCCGCCGGGACGCAGCCGCCCATCGCGTTCGGCAGCCTCGATCAGCGCGACCGCGACGCGGTCCTTGATCGAGCCGCCCGGGTTGAACGTCTCGAGCTTGGCGATGAGCTGGGGACGTAGGCCGGCTCCGATCCGCGACAGCCGGACGAGGGGCGTGTCGCCGATCGTGTCGAGAATCGAGTCCTTCACGGCGGAGGTGGTGACGAAATGGCTCATCCCACAAGTCTGATGATCATTCGGCAGCGGGTCAAACTACCGATGATTCTGCGAGAATATGGCCCTACGACGAAGATTATTCAGCCAGTGATCCACCTCGCTTGCCCGTGCCGAATCATCAACAGCCTCACGTGGACGACATCGATCGGGCGATGCTCGAGTTGCTCGCCGCGGACGCGCGGATCACCAACCAGCGCCTCGCCGAGCGCATCGGCGTTGCGCCGTCCACCGCGCTGAGCCGCCTGCGCGCGCTGCGCCGGCGCGGCGTGATCCGCGGCTTTCACGCCGAGATCGATCTCGCGGCGCTGGGACGGCCTCTGCAGGCGCTCATCGCCGTGCGCCTCGCGGTGCACGCGCGCGAGCAGATCGACGCGTTCACCGCGGCCGTCCGTGAGCTGCCGGGCGTGCTGATGGTGTTCCATCTTGCCGGCGCCACCGACTACCTGGTCTGGGTCGCCGCCCGGGACGCCCAGGACCTGCGGGAGTTCGTCGTCGACCATCTCGCCACCCATTCCGCCGTCGCACACGCCGAGACGTCTCTGATCTACGAGCACAGCCGCGGGCCGGGGCTGTGGGGCTCGGCCGATCCGGCCTGAGCTTCGGACGCGCGCCCCGCCCGAACCGACATGCGACCCGTGGCACGACTTGACGGACTGGGGACGACGATCTTCACCGAGATGACCGCGCTGGCCGCGCGAACGGGCGCGATCAATCTCGGCCAGGGCTTCCCGGACACCGATGGCCCCGACTCGGTCATCGAGGCTGCGGTCGCAGCGCTGCGCGGCGGCGAGAACCAGTACGCCCCCCTCCCCGGAGTGCCGGCGCTGCGCGAGGCCGTGCTCGCCCATCAGCGCGACTACTACGGGCTCGAGCCCGAGGACCTGCTCGTGACCTTCGGCGCCACGGAGGCGATCGCCGCCGCGCTGCTGGCGTTGTGCGAGGCGGGCGACGAGGTGGTCGTGCTCGAGCCCTACTACGACTCCTACGCCGCCTGCATCAGCTTCGCCGGGGCGCGCCGGCGGCCGGTCACGCTGCGCCCTCCGGACTTCTTGCTCGACGCCGATGCGCTCCGCGCGTCCATTGGCCCGCGCGCGCGGGTCCTGTTGCTCAATTCACCCCACAACCCCACCGGGCGCGTGCTCTCACGCAAGGAGCTGTCCACGATCGCCGACGCGTGTGTGGAGCACGACCTCGTCTGCATCAGCGATGAGGTCTATGAGCACCTGGTCTACGACGGGGAGCACATCCCGCCCGCCACCCTGCCTGGGATGGCCGAGCGGACGCTGACGGTGTCCAGCGTCGGCAAGTCATTCTCGGTCACCGGCTGGAAGATCGGCTGGTGCTCGGGCCCGGCCGGGCTGGTCGCCGCGACGCGCACCGTGAAGCAGTACCTGACCTTCGCCGGCGGCACGCCACTGCAGCACGCAGCCGGCGCTGCGCTGACCGATGCGCGCGCGTACCTCGCCGGGTTGCGAGACGAGCTGCGCGCCAAGCGCGACCAACTCCGCGCCGGGCTCGACGCGGCCGGGCTGCGGCCGCTGCACTCCGCGGGCACCTACTTCGTCAACGCCGATGTCGGGAGCGACGCGGTGAGCTTCTGCCGCACGCTGCCGGAGCGCTGTGGCGTCGTGGCGATTCCGACCGGGGCGTTCTACGACGACAAGACCGCGGCCCCGACGCTGGTCCGCTTCGCCTTCTGCAAGCGCGAGGCGACGATCGCCGAGGCCGCCGAACGCCTGGCGAGCCTGCGATCGAAGTGAGGAGAGACTCGGTCAGGTCGGTCGGCGCCTGCACGGTCAGGGTTGGCCGAACTGCGGGTCGAAGGGCTGCCTGTCCGACGTGCACACGGTGCCCTTCGGGGGCGCAATCTTCTCGACGAGGTAGGTCCCCGTCGCTCGACTCACGCAGGCGCTGGGATCGCTGACGCTGACGTGGCCGTAGCCGTCGTGGGTGAGCAGTGCCGCGTTGCCCAACCGCCGCGCGACGCGTTGGGCGTTCGCGAATTGCGTGTTGGGGTCAAACCGGGTGCCGACGACCAGGATCGGCGTCGTGGTGTGGGCGTTCCAGGGTCCGGTGTAGCGCTCGGCGCTGCGCGCCGGCCATGCGGCGCACGGCGCCCACAGCCACCATCCGTTCACGGGCCCGCTTGTACGGCTGATCCGAGTCAGGCGGCCGATGACCTGCGGCCACGCAGACGGGCCCACCCGCGGCGCCGGCTTGTCGGCGCACTGGAGCGCCGTCGCCGAGACGAGCGCGGACTGGAAGCCGGGACGCGCGTGTCCGGCCTCGGCCTCGAGCGGCGATCCGTCGCCGCGTGCCGCGCGCTCCAGGTTCGCCGCCAGCGCCGGCCACGCGGCCGGGTTGCCCATCGCCGCGTACAGGTCGAGCAGCAGATCGCCGTAGGTCAAGCGCGACGGCGTCGCCGACGGGGCCGGGATCGGGCCGTGGCGCAAGCGCGACAGCAGACCCTTCACGCGCACCGAGACCGGGCCATGACCGGCGAGCGCGCAGCGCGCCGATCCGGCGCGCTGGCACAGGGCCTGGAGCTCGGCGAACACCCGGTCGGTGTCGCCGATGTTGCCGGCGATCGACGCCGCGACCGAGGTCGTGAACGCAACCGGGTCGACCGCGCCGTCGAGGACCATCGCCCGCACGCGCCGAGGGAACATGTTGGCGTAGGTCTGGCCGAGAAAGGTGCCGTACGACCACCCGAGATACGTGAGCTGCCGGTCGCCGACGAGGCGGCGCAGACAGTCGAGGTCGCGGGCGGTGTCCTCGGTCGCGATGTGGGCGAGCAAGCTGCCGCTGAGTGCCGCGCAGCGCCGCGCAAACGCGGTGGCCTTGACCACGTAGCGCAGCGATTGCCCCCGCGTGGTCGGGATCGACCAGTTGACATCCCAGAATCGGGACTGAGCGGCGGCGCTGGAGAAGCAGCGCACACGGGTGCTGGCACCGGTCCCGCGAGGATCCCAGCTCACGACGTCGAAGCGTCCCCGGCCGAGCAGGGCCAGGGCAGCGCCGTCGCCCCTCACCGCCTCGACTCCGGAGGCGCCCGGCCCCCCGGGGTTGAAGAACATCGAGCCGATCCGGCGCCCGGGGCCGTCGGCGAGATAGCGGATCAGCGCCAGCGAGATCGTCCCTGCACTCGGATGGACCCAGTCCAGCGGAACGCGGACGCGCGCGCACTGAAGTCGCCGGCCGCACGGAGACCACACGATCCGCACCGACGTGGCCGCCGGCCGGTGCGGCAGCCCGCGCGCTGCGGCCCCGCCGCTGCCGAGCCACAGAACCGCCGCCGTGCAGATCCCGACCAGCCGGACTAGGATCACAGCGTCACCAGGAGGGTGACGATACTCAGGTCGTGCCACGCCGAGCGGGCACGCAACGATGAGGGAGCGGTCATGGGCCCGAGCACCGGGATCGGTCGAAGACGGGCAGCGGCGCTGGTCGTCGCCTGTGCCTGTGCGGTCGCGTCGCTCACACCGAGCGCCGCTCTCGCCACCGCGATCGTGGGACATGCCGGCTCACGGGGCGCTCAGGCGACCGCCGTGAAGCGCGGGCAGATCGACGCGCTGGTACGCAGGGCGATCACCGCCCACGATCTGAACGCGGTCATCGTGCAGGTCTCGGTGGGGGGACGGCCGCTGTTCACCAAGGCCTACGGCGAGTCGATGACGGGCGTCCCGGCAACGGTGCAGATGCATTTTCGCAACGGCGCGGTCGCGATCTCGTACGTATCGACGCTGTTGCTCCGCCTCGCCGACGAGAAGCGGGTCAGGCTCGACGATCCGATCTCCAAATGGCTGCCGGGGTTGCGTGACTCCCGGCTCGTGACGCTGCGGATGCTCGCCGGCATGAGCGCCGGCTACCCCGACTACGTCCGCAATCCGACCTTCGGCGACGCGATCTACGCGAATCCCTTCCTCCAGGTCACGACGCGTGACCAGCTCGCCTTCACGCTCGCCACGCCACAGTTGTTCACGCCCGGCACGAACTGGAGCTACTCGCACTCCAACTACGTGATTCTCGGACTCGTCCTGGAGAAGATCACGCACCAGCCGCTCGACGTCGCGCTGCGGCGGCTCGTCCTCGGCCCGCTCGGGCTGCGGAGCACGACCAATTCGACGACCGCGGCGATTCCGGCGCCCGTGCTGCACGCGTACACCTCGGAGCGGCGCCAGTTCCTCGGTATCGCCCCCTCGGTCCCGTTCATCGAGGACTCGACGTACTGGAATCCGTCCTGGACCCTTCCCCGCGGCGCGGTCGAGACGACGACCATCGCCGACATGACCCGCACGGCGATTGGCATCGGGCAGGGTCGGCTCCTGACCCGGCGCTCGTACGCCGAGCAGATCGCCCCGCGCATCGGGTTCGGACATCCGCAACCCGGCTGCCCCGGATGCCAGACGCTGGACCGCGTCCTCGGCTACGGGCTCGGCGTCTTCCGCAGCGGATCCTGGATTCTCCAGAACCCCGGGTTCGGAGGAGGGTTCGGAATCGAAGCGTATCTCCCCGCGCGACGCATCGCGATTGCGATCGAGACCACGTACCGCGCCGGCAGCTTCGATGCCGAGGGGAGCGCGCCGAACTGGGCCACGCCGATCTACACCCAGCTCGGCGCCCTCCTCGCCCCCGGCGATCCACCGCCGACCGGCTGAGTCGCTCCGTGTCGTGCGCCGCCTGTGCCGGCTCGGACCGACGGACTGTTCGCATCAGTTCGAGTCGCCGACCGCGAGCGGCGGGGGCGCCGTCGAGCGATGGCGCTCGAGCAGCCCGGGCACCCGCTCGATCTGGATCCCGAGCTCGGCCAGCAGCGGCATCGCAGCGCGGTCCTCGGCAATCGCGAACAGCACGTCCGCGACCTGGATATGCGACCGGGCGCACTCGAGCGCCAACTCCGCGGCAGCGACGAGCACGCTGCCGCAACTCGCCGGTCGGGCTGAGTGTCTCCCACCCACCGAACGCCGGCGTGTTCACCTCGGCCATCCACCGGCGGCGCTCGGTCGCGACACGCAGCACCTCGCGCTGCACGCGGCGGTGACCCCGAGCAGCAAATGCTCGGCACCGATGATTCCGTGGCCCAAAGCTCGCGCGGTCTCGCTCGCCTCCACCACGACCTGCCGCGCACGATCGGAGAACATCTCGAGCGTCTGCCCCAAGGTCACGTCGACGGCTGCGTTCTTGAGAAGAAGCGGGCGCGATGCACCGGATTCCGAGGGTGCATAAGTGCCCAAAGTGCCCTCGGTTAGAGCTTCCTCGGCCATCTAAACTAAGCGCCGCTCCGGCGCTTAGCTGCCCAAAGTCGCCGGCGGGCCGGCGATTTGACGACGAATGCACCCCTCGCCCGAGCGAGTCCCCACGATCCCGCTTCTCGATCACCATCGAAAACGAGCCTCCCTGTCGGGAGAACCTGGAGTCAGATCAGCTTAGTCTTCAATGATGTCGGCCTGGACCTCACGCGTCATCGTGGGCTGCTGGATCGCCTGGGTCCTCTACTGGTTGGTGATGGCCTTTTCCACCAAGCGAACGATCGAGCGCGGCGGGTTCATCGGCTACCGGATCGTGGTTCTCGTCCTGTTCGCCGGGTGCTTCGGCGCCACACTCCTCCTCCATGGCTCTCCCCGGTCTCGGCTGTGGCTGACGCCGCTTGCCGTCGGAATCCTCAGCGACTGCCTCGTGCTGGCTGGCGCCGCCTTCACGGTGTGGGCGCGCGTCACCCTGGGTCGCAACTGGAGTGCCGAGGTGACGCTCAAGCAGGACCATGAGCTGATCGAGTCGCGCCCGTACGCGCTCGCCCGGCATCCGATCTACACCGGCCTGATCATCATGGCGGTGGGCACGGCGATCAACTACGGGCGGGCGATCGGTTTCGCTCTGCTCGTCGGGACGTGCGGTGGCCTGTGGTGGAAGGCCCGCGACGAGGAGCAGATCATGAGCCGGCAGTTTCCCGACGCCTACTCCGCGTACAAGAAGCGTGTCCGCTCGATCATCCCATTCGTCCTGGCGCTCGTGCTGGTTCCGCTCCCCGCGGCGGCAGCGGCGACGACGACCCGCACCTCGGTCGCGGTGCGGGTGAGCTACGTCCCGGATTCGGCCTCTGGCACCGTGGCGCACGACCGACGGTGGGCCCCGGCTCGACCGTGAGCGAGATCCTGCGCGCGCTCCTGGGCGGTGGATCGTGAACGCCGTCGCCTGTACGCAGGGCGAGCGCGCGTTCGTCGAGCGTCCGGCCCCACCCCGGCAGGGGCCAGATCGTGAGGTGGCCAGCGGCCGCCGCTTCTTCGGCGACGCGTAGACGAACCTGGCGTCGGTATCGCGGCGCGCAA
>Ga0208478_1000589_pt1 | contig 12344 bp, 15 predicted proteins | sample NGESurdeep072012_5_FD_184462 | JGI IMG/M metagenome (GOLD analysis project Ga0208478, IMG submission 184462) | Arctic peat soil microbial communities from Barrow, Alaska - NGEE Surface sample 415-2 deep-072012 (SPAdes) | ecosystem: Environmental > Terrestrial > Soil > Wetlands > Peat ... | reverse complement strand
CATGGGGACTTTAGCAATCACCATTTTCCCTGATCAGGGGCCATCCGCCCCATATCGCCACGCCGAATTACACCAATTCACGCGGTGCATCCAGGCTCAGATACCCGGCGTGGTGCAGGGTGCGGGTGTAACCGCGGGCCGGCGGGCCCGGGTTCAGGTGTTCCAGGACGGTCGCGGCGTTGGCCAACGTCAGGCACATGGCGCGCACTCCAAACGATAAGTCGGTCGGCACGGTGGTTTCTCCGGGGTGGAAACCGGCCCGACCGGTAGCGCTCTCCGCTGACGGCCGGGCCGGTGCTCATGAGTTGCAGGAGTGACTTCGCCCGGGTTGCCAGTTCGGCAGCCACGAAACCACGGCGACAAAGCCGCGTCGGGAGCGGGCACGCGGAAACTTCGCGAAGCTGGGTCGGCGACGACCTCGGCCGAGGTGCGGCCACCGCAGAACCGAGTTCGCCCGCACAGCACACACCCCACCGACCCTGGTCCGGCATACCCATCGGCTCCACCGAGGAAGCAGCGCAACGCCTCTCGGACGAGTTGCAGCTGAGACCGAAGGGCACGAATAGGTTCTGCGAGACCGAACGAGTACCCGGTCACGGCGCTATGAGACGAAGGGGGTCCAGACACGATCGACAACCCGGTCGGCCAGCACGCACTGAAAAGGTCTGGGCGCGGAGAGAAATTCCCGGCGGAGTCACAGCCCTAGGGCGGCGACATCGCTCCCACACGACTGTCGAGTCAGTACCGTTCAGACAACTCCGTTACCACCCGCCTGTCAAATGATTCGCGTTTGACCCTTCTGGCGCCGTGCGTGTTGGGGACTCTTGATGGACCCGGCACTGGCCCAAACAGCGGTCCAGGTAACCGGACTGACATTGGTCCGACGGCGAGAGGTGACGGTCGCGGTTCGACACAAGCGGACAGGTCGGCCCGGGAAAGATCCGATCCAGGACGAGCAGGCGCGAAGACCGGGCGGCATCACAACCAGCCCGGCGAGACATTCGGGCTGACGTCGACGCCCCAAGTGGTCCACGCGGGCATCGCGTTGCGGGCGGAATGGCTGTTGCACTTGGCTTATGCCGGACGGTGGCGGGCGCTGCCAGCGACAGATCCACGTCCTGCCCGAGAAATTCCTCACCATCAGCAGCGCGGGACGAAGGCGAGCCCCGCGCCGCGCATGCATCAACTCCAGCTGCGCTGCCTGATCACCATGAATCACGTTCCCCGTCGACACGGCATCCACCGGCCCGGGAACTGCTTGTGCCCCAGTGTTTATCTACAACAGTCACGGCACTCCGGGCGGTCCGGCTGGGCCGCGGGCTGCGCTTCTTCTCCGGCCCGTCAGGCACGCGGCCGGCGGAGTTCGGCGGTCGTGGAGGACCTTCCGGTGAACGGCGATGGCGCCGGCAATATTGTGCACGTAGCCTTTGGGTAAGGCTCGTTCACGGTGGCCGTGAGCGGCACTTCCATTCGGATCAGAACCCACCGGCTACCGCGACGGCGGAGCAGCGGCCGGGGATCCCCCAGTCAGGTCGCCCAGCGGTCACCGCCTGATCGGGCTGGGCGCCCAACGGCGGACAGCAACGCCGCGGCCAATGCCTGGCCACACACTCAGCGGCTGACCAACGCCACCCGCCCGTTCGACAGGAGCAACACATGAGTACTCCCCTCACCCCGCTGGGAGACGACCACCGGGCCGACCACCCGCCGATCGAGTCCGGCCCCACCGAATCCACCCTCGCCGAGACGCCCGCACCTCATCCGGACGACACCGGAAACACCCCGGTGGTGCTGGATTCGGGCGCGGCGGTCTCCCGACAGAAGGATCGGTTCGGTGGTGTGAAGATCGGGTCGGCGTTCTTCGGGTGGTTGACCGCCACCGGGATGGCGGTCCTGCTGATCACCCTGCTGGCCGCCGCGGGCGTCGCGTTCGGGTTGGCCACCAACACCACCGTCGACCAGGCCGTACAGGAATCCCAGAACGCCACCTCGACCGCGCAAACCGTCGGCCTGGCGGGCGCCATCACGTTGCTGGTCATCCTGTTCGTCTCCTACTACTGCGGCGGCTACGTCGCCGGCCGGATGGCCCGATTCAACGGCTTCCGGCAGGGCCTCGCGGTGTGGCTGTGGGGTATCGCGATGGCCCTGTTTGTCGCCGCCCTGGCCGCGGTCGCCGGCAGCCAATACAACGTGCTGGCCCGGCTGAACCTGCCACGCATCCCGGTCGACGAGGGCCAGGTCACGACAGTCGGTCTGATCGCGATCGGTGCCGCCGTGCTGACCAGCATGTTCGGAGCGTTGCTCGGCGGCCTGGCCGGCATGCACTTCCACCGCAAGGTCGACGCCGCGGGACAGCAGCCCCTGGACCACTCGTCGGCTTCCCGCGACGCCTGAAACCCAACTCGCCGAGCGGACATCCACCGCCGCGGCGAGGGACCTTGAGCCGCGGCGCCGACTGGAAGAATCCCCGACGACTCGAACCGGTCGGCCGAGCACGGATCCGCTTGAGCCGCACCGTCGAGCAGCGCCGCCTGCCACCGGCGACGCTACGAGTCCGGCCCACCGGGCAGAATCGTGGGCCTGGAAGGCAGTTCGGTGAGTCAACGCGTTTCCTCGGCACGTCCACCCGGGGCCGTGGGGCTCAGCTGAGGGGGCGGGACGCAACCTCCGGCCCCGACCCGACGCTGTCGCCTCACGGACCCAGGGAACCGCGAGAGTGCTTGCCGCCCAGGCTCAGCCTCAGTGAATCACCCGTGGACATCGAGAGTGAACCCCGCGATTCTCGTTGCACGGTCGCGGGCCGCGGTATTGCATCTGCGACGCCCGCGCTGATCGGCGGGGCAGACCTGGGGGTTGGTCTTCGAGTTGGCGGATTGCGACCTTGGCCAGAGCGAGGCAGCGCAGTCAGTGCGCCGCGTGCTGTCCTGGTTGGCTCGCGGGCCGACGAGACCGCCGAGAAGCGCGGATGATGGGCACGGTGAAGTGGTTTGTCGACAAGCATTGGCGGCCGCCCAGCATCATGCTGATGCTGGGCGCGGCACTCGCGGTGCTCGTCATCGTGCGCGGCATCGTCGATGATGACTGGAAGGTGATAGTGCTGGGAGCCGGCATCGTGGTCGTGAACGGGTGGACCTACTGGTCCTCCGAACGGCGGCGCCGAGCCGGAGGCACAGCACGCTGAGCCAATGTCCACCCCCAGGTCGACGGGGCCTGCCGGCGGCGGGGCCGGTTGCACCGGGCTCGCCGGCGGAGGCCAGCACCGAAAACTGGCGATCGTGGTAGTCCTCCAGATGCTCCCGATGTCCTTGTCACCACGAGTCATCTCCGCCGGATGCGCCGAAACACTTCGGCAGAAATGGATCTCGGGAAACAACGGATGTTTCAGCGGCGAGGCCCGAGCAGGACCTGTCCGTGATCGAATCAGAAGTGCAGGCAATCAGGAGCGGAGCCGCCTGCCGAGGCGCGGCGCCGGACAGGCCGATGGTCACTTCGGCCGCTGGTGCGGTGACCTGCGGATCGGGTATAGCAACGTACCCCCCGCATCGGAGTGCGGCGATAGCGTAGGCATCGTCGGTGCCCGGAGATATTGGCGCACGCCTGGGTTCAGGTGTGGATCGGTGGGGTGTGGCCCCATGATGGATAGTTCGAGCCATCTCGGCTGGGCTTGGCGGTGAGCCCATTCCTGCGCCGGGCCTCGGCCGTTGTTGATGTCGCAGAATCGACTGTCGTGCCGGGGTCAGGGAGGGCTGGAGGTGACGCTCGCGACGAACAGGTACCCGTCGAGACGCAGTCCTCGGAGCCCACCGGCGGATACCTCGAGGGCAGCGTCGATGGCCCCCGGCGGGTGCCATCGGGGGCAGGACGTATCGGTGCCCGATCCGACGCACGGGAACATCGAACTCATCCCGATGATTCTCCCGGTATCGATCCATGCGATGTCGACCCGGCCGGTCATGTCGGGCATCCAGAACGAATAGCGACCACGCTGCCGGAAGACGAACAGCATCCCGGAACCCGGCTCGGGCACCGCCTGCCCCGACAGGCCGTACCGGAACGCCGCGGCGTCCTGATTCTGACGAACAACGTGCACGTGAATGATGCCGATCCCGGGCACGCCGATGTCGTCTGCTCCCGACATCGGATAGGCAAACGACGGTGACTGCAGCCGATGATGATCAATGCTACGGCGGCAAGTTCCGCCGCGGCAAGGAATCTGGCACCTCTCTCACGCCCGCGCGCGAAACATTCAGCGCGGTCGGTCGGCCGCCATCCGAGACCAGCCTTGTTGAATTCCGATGTCACCCGGCTCACTACCCTCGGTGGGCGCCACGGCGCTGAACGCCTTTGATCCTGGTGTATTTCACGCCGAATCGCCCACCCCATCGGGCACGAGGCCGGCCGGGGCCCGCGGGCCGACGCACCGATGAATCCTGCGTCCGGGCAACACCTGCCAGCTCTGACCCTCCTGTGCGCGACGTGCCGCGGGTGCGGGCCAGGTCGAGCTGGTCCCGACCCGAACCCTTGGACGCGCATCGAAATCCGCGCTTTCGCGCTGCTCGGCTCCGGTCGCACGATCAGCGATCTGGGTGCCTCCTGGAGCCTGGCCCAGATAGCTTTCGTACGTTGCGACGACAGCTCAGCACCCCTCGCGCTGGCGCTGGTGGATCCCGCCACGGACCCTTCAGAGCGTTCTTGATGTGCTCGCTGACCCTGTCCTGGGTGGTCTCGACCTTGGCACGGCCCGTCGGCTGCTCCCATGACTCTGCCCGGACATCCACGACACATCTTGCTTGCACCCTTCGACCGAAATGGAGGTCCCTGTTATGGAACCAGGGTTGGCAGCAAGGCCGAACAGGCCGCGGGCAGCCTGCCGCGTGGGGCCTGGCCCGGATCGGGTTGATCGCCGACGGCACCGTGCACCCCTTGATCGGCTGGTTGGCGTTGCAGATCGGTGTGCCGCGGCGGCGCATGCGAGCGCGGATGATCCCGGGCGTTTGACGACAGTGGCGGTTCAGCACTCGGCAGGATCCAGCTGTGGCTGGGGGCGGGCGGGATGGTTGGCCCTCCCGCTGTGGTAGGCCAGTGAAGCCGCCTGGGGGTATCACAATCGGGCGGGCGCGAAGCCGGACCGCAAGCCCGGTCAGAACGGTGCGAAGGCGGTGGTCTGCGCGGCGCTGGGGGTCAACGCTGCCCTGGTAGGGGTCGTCGATTTCGGAGTCGAGCAGGCAAGCCACTTCAGGCGTGTCCTGGCCGGCGGCCAGCTCATCCTGACGGTCACGTTTCTGATCGTCATTGGCATGGGGGTAGCCAGCGTCATCAAGGGCGGAAGTTGTTCATCGACGATGATCGACTTCTCGTCGATGTCCCCTGCCGCCCGCAAGTGGGCCGGCCCGGTTGGCAGGTCGGGTACATCGCGATGGGAATAGCCCCGCGTGGTCGGGATCCTGTTCGGCTACGCGGCGCTGACCTTCGACCCACAGCAGGCGCAGGGCCTGGCCGGCGCGACGCGGATGATCCTGCACCGGCCCGTCGGACAGTTCCTGCTCACCGCGGTGGCGCTGGGATTCTTCGCCTTCGGCCTGTTCGCGTTTCTCCGCCGGATGCAAGGCCGCAGTGGGCACCGCCAGCGTGGACCATCGTGCCGACTCCGCAGGCGCGGCGGGGAGCCCGATCTCCTGCCGGCCCCGGTTCACCATGGCCGGCTCGGGCGCCGCGGAACTCGACGAGGACTGATTAGTCCTCACCGGTCTGCGCAGCCAACTACTAGCGACACGTCACCAAGTGGGTACGGGCTCTCCGGCGGCCGAGCCCACCAGCGGGGTTCGGGTTCACTCGATCGGGGTACTGTTGGTGTGCTGCACACACAGCCGGCCTGGGGTCGGTGTCGACGCTTTCCAGGCCGCGACACCGCGAGAACTGTCTCGCCGCTCAGTCGTTTTCCTCGGTCCGTAACCCCGGCTGGACCTCCTTGTGAATGCGCCGATACCCGCACCCAATTCTCTCCAAACGCATTGCTCACGACCTCGCCTTGGCGGGTTACCCGTGGACGTGCTGCCACTCCGCCGCGCCCGGCGTGCGGGGACCCTGTCACGACCGTCGCGGCTCCGTTGCCCGTGGCCACCCAGGCCGCGCTGCGGGCGACGCGGCGGCAGTTCGGCAGTTGACAGAGTCTGCCGAGCTGCCTGGCAGGATCCAGACGCCGGGTCCACGAAACGCCGCGCACGCTCGCGCCGAGCCACAAGGGCGAGCCGATCCTCGGCACCGAGGCCAGGATCGCCGTTCGCCGCCAAGGTATTGATGGCACGGAACACCACCGGCTCCCAGCCGACCACGGTGGCGCTGGGGAGCCTGATCTGCCACATCAACCACCAGCTGGGTCCTTCGGGCGCCCCGGCCGAACCTGCGCCGCCCCGGGGCACGATCCGCAGAGACTGCCAGCAACGGGCGGCAACCTCCACCGAAACCAGCCTGATCCGCTCGTACGGGCATCGTCGCGCAAATACGTCAACAGGGTCCGGTGGGTAACGCCTTTCCCTGCCTGCCCAGCGCCCCCCGCCCGAGTGAAACCTGTTCTCCCGACGCCCATTCCACCCATGTCACTGCTCATCAGGAGGCTTCATGTCGGTCATCTCCGGAGTTGTCCCGTCAACGCCGACCCCGCACATTCCAGTGCAGCACGACATCGCGGTGCACGATCGCCGGGTGAACGTGGGCGGCATCAACACCCAGTATCTGGAGGCCGGGACCGAACGACCGGTGCTGCTGCTGCATGGCCACGAGCAGAGCGCGACCAGTTGGCGGTGGGTGATCCCGGCCCTGGCCCGGAACCATCGGGTGTTGGCGCTGAGCCTGCCCGGGCACGGCCAGACCGACCCGGTGATCGGTGGCCATGCGCCCGGCCGTGACCTGACCCCGTTCGTCGCCGATTTCCTCGGCACCCTGGGCGGCGTCGGGAGGATCGACCTCGTCGGCAACTCGGTTGGCGGAGCGGTCGCGCTGCGCCTCGCGTTGGCGAACCCGCCGGGGGTCCGGACGCTGACCCTGGTGGCCAGTGCCGGCCTGGGCCGCGAGGTCCACCCGCTACTGGCCCTGAACACCCTGCCGGGCGTCGGCGAGTTGGCCATCCATGTTCAGCCGGATACCCGGCGGCGACGTGCAACGCAGCACGCTGTCCGCGGCAATGCTGTTCGCCCAACCCTCACGGGTGCCCGCCGAGTTCCACGCTGAGCAACACGAGGTGGGACGACGACCTGGCCAGCTCGAAGCCTCAACCGCGATAGCCCGTGCCCTGTTCGACATCACCGGGCAACGCGAGATCCTGCTCGACCAACTGCCAACCCTGACCATGCCGACCCTGGTCATCTGGGGTGAAAACGACTACGTACTACCCGCCCACCAGGCCCGGGCCGCGGTCGAACGGCTGCCCAGGGGGCGGCTCTCGCTGTTCCCCGACTGCGGGCACCTGCCCCACGTGGAGCACCCCAACCGATTCGCCACCGTGCTCAGCGACTGGCTCAACGAAGAGCACGACCACCCTCCGAAGAACTGAAACCCTTCCCCATCAACGAATGTCGAGCGCGAGAAGGCCCAATGATGGCACCCGCCGAACAGCACACCAGGTCGGCAGCACCACGCCGCGAACTGCTCCGCTCCCCACCGGGACGGCACGACCAACCCGAGGGTTCCGAGGCCTACCGCAGCCAAGCGGGCCGCTACGACCGGCGCACCGAGCGGTTCCAACACTGGCGTGACCTGCTCATCGACAACCTCACCGTCACGCGCGGTGACACCGTGCTCGACATCGGGTGCGGTACCGGGCTGTGCCTGCCGCGGCTACAGGAGAAAGTCGGCCCCACTGGGACCATCATCGGCGTCGACGCCTCGGAGCAGATGCTGCAGATCGCCGCCGACAAGGTCGCCGCGCACGGCTGGACCAACGTGCGCCTCATTGCGGCCCCGGTCGCGCAGGCACTCATCGACGGCTGGGCGGATGCCGCGATCTTCTGCGCCGTTCATGACGTCATGCAGTCCTCGGACGCAATGGCCAACGTCTTTGCTCACCTGCGGCCCGGCGCGGCGGTCGGCGGGAAATGGCCGGCGCCGTGGCTGTGGTCCCTCCGCAGATGGGTCGCCGACCTGCACGCCCCGTTCGTCACCGATTTCACCGACTTCGACCAACCCTGGCACCTGCTGGCCGAGCATGCACCCGACCTGCACATCCGGCCACTCTCGACCGGCACCGGATACCTCGCATTGGGCCACAGCCCGGACCGCTCAACGAACTCCCACCACGACGATGGGCTGACCCCTGACCCCTGACACCCCCCGACCGATCGCGACCGCCGAAAGGACACAGTTCGTGATCATTCTCGGGATCGTTCTGTTGATTCTCGGGTTCGTGTTCACGATCGCCGTCCTGTGGACCATCGGCATCATCCTCATCGTGGCGGGCGTCGTCCTGGCCATCCTGGGCGCCACCGGACGCGCGATCGGTGGCCGCAAGTACTGGTACTGAAAGGACTCCCGATGGGCTGCAACAGCCGGGTGCGTACCGAAGCTCGGGGCCGAGTAGTGCCCCGCCGACCACCTTTGATCACCGCGGCAGCCGCTCTCGGCAGCCGCGATCAACGATCAGACGTCCAGCATCGCAACGGTGTTCGACACCCGACCGTGACCGCGGCCTGTCCGGCATGACGAGCCGAGCCAGTACTCCCGAGCCGGAAGACATCGACCGCGACGACGTCCGCGCGCCACGACTGGGTGTGCCCGCCGCCCGCCGCGGCCGCTGCGAATGCTGCAACACCGCCTACCCCGCTGGCGCTCTCGTCGTGTGGGACTCCGTGGGCCTGGTGCTGCTCACCCATCGAAGCGCCAGCAGCCGTCGATAAAACCCTGCCGATCGCCGTCCCTGGTCGTGACCGACCGGCCCACAGCCCGTGGATGCCCGCCGAGGTTGCCGTGAGGCACCGATGCCACCACGGGGTGACGGGGCCAGTCGGCGCAGCCAGGCCCTGCCTGACCCGGATCACACCAGATTCGGGTCGTCCGGTTCAAGAAGGCCGGCAGCGCCCGCCGCGGCGCGAAGCGCGTCCGCGCGGGTGGGACCGTCACCGACGAAAGTCTCCCCCGAGGGGGAGGTGAGGACCACCCGGTAGCCGCCGGACTGCACCTGTCCGGGCACATCGTGCGGGACAACATAGGCGTCGGCGGCCAGCGTCCAGCCCTGCCGTTGCAGTTCCTGCTCCAGATCCGCGAGGTTATAGGCCTTCATCGATCCTCCCTGTCACCATCCACACGGGGGCGCCGTGCCCGACCAAGCGGGCCACAGAGAACCGCACCGGCCATGGTGACGGCCCAAAACCCCTACGGGCGGATCGTCCGAGGACGTTCAGGTGGTGACGGAAAGGAACGCAAACCCGTTGTTGCGGCAAGGCTTCCTGGGTCACCGGGCACGTTCAAGTGCGTGACGTTCAGGCTACTGCGTGAGCGCCCCATTGGGTCAGACGCGCTCGGAACGGTCCGATCCCCCCGGCCTTCCGGTCAACAGATCGAGCCACCCGCGCGCTGAAGTCATCGACCATCCGCCCACCGCAAGACGACCCAACCACCGTGCCCGGTGGATCCCCGGGGCATTGGCCGCGCCCGAAGTCCGTCATCCGTGGACAAGTTTCAACTCTCCTCGAGTCAGCATGAGCCTGAACGCGGTAGCCAGACCCGTTACAGAGCAGTCGATCTGGCGTCAGGGTGTCTACGACCATTTGCGTCCCAGGTCACATCACAATCTTCCCCGGCGCGCCGTTGGGTAGCCAGGCCTGCGAGGTCAGCCTTCGTTCTTCGCAATGAGGACTTCGAGGCCCACGGTTGGGCCGACAGGCAAGGGTCAGGCTGGCCGGGAACGAGGAATGGGCGTCGCCAAGGACATCTGATGATCAGGGGCCATCGTCGGCGATGTCTGTTCTTATGCGGTCGATTCGAGGGCCGGCGTTTCCCGGGACCGGCCGGGGGGTGGATCTTTGCATTCACGGTGGCCGCACCCTCGTGAACCAGGGAGCGCGGTGCCCGCTTGGTGAGCGCAAGGTCGACTCGGCAGCACACCCGGCCGCGGCCGGTCGTTGCGCAGATCCGCCATCCACTCGCCCCGGGGCAGCCGTCGTCCAACGAGGACCGGTCGACCGACATGGCGATCCCACCCGCCGGTGGGAATCCGACCGCCGAAGCCCCGGGCACAGGGCCTGAACCCGCAAACCCGACCACCGCGACATCGCCGGCCCTCGCTGAATGACCACCTCGTGGTGGATGCGGCCACGGCGTCGTCCTCATCGGCGGGGCGAGTCTCGCCGCGGCGCAGTCACGGAAGAGGAGTCGGCGGGCGCCGACGAATCTGCGCCGCATCGGGAGTTGATCTCCACGGCGTTGCCGGCGAGTCGGCGGTCAGGCGGGTGGTGGTGTCGGGTCTGCGGTCTGCGCCACTTGGTGGCCTGCGCGGTGGGCCCCGAGGAGCCCGGAGAGCAGGACGGCGGCACCGACGGTGATTAGGATCAGCGGCAGCAGGTAGGACCAGTTCAGCGTGAGCAGGTCCAGCTCCTGCAGCAGCAACGCCGTCCCGGCGAGCAGATAGGCAATGCCGAAGCCCAGAGCGGTGGCCGCGCCGTGATGCGCGCTAGTCATGGTTCACCTCGATGTCGCCGAGACCCATGCCCAGGGTGAGTGCGACGTGGCTGGTGACCGGTGCCGGTTGCGACCAGTGCAGGTCGATCCCGTTCCCGGTCTGCACGCCGTCGACGGTGATCGTCCCGGCGGTCGCCGTGGCGTCGATGCCCACCCGGGCGCTATCGGGGATCCGCACGATGATCTTTCCGGCGCCGACCTGGACCTGCAGTTGACCGGATTCGGGCAGCGGGTGCCGGGTCAGGTCGACGGTGACATTGCCGGCACTGATCTGCTCGTTGACCGGCCAGTCTCCGGTGGCCGGTGCCACGGTGCGATCACCGACGGGTCCGGCGTACCGGTCGGCGCCTACTCCCACGGCGACCGCGGTCACCAGAGCGAGGACACCGAGGCCGATCAACCGGCCCTGTCCGCGGCCGCCGAACAGGCTGACGACCAACGCCAGCCCGACCAGCAGGAGCGCGCACGCGGGAAACACCCGCCAGGGCACCGACATCCCGGCCTGGTCCAGGATCCAGCCGATCCCGGCCGCGGCGAACAGGATGCCCACCACGATGCGGTCCAGCCGGAGACCAACGGTCGCCGAATCAGTCGTGGAGGGCTGTGGCTCGGTGTTGATGTTCACGACGATCACCGCGTCGCCGAGGTCAGCACCAGCAGGCCGACGCCCACGACCACCAGCGGCCAGAAGTAGGCCGCGGTGAACCATGGGACGAGTTCGCGCACCAGCAGCAGCGCGCCCAGCGCGATCAACGCGGCACCGACGACCAGCGCGGTGCCGTGCCGGTCCGTACGCGGCCCGGAGGGCACGGCTTCGTCGGCGGTGTCTTCGGGGATGAGGACCCACGCCACCAGGTAGGCCAACACGCCAACGCCGCCGGCCAACGCCAAGGCGACGGCCGCGATGCGCAACAGAACGGGGTCGACATTGAGGTACCGGCCAAGGCCACCGCACACGCCGCCGATCATCCGATCGCGTCGGCTTCGCAGCAGCCGGCGGGTCTCCTGTCCGTTCTGTAGTACAGGTGACGAGTCTGATTCGGTCATGACCCGCAACCTCCTCGCGTCGCATATCACTGTCCACCAGGCCACGATTCATCGGACAGGGCTGAAGGTCCCGACCGGACGGGGAGCATTACCCGGGCCAGGAAACGGATCTCGGCTCGGCCCTGCGCTGATGTTCCGGGCTGGTCGGAGACCGCCTCGCGTGACCGAGATGCAGTTCGCAGGATTCGAAATCAGCAGGCCATCCATCGAACCAGCCAGCCAACCGACCAGCCTGATGGGACGTTCGGGCTCGTCAGTCGCCGGCGGGATCCGCTGTCGGGCAGTTGCGAATCACCTGGGCGGCCACCGCGTGAACGGTCGTGCCCGATTCCCGGGCGAGGTGCTCGAGTTCGTCGCGACCCGCTTGGGGGGTCATGCCGCGGTCGATCAACACGCCCAGAGCCTGCTGGATGACGGACATCTCCGCCAGGCCGGACGTCACCTCATGCGGGTGAGTGGGACGCAGATGTCCGTCGAGCACCACGTCGGCGCGCAGGTTCAGCAGCCAACCCAGGTCCGCGCCCAGATCGACCAACGCTCCAGTGGTGGCCGCATAGAAGATCACCGCACTGCCGGGTTCCAGGTCGGTCCACGAACCCAGCGGCACCTGCAGGGACGTCGCCACCGCC
>Ga0208478_1000587_pt1 | contig 12381 bp, 9 predicted proteins | sample NGESurdeep072012_5_FD_184462 | JGI IMG/M metagenome (GOLD analysis project Ga0208478, IMG submission 184462) | Arctic peat soil microbial communities from Barrow, Alaska - NGEE Surface sample 415-2 deep-072012 (SPAdes) | ecosystem: Environmental > Terrestrial > Soil > Wetlands > Peat ... | reverse complement strand
ACAACTTAAAAAGATAGATACCCAGTTAGCTACTCAACGGAAAAACCGAGGAAAGATGATCAGGGTATCACTTGTCGGCTATACAAATGTCGGGAAATCAACTATTATGAATCTGTTAAGCAAATCGGACGTATTTGCAGAAGATAAGCTTTTTGCAACTCTCGATACTACAGTGCGAAAAGTTGTAATAGGCAACCTTCCATTTCTTCTTTCTGATACAGTGGGATTTATCCGTAAACTGCCAACCGACCTCATAGAATCATTCAAATCAACACTCGATGAGGTGCGGGAATCAGATCTACTGGTACATATTGTTGATATATCTCATCCGGCCTTTGAAGAACAGATAAAGGTTGTTAATCATACTCTGAAAGATCTTGGAGTATCTGAAAAACCACTTATAATTGTTTTTAATAAGATCGATGCATTCTCGTATACTGTCAAAGATGAAGATGATCTTACTCCTGTGTTAAAAGATAACTATTCCTTATCTGATCTGAAAAAGACCTGGATGTCTTCAGATAAACATCACCTTACAGTTTTTATTTCAGCAAAAACAAAAGAAAACATTGAAGAACTACGGATGCTTCTCTATGAAGAGGTAAAGAAAATACATGTAAAAAGATATCCTTTCAATGATTCTCTGTATTCAACCGGGGAATGAAATTATAACGCACAGAAGTTTTCTTAATATAATTTGTTAGCCGCCATATACTCAGCAATCTGAACCGCATTTGTAGCTGCACCTTTTCTGATGTTATCTGAAACGATCCAGAGATTAAGGCAATTTTCTTTCGACAGATCCCTTCTTATCCTCCCGACAAAGACCTCATCACTATTATGGGCAAGGATCGGCATAGGATATTTGTTTTCAGAAGGATTATCATAAACAACAACTCCCGGGAACTGTTTTAATAATTGAATTACATCTTCGATTTTGAAATCCTTATCAAACTCAATGTTAACAGCTTCTGAATGTCCTCCGACAACCGGGATCCTCACTACTGTTGCAGTCACCTGGATTGTCTGATCTTCAAGTATTTTGCGGGTTTCGTCAAGCAGTTTCTGTTCTTCAGTTGTATATCCGTCGGATTGAAAAGTTCCCCCATGAGGGAAGCAGTTTTTATCAATCTGATGCGCATAAGCCATCTGTCCCTTTATTCCGGCTCTTTCATTCTCCATCTGTGTAACGGCTTTTACACCGGTTCCTGTAACTGATTGATAAGTTGCTACTACCAGACGTTTGATTTTGTATTTTCTATGCAGGGGAGCTAATGCCATTACCATCTGTATTGTTGAACAGTTTGGATTAGCAATTATCCTGTCGCCCTTTTTTATAACATGACTGTTTATCTCAGGAACAACAAGCGGAATATTTTTATCCATTCGCCAGTATGAGGAGTTGTCAATTACAATAGTTCCGTTTTTTGCAAAAACCGGAGCCCATTCCGCCGATGTCGATGCACCTGCTGAGAAGATAGCAAATTCTGGTCTGGCTTCAACAGCGTCCATAACACTTATTACCTTAACCGGCTTTCCCTTAAAAATGATCTCTTTACCAACCGACCTCTCAGAAGCAACAGGCAACAATTGTGATACAGGGAAGTTTCTCTCCTCCAGGATTTTCATCATTGTCCTGCCAACCATCCCTGTGGCTCCTACAACAGCAATTTTCATACTTTTTTGTTTGGAATAAATTAAGTTTTTGTTTAAATTTACTGTGACTTTAAAACTGTCAAAATTAGCTTTTTTTTCAATTCGTCCCGCTGCATGAAAAAAGTTATTTTGTTGGCACTGTTAATGCCGTTACCGGCATTTGGCCAGATTGTCGAAAACTTCGAATCGGAAAGTATTATTAACTGGGTTCAAAGTCCCGAAGGGCGTTGGAAAGCCGACACAACAACCAGCCTCTCAGGGAGATTTTCATTGCATCATATTTTTGATAATCCTGATGCAGGGATTGACCAGATCGGAATCAGGATTAAAAACCTGCATCCGTCAGAGGGAATTACCAGATGGTCATTTCTTGTCAGGTACGGGTATGATCCTTCATCATTAAATAACTGGTCAGTATTCCTTATGTCCGATAGTGGTCCGGGAAGTATGTCAGCAGATGGAGAGACAAATGGATTTGCAATAGGAGTGAATCTTGCAGGATCAGATGATACACTCCGCCTCTGGAAAATCAAAGGTAATCTCATTACAACCTTGATAAATTGCAGGATAAACTGGCAGACAGATATCGGGATTACCAATGCAGTGAAAATATTAGTTGAAAGATCAAAGGATGGAAATTGGACAGTTTCACTCATCAGAATGAATGGAACTCTTATCGGGACAACTTTTGGTATTGACAATGAATTATTCAGTCAGGAATGGTTTGGAGTATTTTACAGATACTCGTCAACACGCGACAGGCTTCTCTGGCTCGATGATATAAACATTGAAGGGACTTTTTACGAAGATAGTGAGGCCCCTGTTGTTACAAGATGTGAACCATCTGGAAAGAATTCAGTAGAAATCACCCTGAATGAAGAGCCTGACAATGGTATTATGATTCCGGAGGATTTTTCATTAAATGCCGAAGAAAACAAGTCATTATCTGTTATAAGAAAGGATAATCTGGCATACCATATTGAATTTACAAATGAACTCGTTAATAAGTCTATAAACAGTTTGATTATTAATAAGATATGTGACAGATCAGGGAATTGTTCGCAGAATATTAAGATAGACTTTACTCCGGTATGGGCAGAGAGAGGAGATGTTATAATTTCAGAAATTATGGCTGATCCGCTGCCAGTAGTTTCATTACCCGGAAAAGAATACATTGAAATAACCAACAGAACCGGATATTCCTTCAACCTGAAAAACTGGAAACTCTCAACTGAAGGTCAGTATGCTCTTTTCCCCGAAAAATCTATCCCGCCGTCAGGAATCATTATACTCTGTACGTCGCAGGATACTTTGTTTTTTAAAAATTTCGGAAGCGTTATCGGAATGAAACAATTTCCTTCCCTCACCGATGAAGGGAGGATTATTTATATTTCCGATAGTACCGGTACACTAATTCATGGTTTGGAATACTCATCAGACTGGTACAAAGATGATCTAAAATCGAAGGGTGGATGGTCGATTGAAATGATAGATGCCAGATTCCCGTTTTACTATCTGGACAACTGGATAGCCTCTGAATCAAAAAAAGGAGGTACGCCAGGCTCAGTCAATTCAGTTTCGGAAAGCAATCCGGATATTTCATTTTATGGCATTCAGAATGTTTTTCCTGATGACAGTACTGCCATTCATATTCGTTTTTCAGAACCAGTATTTAATCTTCCCAATAAAATTAAAAGTATTAAGATTGGAGAGAAAGAAATAAATGATGTTTATTCTGTAGACCCGCTTTTTCGCGAATTCACAGTTAAGCTGGCAGAGCCTCTTCAGAGAACAGAACTTTATAAACTTGAGATTTCAGATGGCATTTTTGATTTTGCAGGGAACCGGATGCAAAAATGTGATTATAACTTTGGCCTTTCTGAGCCAGCGAAACCGGGTGATATACTTTTTAATGAGGTACTTTTCAATCCGTTGCCCGGGGATCCAGACTATCTGGAAATGTATAACTGTTCGGAGAAAGTTATTGATGCTTCACGGCTACAGTTGATTTCTATAAATGATGATTCCGGTGACAAGTCAGAAACAGTGCCTGTCTCAGGTGAAGAAAGATGTATCTTACCAGGGGAGTATTATGCCATTACCACCGGCGCAAAAAAAATTTCAGAACGATATTTCTCAGCAGATCCTGATCATCTTTTTGAAACCGGATCGCTTCCATCAATGTCTGATGATAAAGGGCACCTGATCTTGTATAACAGGGAATTGGACAGGATAGATGAATTAGTCTATAATGATGACATGCACTATTCACTTCTGTCAACTCACGAAGGTGTTGCACTGGAAAAAAACGATCCCCGGAATGAATCTGAAGAGGCATCTAACTGGCATTCTGCAGCGGAAAGTGCCGGATGGGGAACACCGGGGGCCCGCAATTCGGTGTTTGTCGATATGCCATCAACCTCTGACAAAGTGGTTCTCTCATCGTCGAAAATAACTCCGGATAATGATGGCAATGAAGATTTTCTTTCAATCATGATGAATCTTAAAGGGAATGGGAATGTCGTTTCAATAATGGTTTTTGATGAAGCAGGGAATTATGTGAGAAAAATTGCAGCAAATCTTTACGCAGGGGCTGAAGCATCATTTATCTGGGATGGAACAGCGGATGATGGTTCGCTGGTTAATACCGGGATCTATATCATACTCATCACTCTTTATGACGATACTGGCAAAACTGCAATGTGGAAAAAAGTTTGCACGGTAATAAGAAACTAGAGTCTGAGGTTAAGGTTGAGATTAAGATGAACTCAACCTCAGTCTCAACCTCGCCCTCAACCTCAACCTAACCCGCTTTGTGATAAAAGAAGATCATAATGACGAAATCATCTCCGTCATAATAGTTGTCATTCTTGCTTCGGTTTTAGCGGCCTCTTTCTGAACAGATTCGTGTGTGGTATACTCAATCTTCCCTTCAACACCCAGATCGGTAATTACACTTACAGCAAAACAAGGCAGATTCATGTGACGTGCGATGATAACCTCAGGAGTTGTCGACATTCCGACAGCATCCGCACCGATAATCCTGAAATATTTGTATTCGGCAGGAGTTTCAAAAGTAGGGCCGCTTGTAGATAAATAAACACCTTTATGAATTCTTATATTATTTTCTTCTGCAATTAGTAATGCTTTGTTAACAAGGTATTTATCATAAGCCTCTCCCATATCTGGAAACCGGGCACCTATCCGTTCATCATTTTGTCCAATCAATGGATTAGGCAAAAGGTTAATATGATCCGTAATTATCATAATATCACCAATCTGAAAAGAAGGATTGACTCCGCCTGCTGCGTTGGAAAGGAAGAGGCATTTAATACCAAGGTATTTCAGGACTCTTATCGGTAATGCTACTTGTTCAGCACCATACCCTTCATAATAATGGAATCTGCCTTTCATTGCAATAATCTTTTTCCCCCCGAATTTTCCATAGATAAGTTTCCCGGCATGACCTTCAACTGTCGAGACTGGGAAATTGGGAATATCTTTATAATCTATTTCAACCTGTGTATCAATTTTAGATGTAAGCTCACCCAGTCCGGTTCCCAGGATTATACCAGCATCAGGATCAATAATCCCTTTTGCTTTCAAAAACTCTGTTGTTTCGATGATTTTTTCTAACATATTCAATTATCAGATTATCAAACTCATCTTTATCGTCATTCAAAAAATGTATTCCTATTGGAACATAAAAAAATGCCGATCTGATCGGTTCTGCAATATTAATAAATTCCCGCAATCTAACTGCATCCTTTTCTGTAGTAAACAGATACCTGTTTGCCGACTTCAGATTAATATAAGCTGAAGAAATACTGAGCAGATCTTTTTCATTAAAATTATGGTGATCAGGAAATGAGAGATGGATTATCTCACTGTAACTCTTTTGCAGGTACTCTTTGAGAGGCTGGGGATTGGCTATTCCTGTAATAAGAACAATTCCGCAATCTGGGCATAATGAAATTTCAGATTCAGCTACTGTTTGGCAATTTTCAAAAACAGGTATGGGAGATTTATATCTGAATGTGGTAAAATAGAGATTCTGATAAGGTAATTTGTTAATTTCTTTTACAATAAGTCTTCTTTGGATCGGTGAGATATTTTCCGGAGATTTTGTTATCAGTATCATATCAGCTCGCCTCATATTTCCTTTGTTTTCTCTCAGATTGCCATAAGGCATCATATGATCTCTGACCATAAGTCTTTCAAAATCAGAAAGAAGGATTGAGAAACCGGGTGTTATCCTTCTATGCTGAAAACTGTCATCCAGAATAATCACTTCAGTTTCCGGATATTCCTGAAGAATTTTGTTTACACCATGAACCCGGTTTCTGTCAACTGTTACCAGCACATCAGGGAAATTTCGGAAAATCTGCATGGGTTCATCACCAATATCACTGACCAGTGCTGATGATGAAGCAATTCTGAAGTCACGGGTCTTTCTCTTGTAACCCCTGCTCAGGGTTGCTACTTTAAAGTTTGCTCTTAGCAATCCTGCGATGTATTCTGTATGCGGGGTTTTGCCTGTTCCGCCAACAGTAATATTCCCGACACAAATTACAGGAAAAGGGAACTCCACCGAGGGAATAATGCCGGCATCGTACAAAAAATTTCTGATGCCGGTTATCAATCCGAATATTAGAGAAAGTGGATAGAGAAGTATGTTTTTTATATGTATCATTCTATTTAGCAGTGCCTAAAGTGCCTAGAGTGCCTAAAGTGCCTAGAGTTGATCCATTTTTTTAACTCTAAGTACTTCAAACTTTAGGCACTCCAAACTTTCCTCTTAATGTATATTAATAAAATAGGGCAGCCGTGCCTGAATCCCCGACATATCTTTAACTTCCTGAAATATATTATAATACTTTACTGATTCACCAAGTTCGTTTTTTAGGATGCTCATCCTTAACTCACCGCTAAGCTGAGAAAGAATTTTTGTATATGGATCTTCAAGAACGGGCAATTCTCTTACAGAAAAGGATTCAATACCTGCAAGCTTTGCAGCACCTTTAATGGCATCTTTAAGTCCCCCAATTTCGTCCACAAGACCAATTTTCAAAGCGCTGGTACCGCTCCAGACCCTTCCCTGTCCGATACTGTCGACCGATTCTGAACTCATCTTTCGTCCTGAAGCTACCTTACTAACAAAATCGCTGTATATTTTTTCAATGCTCAACTGCATTAACTCTTTCTCGTAGGGATTCATTGGCCGTAATATGGAAGGGAAATCTGAATTTTTATTTGTATTTATAATTTCGGTTGTCAGTCCAAGTTTCTCCTCCAGAAGCTTGCGGGCATTTGGTATAAGACCAAAGACACCTATTGAGCCTGAAATAGTCATTGGATCGGCATAGATTTTTGTTCCGGGGGCAGATATGAAATATCCTCCTGAGGCAGCGTAATTACCCATTGATATCACAACCGGTTTTATTTTGGCAGCAAGATCAAGTTCACGCCAGATAATATCTGAAGCTGTTGCACTGCCACCCGGGGAATCGACTCTCAGAACGATTGCCTTAACAGAAGTATCGAGCCTTGCCTTTCTGATAACATCAGCATAATAATTTCCTCCGACATTATCTTCGTTTCCTTTCCCGGTCACAATAGTTCCCGATGCATAAACCACAGCTATTTTGTTCTTTACAGAATAAGTCATTTTAGTATCCGGGACTTTACTGTATTTGGTCATAGATACCAGGTTAAGATCTTTATCTTTATTTATTCCGGACCTGATTTTAAGTGTATCTATTAATACATCGCGGTACATCAATCCGTCAACCAGTTTATTTTCAAACGCTCTGGAAGCAAGATTCCCGTCAAGATTGTCAGCAATCCTGTTAAGTTGTTCAGCGGAGATTTCTCTTGATTTTGATATGTCTGCAATTACCTGATTCCATAATGATCCGGCATAATCTTTTATCTGGCTCCTGTTCTCCTCACTCAACTTATCCAGAATAAAAGGTTCTACTGCGCCTTTAAATTTACCGTGCCTTGTCACCTGGACTTCAACGCCGATCTTTTCCAGAGCTTTTTTAAAGAACATTACTTCACTGCTCAGCCCTTTGAAATCAACCATCGACCCGGGATTAATATAAATCCTGTCTGCAGCAGTAGCCAGATAATAACATTCCTGTGTTAGAACATAATCAGAATAAGAGATGACAAACTTTCCATTCTCCCTGAATTTCAGAAGAGCGTTCCTGATCTCCTCAGTTGTTGCCCAACCTGAGGTAAGAAGTCCGTTTTCTATCAGGATACCCTTGATCTTACTGTCACCTGAGGCTTTTTCAATATTAGCCAGAATTTCATTCAACCCGGGTGCCGGAGAAAGTGTCAGATTAAACAGGTCAATTCCGGAAAGCGGATTTTGATTTCCTCTGTCAGGAATCGTTACCCCTGCTTTTAGTACCAGAATAGAATTATTGCTTATTGAAACGGGTTTATTGCCCGATGATACAATGGCGCTAAAACTTGCAAGCATTACAATAAAGAAAAGAATAGAAGCAATTATTATTCCTGTAATAGTCGCCAGAGTGTATTTAAGAAAGTTTTTCATTTTTTAATCGATTAAATGGAATGAATTATAAATGTATAAAAAATCAAAATGAAATTGTAAAGGTATACATGTATTTAATACTTTTGATATCAGATTGATTTGATTATGAAGATTGTATTTCTTGGTATCGGAACAAACCTTGGAGACAGGGAACGCAATCTCGAACAAGCTGTTGCAAAAATTGAGGAGTTCATTGGACGGATTTTAATATCTTCTTCAACCTATGAGACTGAGCCATGGGGATTTAAAGCAAATGATGAATTTCTTAATCTGGTTGTAAAGGTTGAAACAGAGCTGACCCCTTCCGGATTATTGGGAAGAATTCTGATGGTAGAATCTTTACTAGGCAGAGTCAGAGGCCATAAGCGATACTCATCAAGGATGATCGATATTGATATACTTTTTTATGAAGATATGATTATAGATGAGGAAAGTCTGAAAATCCCGCATCCGTTATTGCATGAACGAAAATTTGTTTTGGTTCCCCTGTGTGAAATTGCGACTGAATTGATTCATCCGGTACTGAAAAAATCTGTTGCTGATCTGCTGGAAATCTGTAAGGATAAGAGTGAAGTGAAAAAGTACGGATAAGCACCCGTACCAGAAATCTTTAGGGGAAAGCCCCGCTTCAGCCGGAAGGGGGGCTTTTTCACAGCAACCCGTTATCGGCAAAGCTATAATAATCTTTATCTGATATAATAAGGTGATCGAGGAGCTGAATATCCATCAGATTACCTGCCTCTTTTATTTTCTGGGTTATTTTTGAATCAGATTCACTTGGATTAAGATTCCCTGAAGGATGATTATGGCAAACAATGATCCCTGAAGCAAGACATTCGATAGCTTTTTTCATCACAATACGTACATCAGTAACAGTGCCACTTATACCACCCTGACTCAGTTTCATTCTGTTTAACACTTTATTTGATCTGTTCAGGAACAAAATCCAAAACTCTTCATGAAGCAGATCAGAGAGTAACGGTTGAAAGATATCAGCAACATCTTTTGAGCTTCGGATCTGAGGAACATCCTGAACCTCAGATAGTTTTCGCCTTCGACCAAGCTCAAGAGACGCAGCAATTGTTACTGCCCTTGCAGTGCCTATCCCGTGTATTTTCTTTAAGTCGGCGATGGTAAGTTTACCAAGGCTATTCAGGTTATTGTTAACAATACCTAATAATTCGCGACCAAGATCAACAGCCGATCTGTCCTTTGTTCCGGAATTAATAAGGATTGCCAGCAATTCGGCATCACTCAGACTAGCCGAACCATTCTGAATAAGTTTTTCCCTGGGTCTGTCTTCGACAGCCCAGGCAGTAATTTTAAGAGACATCCAGCAGCTTTTTGAAATGCAAATGCAATATAATAAAATTCGGACACATTCCAAAAAAAAGAAACAGGGCACGCGACACCGGACGCATGGAAGAAATTATTTAACCGTATGCCGTGAGCCATGCATCATAATAAAAAAGGCCGTATCATCATGATACAGCCTCTGGTTATATTATTGCAGGATATTATAAGCTGCTGACGTGCTTAACAATAGACGACTTAAGGTTCGAAGCTTTTTTCTTGTGAATAATATTCTTCTTTGCCAGTTTATCGAGCATAGAGGTTAGTTTTGGAAGGAGAACCGCAGCCTCTTCCTTGTTATTTGTTCCACGAATCGTCTTCAGAGCATTACGCGTTGTTTTTGCATAATATTTGTTATTTTCTTTTCTAACATCGATCTGCCTGATCCTTTTTTCTGATGATTTATGATTTGCCATATTTATATGAATTATCTTCTAACTCTAAAAATTGTAGTCCATAGGGGAATCGAACCCCTGTTACCAGGATGAAAACCTGACGTCCTAGCCACTAGACGAATGGACCGTGCAAAGAACTTGAAAATGCGGATGCAAAGAAAGGATGTTTTTTTTGAACTGCAAAATATTTTGACTTAAAAAATATTCGATAGAGCAGGTACAGTTATTCAAGTAACCTGTTAATGGCAAAGAAGTGTACTCTCATCCTATACGTCACATATCTGGATGCATTTGCGCAAGGACTCCAATTTATCTTTCTGGGAAGGCACAAATTCCTGGCCAACGAATCCTTTATATCCTGTTTTTAAAAGCGCCCTCATGATTGCCGGATAATAGAGTTCCTGTGTCTCATCAAGTTCGTTTCTTCCCGGCACTCCTCCCGTATGAATATGGCCAATATACGGGCTGTATCTGGTAATTGTGTCAATAATGTTTCCTTCCATTATCTGCATATGGTAAATATCATAGAGCAGCTTGAATCTCTCGGATCCGACCATTTCGCAAAGTGCTGATCCCCAGGTTGTTTTATCACACTGATAGTCTTTATGACCATAGCTGTTCAAAAGCTCCATTATGATAGTTACTCCATATTTTTCAGCTGAAGGCATAAGTTTACGCAATCCTTTCGCGCAGTTTATCATTCCTTCGTTATTATCCTGTCCTTCGCGGTTACCTGAGAAACAGATAAGGTTTGGAACACCTGCTGCTGCTGCTTTAGGAATCATGTTTTCAAAATCAGTTATCAGTTTCTCATGATTTTCGATACGGTTAAATCCCTTGGGAATGCCCCAGTCTGTTGCATAACCTACTGCACATTTAAGCCCGGCGTTTTTAACTATTGCCCAATCTTTTTCGCCCAGTAATTCAATAGATTCAATCCCCATTTCCTTGCATGCTCTGGCAAAATCCTCCAGGGGGATATCACTATAACACCATTGGCTCACTGAATGATGGATATTCCCTTTCAGCTTGATGGCTCCCTGGCCAATTCCTGCAAAAACACTGTTTAAAGGGTTTGCTGCAGTAACTACAGCTGCCCCTGCAATACGTCCTATCATTTTTCTCCTGTTCATGGTTCATAATCTTTGAAAAATTCAGTCTAAAAATAGTAAATATTTCTTGATCTTAATGTTCTATATTTGTGTCAGATATCCGAATGTAGGATGATTTTATGCAATTTCCTTCACGATACGATTACAGAGACGGACATACTGTCAAACTGCTTCGAAGCGGAGAAAACTTTTTTGCTGCTTGTGAAAAGGTAATAGATGAAGCAAAACAATATATTCATTTTCAGACCTATATAGTTGATGATGACGAGACAGGCAGACGTATTGTCGATGCACTTATAAGAGCTGCAGAAAGAGGGATCAGAGTCTATTTTCTTCTTGATGCATATGGAGGCAATAGTTTTTCGAAAGACCTTATAAACAAGGTTGAACAAGCCGGGATTCTTTTCCGGTTATTTTCTCCGGCATTAATAACCAAAGGATTTCAGTTAAGTCTCAGACTTCATCATAAAGTTCTTCTTGCCGATGGTGATATTGCGATTATCGGAGGAATGAACATTGCTGACCGTTACCATGGTAAAGTGGGTTTAAAAGAATGGCTCGACTTCGCCATTCTGATAAAAGGTCCGGAATGCACTCATGTTCTTTTTATTCTTAAAAGGCTCTGGAACAGAGCTTTTATCTCAAGGAAGGAGCGATCGCGGGAGACCATGCATCATCCGGTACCATATGATGAAAATGTAAAAGTAAAAGTCGTTCAGAATAACTGGTACAGAAATAAAATTGAGATATTGAAAAGCTATCGTTTTGCCCTGAAACATGCTCAGGAACGTATGATTATAGTTGGAAGTTATTTTTTGCCAGGCAGAAATGAAAGAAGACTCCTGAGAAATGCGAGTCGCAGGGGTGTGGATATAAAAATTGTTCTTTCAGCGGAATCAGATGCACCTGTATTCAAAAGAGCAACAAATTTCCTTTATGATTTTATACTCCGGAACAACATTGCCATTTATGAATATCTCCCTTCTAACCTGCATGCCAAAGTAGCCACTGTCGATGGCAACTGGTGCACTATAGGCAGTTATAATATGAACCACCTCAGTGATTATGGGAGCATTGAAATGAATGCGGATATACTAGATACCGGATTTGCAGAAAAATTTGAAGGGCTTCTTCAGGAGATCATTGAAAAAGATTGCCGTAAAGTGACCTTTGAGGAGTATATCCGGCGCAAGACATGGGTTTTCCAACTTACCGACTGGTTCTCATACCAAATGATAAGAATCTTGATGCGACTGATGTTTGCGCATGCCCCCAAAAAATCGAAACCGAGGTATCC
>Ga0208478_1000586_pt1 | contig 12391 bp, 9 predicted proteins | sample NGESurdeep072012_5_FD_184462 | JGI IMG/M metagenome (GOLD analysis project Ga0208478, IMG submission 184462) | Arctic peat soil microbial communities from Barrow, Alaska - NGEE Surface sample 415-2 deep-072012 (SPAdes) | ecosystem: Environmental > Terrestrial > Soil > Wetlands > Peat ... | reverse complement strand
CCAGCAAGAGACTCTGAAATACCAGCATGCTGCTGGTCCAGACTGCGGCTGAGCCTCCGAACCAAGGCAGGATGTGCTTACTTACAATCAACTGCACCTGGAACAACAGGAATGCGCTGAGAAATGAGGTGAAGGCGAATATCAGAGCTACGGTCCGCAGCGGGAGCGGTTTCGATTCACTACCGTTTTGTTGGGTCGCGACTGAGATCGAAGGCACGTCTTTCCTCGGTGGTCCGGCTGTTATCTCGCAGACACTCAGTCTGGCATAACCAAGGAGTTGTCTGAAGTGAGGACCGTCACAAATACTCTCCGTTGATGCCTCTTCTGCTGCTCTGGCAGGCAGTTCGTTTCATTGCAGGCGCCAAATGTTCGGCATCCACGGTCGGTGTCAGCGATGGAAGTGGGCAATGGCGTTTCCAAGGTTTAATCTCATCGTGGTTGGCTTTTCGCCACCTCTTCCGAGGCGATCATGTCCGGCTCTCGCAGCTTTGACCTGTATCTCGAACCCTGGCTTACCGCCCACGTGCCCCGCATGGCGGAGTACAGCGCAAAACTCGCCGACTTTTGCGATTGGGTGCTCAAGGAAGTCGACGCCCAGGCAAACTACACCGACCGATACGCACCGCCGTCGCTTGAAACTTATGATCGCAACGGCGAGGTCGTGAATCGCGTTGTCGCTAATCCCTGGTACGAGGAGCAGCATCAGGAGCTTTATCGCCGCGGCATCATTGGCCTGCCGTATGCTGAAGATGCTCCTCACCTACTTACCTTCGCCATGGGCTACGTGCTTGCGCAGGCTGATATCAGCTTGCATTGCCCAGTGACGCTGACAGGTGCAGTCGCGTACGTGCTCGGGTCGCACGCTCCGGAAGCCGTGAGGTCGCGGTTCCTCCACGACGTCGTGCGCATGGATGGTCACACCAAGACCGGCGGTACGTGGGCAACCGAGCAACATGGCGGGAGCGATGTGGGAGCGACCACCACCGTGGCCGTGGCTGCAGGCGATCACTTTGCGCTGCACGGCTTGAAATGGTTCGCCAGCAACGCCAACAGTGGGCTGGCTGTGGCAACGGCGCGTCCGGAAGGAGCGGCGCCAGGCTCCGCCGGATTGGGACTCTACCTTGTGCCCAGTCATCTCGAGGACGGCCGTCCAAACCATTGCCGCATCCGAAAACTAAAGGACAAGCTCGGAACGAAGGGGTTGCCGACCGGCGAAATCGATCTGCTCGGAGCCGAGGCAGTCGAGATCGCCGCTCCGCCCACCGGATTCAAGCTGATGATGGAGGCGCTGGAATACAGCCGCGTCCATAACGCCGTGGGATCAGTCGGAGTACAGCGCAGAGCGCTGGGCGAGGCTTTCGCGTGGGCCGGGACCCGGCGTGCCTTCGGTCAGGTATTGTCCGAGTATCCGATGGTGCAGGACGAGCTGCTGCGCCTGCGAGTGCAGTTTGAAGCCGGAGCGCTGCTGGCATTCGAAGCCGCCATCTCGTTTGACGAAGTGCAGCACGACCCTGAACGCCGCACCTGGTTGCGACTGGCAACCGCACTGGCGAAGTATCTGACGGCTGAGTACGCCATAACGGCGGCACGCGCCGCGCTCGAACTGATCGGCGGCAATGGTTACACCAGCGACTATCCTGTGGCGCGCCTGCTTCGTGATGCGCAAGTACTGACAGTCTGGGAAGGGCCGGCCAACATCCAGGCCCTGGAGTTGCTGCGCCTGCTGGCGCCCCGTTATCAGGGATGGGAGACGTACCGGGCACGGGTTCAGGAAATCCTCGATCGCCTTCCGGATGGGCAGGGTGACTTACGCGAAGCGTTGGCCTTGCGATTGCGCGGCGACAGCGAAGCAATGGCGATCACAATTCACGATGAACAGAGTTCCCAGCGCTTAGCCAGGAAGTTGCTGCATCGCATGAGTCAGAGCCTGGCGTTCGCTTTGCTCTGTGAGAAGGCGTGCGATGCATACCGGCAGGGCGATTCCCTTCCCGCGCACAGCGCATGGCGGTTCTACGAGGACATTGAGCCAACTGCCTTCGGCGCCGAGAACAGCGAGGCGCGCAGGGGCGTGCTGGAGTCATTGCAAGAGGACGCGGCGCAGGCAACGAAACCAAGTTAGCTGCTCTTTAGCCTGCGCGCTCGTCAGTGCAATTGTCAGTTATTTCGGTTGGTTCTCGGATTGCGCCGTACTTCCCTGTCCTTTGGCCTGAGCGATTAAGTGCTCGACCACATCCTTTTGTGGAAAGTCCGGATTGAGCTTGAGGAGCTTTTCCCAAGCGGACACCGCGGCGTTGACATCTTTCTTGCCTTGCCACTCGATGATACCGATGTTCATCAGGGTTCCCGCGTGCTTGGGATCGTAGGTCAACGACTTGTTTAGTTGCGCTAGAGCTCCGTCTATATCTCCCGTGTAATACAGGCACGACGCCAGATCGGTACGGACATTGACGTTCTTGGGATCGACCTGCAGAGCCTTCTCGTAGTAGCCTTCCGCTTCCTTAAACTGGTGCGTTGCCCGGTAGAGAATGCCCAACTGGTTCAGCGTGTCGGCATTGTTGGGGTCCGTTTTCAGTTTGGCCAAGAGCGGTTCGGCCTTCTTGTCGGCCACGCGCTTCATGTCTTCCAGGGTTGCGGCGGGATGTGGGGCTTTTCCGCCCGGCATGGAAGACGGCATCGCTGCGGTGGCTGTTGACGGGGCGGTACCTTCGATGGCCGCCACTCCAGAGGTGGTCGCAGTGGGCGCAGATCCGCGCAACAAGTAACCTAATACCAGGCCGACGACCAGGCACACTACGGACAAAATAATCACTTGGGTTACCGGCCAGAGCGGATTGTGGGTTGCTGGTTCGTGGGATCCGTTTTCCATGGAATTCAAACTCCTTGAAGTCGCTGGGCGCACCTGCCGACAGTCCCGGCTGCAATCACACTATGTGCACCAATCATGCCAAACTCCCGTCCTTTGCGACTGAGCTTTATCCCATGGAATCAGCAATTTACGCTGACCGTATTCATGACTACGAAAGTCCAGCCGGTTTTAGGCGGGATTCGACCCATCGGGCGAGTGTTTTCGCGCTCGCCGTTCGTCCTCCTCTGCCCTCAATAACATTCGAATTCCGCTGACAACCAGAACTAACGGAGGAGTTAATTGAGGCAGGAAACGCGCTTCTGACAGGGTTTCGGCCTGGCCAGACTGCTCTATCTCTTGACAGACTTGGAGGGACTGCCGACATTCGCACTGGTGACTGACCCATCTGCGTTATGCGTTACCTGGTGGCAGGTTAGAGTGCAGGTGCCAACTCCGCGATTGTAGGAGATCGGCAGGCCGCTATTCGAGGCAACCACGTTGACATCGAAATTCACCAGTCGCTCTCCCGTCACGTTGGGAGAATTCGCCCCGATGCCATGGGCGGTGTGACAGACCGAACAGCTGAACCCATCCTGCGCCACGTGGCTGTTGTGCTTGGCCCAACTGGTGTTGTTGAGAACCAGATTCAGGTCATGACACTTCGCACACATCGCATACGGACCGTTGGTGCTCAAATCCGGATTGGGGAAGGTGTTGGTCACCAGTCCTCCCGGCGTCAATGCCTGGCTGAACTGGTAATTGCGCTCGAGAATATGCGAATTCACCGATCCATGAGGACCGTTGGCACCGTTGCCTCCAAATTCGCGGTTGTCATCGCTATTGTGGCAGTCGCTGCAGAATATGCGCGGTCCGGTGCTGCGCGCTGCAATGGAGCCATTCTGATTCAGCATGTTATTTCGCAGGCTGGGTTGTGGCAGCCCACTGCTGCGATCGTGCGTCACGGGATGGCTCGACGCGGCTGTGGCACTGAACTCCGGAATCACGTTCAGGGAATCAGGCTGCGCCACCAATCGTGCAGGTCCATACCCGTAAATGATGAGCCGCTGCTTGCCCGGCCCGCTTCCGTGACAACGCAGACAATTTTCGTACTGATTGACCGCCGGCGTCAGCACCGTGATGCCATCCACCGCGCTGACTCCCTGTACCCCTGATTGCGATGCGCGCAAAGCGGGTGGAGGCCCGAACACGGGTACCTGGTTGGAAGCGTGTGCGTTGTGGCAATCCGTGCATGTGGCGTGGCGATTGTTGAACAGCACTCCAGGCTCAGCGGCGTCGTGCGAGTTGTTTCCGGAAGGCAGCGGATGTCCAGTCTTGAGAATCTCCGCCATTACGTTCGGGGCCGCCGGTGAAAGGTATGTCCCGCCGCTGTGGCAGGTCATGCAGTCCTGAGTGGTCGAATCCGTGCCAGGCGCCGCCGGAGTCGCAGGACGCAGCAGCCTGGCCGCCGAACTGGCGTTGTGGTTCATGTGGCACGAGGTGCAGGCATTCAACGCGACCGTGCCGTAAGAACCGACATGCGCCTCGGTCGCCACCTGGGTGGCGGCGCTTTGGTGAATACTGCTGGTCCAGCCTGTCAGCGGGTTCACCTGCCCTTGAATGGTGCGATTGGGATCGTGGCAGGCCAGACACATCTGTCCGTTGGAGCTGTCCCGCACTAAAAACTGCTGCGCGATCCTATCGTTGAACTGCACGTGCGGGTCGTGGCAACTGGTACATTCCACGTTTCCGTTGACCAGTTTCACCTGCCCCGTTGGATCCGCTGTCTTACCCTGCGAAACTAGCGATGCCACCAGATTCGCGGAATCCTTGATGGGCGTGACCAAGCTGAACGGATGTGAACTGCTCAAATTCTGCCCAAACGAATCTCCATTGTCCCAATTGCCGGTGGTCTGGATCTTGCCATAGACAGCCGACTGTCCGACGGCGACCGTGCCATCGTGGCAACTGAGACACAAACTGCTGGTAACGCCCAGCGGTGGCTGGGTATTCCCTGTCTGGCGGTAGGTGGTGCTGGTGTACGGAGTGTATTGCGCCTTCGACAGGTCCTGGTTCCAAAGTGGAGTCACGCCACCTAGGCCACTATGCGGAGCATGGCAGAACGTACATCCGGTGCTGCCCGCCGGAACGTAAATAGACGACCCGCTGTTCTGCGTCAGGTTGTGCATCCCCAGCGAATCTCCGGGAACCGTCTGGCCTGCCGCGCAGATCGCAGTCAGCAGCAATATGGGGACCATCGCAAGCAAGGACTTCACGGCTTCCTCGCTTCCGCTTGCTTGGGCGACCCGTAGTAATGAAATACCTGGATACGGCGATTGTAGGAATCTACAACGTACACCCGATCGCTCTTGTCGATCTGCAGTCCGGTTGGCAATTGAAACTCTCCCGCCCCGGTGCCTCTCTGTCCGAAGTAGTACAGCAACTGGCCTTCCTGGTTGAAGACCTGCACCACGCTCCATGCGCCATCGACCACGTACAGGTGTCCTTCTGAATCGAAACCGATCCCCTTGGGACGGAACATCCAGCCGGTGGAGTCGCCCAGCTTGCCAATGGAGTAGCGGAAGTTGCCCGAGCGGTCCAGCACCTGCACCCGGAAGTTCATCGCATCCACTACTACCAGGTCGTTTCCATTCAGGCGCAATTCGGTGGGATAGTTGAACTCCCCATCGCCCGTTCCAGGCTTACCAATGGTCTGCAGCACGCTGCCCTGCATGTCCATCACGAAGATCTTGTTGCGCAGTGTGTCGGTCACGTAAATGCGCTCGGCCGCCGAATCCACGGCGATGCCAGTGGGACGCTTGAAGAATCCCTCGCCGCCTTTCAAGCTTCCGATGGCACGCCGATATTTGCCGTTCGCATCGAAGACAAACACTTTACCCGCCTGCGAATCGGTAACGTAGATACTGTCCTGCGCATCCACGGCGACGCACTGCGGAGTCAGAGTCTCGTCCTTGCTCTTTTCATGACGGGTGAGGAACTTGTACTTCTGCTGCGTAAAATCGAAGATGTGCACCCCGTCAGCCCCGGGATCGCTCACGATGATGCGTCCGTGCGAATCGGTGGTGACGCTGTACGGATTGACCAGGTAATGAAAGTCCGGTTCCCCGGCAACCACATCCACCAGTTTGGTCCAGAAGCTGCGCTTGGGTTTTACTTCACGTTCCAGGCCGAAGCTTCGCTCGTACGTCAGCTTGCGGCCGCCTTGCAGCAGAAGTTCGGGACCTGCCGGTTGCTTGGCAGTTTCCTTTGCTGGACTCGCGGCGAAGACCGGGGTCACTAGGCCAATCAGCACGCCAACCCAGATCGTATTTCGCGAAAGCGTCTTTTTCATGCGGCCTAAAAGAAGTCGAACCATCGGCTGATCCCACCAAAATACGACGTCGTGGTTCCCGGCGGAAAGCCTGATGCGCTGATCCCCTGGGTAAACCGGGTGTAGCCCGCGAGTATGCCAATTCTGCGCAACCGGTATTGCATCTGGGCATTGATGATCTCGGTGTTGTTTTTCGAGAAAATCGCGTTTGCCAGCGTGTCACTCGTCGAGCGATTATAAGTCCCGCTCAGCGACAGTCGGCGTATCGGTGACCACGCAATTCCTCCGCCGTAGCTCTTCGCGTTGTACTGGATCAGGTTTTGCACCGGTACTCCCGGGGTCGGGGGAATCGGCACAATCCCATTATTGGTGAGGATCGAATTACCCATTCCGGTGAGGTATTGGGCGTTAAAGCTGACGTGGTTCAAGCTAAGTGTCGTGTTGTAAGACTCACTTTGGCTCGTCGAGTACTTCTGGCTGCTGAGGCCGCTGTGGTTACCGTTGAAGGCTGCCGTCCACTGCACTCTTGAGCTGAAGCGGCGATGCAGGTTCGCGTTGTAGTTGTAGTAGGACGTGGTGTCAGTGATCAGAACCGATTGGACGTTCTGGGCATAGCTGAAGGTGCCAGAAGTCTCCCACTGCCCGAACTTGCGGTAGTAGTTCATCGTCCCAACGAAGCCCACATTGTTGCTGCCCAGCCCAGTACTGCTAACGACAATACCAGCCGAGAACGTGAACATGTCAAAAAGCTTGCGTCCATAGTTCACGTTGCCGCTCAGGAAAGTTCCGGTATAGGACTTGCCCAGGTAACTCTGCTCATAATAATTGGCCTGCGCCTGTGCCCACAGGTGGTTCGTAAACTGGTAATTGGCTCCTCCGCCAACCGTGTTAGAAAACGAGTTCGTCCCCAGGTCGACGATGGGTTGGCCAGTCCCATTGTTTATCAGGCCCTGGTTCAGGTAAGCCGATAAGTTATTGGTGAAAGACTGGGTCACGAACAAACCCAACTTGGTGTTTGGGCGGAAGGTCGCTCCCGACGACACGATGTCGGCCGTATAGCCTGATGTAGTTTCGTTCTGCTGGGCATTCGCCAGATAATCGCTGGAGAGCGTGGTGTGCGTGTAATTGGCGTAAAATTGGCCGTTCAACCAGGGAAGACTGCGGTTCGCGCTAAAGCCAAAGTCGTTCCCGCTGCTGTTCTGAATATCCTCACCGTTGCCGGCCAGAAATTCCGGCAAAACCGAGTGTTGCGTGTTGTGATCGTAATAGGCGTTGAGATTGAAATCTGCCAGCCTGTAGGAGGACCTGACATTGAACAAGTGCTGGCTGGAGGAGGCCTCCTGGTCGGTCCCGTAAAGTGTGCCGTTGCCGCTGCCTTGCTGATAACCAACCGCCAGTGTTGGCCATCCGGTAAACAGGGCGCTCCAGTTCGCCCCGAAGCCCTGGCCAGTGCCTTGCGTGGTGAAGTTCGGACTCCCCGTTAGTCCCAGTGTCCCCGTGCTGTTGTAGTCGTAGCGGTAGCTGACCGAACCGGGAAAATGACTTCCGCTGAAAAAATTTGCCGTGGCAGCTACTCCGCTGGCATTGGTGAGCGACTGGAAGTCCGAGTCTGTTTTCGACTGGTTGTAGTAAGGCGTAACGTTGAAATTTAAGAAATTTGGATTGTAGTAGTAACCCGACAGCGTGCCGGCCGCTCCGAAGGTCAACCCGTGATTGGATTGGATCTGGCTTCCGTAATCGCCTGAATAACCCGCCGTCAGGAGCGCGCCCGCGTTCATGCGTGTATTGTCGCCGAGTTGCACCCCTTGGCCGGCCGCTTGGCCGACCACTCGCGGTGCTAGAGCCAACATGGCAAACCAGATCGCGCGTGCTGCGTACTTCTTCATGGCCGTCTCACCCTCCCGGGCCGCATTTGGAATCCTGACAACGACGAGCTGCACACGTTTGACTTAGGGCACGATCCTTGCCAAAGTCAGTCCTATTCCAGAATTCGCAAACATTTGATAAATAGTAGGTTAGCTCGCAGCAACCGCAGAGACTTGGTGACCCACGGATCAAACCTGCGGCAAATCACCCATGCAAGGTGCCGAACCCCCCAATCAGGCACCTCAGCGGCGGTTCGTCGCGACATGAGACCGGCAGGACTTCATGATTGGGGAATCGGACTCGGTAGGAGTGCTGCAAAGGCGAGTAGTCCGGCGATTTCCAGGACGATACCAGGAAGCCGCCGGACTACGCAGTGATACGGACTAAACCACTTCGACTTTGGCCTTGGCCTTTAACTGTTTGGCCAAGCTCGACCGTAGATGCTCATACTTCTTCTTCTGCAGCTCGGTCTGCAACTCGGCTTTCACTTCGGCAAAGCTTTGCTTATGCGCCGGAGTATGGGCGTTCAGCCGGACGATCGTATAGGCCGTTTCGATCTGGATCAGGCCGCTGACCTCACCGGGCTTCATCGCCGAAAGCGGCTTGCGCACTTGTGGTGGCAGCTTGTCGGCTGGCGCCATCTTGTGATCTCCCATGTTCACCCGATAGTCGTCTTCAGAAATCTTCTCTGCCAGCAACCCGAATTCCTGGTAGCTCTTGGTTGCCATGGCCTGCTTCAGTGCTTCGTCCGCCCGTTTGCGCCCTTCCTTCACCTGTTCAGGGGTTCCATTGCGCGGCGGCAGGATGGAAATACTCTGGAAGGTAAACGATTCCGGCACCTGAAAGCGCGCGGCGTTCTTGTCGTAGTAGGCCCTGACTTCCGCAGGGGCAACGGCGGCCTTGTTATCGACTTCCTGTTTCAGCAACTGGTCGATCAGGATGGATCGTTGGATCTGGTCCCGCAGTTGCTGGCGGGAGCCATGCATTTCCGTCTGCAGGAACTGCTGATATTGATCCGGGGTGCTGAACTGTTTCTTGAAGGCGGTTTCTGCCTGGCTCAATTTTTCTGGCGAAACCGTCATTTTGCGCCGCAGGGCTTCCTGATACACCAACTCCTCAAAAATAATCATCTCCAGCGCGCCCTGCCGGATGCCAGCTTCCTGCGCCTTGGGAAAGCCATTGTGCTGCTGCGCATAGGGAAAAATCATGTACATCTCGCGCAGCAATTCGCGATCGGTCAGGACGACCCCGTTGACCCTAGCCACCGGCTTCCCGGTCACCTGCATCGACGAAACCTGCGGGGCAGCGGGTTTGCCAGCCGTGGCGGGCGCATGCGAGGCAACCTGCGCCGGTGCGGCAGCGGAGGCAGCGAGTATGAGTGCGGTTATGAGTTGGTACTTCATGGTTCCTCTCTGTCTTGCCGTCATAAAAAAGGGGGGAAAGGAGACCCTTTCCCCCGGTACTGCGAGCCGCTCTGTACTAGAACGTCGTGGTGATGTTCATGGTGTTGTTGGCTTCGTTCGCTTCACCGAAGTGGCACTGACGGCAGAACTGAGTCGTCGAGGGCGCATTGGTCTTGGTGACGTTGTTGATGTTCACGTTGTACGGGCCATTTACGAAGAAGTAGGTGGCATAGTACTTGCCGCCGCCGTCATTCGCGATCGGACTGGTTACGGAGGAGGTATAAACCGTCATCACGTGCTGGTTGTGGCAGGTTGTGCACAGCACAAAAGGCTGCCCCGCGCCGTTGATGCCGTAGGGGCTCGACCACTTGCCAGGCGCAATCGCCGGCCAGCCGTAGTTGGATACGAACTGGGCATAAGGCGTGCCCGAGGTAACGGTGAATTTGCCGCTCGCCCATGTGATGCCAACGTTTGCGCCCTGCATCGGCGCGCCTGATTTGGCGTTGACCATGATGGCATTCGTGCCCACCGGGTGATCGTTAGTGTAGTTGCCGGCCGTGGTGCCGTCGTTGCCAAGCAGGGTCGGAATCGGCTGGCTGCCGTACCACGGGGGGAGCAAACCAATCAACTGTTCGTACGACTGGTTTCTCATCATGTTAGATGCGGTGAGGTTGCCGTCATGGCAGCTGAGGCAGAGCAGGATGCCGCCGACTTCCTGGCTTCCGCTGGTGATGCTACCGGGCAGAAGCTCGGTGTATTTTCCACCGTCGCCGAAGGCGATGGTTTGGTTATAAAGCGGGCTGGCGTCCTGTCCCCACAAAGCGTAGCTGCCGGCATCAGCGCCGCCGCCGTGACCGGAACCGAACGAACCGCTGTGCGGGGCATGGCAGCCTGCGCAGCCGCGGCCGCCGTTGTTGTGCGCGCCGAGTACGTCAACTGGCGACGAATAGTTCTGTGCCATCATCAATCCTGTGACGGCCAGAACGAACATCACAAGTAACATTGCTTTCTTCATAAAAGTATAAAACCTCCAGGATCTCCTGTTTCAGTTTCGAGTTCTAAATCCAGAGGCTTAGGCCTCAGTAGAGAGCCGCAATCAATCTCGCTACTGCCTCTCGCCTCTGATTAATGCACGTCACTGGCCGGAAATGCTGGAACTTGCATAATTCCTTCGTAACATTATGATTACAATGCTCTTATATTGATTTCAGATGCTGCCGTCGCACCTCATCCTTCGGCCCAGAATTGCGTGAAAAGAGCCAACTCCATTGAATGCTAGGTGAAATTCCGCACTTTGCGTGGTTTGGCAACGCGGCAGTGCAGAACTGAAATGGACCGGAATGCAAACGATTAATTTTGCAACAGCCAAGATTGCGTTTTGGCGCAGAAGATAAAGAGCGGGAGAGTCCAGCCCTCCCGCTCATCTCAAGACATCTGCTAGAAGGCGACTGGCAGGTTACTGGTGCTGCGGAGGCTTGACCTCGGCGGGTGGTGGTGCAACTGCGGCAGCCTGACCTTCCTTCGGCTTGGGGGCAGAGTCGGCGCGCGACTTTTCTCGCTCTTTGCGCAACTGGTCGGCTTCTGCGTCGGTGACATAGCGGAATTGCTGCACCCGGCCCGGATAGATCTCCGAGGTGTAGATGAGATTTCGCTTATTGTCAGCGGCAACATTGACCAAGCCCTGGTACTGCCCAGGCAACAGCCCGTGCCCGCCCATGGTGATCAGCAATTGCCCTTCGTTGGTGAAGACCTGTACCCGGTCCTGCATGCCGTCGGCCACCCAAACGTGGCCGTCGCTATCGATGGCTACGCCTTTGGGGCGTGCGAAATAGCCGGGGCCGTCGCCGTTCTTGCCCCATGCCCTGATAAAGGCCCCGTCGGCATCGAAGATCTCGATGCGATTGTTCAAGGTGTCGGCGACGTAGAGATTGCCCTCCTGGTCAACCGCCACGCCGGTGGGCTTGGCGAAATCGCCGGGTGTTGTAAGTTCGTGTTTGTGTCCAGTAGTTCCCATTTTGCGCTTGAGCTTAAGGGTGTCGGCGTCATATACCAGGACCTGATCCAGAGACACATCGGAGACGTACAGCAACCGATTCTGGGTATCAAGCGCCAGGCCGCTGGGCTCGACCATACCCTCAGTGATCACGTCCTCTGGCTTGTGGTCCTTGTTGAAAATCAGCACGTGCCGCAGCCCGGGGTCGGAAACAAACAACCGGTCGTTATCGTCCATGGCCAGACCGATGATGCGAACGAAGTGGCCGTGCTCCTTGTTCTTCATCAACTCGACTTCGCGAGTTTCCGTGTTGAAGATGAAGATGGCACCGACCTTGTTGTCGGCCACGTAAAGGTGTCCCTTGGAATCGACCGCGATTCCGTAGGGTTGCATCAACTGGAACAAGACCTTCGTGTTGTCCTGTTCAGGCTGCGTTCCGGCGAGGCGGTCCATCCAGCCCTGCTTCGCGGTCTTGGGCGTTTCCACCTGCGAGAGTTTCTGGGCTGAGAAGAAAGCCAGGTACCTGATGCGCGCGATGGCTGGCGGATTGGGCCACACGATCATGGAATAGTCGATGACCGGTATCTTCTTGGGCGCCGCTGCCGCGTCGTCCTTCTTTTTTTTGCTGCCCCCGAAGGCTGCGAAAGGCACCGTCAGGGTGATGGCGAACACCAGCAGAGCGGCCGTCAGGACCTGTGCAGAGCCAACCCGTTTCTTGCAAACCTCAAACATCGTAGTAAACCTCCAGTTCCTGGCTACCGCTTGGTCAGATCCTTATGGCAGGTGGAGCAAAATGCCAGGTTGTTGGCCTGGTCCTTGACCAGCAGATCGGGCTGGGCCGACGAGTGGGGCTGGTGGCAAGTCAGGCAATTGATCTTGGCGTGCACCTTGGTTGTGTCGGTCGGATCCGCCACGTCTGAAACCGGGTGTCCGCTCACCGGATGGCCCATTCCGTA
>Ga0208478_1000585_pt1 | contig 12402 bp, 15 predicted proteins | sample NGESurdeep072012_5_FD_184462 | JGI IMG/M metagenome (GOLD analysis project Ga0208478, IMG submission 184462) | Arctic peat soil microbial communities from Barrow, Alaska - NGEE Surface sample 415-2 deep-072012 (SPAdes) | ecosystem: Environmental > Terrestrial > Soil > Wetlands > Peat ... | reverse complement strand
CCGTGGCCGCAGCCAGATCGACGCCATTGTCGAAGAGGAGGTGCCGTTCATACAGAGCTTCATCCGTTCCGGAGAAGTGCACTGGACCACATCCGTACTGGGCGCTAATGAGTCGTTCGGCATCTGGCACTGTGTGCCGTCTTGCTGCAGCGTTAGTGATCATGCTCGGATCCTTTAACGTTTCTTCAGGGATTGGCGACAGTTTCTCCAGATCCCCTCGGCTCTGATGGTGTGGTCCGCACAAGCCGAGATTCGCGCGTTAAGCGATACCTGCGGACGGTGTACATGAGTATCCCCGCGAGCGCAAGCCCCGCCAAAACTGTGCCCGCTCTGCCAGCGTAGGCAGCTACGCGCTGCAAGTCATGGCTGAAGACATAGCCAAGTGCGGCATACGCGCCTGAATAGAGGCCAGCGCCAACGACATCAAGACCCAGGAAACGGATGCGGCTTGTTCGCGATATCCCGGCCAGGGGGGGCGTCACTGCGTCCAGTCCAGGGACGAACTTCGCGATGACGAGAATCGGAGGTCCATAACGGGCAAAAGTCTCTTTCGCCCTGCGATCATGGGCGTCAGGGTCTCGTGCGAGGCGGTGAATGAAGTGCAAGACCCTGTCGCCGTGTCGCCGACCCGCCTCGTACCACGGCCAGTCACCTAGGACAGCGGCAATGATCGCCAGAACGAGTGCGGCGACGAGGCCCAGTTTCCCGGCGGCTGCGAGCGCCCCGGCGGCGAGCAGAAACAGAGGTCCCGGTACGGGCAAGCCTAGCTGGTGCGCGAATAACGCACCGAACAGCACTGAGTAGCCATGCTTCATAACGAGTTGGACGATATCGTTCATTCAGAAATCCGGCTCTCGCGCAATCTGTCCCTACGATCAAGCCGCCTGTACACATCCAAAACGTAGGCCTCCTCAGCAAGGAACTTCGCTCTGAGTCCGCTGAAAGACGACAGGGTCGCTTGGCCCACAGAATCCCTGAAGGTAACCTCGGTTAGCATCCGAACGCACTCCGCATCATCGCTGGTGCATCCGCCTTCCAACTTGACGATCAAAGACTTCGCCGAATGTTGTATTTCTGTGCTTAGCATCGTTTCACCTGAATACCAATAGAGAATGCAATCGCTCTGCCAACCGCGAGCTTGCATTAAGCCATAGAAAAGACAGGGTTCTTGGCAATGCGAGCCGGTAGACAGCCGGCCCGAGAACCGGCAATGCCGGAATGTGGGCAGGTGGATTTTTGCTGCTCTGGTAGAGAAATGGTCAGCAACGATGTCGTAGTGGTCTTATCTCGGCACCGGCTACCAACTACGTCGCAAGTTCGCGCACCCGGGACAGTAGACCGCGCTGAACCCTCGCGCCTCAATGGCTCTGCCAAGTCTTGCGTACCTGCGAGCAATGTCACTTTCCGTCCGCCCTTCGCTGTTCGGTGCGCTTCAGTTAACAGCTCGCCAGCTCCAGTGGGTCCCCTCGTCTCTTCTTTGCAACTCACATTGAATCTCCACAATTTCCGCTACATCTTTCGCCGTGAGCGTGACCTCGCCGGCGAGGATTACAAACAGCATGTTGATGAGCGTGTCAGTCGGAATGTTCGTCATTTCTCCGAACAAGTCGCACCCCCCGGTGGAGCAAATCGAATATCGGATATTCATACCGCAATTCGAGGGCCACGAGTGGGCGTTAAAGTGCACGCAACGGAACCTATTTTCAGTTACATACGTCCCCGCAGCGTAGGCAGGTTATGGCGGACGAAGGGCACTGCCGGAATCCGGGCAGCTGTCGTCACGGGGTGAAGGTGCATTATTGACTTGGCGCCAAGCAAGTCCCTCTGAAATTGATTTTTGTATTCCGCGTCAGCGCAAAACTAAACCCGAAACTGCGAATTAGTGCCGCCCTTGGGCCGAAATTACTTTCAGGCTCCTGTCTCGGACTTCTGGAACCGTCGCTCGCCGATTCCGAGCACGACTCGCCCGTTGACATTCCCGGTCTTGAGCCGCTGCAAAACCTCGTTGATCGATTCGAGCGGCTGCGTCTCGATGATCGCCTTGACCTTGCCTTCAGCGGCAAAGCTCAAGGCCTCTTCCAAATCGAGCCGCGTGCCTACAATCGAGCCCCGGATGGTATAGCCGTTCAGCACTAGATCGAAAATCGAGACCGGGAATTCTCCCGGAGGTAAACCGTTGAGCACACAGGTGCCACCGCGCCGCAGCATGCCGATCGCCTGCTTGAAAGCTATCGTCGACACAGCCGTTACCAGAACACCGTGTGCCCCGCCAATTTGTTGCTGAATTTCGGTGGGCGGATCTTGTGTCTTGGCATCGATCGCAATCTCGGCTCCGAGCTTCCGTGCCAATGCCGCCTTTTCCGGCCCCAAGTCCACGGCCGCCACATGCAGCCCCATTGCCTTGGCATACTGGATCGCAACGTGGCCTAACCCGCCGCCCGCCCCTGAGATCACCACCCACTCGCCCGGTCGCGCGTTGGTTTCTTTCAGACCCTTATAAGTCGTGACACCAGCACAGAGAATCGGTGCCGCATCAACAAAAGGCAGGTTCTTTGGGATTCGCCCAACGTAGTCGGCCTGTGCCAGAGCATACTGCGCAAAGCTGCCATTCACCGAATAGCCGGAGTTTTTCTGTTCCAGACAGAGGGTTTCCCAGCCTGCGAGGCAAAAGTCACAATGACCGCACGCGCTGTGCAACCACGCAATACCGACCCGATCGCCTTCCTTCAAGTGTGTAACACCCGGGCCGAGCGCGACAACGATTCCCGCTCCCTCATGTCCGGGCGTGATGGGAAGACATGGCTTCACCGGCCAATCGCCGTCCGCTGCGTGCAGGTCGGTGTGGCAAACTCCACTCGCGATGATTTCTACCAAGGCTTGACCCGGCCCAGGCGTAGGTACCGGAAGCTCTCGCATCACGAGAGGCTCGCGGAACTTTTCAACGACTGCTGCTCTCATAGTTTTCGGTATTGGCATACTCCATCTCCTTAGAACCTATTGTCGATTCCGGCTTCGACTATAGGGCCATTACTCTTTCTGTAGGACCTCTGATGCGGCTTGAACATCGTCAGATCGACATCCGGCAGCATCGCTCCATGCTTGAGCTAATTCAGGTGCATGTCGAAACGGCGACGCAGATCATGGCGGATATGGCCCATCGGTGCCTCCAGCAAATAGCAGTTCGCGAGGCGCAACACGGGCCAAAAACAACGGAAATGTGCCGCGGGTCTTCTGCGCTTTGTGGCGCAGAGAACTGGTTGGCTGCGGAGTCCGTGTCTGGCAAATCAAGGAGTATGCCCCTCGCTCAGCGCTGAGAGTGCGAGCTCAATGCCAATGCCGAATCGCGTATAGCTGTCTATTACAGAGCGTTTGAGTACACGGACACTGTTGAATTCGCCGAGCGTTTGGCACGGGTGCCCGGATGTGGGCGCAATTGAATCCTTGCTGGCGCTCAGTCAAAGCCAATGCCGTGCAAAGCCAATGATAGGCCCACGGGGTTGTGGCTCTGTCCCGATGGAACAGGATCTTGAGCGTGGTGGGCGTCAAGGCCACCATCGGCAACCCTGCGACTGGACTCCGCTGATGCCGACGCTTAATGGCATCTGCCCAGCGATGGTCTCGCTGGGGCACGCGATTCGCGAAGATGTGAGAAGCCAATGCTATGCAAACACATGAAACCCCAACATTGTTGAAGACTCCGCCTCATTGTTCTGCCATTTGGTACAGCAATTGCTACGTCCTAGAGGTAAGTCACCACAGGATTCACGCTGGACGGACTACCGAGAAGCGCGATCCAACCGGTTGGCGGTACCTGCAAACGCCGATAAAACGGTCGCACTTCAACCTGCAGGAACACAGGTCGGCCTCTAAACAGACGGGCCGATCCAGGGAGCTGGAAAACAACGATGGGCAAGAAATCTAAGAACGACAAAAAACAAGAATCAAGGCTGGAAAGCAACACTCAACAGTCCGGCGCCAACGGCCAACCAAAGATCGGCAAAAATGAGTACGAGGCCGAGATTTTCAAGCTACAAGTTGAGCTGGTCAAGCTCCAAGACTGGGTCAAGGCGACCAACGCCCGCATTGTGATCGTTTTCGAAGGACGAGACGCTGCCGGCAAAGGCGGGATGATCAAGCGCATCACGGAGCGTGTCAGCCCGCGCATCTTTCGCGTGGTCGCCCTCCCCGCGCCAACCGAGAGGCAGAAGACACAACTCCCTGCCCAGCGCTACATTGAACAACTGCCCGCCGGAGGTGAAGTCGTCATCTTCGACCGGAGCTGGTATAACCGCGCCGGGGTTGAGTACGTGATGGGCTTTTGTACCGATGAAGAGCACAGGGAATTTCTCAGGGACTGTCCCATCTTCGAGGGCTTTCTGATCAGCCAGGGCATCATCCTTCTGAAGTACTGGCTCGAAGTATCGGAAAAGGAACAGCACAAGCGCTTCCTCGCGCGAATTGAAGATCCTTCCAAGCGCTGGAAGCTCAGTCCTATGGACTTGGAGTCGCACCGCCGTTGGCACGACTACTCGCGCGCCCGGGATGCTATGCTTGCAGCCACGGACACAGTAGCGTCGCCCTGGTACATCGTTCCGTCAGACGACAAAAAGCGTGCCCGCCTGAACTGCATGGCGCACTTACTCAGCAGTATCCCGTACGAGGAGAGTCCTTATACGCCTCCCAAGCTTCCGCCAAGGCAAAAGCCGAAAGGGTACGTAGAGCCGAAGCAGAAGCATCGAACCGTCCCGCAGGTCTGGTAGGTCGCCAGCATGTCGACGCGTCCATGGTCTCGTGTTTTACCAGAGTGGCTGGTCTCATGCCCTGGGGATTGGCTGCGGCCCGACATCGTCGCGGGGCTGACCACCGGCGCGGTAATCATTCCCAAGGCGATGGCGTATGCCATGATGGCCGGGCTGCCGGTGCAGGTAGGCCTCTATACCGCCCTGGTGCCGATGGTGATATACGCGGTGCTTGGAACCTCGCGCGTGCTCAGCGTCAGCACGACCACAACGTTGGCGATCCTGACCGCCGCTCAGTTGGGGCAGGTCGTGCCCAACGGCAACCCCGCAGCCCTGCTGGGAGCCTCAGCGACGTTAACGCTGCTGGTGGGAGCCGCACTTTTGCTGGCGTACTTGCTGCGACTGGGAATCGTGGCGAACTTTATCTCCGAGCCGGTGCTCGTCGGTTTCAGAGCCGGTATCGGGCTGGTCATTGTGGTGGACCAGATCCCGAAGATCCTTGGCATCCACTTCACTAGAGGCACATTCGTTCAGAGCGTCCTCTCAATAGTTCACACCCTTCCAAAAACGTCGTTAGCAACGCTGGCTGTCGGGCTCACGATAATCGTGCTTCTGCTGACCATGGAGCGTTTCCTGCCGCAACTGCCAGCGCCGTTGCTGGCGGTAGCTGCTGCGATAACGGGCGCGTACTTCTTGAATTTGCAGCATTGGGGTGTCGAACTGGTGGGCCACATACCGCCTGGAGCGCCCTCGCTGGTGAAGCCAGACCTTTCGTTCATATCCGTGCTGTGGCCCGGCGCATTAGGGATTGCCTTGATGAGTTTCACGGAGACGGTTGCGGCCGGACGAGCCTTCGCGCGAAACGACGAGCCGGCACCACGAGCAGACAGAGAGCTGCTTGCAACCGGACTCGCCAATGTCGGAGGCGCGCTCTTCGGTGCTATGCCCGGCGGTGGCGGCACAACGCAGACGGCGGTCAATGTCCGCGCGGGAGCTCGCACGCAGTTAGCCGAGATGGTAACCGCGGCGATGGCACTGGTAACAACCCTCTTCCTCACTCCACTCGTTGCGATGATGCCGCAAGCTGCATTGGCGGCACTGGTGATTGTGTATTCCTTCGGACTTATTAAGCCGATCGAGTTCCGTGAGATTCTTAGCATTCGCAGGATCGAATTTTCATGGGCGATCGTGGCGTTCGCAGGGGTCGTGCTCGTCGGCACCCTAAAGGGAATCATCGTAGCCATAATCATTTCCCTGGTCACACTGGCGTACCACGTAGCCGATCCTCGAGTGTATGTCCTGCGGCGCAAGCCCGGAACCAACGTATTCCGGCCGGAATCGCCGGAACATCCCGAGGATGAGAGTTTTCCTGGCCTTCTGCTGCTGAGGCCAGAAGGTCCAATTTTCTTTGCCAACGCGGCACAGATCGCACACAAGATTGAGCCGCTGGTCAGGGAAACACAACCGATAGTGGTCGCGGTGGACGCCAGCGGAGTACTCGACATGGAGTACACCGCGCTCAAAATGTTCACACAAGTTGCGAAGAGGCAAAGTCAGCATGGCATTCAACTGTGGCTGATTGGTATGAACCCCGCCGTTTTGGCGCTCGTACAACGATCACCGCTGGGACAGATCCTGCAACGTGAAGGAATGCATTTTAATCTGGAGATCGCCGTTGCACGCTACCTGAGGGATGAACTTGTACGCAAGCAGCATTGAGGTATGGCGTGTTCGAGTTGATGCAGTGTTTCAGAGTAAGTTCGCTTATCCCAGAGCGACGAGATGATTCTCGCGAGACTTCCCGTCAGGGTAGGACTCGGCCTAAGGCCGGCTCTGGCTCGTGCCCATGAATCCTGAATCACGGCTTCCCAGTCGGAGCAAAACTCCTGGCGGTCCCTACTTCTGAAGCGAACGTGCCTCCCGAGCCATTGTGGGCAGTCGTGGGTAAATTGACAGTTCGCGCCGCATCTTCGGTCAGGGGGACAGCCTGCTTCATCTGTTGCAGGGAGACGAGCATGGAGTTTCTCGAGACGCGGCGCACGATAGGATTGACCACCCAGCGTAGCGCAGTGGGAATATCGCGACTCAAGGCAATCGCCTCGACTTCCACATAGGTTCCGCCGTCTCTTTGCTCAAATCTGGCGACGCTGTACAGGCGCCAGACATAGCCGCTGCCATGGTCCGGCGGAAGGTCCTGCTCGTCTGGGCGGCCGTAGTGCCTGACCTCTTGCACCCGCGTGGTGTGCGTGGTGCTGTACCATCGCCGGTCGTCGATTTTGAAATAGCAGGTTTCGTATTCCATATCCAGCGCCGTCTCGGCTACAACCTCTTTGTTCACCACGCGCATGGAATACTTTTCACAGGGCCCGTGGCTGCCAAGCAATCTGGAATCGACAACTGTTGCCTTGTAATACTCCTTGTAGTTGCTGTAATCGCGGGCGGTGGACAAGACGTCTTTGATACTCGCATTTGGAAAAAAGGCCGCCCCCACCCAATCGTGGATCAACCCTGAGGCTACCGGTTTTGGGTTATCCTTCTCGCCGGACGAGACCAGAATCTCGCCATCACGGACACGCTGAAGGCGTTCGGGATTCTGGTCGACCCATAGAAAGGGTGTTTGGGAGGCCGGCTGTGGACGGGCAGCATCGAGGTACGCGTCCCAATAGACCAATGTGTCGTGCCTCAACTCAGCCCCATGGGCGAGCGAGGGCGCGACGAGACAGCCCAAATATAGGAGTATGACAATAGGGCCTCGGAGTGTGCGCAGGCTGTTAAGACTGCCGGGGCTTGTACGTCTCGCTGAAATCCCTTTCATGATTGGCCACCTCTTGTTCTTCGCGCAAGGGATAGATTGAACGGCGGAATCTCCAACTTGCGGGCTACACGATCTAAGGAGCAAGGCAGATGCCAAATCGGGAGCAATGTAAGTAGCTGAGAAAACAACGCATTAAAGAGTTGAGGCGGGACGGTCTGTCAAAGCTGTAGACCATACAATGGCAATGGTGACTTTCTGCCCACATTAGGGCAGCGGTTTGGGGATTAGCCGCATCGCTTTTTAGTGCGGGAGGGTTCGGTCTGGCCGATGAATTCATCCATTTGATTGAAAGGTAACTTTTACGGCGCTAGATGTTAGCGTGGCTCACCAAAGGCCCTAACCGAGGGTTATTTGCGGTTGGCAAACAAGTGTTTCTCTTCCGCGCCTCAGAGACAGGAGTTCGCCTGTGCCAACGTTCTGCTCGACAGCATAGAGACCAGAAACTTTGTGCAAGCGACGCTATTCTGAAACCGCTCGTCGTTGTCCAGGGTCGAGGAGGAGATGTAGTACTCGGTCAGTGCAAGGTGCCGGTTCTGGTCAACAAGCCAATCGCTCCAGGTCCGCAGCCGGGTGCTTTGCTTTTCGAGTTCCTGCATTGCCTGTTGATCGGCGTCGTTCGCGACAGAAAGAGTTGCCAGTTTTAGCGCATCGTCAACCTCGGCAAGATCGTTTTGAATCCAGAATTCGCCAAGCGGGAAACCTCTCCTGATGGAGTTTTCCATCTTTCGCTCAGTCAGCTCCATCTTGAACGCGGCGTTCAGGCCGGCCGCCGCAAATGCTGATGACACTTTGACCGGCCCCGGTCCTTCCGGCTCGGATGTTGACCACACATTGACCACAATTGTGTGTTCGCCGTTGTCGCTGCTTCCTTGCTGCTGAGTCGCAACAGTGTTAGTAGATTGTGCGTTCACGTCTTGCGCAGTCGTCGAAATCACGAGCGCACCAGCGATTAAGAATGCCAGCATCCAATGCCGTTTCACATCGACCTCCTCTCCACCCCAAATGTCCATTTAGTTTGTAACGGGAAATTGTAGGTTGCGGAGGTTGCGTCGGCTGCATCTCTGTCAGCCGGTTCTGTAAACGCCTTGTACCACTCAATCGCTGTACAGTAGGCGCCAACAGCAGATTGAAGCGGCACATTCAGCAACAACACGCAGTCCTCGAACGAAGCACCGTGGCAGCCGTGAAGTACCAGAACAGCCCGAGCCAAAACGTCGAGCTGCGGCACGACTTTACCAGCATCCAACTCCTGGAGCTTTCGAATCTCGGCCCATGAAAGAAGTTCGTGGCTGTTGTGCGAGCAAGTCCAGTCAGCGTATCGTTTAGCAGCTACTTGGATCGATGAACGGACGGTGTTCAATGAAGTGCGGGCAGTGGCCAAATGTGCCCAAAGCACCAGCCAGTCACGAAAGTCGCGGCTACTGGTCTCGACAAGACCGGTTGCGTCGATAATCAATTGTTCCGCCATTTCCGCAGTTCCTGTGATCATCAAAGCAGTCCAGCGCAGACTCTCGCTCTGGTCAGCAAAAGGATCCAGTATCTCGGCCGTTCTGAGTACTTGTGTGATTCGTTTCTTCTGCTTCTTGGTCAGGTGCAGCCAATACATGCATCACCTTCGTGCTTTCAATTCCCCGACCTTCCGAGGTTGGAAGAGCCGAGGCGACGGACGTAACAAGTAATGCAATGCGGATGCCAATCGGCGTCTACCGTAAGTTGCTGAAATCAGACCGCCTTTTGTCGGTGAGACTGAGTCTGCCCTGCCCGAATGAAAGCGGTTGACCAAAATCCAGTGATCAGTGGGGGCGGGCGAGCGCGAAGCGCGGCTGGCCCCATTTCTGAAGGGTCTCATCGTCGATCTTCCTGACGTGAGCTACATCGATTCCGGCGGATAACAAGTACTTGACGGCTAGCAAGCGTTGCTGCGTCCTCCGTGGCGATGGGGGCCCACGGAGCCTCAGTCTGTGGGCGATTACAGCTACCGCCCGCCGGCAAGGCAACGCTCTCCCGAAAACAGCTGAGAGCGGCTGTTGTTTTTCACGAACTCGGATCAGGCTGACGGCCGCAAAATTCCGCGCTCGCAAGCAAAGTTCTTGAATTGCGCATTACCGGAGGACGAGCCGGAAGTTTCCCGCTTCGCGGTCGCACGTCTTTTCACTGCCCAAGTCGCAGCGGCTGCTATTGGCTGGAAGGCAGATTCGGTAATCCCGGTGCAGCGCCCGAGGCGGAAGATTGCGCCAGCGGAGTGGGCCGGACGTCTGCTTCATACCTCTGTTTTTGTTCGGGGGTCAGGACATCGGACACGCGCGATATTTCTTCCTTTTTCAGCGATTGAAGTCCTGTAAATTGCTGCTGCATGGTTAGAGTTGAATCGCTAAGGACCTCTTCCGATTTGTTTGTTTCATCGTGGAGAATCGTCGTCACTTTCGTCGCCTGATCCTCGGACAGACCATACCGCCTGGTCATTTGGGCTACCTCAGCTTGTATGTTCCTTGTGAGGGGCGGCGTAGAATCCGGTGACGGGAAGGGGAACTGTGCATTCGCGTCGAGGCCGGCTAGAACCATGGCGGTTAGAAGGGTTGTGGTGATTCGTTTTTGGATCTGCATTCGGTATTTCCTCCAGTTAGTTGTATAGCTACCCTTGCTCCGACTTCAGCACGAACCTGACACTGCGCTGTCCATTCAGTTCTGCTGTCGTCTCCAAACCGAGATTTGGCAACAAGACGACCTCGCAAAAGAGTCCTTGAATGGTACGGCCTCTCGCTATTGAATAGGCGATACTTCTCCTCCAGAGTTGAGGGTTTGGCGCAATAGTCCATCCACCTTTCGTTGTTGTTCGCTGGTCAGCGTGTTATAAAGCTTGGTCTCAAGTTGCGAATTCGCCACGATCATCTGCTTGATGATCTGCGACTGTTCTGCCGCGAGAGCCTGAACCTCCCTGTCGTCAACTTTCCCGTTCAGCTTCATCGCAAGCAGCTTGCCACGGCTCTTCTCGAGCCGGTCTACCAGTGGTTGTACCTGCTTGCACTGTTCGGTGACCTGTGCCTGAAGCGTCTGGAGTTCTGGCGGCGTCAGATGGAGATAGTCCACGAGTTGATTGGGAATTTCAGGCGAGCAGACGAGCGGAGGAATAACGAAGCCACCCCCGGGAACCTGGGGTGAAGTATTCGCCTGGGCATAACTTTGTGACGGTTCGCTCTGCTGCGGCGGCTGGTACAGCATACGTAGGAGCTGGAAGCGCGAAAGTGCAACGTAATAGCGCTCCAGGCTGAGGTATTCCGCTTGATCGCGGCTGATCTTGCCTTCACGAGCGGCCTGTGCAATTTCGGCTAACTCTGCCGACATGGCTCCCAGAACCTCCTCCAACCGGTCGGGATAGGTTCCTGCTCCTTGCATTCCTGCAGGTGCTTGTAGTTGCGTAGCAGGACTTGTCGCTCCGCCCACGTTTTGCTGCGCAAAGTTCGCGATGGGGCCTTCCGCGCTTTGCGCGCTGCTGTTCTCTTGAGCATTGGCGGAAAGCGCCAACACACACATTAATAGGAATACGATAATCCACCGTGATTTCATCTTAAGTCTCCTCCTCTTACTTGCCGGCCTGCGGCGGATAGTTCTTGAAGAGCTTGGCCATGGATCTTTGCAGAGCTCTGTAGTTCTTATCGGGGTCTTTCTTAAGGTCAATGGTTTTGCTGCCGTCTCCGCGCCAGACCAGCTGCTTTCTTGCCGGATCATACAGGTCTATGAGCAGCGTTCCGACAGGAATAGTGGATGTTTGGCCGGTAACTGTACCGCTATTGAATCCGCCCCAACCGCCTCCCCATCCCCACGGTCCGCCGTCACCAAATACCGACAAGTTGATGTCTTTTTCCTCCCTGACAATGGCGTGATAGCCGACGTGAAGATCCGCACCCTTCTCGACCCTGGTCAGGCCTTTCTGCGCGAGTTGTTCGTCCACTGCACGCTTAATGGACTGACCAATCAACTGGTCGGGCACCGTGCCGCCCGGGCCAGGAAGGTCGGCCCATTGGTAAGTTTTGTAGGCACCAAAGTTCGCACTGCGGTGGTAGTTGTAGTGAACATCCTGTGCATAGAGAGAAGTCATGCAAACGATGAGCACAGGTAAGAATGATAGTCGTGCTATAGACCTCATTAAACTTCCTTTCCGCTACCATCCTTTGCTTCGTAGGAAGCAGAATCCTCGATAAAGACGGTGCACGTCTGATACCAAAACGATCGATGCGTAACTACTGAGCAGCCGTCGGATTAGCGGCTGACACTGCGTAATTGTCTGCCCGGAGACTGGCACTTACCCTTTCTCGGGCACTCAGGCCTCCTGCACATTCCACATTTGGTTTGGTTAAGAGCCATCGCTGAGAAAGAAAGAATGTCGCGCATAGACCAGGCACGGCCCTCAAAGGATGGAGGGCGGGCACCTCAGGACGGGGAACGGCCACTGACCGAATCTGGGCAGCATTTCGCGACCATGGTGACGATATCGATTGTGGATGCGGCTTTTTGCGAGGATCCAACTCTACTGCGGTCGACCGCACGGATTCGCAACTTCAGTCTATAAGTCCCGGGGTAAACTGCGTGAGTTCGCTGGTTTTTCCCTACCATTCCGGGTTGACGTACTGCGGAAATAGGCTGCACGCAATGAAGTCAAGACCAGCGTGCATCATGTGAGTCCACATATCTTGGGCGTATCCCTCCTCGTTAAGAAACGCCATAGCTTGTTCGCGACTCACACTGCAGCCGTGCTCGTTGCCCAGTCCTATGAGATGAAAGAGTGCTATCTCGGCGATCACTCTTTCCCTATTTCTGTTCTTATTCATGAGTTCACCGCACTGAAGGGGG
>Ga0208478_1000584_pt1 | contig 12407 bp, 9 predicted proteins | sample NGESurdeep072012_5_FD_184462 | JGI IMG/M metagenome (GOLD analysis project Ga0208478, IMG submission 184462) | Arctic peat soil microbial communities from Barrow, Alaska - NGEE Surface sample 415-2 deep-072012 (SPAdes) | ecosystem: Environmental > Terrestrial > Soil > Wetlands > Peat ... | reverse complement strand
TCAGGAAGTGGAAGCCGCCGCCGTCTCCGAATGAGGGGTGCTGGATGAGCGTCCGAATGACGGCCTCGGCAGCGGTACCTCGCGTGCCAGCGGTGAACTCATCCGGTGTCCGGCTCGGCGCATGGGTGATCAGTGATTCCGTAGGTTTGCTGAGAACGAGTCCGCTGCTCATGCTGCTTGTACCCCGTATCAATTGCGTGAAATCGACAAGACTACGAAACGGTCGGCCTTCCAGGGCGCCATGTGCGCCGAGCAAAACCTCAATATCCAGGTTGAGCGCCTCGACATCGCGTTGAAATTCTTGGGAATAGGCCAACCAATAGGGTGGTGCGGGAACACCGGCCGGAAGCAGGCCGGGATTGAAAAGGTCTGCGTTGAACAACAGCTTGGCACGCCGGACATAGACTATCAGGATCTCCGCCGAGTGGGAGGATGAAATACGATAAATTTCAATCGCACCGCCGCCCAAGCTGAGGCTGCTGTCGGCGACGGTCCGTATCGCCGGTCGAGTCGTCGTCGCGGCCAGCGTGTCGGGATGAATTGTATGCGGCCGGGCCAGGCAGCGTGTCACGAAATTGCGGTCGCCTTGCGCCACGATGAGCTCGGCGCCGATGGCGGCGTAGGCCCTGATTCCGCCGCTGTGGTCGTAGTGGTGGTGGGTCAGGATCAGATGCGTGATCGGCTTGTCCGGCCACCTTGCGGTGACGGCTTCGATGACCGCGAGTGAGCGATCTTCATGCTGTGGAGGGTCGACCACAACCACCCCCGAGTCGAGGGCGATAGCCAATGAATGGTGGAGGCCGCCGCCCAATGTCACGACATCAGGAGTGATGGGCACGGATACCACCTCGCCGGCATCAAGAGAGATCGGCACCCCCATGGCCAAGCCCCGGTGAATCCACTGCTCGTTGATCAGGCCGCGCTCTGCCACTTCGGGATCATAGGCTTGGGTTTCGGGCAGGACAAAGGTGTCATGGTCGAGCCGCGGATTCACCTCGATTCGCTGGCGAGTTTCGCGGTGGATAAGCTCTCCCTCCCAATTCAGCTCGACCTGGTACGGCAAAGCGAGCCCGTTGCGCCGGCGCCAGTCGGAGAACACCACGACTATTTCCACGTCCCCGTATGGATAGTCGTTTTCTTCAGTCACAAGCCGGGATACTTCATTGGAGTCGACAGCAACAAACAGGCGGATGGGCCGGGGCATTGCGACAATTTCAAGGACCCGATGAGGTGCTCCATCGAGTTCTTGACGACCGACATATCGAACGACTTGCTGTCCGGTATAACGTTGCCGGAGCAAAGCATCCCCCACAAGCAATTGAGGGTTGAGCAACTGTTGCTGGCGACGAACAGCGGCCAAGCGATCAGACGTCATAGGACGGGCCGGCCGCGCGGCCAGTGCTACGTCAGCGCCCGTGATATATCCTTCGTCACCAACCACGATTTCGTCGTAGACGACGCTGCCGGTCAGCGGTTCCAAGATGGTCCGCTGCCAGGATAGCCGCATCCGGTCGCGCGCCAACTCGTGCACTGCTACGACGTCAAAGTCTGACGGTCGAAGTGGGGGACCGTCAGGCCGTAGAGCCTCGAAGGGCTCCCAGCGGCTTCCCTGCGCGCTGATGCGAAAGCTGACCGAGCGAGCGTCCAGCGAATCCAGAGTTTCCGCGATCCCGTCGATATCGTCGTCCTGTGCCGACGGGCCCGGTGAAAATGACACGGCTGCCCTGTTTATGATGAAGTTGCTCCACTTCTGATGAAGTTACTCCACTTCTGATGAAGTTACTCCTCTTCGGAGAGTGCTTCTTCGAACTCTTTGACCAGATCCTTGGTCAGGTCAATACCAGCCAGCGCGGCGCCATCTTCAGGTAGCATCACAAGGTGGTTGCTGCAAATGTCGATCGAACAAGTGCCTCGGTCCATGACGAACGCCAGGACGTGGCCGCCCCGTGTCCTGTCGTCCGACAGGAAATGCAAATGGTACCCTGGGTCACTGATTCCCTTGACGTAGGGCGGGCCCCGAAACCCCACAATGGTCCCGGACACATTTGTCATTTCAAACTGCGCGCAGGACTTCACTACTTCCGCCGTCGGCGGATACGGCTTGCTTTGCCTGCGAAGCACCTGGGTCTTCATGTACGAGAAGGAGCCCTCCACGCGAATTGCGCAGAACACGTTGTGGTTCGGTGCCTTTTCGTCGATCACCGCCAACATGGCTTCGAGATTGCTGGGCTCACTAATCGTCCACCTCTCGTCCGGATGGAAACGGCAGACGGTCGCAAACGGTGTGAGGTTGTCAGGGTCCGGCGCGTAGACCTTGCCGTCGGCCTTGACCTGGTACACGGCCCCGTCCACAATGACCATTTCGCCGTCCATCCGGTCAAAGGTGCCAATGCCAAGGTCGCCGTGCTCGAGCAGTTGCCGACACGGCAGGCATCCGTCAAACTGGCCCGCAAGCAGGGCGTCGAGGATGGACACCTGGGTTACGGTGTCCATCATCCAATGGTTCTTCATGTGCTTGATCCCTGTTTCGCTGTCTCCCCAACAACTTGTGGCTGGCGAGTACTTCTGTTCCCTGCGTACCAAACTCTGGAATGCCATTTCGATGCCGTGGCTATTGTGTTCCATTCCTTTCCCATATTTCGCTTTCCAATCCGACGTGGCAGAACTCGATGCGATAGGCTCGGACGATGACGACGCCGTAATTCGGGTCGTCCGGGCCCTCGAAGATAATGCGGAGCCGGTCGCTCCAGAAGGCGTGCCGGGCTTCGCGGTCTGTGGTGAACTCTGCGCGTCCCTGGATCTGGAGATACGGCTGAGCCATGTTCGTCGGGTCTGTGATGCCGCACGTCAGGTGTACCTCGGGGTTGCTCTCGATCTGAGCGATCTTGCGCGCGTCGGCATACGAGCAAAACCGGAACGTCAGGTCGGCCGAAGCCTCGGGTAACACGTAGCGGACCCACGGCTTGCCGTCCTTGGTGGTCGTAGCAAAACCTGCCAGGCACGGGGGCTTGACGACGTCCAGAATGCGTTCTTTGAGGGTCGGCATGGGTTGAACGTCCTTTCTGAATGGTGTGGAGGGTCTCTACGGTTTGCACTGCGTTACTGCCGATCGCCTACTAACACCCCTGGTTGATAGGGGACTCAGACGGTCCAGGTGTTCCGCTCGCAAAGTGAAAACCTTGTGAGGCCCACTTTCCTCTGGGCCTTCAGTTCGCCTTGAATCTGGTATCGCGGTTGACATCGCGCGAAAGAAGCATGCCAATGCGACTTGAGCTGGAACGGCTTCAACACTTCTTACCACCCGTACCGGGTCGCCCCCTTTTCTAACACCTCGATCATCTTCTCGCCTACGTGCCGCGAGTCCTGTGTCGACCGGCCGGTAAGGAACGGGTAGTCCAGGATCATGGAATAGGTCATTCCCAGTCCACCGTGGTATTCACCGTCGGGCGCCGTTGCATCGCGCAGAATGTGCTCCAAAGGGTAGAATGGCGTTTCAAAGTTATGATTGATGCCCAAGACCCCAGTGCCGTCGAGCCAGTCGTACTCGAGCGCGTGGCCTGTCACGTGTTTGCCGCGGATAATGCATTTGCGCAGGATGAAGTCCCGGGCGAAGGCGAGACAGGCCACCGCGTAGCATTCGGCAGCAATCAGTTTGTCCTGGTTGTAGAACCCCAGGATCACATCATGCAAACGCTGGTTGTTGACCATATCGATCATCGGTCCACTGCCGCCCACCATGAGGAGAGCGTCATAGTCCCCCAGCTCGTTCCAACAATCGGCCCGTGCAGCGTGGTATGTCTCCAACGCATGGCCGAAATTTGATCCGTTGAACATTGGCCTCTGTGGAAACCATGCTTCCAGGTTCAGCGGGCTGTCCAGTCGCGTCGAGTCCTCGACGGCCCGTGTCTTTTCAGCGTAGTATTCATCTACGACGACTTTGTCCAGCGGCGCATCCCAGAATCCAGCCTCCATGCTGGGCGGCAGCGCGTGGGCACGGCCCCCCTTGGGTGTCACAAAAACTGCAGTATACCCGTGCTCGTCGAGCACATCCAACGGCCCGACCAGTTCTTCGCCCCAATAGCCATACTCGGACAGCACAACCAACACCCTCTTGTTCACGTATCATCTCCTCCTTACTGAAGTGATTCGACGGGTTTCTGGTGCTTACAGTCCCTGCGCGGACGACGCGGATTGAAAGCGCACGGAGATCGTGGCGCCGGGTTCGACGTCGTCAAGAGGCAGCTGAAAGTCCCTGACCTGCAGGTCGGTGCGCGTTCGCCCGTTGATGCGAACACTTTGTACCGCGACCTCGCCTGGGCGGACGAAGTCGGGCAGGACATTGATCGAGCGCAGGCCGGCGCGCGGCTGGAAATACAAGCAAAAGGTCCGGTCCGAGTCGGCGAGCTCTGCGACGTGGATCCGGGTGTACACATGCGCAAGGTAGTTGAGTTCGAAACTGTGGTAGCCGGCGATGGCGTGCCCCCCCTTGTTGGCGTACTGGCCGGCGATGACAGGCATGCCGTTGTCATTGACCCGAAAGAAGATGCCGCCGTTGTCGCGGTCCAGGAAGTAGAGGTTCCAGAACAGCGCCTGTTCACGGGCGAGTTCCAGGTATTTCTCATCCCTTGTTTCGCCGTACAGGATGAGGTACGCGAGCAGGGCCTGTTCCTGTTGCCAGAAGTCCTTCGTGTTACGCCAGGGGAATTCCAGCTCACCGCCCGCCGGCTGTCGTTCAACGGTGTCGAAGCATCCGCCTCTGAACTGATCGATGCCGTGGGGTGTGACATCGTCCGCGAGCCGGGCGGCCAGGTCGACCAGCGCCTGGGCCTTCGGTTCCTGTCCGCTCATTCGGTAGTAGTTGGCCACTCGAATGAGATTCCACGAGATCTTGAAGTTGTGCCCGACAACCGCTCGGTTCTGCTGCCAGCGCCAGGTCAGATCGGGTGACCATTTCTCGTCGAAACGCTCCCGTACGTAGGGGATCTCGGGGTTGGGGTCCGGGAACTTCTCCACAATGAGGTCTGCGCACCGGTCGAGCATCCGTCGGCACCGGTCCAGCAAGCTGCTCGCGGTTGCCTGGTACTCGCCTTGGGGTAGCGGGTCGAGGGCAAGAATCACATTGACCAGGTAGGCTGGAATATGATCACCGATCGAATTCCAGTTCTTCCGCGATTGGTTATCGCCGAGTGCGGCAACGTCGGGACGCATCGTCGCGTAGTCCAGGTGCGAGAAGTATCCGCCCAGGCCGGGAAAGTCCTCGTTGACCGACTTCTCATCGAGATAGAAGTCGTCGAACGTCCGGATCGTGCGGCGGATGTCCTCGAGCACCTCCCAGTCTCCGGTGATCCTGAAGTACTGGGCCAGGCCGGCGAGGGCGTAGATCTGCTCGTACAGCGGCAGTGTGTCGACGTCGTCGGGGTTCTCCGACGGTACGAGCAGATGGGTGCCATAACGACCTCGGCGCTTGCCGTAGGCCCAGAAATTGTAGACACCGTCGTGGCTCATAGACCGGAACGTCACCCGCTGGAATTCCACACCCGCCGCCGCCGCCAGGAGGTATCGCTCGCTGCCGGTGAGCAGGTACGCCGACGACAGCCCATAGATCAGCCTGGAGAGTGTGGCCATCTCCTGCACATTGTCGTCCATCGGCAAGCCGAGAATGTTCAGATTGGTGTTGTACAGCTCGGCGAAGTCGTCGACTCGGTAGCTTCGACGCTCGCCGAAAAGATCGTCCAGCCACTTGTCGGCGAACCGGGCGATCTGCGTGAGCCACCAGTGCGTCTCCTCGAACACATAGCGATCCGGAAATGATGACGCAAGATGGATCGCTCGTGCGTCGACATGCGCATTGCCGTCGTTGTCGTGGTAGACGCCCTCGACGACGACGAGTCGCCCGGGGGCGATGTATCGGCGTGCCACCTGGGCGGGATCGTGGGCGTCGAAGCCGGAAGGTTCTGGCACGCGGTTCCGGCTGAGATGATCCAGGTTACTGACCGGTGCGCACGACGTTTCGCGGCCGATCCGCACCCGGAAGATGTCACCGCTTCGACACCGGAGCTGGAACTCGCCATCATTGACGGACTCGACGGTGCCCATGAGCGTCGTGTCCTGGGTGAAGCGGTGCATGCGCCCTCCAGGTGATGGAAAAGGTGGTTGGGTCCCAATGGCCCTTCTCGAAGTCAGGATGAGGTGTTACCGGTCTGCGCGCGCTGACTGCCACTGCGGTTGAGCCGATGCCTCGACTGAGGCTCGGGATGACCGTCAGAGTGTCCGACGGTCTCTCATCAGAGGCCTGATGTCGTCGCAAAGGCCGTGTACAACGGATCACGATAGGCTATTCGCCGCTGGTCGCCCAATTCATTTGCGCAGGTAGACGGCTGGCGCAAGCATAACCCTCCCGATTGGTGATCTGGAGACTGGTAGGCCAGCCCAATTGAACTCTCGTCGCGCCGGAAGAACAAGACTTGACAAATCGGATCGTTGGGACGGGTGGCCACCCCCCCTGTCTGTCAACCTGTGATGGGCCACTTGCTCCCTGATAATCATTTGACCCGTGGGCAAGGATGGAGATTCCCGAGATGACGATGACGTCGGGTGTGCTGGACACGAGGTTGGGATCGCTGATTCTGGTCACGTGGATGACGACCAGACGGTCGCGCCCGGATCCGCAGGTGCCCGAGCAGGCGCAGAAACGTTCACCGCGAAGTACAAACTGCAGACCCTGGCGGAGGCCCGATTCGTGGTCGACGTGCAGGCAAAACTACCCGCGCTCGTGGCGACCATCTCCGATGAGCGCGGATACCGAGCCGAGGTCGACACCCTGACCGATGCGGCCGAGGTCGGTAGCGCACCGGGACCGGCATCAGCCGCGGGCGCTGACCGACGCCGAGCGGCGTAGGGTCCTGGACGTGTTGCAGTCGAACCGGTCTGCTGACCTGGCCCGGCCGGGGGGTGGGCGATCCTGCTCGACGAGGGCATCTACTTGGGGTCGTAGTCCACGTTCAATCGGCTGCTCCGCGCCGCTGGAGAGACCAGGGAACGGGGCCGGCAGGCGACTCACCCGGCGGCAGTGAAGCCCTGGCCGGTCGCGACGGCACCGAATCAGGTGTCGTCGTGGGACATCGCGAAGTTGCACGGCCCCGCGAAATGGGCATCGTGGTTGTCCCTGATCGTGGACATCTACTGCCGATAAGCCGTCGGCTGGATGCTCGCGACCCGTGAAACCGCAGCCCCGGCAGAGGGTTCTCCTCGAGCAGGCCTGTACCACGCCGCAGCGGATCAGCCGTGGCCAGCTGGGTCTGCGCTCCGCTCGCGGACGGTCGATGATCTCGAAACCTGCCGCATTCCTGCTCGCCGATCTCGGCGTCACCCAGTCCCACCGCCGCCCGCACGTGTCGGACAACAATGGAGGCGGCTCCGCGACGGCGCCAACCGGAGACGGGTCCACTCCAACTCCCCGGTCAACCGTGCTGTTATTCTCTCGATCAATTCGGCCTGCCCAGCGACCAACTCTCGCAACTCGCCCTCCGTCCTTGCACGATCATGCCGAAACACCTACATACTCAGGTGAATAGCCACCTCGGAGACCTCACGGGGACCTCCACCGTCGCGCGCTTACATCGGCTTTGGTCCCGCGCAGTGTCGCGATACGGATACAGGCCGGACCTCGAACAGGGCTCGCCACGAGGGCTGTTCGATGGTTGGGTCGGCCTACATGGGGAGACAGCTACCGTGTATTGAGCCAAAGCCCGATGGCGGAGGTCGTGGTCGCTAGAGCGGCTCGTTCTCCTCAGCGCCGCGGCGGGCATCCAAGGCGTAGACGCGGTGGTCAAGGCTGCCGAAATACACCGTGTCGCCGACGAGGACCGGTGAAGAGTCGTCGACTGGGCCGTAAGTGCCGAACGACCACTGCATCACACCCGTCATTGCATCGACCGCGTAGAGCCGAAAATCGCTGCTCCCGATGTACACCAGTCCGGAACCTGAGGTCGGTGAGGAACGAATCGCACCTCCCGTCGCCAGCTTCCACCTCTGTCGCCCCGTCGTCACGTCTACGGCGTAGATGTACCCATCGCCGCTGCCGAAAAAGACGACGTCTCCTTGCACCCGGGGTCTCGAGACGATGCCGCCTCGCGTCGGGAAGGTCCAAATGATCGCTCCGTCGGCGGTGCTGACGGCCCAGAGGCTTTGGTCGTCGCTACCGATCAGCAGCATCCCCGGCGCGACCGCGCCCGAGGAGTCCACCGTGCTCCCAGTAGTTCGTCGCCACCGCTGAAAGCCCTGCGCGGCGTCGATGGCGTAAATGTTGTTGTCCCGGCATCCGATGTAAACGACTCCGTCCGCCAGCACTGGCGAGGAGTTGAAACCGGTCACGAGCCCCTCGTTCGGGCCGCCGGCGAACCGCCAGCGGAGGTCTCCCGTGGCAGCATCCAGTGCATACACATAGTTGTCGCGGCTCCCGATGAACACCGTCCCGTCGACAACCGCGGGCGACGAGTGAATGGCCGCGCCGGTCGGAAACGTCCAGACTGCCCGACCGGAATCGACCTCCACGGCGTGGATCCGGGTGTCGTTGCTACCGACGTACACGTGGCCGCCAGCCACCGCGGGCGAGGAGGTAATAGCGTCACCGGTCGGGTACCGCCACCGCTCGCTGCCGGTGCTGACGTCGACTGCGTACAGGTTGTGATCCCGGCTACCGACGTACAGGGTCGCGTCGAGCACGGTGGGACTGGAGTAGACCTCGCCCGCCGTCGTAAATATCCAGCGGGGCCGGAGTGGCCGATCGAGGATCTTCACGCCCGCCCACGAGCCGGCACCCGCGACGGATAGCCCCACCACACCGATGGCAGTCCTGAGCAGGGTCCGACGACTCACCTGCCAGCTTCGGGTTCGATCCTTATGTGTCTCCCGGAGACCAGGCGACTGCGTTGCCACCCCTGGCCGGGGACTCGGCACATCGGTTTCCCGCAAGCCTGTCGGCATCCCTGCATCAGCGCCGCTGGGCATCAGCCGCGCGAGGTGATTCAGGAGGTCATCAACATCCCGCCGGAACGACTCGACATCCACCCGGACAGCATTCCGGCGTGACAGCGAGCGGAGGTTCGCAGGAAGCTCGTCCGGCTTGGGCATCTCGGCTCCGTCAACGAGCACCGGGACCACCGGAATGTCGCGGTCCAGCGCCTCCTTGATCTCGAGAACGACAAAGTCATCAGGATTCTCGAGCCGGCGATGGCCCCCATCGTCTGTCATCGTGGTCCATTGCCGCCCAATGAGTGACAGCAGGACGTCACACTGTGCGACGGCCTGGCGGACGGCCTCGACAAAGTCCTCGCCCGGTGGGATCGAGTCCACGTCGATGAATACGCGGGTGTTGACGAACCTCGTGGCGAGGTTATCGGCCAACCGTCCGGCGGCATAACCGGCTTCCTCTCGCCGATAGCTGAGAAAGATGCCGCCGGTTGGGTCGAGTGTCATCCTCGACCAGTCGGTTTCACCGTGGATGAGAACCAACGAGTGGGATTAGCGACCATTCGTCCGTTCACGCTACCGCCGAGCCGGCTCGGAGAGGTAGGGGACGCCCACCCGTGGCTCCGGCGGAACGGTCGGGAGCAGGGTGTAGTACGTGATGAACAGAGCTAGTTTCGAGACCCTGTTCAGGACATAGACTTGGTCGTGCGCGAGATGCCACGGGAGGATCTGTGGGTGGACCACTCGACCGTCAAGCTGTGGAAAGCCGACGAGCAACCAGAGCGTCCACAGCCCAAGGAACGCGGCGAGCCAGATCCAGGTCCCGTTTCGCGTAGCTAGGTGGTGATCGGCGAATCCCGTGAGCAGAGTCGCCGCCACCGCTAGTTGGAGAATAAATTCCCGCAGTTCCGGAGGCGGCATCTCCCTTCCGAATGGCGCCAGATAGAACGACCACTTGTAGATCGCCTCGTAGGCAATGACGCACGAGAGAGCGGTTATCCAGGCGAAGGCAAAGGCCTGCAGGTCTGAGCGCTGTTTGAGCGCGACCAGCCCCGCGACCAGTAGACCGGAGAGCATGAGCACCGTCGTTCCGTCCGGATGGTCCAGCGCCGGCAGGTACAGGTTGCCGCTCACGATCTGGCTGATCTCGAAGAAGGCTACGGCAACCGAACAAGTGGCGGCGGTCGTGCTCACAGGTCTCTGCTTCGCTGAGAGGAGCAGGGCCTTCGCACTCGCTTTCACGGTGTCCCTCGCACGCCGTGCCGCAGTGCCCCGGTCCTGGGGCACTGGTGGGTTTGAACTCAACCCGACTTGGCGATCACGAAGAACGTACTGTCCACGCCACGGAGGAACTTCACCAGCCCGCGCGCCACTCCTGCCGCCTCACACAGCGCGAAGAGAGGAAGAAGCACGACTATGGCCACAAGTTCCCACCACGACCGCCCCACTCGCGCCGATGCATCTGCGTTGATCTTCAGGCCCTCCCAGTAGAGCCAAACACAGAAGGCCATATTCAGGGACCATAACGGAATGAACAATGGTGACACGGGACTGGTGCTCGCGTCGCCCACGGCGACCGCGAGGACGACGATGAAGAACGGATGCTGGAGAGGCGCAGTAGTCCACACTGCGACCAAGGAGAACAGCAGTGCGCGGCTGCGCCGTGGGATCGTACGGTCGGTGACGAGTGTCAGCAGCCCCCATGACCAGCGCTCACGCTGGCGCAGGAAGTCCGCCAGCGTCGCCGGCGACGCCCCATAGGAGCGTGCCGCGAACCAGTCACTGCGGCCGGGATATCGGGCGCAGAACTCGAGCGCGAATTGGGCGTCCTCGACGATTGCCCTCGGGCCGAAGTCCCAGCCGATCTCGGCCTCGACCGCCGCCCTCACCAGGAGCAGTTCCCCGTGCAGACCCACCCATGGGTTTCCTCGACCGGTCGTCGCCGAGAACAGGCTGATATCGCACCCCGGCCGCACTGCATCGGCGAGCCAGAGCAGCCGGTTGGCTGCCAACTCGCGTGGAAAACTGAGCACTCCTTGGCCCAGGTGACAAGCAGCAATCCCTGCGACGGCCTGGTCGGTGATGAAGCGCGCGAGTGCCTGAACCGTCTCCGGGCCCACAGCGGTGTCGTCGTCCATGTGCAGCACCCAGACATCGTCCGTAGCCTGTCCCTCCGCGACCCGTTGTTCGTGGGCGTAGTGATTGGCGCGGGCCTTGAAACGGGTCCCCCGCGCGGTACGATAGCCGCGCGGCACGGTGATGACCCGTATCGGCCATTGATCGGCGAGCCTCGCGACGTCGGCGGCGCCTTCGCAGCCCTCGTCGACGACCACGTCGACGCGCACCTGAGCGAAGCGCGCGGGCAAGTACTGGAGAAAGCTGAGGAGAACGCGCTCTAGGGCTATCAAGGTATCTTGTCGCGCGACAGTGGGCACGAGAACGATGAGCAGGTCATTGACGATCGCCTGTGGCTCCACCACTTCTGCCTCGCCGCGGCGGCGGGACGTCGCGCACAGGACGCCGGTCAATCCCAGCGACGAAGTGACCACGGGAAGACTCCACATGACGGACGTGTACCAGTTGAGCGGCCCGGCCACCTCTCGCTGCTGCCACCCGGCCCACGCCAGCCACCCGTACAGGACGAACACGACCACGAAGCAGGTCAGGCCAGGAGGTCCATAACCGGGTCCAGACATGTGAAAGGTCGAGCCGACCAATCGACTGGCCTGCCGTACGAGACCATCTGCACGTTTAATCAATCGACACCGCTCTTCCGTGGGTCTACCCCCGCGGGTCCGGACCACCGGGAGCAGGACGTTGAATCCGTCAATCTGATCGCTAATCGCGAAAGGAAGTCATCAACCGACTCTTGGGGTATGGTAATCAAACTCCAAGTAGAGACTTCCACTGTCCGAGTTCGAAGTCCATGAGTTGAGTCCGTGAGTTTCTGTGTCACGACGGGAGTGTCACGGGACACTGGTTTCTGCCCGCCGGCGTCCGGCGGGCCTTTGGGGTCGACCGGAGATGTTGGTCCGAGTGCGGGGCCGGTCGATCCGGCGGCGAGGCCGCGCCGCACGTCCAAAGTGGAGTACCGTGCGAGGGTGGTCGCGGAGTACGCCGCGGCACCGCGCGAGGAGAAGGTCGGCGTGTTACAGCGGGAGGGCATGTATGAATCGCAGATCCGGGAATGGACCGTTGCCCAGGACAACCCTGCTCGCGGTGTGTGGCGAGACGGAATTCGTATCATCGTCCGGGAAAATCGTCCGGGCCGGAGGTAGATCGGCTGGTTGCGAAAGAATGCCCGGCCGAACCGGGAGTTGGCGACGTCGCAGGCGGGGCGGAGATCATGGCAAATCTCACAGGCTCTTGGAAGCGATCTCCGAGAGCACGGTTGGTGCCGCCGTCTCCGACCGCGTCTTGACGGTGGCGCTCATCGG
>Ga0208478_1000583_pt1 | contig 12445 bp, 12 predicted proteins | sample NGESurdeep072012_5_FD_184462 | JGI IMG/M metagenome (GOLD analysis project Ga0208478, IMG submission 184462) | Arctic peat soil microbial communities from Barrow, Alaska - NGEE Surface sample 415-2 deep-072012 (SPAdes) | ecosystem: Environmental > Terrestrial > Soil > Wetlands > Peat ... | reverse complement strand
GGCCAAATCGTAGTTGCAAATGACAACTATGCTCCGGTTGCTCAGGCCGCGTAAGCGGTTTGAATAACCAAACCTACAAGCCCTAGCCGTCTTAGCAGCGGTTAGGCGGGGTTCGGAGGCACCTGGCAACAGAAGCCTCCACTTTCATTCAACGATTACCATTTGTGCGAAGCGGCCGCATGGGGATAGCGCCCAGAGGCGCCGGCGCGCTAGCATCTGACTGATTCCCGTCCTATTTTCGGCAAGGCATGACTGACCACTTCCGCTACGATCTCCTGACCCAGCACGCCTTGCGCGGCGTAGTGCGCAGCGTGCTCACCGAGGCGGCCAAGAAAAACGACCTGCCGGGCGACCACCATTTCTACATCTCGTTCGACACCCAGGCCGAGGGCGTGCGGATGTCGGAGCGGCTGCGCGCGCAATATCCCGAGCAGATGACGATCATCCTGCAGCACCAGTTCTGGGATCTAGTCGTTAGCGAGCAAGGTTTCGAAGTCGGCCTGTCGTTCGGCGGCATTCCGGAAAAGCTCGGCATTCCGTTCGAGGCGGTCAGCGGCTTTTTCGATCCGTCGGTGCAGTTCGGGCTGCAATTCGAGGAAGTGACCGAAGGCGAGGAACGGCAATCGCCGGCCAATGCCGAGGATACGCCAGTCAAGAAAAAGAGCGCGACGACGCCGGCTTTGGCCGCATCGGTCGCGGCGCCGGCCCGTCAGGCCGCCGCGGCGGCAGCCGAAGCCAAGCCCGATCCAGAGCCCGAGCCAAAGCCCCGCAAGCCGGCCGGCAGCGGCGGCGAAGTGGTTCCGCTCGATCGCTTCCGCAAGAAAAAATAAGCGGCAAAGCCGTCCTTTCGCCGGTCCGGCGGGCGGCGTACATTCTTTTATGGCCAAACGACCCGGCAAAACCCGCACCGAAACCGACGCCTTCGGGCCGCTCGATATTCCCGCCGACCGGCTGTGGGGCGCGCAGACCCAACGCTCGCTGCATAACTTTCGTATCGGCACCGAGCGCATGCCGATCGAGATCGTGCACGCGCTCGGCCTGATCAAGCGCGCGGCCGCGGAAGTCAATCGCGATCTCGGCGGTCTCGATGCCAGACGCGCCAAAGCGATCGTCGCGGTCGCGCAGGACATCGCCGACGGCAAACTGGACGCGAATTTTCCGCTGTCGGTCTGGCAAACCGGCTCCGGCACCCAGACCAATATGAACGTCAACGAGGTGATCGCGAACGCCGCCAACGTCGCGCTCGGCGGTAAACTCGGCGCGAAAAAGCCGGTGCATCCGAACGATCACGTCAATATGAGCCAGTCGTCCAACGACTCGATCCCGAGCGCCATGCATATCGCCGCAGCCATCGAAATCCACAGCCATTTGCTGCCGGCGCTCATGCGCCTGCACGCCGCGCTCGCCAAGAAGTCGAGGGAATTCGCCAAGATCGTCAAAATCGGCCGCACCCACACCATGGATGCAACGCCGCTCACCTTGGGCCAGGAATTCTCCGGCTATGCCGCACAGGTGAAGTCCGCGGCCATGCGTCTTGCCGTGGCGCAGCGTGAACTTTATCCCCTCGCCCAAGGCGGCACCGCGGTCGGCACCGGGCTCAATTCCAAGCCGAAATTCGCCAAGGCCTTCGCGCGCCGCATCGCTCAGCTCACAAAACTTCCCTTTATCAGCGCTCCCAACAAGTTCGAGCACATGGCCGGTCACGACGCCTATGTGTTCGTGCACGGCGCGCTCAACGCCGCCGCCACCGCGCTGTTCAAGATTGCCAACGATATCCGCCTGCTCGGCTCCGGCCCGCGCTCGGGGCTGGGCGAATTGATCCTGCCGAGCAACGAGCTCGGTTCCTCGATTATGCCGGGCAAGACCAATCCGACCCAGAGCGAGGCGCTCACCATGGTGTGCTGTCAGGTGTTCGGCAACCAGACCACCGTCACGGTGGCCGGCAGCCAAGGCCATTTCGAGCTCAACGTTTACAAACCGGTGCTCGCCTACGCCATACTGCAATCGATCCGCCTGCTCGGCGACGCGGCGGCGTCGTTCACCGACAATTGCGTGGTGGGGATAAAGGCCAACGAGCCGCGCATCCGCGAATTGATGCAGCGATCGCTCATGCTGGTGACCGCGCTCAGCCCCCGCATCGGCTACGACAAGGCGGCGCAAGTGGCCAAGGCGGCGCACGCCAACGGCACCACCCTGCGCGAGGAAGCGGTGCGGCTCGGTTTTGTCAGCGGCGCCGAATTCGACCGCCTGGTGCGCCCGGAAAAAATGACCCGCCCGTGTTAAGTCGTATGTGGAGTGCGGATTGTAATACCGGCGCGCTACGCGCGTATCCCGTGCTATTCCACAGCGCTCCCGTGTCAAAGCGTGCGAAGTTATATTTGCCGGAAGGGCTTGTTGATTGCCGGTTGCGTGAAGTTTTGTAGTAATTATTTTGCGTGACAGAATATACATTTGCGATAATGTGAAAAATCAAAACTATACCAGTCGTTGCTAGTTGTATTCGCTATTGAACAATTGCCATCTCTTGCGATCAACTAACCGTGTATTGAAATAGCCCCGGCATTTCCTCCACCATCATAGCCTGATGCTATGGAGTCGCATGCCAAATGCGCAGCGGCGGGCCTTCCGTCGGCGCCTTTAGCGGTGAGCAAGAGTTCATATTAGGATCTGGCAGCCGATGTATCCGGCTACCATCGAGGCGCGTCATGGCTGAACTGGTCAATCTTCGAATTGCCCGCAAGCGCGCCAAGAAACGGCAAGACGATCTGCGTGCCGACGCCAACCGTCTCGCTCATGGTCAGCCCAAGCACCGGCGCAAACTCGAGGCCGCGCAACAAGCGAAAGCCAGCCGCGATCTCGATCGGCACCGGATCGACAAAGGAGACGGTCGATGAAATCTCCGGTTGTCAAACGCTCGATCGTGATCGCGGGTCACAAGACCAGCGTCAGTCTCGAAGACGCGTTCTGGAAATGCTTGAAGGAAATCGCCGGCGACCGCCAGATGACGCTCTCCGATCTGGTGGCCTCGATCGACACTGGTCGCCATCACGGCAACCTGTCGTCCGCGATCCGCCTGTTCGTGCTCGACCACTATCGCGCGCAGATCGGCGACAAACGTCCGGCCGGCGGCACAGCGCGCGAGGCGGCCGGTACGCGCGCACCGTCAATTCTGCGGGCCGACTGACGCCGCCGGCGGACCGCTGCGCCCCGGCACCGGCCTGATATCGAGCGGCGGCGGCAAGGCGGGCGCCAATTCGCTCTTCGGCTGCGGCGCCTGCGGTTTTGCTTGACGCTGCGCGTTCTCGATTTCACGCAATTGCCTCGACTGATTTTCGATCGCCCGCAACGTCAGCCATCCGGTCAGCGCGGACACGTCGATGCTGCGCGCCGGCGCCGCCACCGGCCCCTTCAACGCCATGAAGATATCGGGCCGCGCGCCGGCGGCCTGGCCCGATCCCGAGAGCACGAGCCGCGCGTCGAGCGAGCCGTCGGTGAGATCGAGATTGCCGGAGAGCGACAGAGCGGCGTCCTTGCTGTCGGCGGTGACATCGCGCAGCCGCATTTGTCCGGCGCTCACGGCGATGGTCCCTTCGGCGCGTTTGACCGCGAGTTGGCCGCTGTCCAATGCCTTGCTCACCACATCGGAGATGCGGGCAGCATCGATCGCCAGCCCGTGGTCCACCGCGCGGGTGACCGCATCGAAGGCGCGCGGATCGAGGCCGGTAAATTGCGCATCGCTGAGCGCGATCTTTCCGGACCCTTGCAGCGAGCCGATCAGTGCGACCGGGCTCAAGCCGGCGCCTTCGACGTCGGCCGAAAAGGCGAGCGAGCCGCTGACCGGCGGCCGCGCGCCGGGTGGCAGCAAACTCGCCGCATCGACGCCGGTGAGCGAAATCTTAGCCTTCGCTTTCAAGCCGTCTGCGGCGGTGCGGAACGACAGCGCACCGGCCAAGCGTCCGCCGGCCACGGCGCCGGTCATGTCGTCGAAGGCGAACTCTTGCCTGCTAAAGCGCAAACTGGCGCGGAACTCGCGTGCCGTCAGCCGCGGCAGCAAGTCAATGCGCTGCGCCTTCACCGCGATCTGGCCGCCATAGTCGCCGAACATGCCGCCGGCGAACGGCTCGCTCGACCAGACCCAGGCCGCATTTCCGCTGTTGCCGGCCGGCGCCGGCATGCCGATCGCCGCCGCGATCAGGCCCATGGCATCGATGTTGTCCGCCTCAATCTCCCCTTGCAGGCGACGCGGCACCGGCAGCGTCAAGGCAAGTTTCCCGCGTATGACCGCGCCCGCAACACTGGCGTCGATGTCGCTCAGCGTCAGGTCCTTGGCCGTCAGCGCAACATCACCGGCGAATGTGATTGGCAGCGCAGCGCGCTCGCCGCCGCGCAAAGGCGCCGCATCGGCGCGCGCGATCGTGGCGCGCAATGCCGCCGTTGGGTTGTCCGCGAACGGCTGGACCGTGCCGCTGGCACCGGCCTCGAGGCCGCCGGCGGTCAGATTGCCGTCGATCCGCCATTCGCCGCGCGCCGGCCCAAAGGTCTTGAGCGTCAGCGAAGCCGGGCCGGCATCCACCGCCAGCACGCGGTCGAGACCGAGCATGGCCAGCAGCGCATTGCCGTCGTCGGCCGCCAGTTTGCCGTCGAGCCGCAGGTCGCCGGCGCTGAGCGCGATCGGATCGGCATTGGCCTCGCCGGTGAGCGCGACGCGCACTTTGCCGAGGCTGCCGTCGATACTGAGCCTGGCGATCGGCGACGGCGCCGCGCCGTCGATTGTGAATTGCGCGTGCAGCTTGGCCGGCGCCATGACCGGCGCACCGCGGGCAAGCGCCTGCGCGGTTTCCGGCGCAAACCGCGCCAGCAGCGCCATCACCGGCGTCATATCCGGCGCATCGAGATCGACCCGCATGCTGCCCTGCGGCGACGGCGTCGTGACGATGCGGCCGCTCGCCGAAAAGGCGGCGCCGCCGAGATCGGCGACCGCGAGGCGGTCGATCTGCACGCCGTTGCCGTCCACTTTCACCCGCGCGCTCGTATCGCGCGCAATGAGCCCGGCGATGGTTGCGCGGCCGATATCGGCGGCGATCGTCATGTCGTGCGGCCGCTCGATCTCGGAGCCGGCGATCAGCGCGTTGGCGAAGCCGAGCGCGGCGTCGATATCGAGCTCGGGCGCGTTGAGCGCGGCATCGAGCTTGGCCGCCCGGGTACCGGACGCGAACACATAAGCGAGGCGGCCGGTGACGCTCTTGCGGTCGAACGCGGCTTGCAGGCGTTCGACGGCGATCTTGTCGCTGCCGAACGTCACGTCGCCGCGCAGCGTCAAGGGCCGCACGTCGCCCTGCGTCACGTCACTGCGCCCTTCCAGCCAGGCGGCCAACAGCTTGGGATCGCCGGTTTCGATCTCGGCCGGCCCGGTGAAGTTAACGCCGTCGCCGCCGACCGCGAGATGGCCGCTCAACTTCACTTGGGTAAAGCCGGGCGCGCGAAACTCGAAGCGATCCAGATTCCAGCCCTCGGCGTCGGTGCTGATGTCGCCGCGCACATTCGCGACGTTATTGCCGCCGAGCGTGACCTGGTCGATGCCGATGCCGATCTGGATCGGAATTGCGGGGCGGAAGGCGCCGCCGGCCAGTTCCGCAATTCTGCGGATGGCCGTGGCCGGCGTCGGCCGGCTGCCGTCTTCGCCAGCGAGCGCGCGATCGAGATCGATCTGCCGGCCCGACAGCACGCCGTCGAAGCGCGGCCGCTTGCCGAATTTGAATTCGGCGACGCCGGTGAGCTTGAATCCCTGCTCTTCCGACCCGTACTGGAATTCGAACTGCTGCATCAGCGCCGATGCCGCGCTGGCCTTGATCTTGCCGCTCACGCGCCAAGGTTGGCTTAACGTCTGCGTCACCTGTTCGGCGCCGTGCGATGCGATGCCGACCGGCCGCGTCAGGCTCAAGGTGCCGTCGAATTTCGGTTCAGCCCCGGCGAGCGCCAGCATGCCGTCGGCTTCAATGCTCAGTGGACGATCGACCGGATCGACATTGAGATGGAGCTTGAGCGCGCCGTCATCGGAATAGCGGCCGGCGGCGATGCGGAACGGATAAAGCTCGTCGCCGACGGTGACGGCGCCCTCGCCCTTGAACGGACCGAGCAGCGAGCGCGCCTCGCCGTTGAACCAAAGCCGGTCAAGCATGGCGCGGCCGCCGTTCGCCGCATCGGTGAGGATCACCTTGCCGTCCTCGACGCTCAGGCGGTCGATCGACAGGTTATCAGGGCTGAAATTGATCGCCAGGCTCGGCGCCAGCACATGGCCGGACGCATCGAGGCCGAGACTCAACTGCGGGGCGACCAGATGCATCTCGGCCGCCCGCCATTCGCCGCGCATCAGCGCGCCAAGCGCGAATTCGAAGCCGAGCGAGCGAGCGCGGATCTTATTCTCGGCACTGCTGCTGATCTCGATGTCGTGCAGCGTGAGCGAGGGCGTCGGCAGCAGCCGCGCCTCGATGGCGCCGGTGACGCGCACGTCGACGCCGATCAGGCGGCTCGCCTGCGCCTCGAACAACGTGCGATGGCTGCCCCAATCGATCAGCAGCGGACCGACCAGCGCCGCTACCAGCGCCAGAATGATCGCGATCGCCAATCCAAGCAGGGTGGTCTGCAACGCCAACTCCAACGCGGTTGAGCGCGCGTGCCGCGACGCGCCCCGCGCCTAACGATGTGAAATGTACGCTATTTTTGGCCGTGCTTGGCGGCAAATCTATGTCGGCGCTCAACTGAGCGCGACGATCTTGCCCGGATTCATGATGTTTTGCGGGTCGAGCGCGCGCTTGATCGCCGCCATGGCAGCCAGCGCCGGCGCGCCATGCTCGGCCAACAGATATTTCATCTTGCCCTGCCCGACTCCGTGCTCGCCGGTGCAGGTGCCGTCCATGGACAGCGCAAGTTCGACGACGCGCTGCATCAATATCCCGGCGCGTTTCACCTCGTCGGCATCGGCCATGTCGACCAGCAGCGACAGGTGAAAATTGCCGTCGCCGACATGGCCGAGAATGGGCGCGACCAGATTGAGCTCGGCGGTCGCGGCTTGCGTGGCGTTGACGCATTCGGCCAGCCGCGAGATCGGCACGCAGACGTCGGTGGCGAAAGCCTGTGCGCCTGGGCGCAGGCGGCGGGCGGCATGGTAGCCGTCGTGGCGCGCCTGCCAGAGCCGGCTGCGGTCCTCCGGCTTGGTCGCCCAGTCGAACGGCCCGCCGCCGAGATCCGCGACGATGTCGCCGAAACGCAGCGACTGCTCGGCGACGCCGGCGTCGCTGCCGTGGAATTCGACGAACAGCGTCGGCACTTCCGGCAGTGACAATTTCGAGTAGGCGTTGACCGCCTTGATCTGCAAGGCATCGAGCAATTCGATGCGCGCAACCGGAATGCCGGACTGGATGGTGAGAATGGTCGCCTTGCAGGCGGCATCGACCGAGGGAAACGGGCAGACGCCGGAGGCGATCGCTTCGGGGATTCCCGAAAGCTTGAGCGTGAGTTCGGTGATGACGCCCAGCGTTCCTTCCGAACCGACGATCAGCCGCGTGAGATCGTAGCCGGCCGCCGACTTTTTGGCGCGGCGCGAGGTGGTCATCAGCTCGCCATTGGCCATCACCACCTTCATCGCCAGCACATTGTCCTTCATGGTGCCGTAGCGCACCGCATTGGTGCCCGAGCAGCGCGTCGCCGCCATGCCGCCGAGCGAGGCGTCGGCGCCGGGGTCGATCGGAAAGAACAGGCCCTGGTCGCGCAGATGCTCGTTGAGCGCCTTGCGGGTGATGCCGGGCTCGACCACGCAATCGAGATCCTCGGCGTGCACTGCCAGCATCTTGTTCATGTCGCGGACATCGATCGATACGCCGCCGATCGGCGCGTTGATGTGGCCCTCGAGCGAGGTGCCGACGCCGAACGGGATGACCGGCACGCCTTTGTCCGCGCAGATGCGCACGATCTGCTGCACGTCGCCGGTGTTCTGTGGGAACACCACCGCGTCCGGCGGCTGGTTGGGTACCCAGGTCAGCGTATTGCCGTGCTGCTCGCGCACGGCTAGCGAGGTCACGACGCGGTTGCCGAAGGCGGCGGTCAGCGCGGCAATCGCCGCCGCGATCGCGGAAGCATCGCGCGCCTGCACGCTTGTATTCTTTTTTGTTGCGCCCGCACCGGCCATCGGCTGTTGCCCCGGTTATCGGCGGCGACCGTGGCGGGGATGACGGGCGAGGTCAAGCGCCCGCGATGCGAGACTGGGGCGCGCCGCGACCGCGGCGAAAAATGCGTGGTGTGAAAATGGCTACCGTAATCGTGCGCGGCGGCGGGTCAGCAATACCAGGTCCAAACAACCGGTTGGTCGTTCTTCGGCTCGGCCGGGCTGCTCTTGGTGGCCGATATGGCCCACACCACGATCATCACCGCGACGGCGAGCATATACGCCCCGCGCGCCAACCTGCCGATCATGGCCCTGCCTCCCTTGGTTTTTTTTCAGCATAGCCAAGAGATGCGGTCCGGGGCAGCCATCGTTAATTTTTGGTTAATGGGGCCCAAGTCATTGATGCTTATCAATTTGCTCGCTTCGGCCGGCGATAGACTGGCGAATACTGCTGGCGTAGGTTCCGCCGCATCCCGCCCACCGAACTTGGGAGTTTCCAATGGCCGGCCCTGTGATTGCTGTCACCGACAGCGTGTTTCCCTCGCTCGATCTCGCCAAGGCGGCGCTGGCGAAGCTCAATCCGACGTATCGGATGTCGAAAGGCGTCACGGCCGACGATATCCTGGCGGTAGCCAAGGATGCCGACGCCATCCTGGTCACTTATGCCAAGCTCACGCGTGAAATCCTCAGCCAGCTCACCAAATGCAAGGCGATCGGCCGCTTCGGCCTGGGCGTCGACAATATCGACCTGCCCACCGCCAAGGAAAAAGGCATCGCCGTCAATTACGTGCCGGACTACTGCATCCGCGAGGTCTCCGACCACGCCATGGCGCTGCTGCTGGCGCTGATCCGCAAAATCCCGCTCTCCAATAAACTGGTGCAGAGCGGCCGCTGGGAAATGCCGGCGGTGGTGCCGATCCGGCGCATCGAGGGAACGGTGCTCGGCCTCATCGGCTTCGGCCATATTCCGCGCCTGGTGGCGCCCAAGGCGCAGGCCTTCGGCATGAAGGTCATCGTGCACGACCCCTTCGTCAAACCGGACGTGTTCAAGGCGGCGAAGGTCGAGGGCGTCGACTTCGACACGCTGCTCAAGACCTCCGACTACGTCTCCATTCACGCGCCGCTGCTGCCGGCGACGCGCGGCATGATCAACGCAGCCGCCTTCGCCAAGATGAAGAAAGGCGTCTTCATCGTGAACACCGGGCGCGGCCCGCTGATCGACGAACCGGCGCTGGTCGCCGCTCTCGATGCCGGCCAGGTCGGCGCCGCCGGGCTCGACGTGGTGACGGCCGAACCGCTGGCCAAGGGTTCACCTTTGCTCGGCCGCGACAATGTCATCCTCTCTCCGCACACCGGGTTCTATTCGATCGAGGCGTTGAACGAATTGGAGACCAAGTGCGCGGCCGACGTCGCGCGCGTGCTCAGCGGCGAAAAGGCGGTCTATCCGATCAGCGCATGATCGCCGAACCGGTTTTCGCCGCGCCGTTCGTCTCCTCGCTGATGCGGGTCGAGCCGCAATGGATCGACTACAACGGCCATCTCAACGTGGCCTATTACAACGTGCTGTTCGATCGCGCGGTGGACGAAGTCTACGAGCTGATCGGGCTGGGACCCGCTTATCTCGAACGGCACAAGCACTCAACCATGGTGGCCGAAGCGCATGTGCGCTACTTGCGCGAGCTGCATCAAGACGATCCGGTGCGCGTGACCGTGCAGCTGCTCGATTACGACGCCAAGCGCGTCCATTTGTTCGAGCAGCTCAAGCACGCGACCGAAGGCTGGGTGTCGGCGACTTCGGAAAACATGACCTTGAGCGTCGACATGACGGCCAAGAAGGTCGCGCCGTTTCACGACAGCGTCCTGCGCGCGCTCGAACGCATGAAAGCCGCGCATGCGGTGCTGCCGCCGCCGGACGGCGCCGGGCGGCGGATCGAGATGCCGGGGAACCGCTGACCGCTTGCGTATCGCCTTGCGCATCGCCGCGCCGCGGCGATAGCATCCGCATCAGCGCCCAACCGCCGGGCCTGTTTCCCGCGAAACGCCGGCTGAATCTTGAAAGCCCGTAGGAGCCGTCATGTCCGCATCCGTATCGCGCCTTCGCACCGTTGCCGCCGTGGCCTTTCTGGGGCTGTTCCTTGCGGCCTGCGGCTACAACGCCATTCCGACTTACGAGGAACAGGCCAAAGCGAAGTGGGCGGATGTGCAGAACAATTACCAGCGCCGCGCCGACCTCATCCCGAATCTGGTCGCCACCGTGCAGGGCTACGCCAAACAGGAAAAGGACGTGCTGACGGCGGTCATCGAGGCGCGCGCCAAGGCGACCCAGGTCAGGATCGACGTCTCGCAACTCGACGATCCCGCCAAGCTGAAGCAGTTCCAGGATGCGCAGAATCAGCTCTCCGGCGCGCTCGGACGGCTGCTTGCGGTCAGCGAAAACTATCCCGACCTCAAGTCTAATCAGAACTTCCTTGCACTGCAGTCGCAGCTCGAGGGCACGGAGAACCGCATCGCCGTCGCGCGGCGCGACTACATCGAGGCCGTGCGGGTCTACAACACCACGCTCAAGACCTTCCCCGGCATCCTGTGGGCGGCGACCTTTTTCCGCGCCAACAAGCCGATGGCGGAGTTCGCCGCGGGCGAAAATGCGCAGACGCCGCCGCAAGTGAAATTCTGACAAGCCCGCACACGGGACCGCAATGACCGCAGGCAGCACCACGCGGCTCCTCGCCACGGGTGGCCGGCGCGTGGCCGGCGGTTTTATTGCGCTGCTGTGCGCGGTCGTCGCTGTATTCGCCGTCAACTTTCCCGCGCTCACCGGCCGCGTCGTCGATCAGGCGAACATCATCCCGGCCGCGACGCGCGCTGCGATCGAGCAAAAGCTGGCCGATCTCGAAGCCAAGTCGGGGATCCAGCTCGTCGTCGCCACCGTCACCTCGCTCGAAGGCCAGGAGATCGAACCCTATGCCAACGCGCTGTTCCGGACCTGGAAGCTCGGCCAGAAGGAAAAGAACAACGGCGTATTGCTCCTCGTCGCGCCCAAAGAGCATCGGGTGCGCATCGAGGTCGGCTATGGGCTGGAGGGTACGCTCACCGACGCGCTGTCCAAGGTCATCAGCAGCAACGCCATCACGCCGCGCTTCAAGACCGGCGATTTCGCCGGCGGAATATCGCGCGGCGTCGACGACATCATCACGGTGCTCACCACCGACTCCGTCGATTGGCAGCCGCGCCCTGCGCTGCGGCTTGATAATGCGCCAACCAGCGATCCGACCAACTGGATCATTTTCGCGGTCCTGCTTGTCGTCGCCGCGCTGTGCATTGTCTTTCCCGGATTCCGCTGGTTTGTGCTGAACGTGGCGCTGAACATTCTGCTCAGCTCGGGAAGTTCAAGCAGCGGGAGCTCTTCCGGCGGCGGCTTCTCCGGGGGCGGCGGGTCATCGGGCGGCGGCGGTGCATCGGGGAGCTGGTGATGAGAATTCCGGAACAGGATCGCAAGCGGATAGCGGCCGCCATCCGCGCCGCCGAAAGCAAGACGTCGGGTGAGATCGTCTGTGTGCTGGCGGAGAAATCTTCCGATGCCGCGGCGCTGGCGATTTTTATCGCGGCCGTGGCCGCACTCGCGCTGCCCTGGCTCCTGGTCGCCACCACGGCGATGCCGGTCTTGCGGATTTTGTCGCTGCAAGTCGTACTATTTTTTACCGCCGCCGCGCTGCTCAGTTTGCCGCGCCTGCGCGTTGCGCTCCTCCCGCGTTCGGCGCGCCGTGCCATCGCGCATCGTGCCGCGCTGGAGCAATTCGCCGTCCGCGGCATCGCCAACACTAAAGACCGCACCGGAATCCTGGTTTTCGTCTCGCTCTCCGAGCGCTATGCCCGCATCATCGCCGACGAGGGTATTGCCGCCCGCGTGCACCAATCAGAATGGCAGGGCGCCATTGACGCGCTGGTGGCGCACATGCGCGACGGCCGCATTGCCGACGGCTTCATCACGGCGATCGAGAAATGCGGCGACGCGCTGGCGCGGCACTTCCCGCTCGGCGAAACGAAACGCGATGAATTGCGCGACCGAATCTATTTGATCTGAAGCCTAGGGCGTGGGCTCCTAAACGAGCAGCCAAATGGCGGCACGGATGCACCGCCTAATGTCCGTTATCGGGGGTAAAGCAGACATCGCTCGGGATCGCCGCCATGTCCGCTTCTCTAATCGGCCGTTCGGGGTCAAGCGCTTTCAAGCCATCAATCACTACCTTTCAGACTATCCACCACTGCAGTGTCGATGTCGCTCAC